>Ga0315534_1000799_pt1 | contig 22097 bp, 17 predicted proteins | sample SalMarSW160240MG_FD_203094 | JGI IMG/M metagenome (GOLD analysis project Ga0315534, IMG submission 203094) | Salt marsh sediment microbial communities from the Plum Island Ecosystem LTER, Massachusetts, United States - Salt Marsh Sediment SW1602-40 ... | reverse complement strand
GGCGCCGGACCAAGGGGTGCAGCGGCGTCCGGCCGCTCCTTCACAGCCAACACCGGACCAAGCGGTGCAGCGGCGTCCGGCCACTCCTTCGCAGCCGGCGCCGGACCAGACCGTGCAGCGGCGCCAAGTGACGCCGCCGCAATTGGCCCCCGACCGCGTCGTGCAGCGGCGCCAAGCGATGCCGTCGCAGCCGGCGCCCGAACCGAGCGTCGAGGAAGGCCCGCAGTACGAGCGGCATCCGGACCAGCGCTATGGCGGCTACACCGAGCCGGCCGGTCCTTCCCCGGTCCGCGGTCAAATGAGGGTGGGTCACCCTCATGATATCGCGCCGCCGGATCTGAGCGACCCTTACCGCACCGACGCCGGGTGGCGGGCGCCGCGGCCGAAAGAGCGGACAGCGCGTCCGGATCGTGGGGCAGCCTACCCTGCCGCCTCTGGCGGCGACGCCAGGAGGCCCGCAGCGCGGGCGCCGGCGCAAGCACTCGAGTCGATGCCGCCGGCTGCGAGCGACAGCGCGCGGTCCCGGACGCCGGCAACGGCTGATTATTCGCGCTACGGGCCCGCCGCCGAGCAGGCCTATGAAGCCGAGCGGGCCGATGAATCGGCGGCATATGGTGACGCGCAAGCGGTCGCTGACGAGCTCGGCGCCGACGCCGAGTCGGAGCGCTACGACGAAACTGACGCCTATGTCTATGACTCCGAGCCGCGGAGCCGCAAGCTCTGGGCCGCCGTCGCGATCGTCGCCCTTGCGGTGATCGGCACCGCCGGGGCTTATACCTACCGTTTGATGGTCGGCGGAGAAGAGCAGCAGCAGTCGCCGCCGCCGGTGATCCACGCCGACACCTCGCCGAAGAAGATCGCATCGGCGACGCAGCAAAACAGCAATGACAAGCAGATTCAGGAGCGCTTCGGCGCCAGTGGCGCGGGCGAGCGACTGGTCTCGCGCGAAGAGCAACCTCTGGCAATCAAGGATCCGAATGCGCGGACGCTTGTTCCCGACACTCCGCCAGCCCTGAGCGCTCCGGTGACCACCGCGCCCAGCAATGCGCGCCCGTTTCCTACCCCAGGAGGAGCAGCGAGCGAGCCCAAAAAGATCAGGACGGTGACCATCCGCCCGGAGGGAGACTCCGGGAGCACGGCCGCATCCCGGGCGGGCGCGCCCGCAGCCGCCGTGCCAGCGGTTCCCGTGCCGGAGTCCGCCGCCCCCCAGGCGCCTGCGCACACCCAGACCGCGGTCGTTATGCCGCAGCCGCGGCCGACTGCACACAATTACGTGGTTCAGATTTCCGCACAGAGGAGTCAAGCAGATGCGGAGGCTTCGTTCCGCATCATGCAGGCTAAATATCCTTCTGTGCTCGGCGGTCGACAGCCGATCATTCGCCGCAAGGAATCCAGCAAGGGCGTCTATTACGGCACGCAAGTCGGGCCGTTCGCCTCGCGCGGGGATGCGATCCAGCTGTGCGAGGAGCTCAAGGCCGCGGGCGGAAACTGCTTCGTTCAGCGGAACTGAAGCGAGGGGCGAGGCGCGATAATCGCGCGGCGATTTAAGCGCTAAAGTGAGCGTCCGATATTGCGCCTGGCGTCAGCGCAGGCTCGCATTGATTTTCGCCAGTGCTTCCGATCCCGGGCACAATTCCTTCTCGGTGAGCGAATTGAGCGGGGTCTCGACCGTGTGAGTGTGATCGTGCAGGTCCTCGGGCGCGGGGTTCAGATAGAGCAGCCCGGTCACGATCTCGCCTTTCGCGGCGTGCACCGCCAGGAAGTTCATGGCCGCGAGGCGGTCATGGATGTCGTATTCGTCGTTGAGCTTGCGCAGCGCGACGATCGAGCCGTCGTGCTGCTCGACCAGCTCGACGCTGCCGGGCGCATAGCTTACCGCGATCGGGCTGCGCGGCGAGACGAAGTCGAGCCGGTTCACCGCATCGTTATGGGCACGCACATAATCGTAACTCTTAGTCGAGCCGGGATGATTGTTGAAGGCGACGCAGGGACTGAGCACGTCGATGAAGGCCGATCCTTCGTGCTCGATCGCCGCCTTGACGAGGGGGACTAGCTGCTCCTTGTCGCCAGAAAACGAGCGCGCGACAAAGGTTGCGCCGAGATGCAGCGCGACCGAGACGAGGTCGATCGGGCTGTCGGTATTGACGTTCCCGCGCTTCGATTTCGAGCCGCGGTCGGCGGTCGCCGAGAACTGGCCCTTGGTGAGGCCGTACACGCCGTTGTTTTCGACGATGTAGACCATGCGAACGGCGCGCCGGATCGCATGCGCGAACTGGCCGAAGCCGATCGAGGCGGAATCGCCGTCGCCGGACACGCCGAGATAGATGAGATCGCGATTGGCGAGGTTGGCGCCCGTCAGCACCGAGGGCATGCGGCCGTGCACGGAATTGAAGCCGTGCGAATTGCCGAGAAAATAAGTCGGCGTCTTCGAGGAGCAGCCGATGCCCGAGAGTTTCGCCACGCGATGCGGCTCGATTGCAAGCTCGAAGCAAGCCTCGATGATCGCCGCCGAGATCGAATCGTGGCCACAGCCGGCGCACAGGGTCGAGATCGAGCCCTCGTAGTCGCGCCTGGTGTAGCCGAGCGCATTCTTCGGCAGGCCAGGATGGTGAAACTTCGGCTTCGCGAGATAGGTCATGCCATCCTCTCGTTTCGATCCGTACGGCGGCCCTTCATTTGTCGCCCGCGGCGAGGAGCCTACGCCGTCGACGCTTGCGCGAGCTTCCGCGGCTTCAGCAGGCTGCGGAGATACCGCGTCAAGGGCCGCTCGAACATATAGTAAGTCACAATCCCGAGCGCGATCGCGCCGACGAGGGCGAGACCGACATAGAGCCAGGGCGCGCTCGCGAAATCGAGAGACGTCGCGCGCGACAGCGCCAGAGCTCCGCGAATGGGAGCGGAGTGCAGCAGATAGATCGAGTAGGAGGCGTCACCGACAATTGCGAGCGAACGCCAGACCGGACCTTCCAGGGAGAAGTCCCCGAACGTCGCGCCGGCGACCAGGAGCGCGGCGGAAAAGCTGGCCCAGAGCGTCAGCGGCGGGGCGTCGATCGATGAGGCGCGGAAAACGTAGACCAACGCGCAGCCGGTGACCATCAGCCCGACCGCGAGCGGCTTCGGCAATCTCAGCCCCTCCCGGTAGAGGAGGCCGATCAGCATCCCGTAGATGAATTGCAGGATGAGCGGGTCTGTCCAGAACGCCAGAACGGTCGACGTCGGGACGAGTTGCCGGCCAATGATGACCATGGCGGCGAGTGCCGCCGAAGCCAATACCACCGCGAGCCTTCGGGGTGCGAACACCGCAAGCGCAAACACCGCGTAAAACACCATTTCGTAGTTGAGGGTCCAGCCGTGACCGACGATCGGCATGACCTCGCCGTCGGCGTTCAACATCGGGATGAACAAGAAGGACGTGATGATGAAATCCAGGCCGTAGCTCCTGCCGAACTGCGGAAACGCCAAAGACAGCGCGATATAGCCCGCCGTGACGATCCAGTAGAACGGGACGATGCGAACCAGCCGGTGCAAGAAGAAGATCTTTGGTCCCTCGGGCCGGCCAAACATCGGCTCCGAGGTGTAAACCATGATGAAACCTGAAATGACGAAAAACAGATCGACGGCAAAGCCGCCGAGGAAATGCAAATCAAGCGGCGCGTGCGGCGCGCCGGTCATCTTCGAAATCCAAGACTGCGCGTGGGCGACCACAACGGCGCAGGCGGCGACCGCACGTAGGATTTGAACCGAAACGATCGTCCGCATCAGCAGTCCAGTACATCGCAGGGTTAGCCGCAGGCCGGCGCATCGCTCCAGCTTTCGTTACGCCCCCAGTTTCCGCAGCGGCGTGATCTTGCGCGCATCAAGACGGCTCCCGATTGCGCCGGCGATAAAGCGCGCAGTGATCGGCATGCCGTCATAATGCAAGATGGAGACCAATCGCGATGGCTCGAGACCTTCCTCGGCCACCAACAAGGTCCGCAACTGCGCGTCGCGGTTCTGCTCGACGACGAAAACGACATCGTGCTCGGCCGCGAAATCGATCACATCCTGATGGAAGGGAAAAGCACGAACGCGCAACCGGTTCAATCGATGGCCACCGGCTTCGAGGAGGGTGATCGCTTCGTCCATCGCCGGCGTGGTCGAGCCGTAATAGATCACGCCGCATCGCGTCGGCACCCCGCAGTCGGAACGCACCGGCCGCGGGACCAGGTTCTTCGCGGTTTCGAATTTCCGGCGCAGCCGGTCCATGTTCTCTACATAAAGCCCGCCGTCCTCCGTATACCGCGCATTGCGGTCATGGGAGCTGCCGCGGGTCATGAACGAAGCCTTGGTCGGATGCGTGCCGGGATAGGAGCGGAACGGAATGCCGTCGCCGTCGATATCGTCGTAGCGTATGAAAGACTGGCCGGCTTCGATAGCGGCCGCTGTCGCTACCTTGCCGCGGTCGTATCTGCGCGCGTCATCCCAGACGAACGGCTTGCTCAGTTGGCGGTTCATGCCGAGGTCGAGATCGAGCATGACGAAGATCGGCGTTTGCAGCCGATCGGCGAGGTCAAAGGCTTGCGTGCTCAGCTCGAAGGTCTCGCTCGGGTCGGCGGGAAACAACAGCACGTTCTTGGTGTCGCCGTGCGAGGCATAGGCGCAAGCGAGCAAGTCGGATTGCTGCGTGCGGGTCGGCATCCCGGTCGATGGGCCGCCACGCTGCACGTCGAAGATCACCGCCGGAATCTCGGCGAAATAGGCAAGCCCGAAAAACTCCTGCATCAACGAGATGCCGGGACCAGAGGTGGCGGTGAAGGCGCGCGCGCCGTTCCAGGCGGCGCCGATGACAATGCCGATCGAAGCGAGCTCGTCCTCGGCTTGGACCACGGCGTATTTGTTCTTGCCCGTCGCCGGATCGACGCGGAACCGCCTGCAGTAACGGCCGAATGCTTCGGCGAGCGAGGTCGACGGCGTCAGCGGATACCAGGCGCAGACGGTGGCGCCGCTATAGACCGCGCCCAACGCCGCCGCGGCGTTGCCGTCGATAAAGATGCGATCGCCGACCGCATTCGCGGGCTCGAGGCGCAGCCCGAGCGGGCAGGGCACGTTCGCGAGCGTCCAGTCGCGGCCGAGACGCAGCGCATGGGTGTTCGGTTCGATCAGCTTCTCCTTGCCGCGGAACTGCTCGCTGATCAGCGCATCGACCGCCGCCACGTCAAGGCCGATGAGCGCGCACAACGCCCCGAGATAGACCATGTTCTTGAAGAGTTGGCGCGCGCGCGGTTCCTCGTACTCGCGGCTGCAAATCGCCGTGAGCGGAACGCCGATGACGGTGATGTCGTTGCGGAACCGGCTCGCCGGCATCGGTCGGGTTGAATCGTACAGGAGATAGCCGCCCGGCTCGATCGCCGCGATATCTCTGTCCCAGGTCTGCGGGTTCATCGCCACCATGAGATCGACGCCGCCGCGGGTTCCGAGGTAGCCGGCCTGCGAGATGCGCACCTCATACCAGGTGGGCAGGCCCTGAATGTTGGACGGGAAGATATTGCGGGCGGCGATCGGCACGCCCATGCGCAGCACCGCGCGCGCGAACATTTCGTTGGCGCTCGCCGAACCCGAGCCGTTCACATTGGCGAAGCGGACAACGAAGTTGTTTACGCTGCTGATTGGGCTGGTTGTTGGCATGAGCGTCCCGCATGGGTCATGTCGATCAGATACTTCCTCATATCCCAGGCGCCGGTCGGACAACGCTCGGCGCACAGGCCACAATGCAAACAGACGTCCTCGTCTTTCGCCATGATGCGGCCGGTCTTGAGCACATCCGAGATATAGAGGTCTTGCGTGAGATTCGCGGCGGGCGCCGTCAGCCGCCCTCGCAGTTCGGCCTCGGCTCCGTTCGCCGTGAAAGTGATGCAATCCATTGGACAGATGTCGACGCAGGCGTCACATTCGATGCAGAGCGACGTCGTAAACACCGTCTGCACGTCGCAATTCAGGCAACGGCCGGCCTCGGCGAGGGCGAGCGCGACGTCATATCCGAGTTCGACCTCGGCCTTGATGTCGGCGAGCGCCACGACCTTGTCGCGCAACGGCACGCGATAACGCCGGTCCGGAGCGATTTCGTTGTCGTAGCTCCACTCGTGAATTCCCATTTTCTGGCTGATCACGACGACCGACGGCGCTGGCCGATCGTGCATATCCTCGCCGTGACAGAGCTTGTCGATCGACACCGCCGCCTCATGTCCGTGCGCGACCGCCCAGATGATGTTTTTCGGCCCGAAGGCGGCGTCGCCGCCGAAGAAGACTTGGGGATGGCTCGAGCCCATGGTGTGGGGATCGACCTTGGGCATGCCGTAGCGGTCGAACTCGACGCCGACGGCGCGCTCGATCCACGGGAACGCGTTTTCCTGCCCGACTGCGATCAGCACGTCGTCGCAGGGAAAGTGCTGGTCCGGCTCGCCCGAGGGCACGAGGCGGCGCCGGCCTTCGGCGTCGTATTCGGCCTTGACCTGTTCGAACACGACGCCGGTCAGGCGGCCGTTCGCATGGGTGAATTCCTTCGGCACGAGAAAGTTGAAGATCGGGATGCCCTCATGCATCGCGTCTTCCTTCTCCCACGGCGAGGCTTTCATCTCCTCGAAGCCGGACCGGACCACGACCCTTACGTCCTCGCCGCCGAGGCGGCGCGAGGAGCGGCAGCAATCCATGGCGGTGTTGCCGCCGCCGAGCACGATGACGCGCTCGCCGATCTTATTGGTGTGGCCGAAGGAGACGCTGGCGAGCCAATCGATGCCGATACGGATATTGGCGGCGGCTTCCTTGCGGCCGGGAATGTCGAGATCGCGTCCGCGCGGCGCGCCGCAGCCGACGAACACCGCGTCGTAGCCTTCCGCGAGCAGGCCCTGCAGGCTATCTACTCGCTTACCGCCAACGAACTCGACGCCGAGATCGAGAATGTAGCCGCACTCCTCGTCGATCACCGTCGTCGGCAGGCGAAATTTCGGAATCTGGGTGCGCATCATGCCGCCGGCTTGGGGATCCTGATCGAACATGACGCATGAGTAGCCGAGGGGCGCGAGGTCGCGCGCCACCGTCAACGAGGCGGGACCGGCGCCGACCAGCGCGATCCGCTTGCCGTTCCGGCGGTTGGCCGGTTTAGGCAGACGCGCGCGGATGTCGTCCTTGTAGTCGGCGGCGACCCGCTTCAATCGGCAGATCGCAACCGGCTCGCTCTCGACGCGCCCGCGGCGACAGGCAGGCTCGCAGGGACGGTCGCAGGTGCGGCCAAGGATCCCAGGGAAGACGTTGGATCGCCAGTTGATCAGGTAAGCGTCGCTGTAACGGCCGGCAGCGATCAGCCGGATGTATTCGGGAACGGGCGTGTGCGCCGGGCAAGCCCACTGACAATCCACGACTTTGTGGAAATAGTCTGGGTCGGAAATGTTGGTCGGTTTCATTGGAAGCCTATACGTCCGCGCAAGAATGCGAGCGTAATGATTATGTGGGACTCAATGATAGTGACGTCAGCGCTTCATGACAGCCCAATCAGGTCAATTTTTAGTCAAGGCCGCGACCGTTAGCCACATGAAAACACGTCAGAATATCGCTGCGGCGCGAATGGCCGTTGTGCGGCGCGAAGGCTTGCCCCACGACATGTCGGCCGTCCAGGACGGCAAAATCCAGACCACTGAGCGCCTGCCACCCAGTCTCAAAACGAACGAACCTTCTCCGGCGGAGCCGTGAGAAGGTTCGGTCGCTCGTTCTTGGCGTTGTTTGGTCAGCAGACGTTGACCAAGCGCCACGCGCCGCGCCACCAAACCTGCCGCACACAGCCCTGGTAGCCGCCATAGTAGCCGGGGTAACCGTAGTGCCCGTAACCCGAGGCTGCCAGTCCGACGCCAAGGCCAATCGCGGCTGCTCCAATGGCAAGCCCCGGACGCCAGCCGCCATATCGCCAGCCACCGCCCCGCCAGCCACCGCGCCAGCCGGCGCCCCGCCAGCCACCGCGCCAGCCGGCGCCCCGCCAGCCACCGCGCCAGCCGGCGCCCCGCCAGCCGCCGCCGTGCCAGCCGCCGCCGCGCCAGCCGCCGCCGCGCCAGCGAGCCTCGGACGGGGTCGCAGACAATGTGAGCGCGATCAGCCCGGCCGTAGCACACGCCAATAGCGCTGTTCGCTTCACCTTCATCGCGTGCTCCTATTTCATTTGCGTCCGTACGACCCTGCCGGGACGTCAGACGAGTTTAGCCATCGCCCGCGGCAATCCTATGCCATGCCTGGTCGCATAGTCGAGCGGAGGGGTTGGCTGGCAGAACGCTCTGGGCTTGGTCATAAACGTTCATTGTGCTGAATTGTTTCTTGGTGGCCGCCGCTCAGGACGCGGACACGCGCTTCGGCGCAACCAACGATAACGATGGTGAATTTGTTCGACGAGATATTCAGCGAGCCCGTCACCGACCCGAACGAGGCGGCGCGGGAAACCATGCGCGCTAGCCGCCGGCGCTTCTACACGACAGCGACGGTGCGAGAGAGGGAAGGCGCATTCGCTGTTGAACTGGACGACAAGCCGGTGCGGACTCCGGCGCGCCGGCTCCTTGCCTTCCCGACATTGCCGCTTGCCGAACGGGCCGCCACGGAATGGCAATCCCAGGGCGAGTTCATCGATCCCGCCAAACTGCCGCTGACGCGCCTTGCCAACACCATCATCGATGCGGTCGTGGGCGCGCATGCAGAAGTTGCGGCTGACGTCGCGCGATACATCGCCTCCGACTTGTTGTTCTATCGCGCCGAAGGGCCTGAGCGGCTGGTCGCGCGCCAAAACAACGAATGGGACCCGATCCTAGCGTGGGCGCGGGAGGCCCACGGAGCGCGTTTCCTACTCGCACAGGGCGTCGTCTTCGTGACTCAGCCGGAAGCGGCGGTTGCAGCCATGCGGCGGCTCATCCCGGCAAGCCTATGGCGGCTGGGGGCGGTGCATGTGATCACGACGCTGACCGGGTCGGCGCTGATCGCGCTCGCCTTGGCAGAACAGGCGATCACGCCCGACGACGCCTGGGCGGCCGCGCACGTCGACGAGAATTGGAATCAAGAGTTTTGGGGACGCGACGACGTCGCACTCGCCCGCCGCGCGCTGCGTCGAACCGAGTTCGATGCCGCCATTAGCGTGCTGCGGCTGGCTCCCGAAGCACCGTAGCCCAGGGCGCGGCCCCGCTTACGCCGGTCAGATCCTCAGCGCGCGCCGGAGACACCCCCCTTTTTGCCGCGGCGCCCATAATTCGCTGCAGCGCCCTCGCGGCGATGCGAGAGCCGTGCTATTGACGATACCGTAATAACCCGGAATTGTCCGCGTCGGGCGGCCGATCCGGCACCAGTTGGTCGTTTAAAACATACGACAATACAAGAACCCAGAACGACCTCTTCACACCGAAGATCGTTCTTACTTGGGGCAGGTGTGACGGCATGAAAGACATTTTGGAAAGACTGGAAGAGCGACGGTCCGGGGCACGGCTCGGCGGGGGAGAGCCGCGCATCCAGATGCAGCACAAGCGCGGCAAGCTGACGGCGCGGGAACGCATCGATTTGCTCTTGGACCACCAGTCGTTCGAAGAATACGACATGTTCGTCGAGCATCGGGCGACCGAATTCGGCGCCGACAAGAGCAAGATACCCGGCGACGGCGTGGTGACGGGCTGGGGCACCATCAATGGCCGCGCAGTATTCGTTTTCGCCAAGGACTTCACCGTGTTCGGCGGCTCGTTGTCCGAGGCACACGCACAGAAGATCACGAAGATTCAGGATATGGCGGTGAAGGCGCGGGCGCCGATCATCGGCCTGTTCGACGCGGGCGGAGCGCGCATCCAGGAGGGCGTTGCGGCGCTTGGCGGCTATGGGGAAGTGTTCAAGCGCAATGTGCTCGCTTCTGGGGTCATCCCGCAGATTTCCGTGATCATGGGCCCCTGCGCCGGCGGCGATGTCTATTCGCCGGCGATGACCGACTTCATCTTCATGGTGCGCGATACGAGCTACATGTTCGTCACCGGCCCCGAAGTGGTGAAGACGGTGACGAACGAGATGGTCACCGCCGAAGAACTCGGCGGCGCGAGCGTCCATGCAACCAAATCGGCGGTCGCCGACGGCGCATTCGAGAATGACGTCGAATGCCTGCTGCAGATGCGCCGGTTCATCGACTTCCTGCCGTCCCACAGCGGGGGCGGCGTGCCAGAATGGGCTTCGTTCGACAATCCCGAGAGGGTGGAGGACTCGCTCGACACGCTGATTCCGGAAAACCCGAACAAGCCTTACGACATCAAGGAGCTGATCCTGAAGATTGTCGACGAAGGCGACTTTTTCGAGTTGTCGACGACCTTCGCGCGCAACATCGTCATCGGATTCGGGCGGATCGCCGGGCGCACGGTCGGCTTCGTCGCCAACCAGCCGATGGTGCTCGCAGGCGTGCTCGATTCCGATGCGAGCCGCAAGGCGGCGCGGTTCGTGCGCTTCTGCAATGCCTTCGACATTCCGATCGTCACCTTCGTCGACGTGCCGGGCTTCCTTCCCGGCACGGCGCAGGAGGCCGGCGGCTTGATCAAGAACGGGGCAAAACTATTGTTTGCCTATAGCCAATGCACGGTGCCGCTGGTCACGGTGATCACCCGCAAGGCCTATGGCGGCGCTTACGACGTCATGGCGTCAAAGCATATCGGGGCCGACGTAAATTATGCGTGGCCGACCGCGCAGATCGCCGTGATGGGCGCCAAGGGAGCGGTCGAAATCATTTTCCGCTCCGATATCGGCGACGCGGAGAAGATCATCGCGCGCACGAAGGCGTACGAAGAGAGTTTCATGTCGCCGTTCAAGGCGGCGGAGCGCGGCTATATCGACGAGGTGATCATGCCGCATTCGACTCGCCAGCGGATTGCGCGGGCGCTCTCGATGCTGCGGACGAAGACCTTGGAAATGCCTCAGAAGAAGCACGACAACCTGCCGCTCTGACGACGGCGCCTAAATACGCGCGGCCCGGACTTGGACCACGCTCTCGGCTATCGCACCGCGTCACGGCCGCGATAGCTGGCGCGGGGGCACGGGCGCCGAGCGCCCTGCGGTGCAGGGGTTCAGTTGACCACGGACCCGCGGCGGATGTCGGCCTCGATCAATAGCCGCGTACCCTTGCCGAAGCGGACCCGATAGGCCTGCAAATTCTCCATGATGCGCTGGACGTAGTTGCGCGTCTCAGAGAACGGAATGCGCTCGACCCAGTCGACCGGATCGATATTCGGGTTGCGCGGGTCGCCGAAGCGCTCGATCCATTCCTGCACGCGGCCGCGGCCGGCATTGTAGGCCGCAAACGCGAGGATGTAAGAGCCGCGATAAGCCTCGATATTGCCGCCGAGTTCGGCTGCGCCCATCTGCACATTGTAGACGTTGTCATGCAGCAGGCGCTTCCGGTCGAAGCGGACGCGATAGGTCTTGGCGATATAGCGCCCGGCGGCCGGGGTCACTTGCATCAGGCCCAGAGCATGCGCTGGGGAGACCGTCTGCGGATGGAATGCGCTTTCCTGGCGGGCGATCGAATAGACGATCGCCGGCTCGACCTGCGGTCCGATTGCCGAATAGCGCGGTAGTCCGTAGGTCGGGAAGGCGTGATGGTCGAGCGGCAGGCCGCGGCCGACCGCGTCCTTGCCCATCACCACCGCGGCGCGCGCATCGCTATTCTTGCGCGCAAGCTCCGCGATGAGCGTCAGCGCTTCGGCATTGTCGGTGCGCTCGAGGTCGGCGACGAAAGTGATGACAAGGCTGCGCTCGTTGACTTCATAAAGGAGTTCCACGGCGCGGACGATCTCCAGCCGGCTGAGCGCGGCGCGCCTGGCCGCCGACATTGCGGGCGGCGGCGCAAGCGCGATGTTTCTCAGGCCCAGCCGGGCCGCGGCGAGCTGGCCGTAATAGGTGGTGGCATGACGCGCCGCCGCCTCGTAGAAGGCGCGGGCCTCATGCCGCCGGCCCGCGGCCTCGGCGGCGCGGCCTTGCCAGTAGCCTGCGCGCGAGAGCGCTGTCGTGTTTTCGAGGCCGAAGGCGCGGATACGGGCGAAGTGCTGCGCAGCGGTGTGCGCATCATTGAGGAACCGCAGCGCGATCCAGCCCGCCATGAACTCGCTTTCGACCTTATAATTCTCCTTCGCCGGCAACGCCGCGTTGCGGCAGATGAGGTAGGCGGCCTTGGCCTGATCGAGCTCAAGGAGCTTGCGCGCGATCAGGCGCCGTTCGATCCACCATTCGTCGGTGTCGTGAGCGGCGCCGAGGTTCGACGGTGCGGCAAGCAGTAGACGCGCGGCCTCCTCATAATACTCATTGCGGCGCAGCCATTGAATGCGGCTGAACATGTAGCCGGCATCGTTGCGGGCGCTTGCGGGAACGGCGTCGAGCAGGGCTTTGGCGTTGTGCGCCTTGTTGCTCACCGCGTTGCGGGCTCTGAGAATTGCCAGTTCGACTGCGCCGAGGTGAGCCGCAGCGCGCTGGGCGGCCTCGATATCATCTGCGTAGATCCGGCGGTCCATGCGCGCTTTGTCGTCGGCGGGCGTGATCAACCCTCCGAAGACGTCGCGCGCTTCGCTTTCGACATCGCGACTGAACGGCTGGGTCCAGCCTACGCGCATCTGCGCCTGCGCCGCCGTGCGGATGCCATTTGCCAGCAGCGCACGGGCATAGGCAAACCGGCCCAGGGCGGTTAGCGGCTCTTCCTTCGCGAAAAATGCACGGACGGTTGCGAGATCGGCTTTTTCCGTCCACAGCATCGCCTCGGCCCGCCGCCGCAACTTCCCGATGCTCGGCCAGACCGGGTTGGCGGTTATAAACGCGTTGTAACGGGCGAAACCCACATCATTGTCGTCGCTGCGCAGGATCATCCACTCGACGAGTTTGCGCGCGAGCGGATCGGAGGTCGCGCGCTGCAGTTCGGTCGCGGCGTCCGACTGTCCCCGTCGCGCGTATTGAATGGCCTGCTTGACGGCGTTGATGTCGGAACTCGACGTGGACTGGGTCGGAGCGAATGTCAGCGGGATATCGTCGGACGCGGCCGACACGGTGGGCGCCCGCGCAGCAGGCGCGGAACGTTTGTTGAGCGCCGCCGCCTGGGCATTGAGTGAGCGCGGGCCGGGGTCCGGTGTTCGCGTTGCGGTCGCAGAGGTTGGGCGCGCCCGCGGAAGCGGAACCGGCTTGGTCGAGCGCGCGATGGCCGGGGCCTTCTTTCCCGCCTTTATGGCTTTGGCCGATTGGGGACCGGCGAGCGCCGGCGTTGCCGTCGCAACAAGCGCTGCGAGCACGACGAAGGAAAGGCGCAAGGTGGCAAGCTCTCTGCTCTTGACCACTGACCATCCCCCCGGTCAGACGTGAATTCGGCTTAAGAACCTATTCGGCCGGTTGCATTAACAATGTCTTAAACCGTTCAAACATGGCAATGTTTCGGCCGACCAACGGCCTTGGAAAGGGCGGCAAGCCAACGTCTTGCGGTAAATGAGGCATGCAGAACGGGGCTTTCGCCTGCGGTCGGGACCCGATATCAATGTGAGCCGGAGGCGAAAGCGCCGACGATCCCAGCCGAGGAGCAAGTCATCATGACCGCCAAGACCACCTTTCGGGGTTCGTTCACCGCCTTGGTGACCCCGTTCAAGAACGGCGCGGTCGACGAAAAGGCCTTTCGCGATCTCGTCGATTGGCAGATCGGCGAAGGCACCAACGGACTCGTGCCGGTCGGCACGACAGGCGAAAGCCCGACGCTTTCGCACGAGGAGCATCGGCAGGTCGTGCAATGGTGTGTCGAACAGGCGCGCGGCCGCGTCCCGGTGATCGCCGGCGCGGGCTCGAACTCGACCGCCGAGGCGATCGACTTCTCCCGTCACGCCGAAAAGGTCGGGGCGAACGCGGTGCTCATCGTCACCCCCTATTACAACAAGCCGACGCAGGAAGGTCTCTACCAGCATTACAAGGCGATCAGCGACGCGATCGGCATCCCGATCATCATCTACAACATCCCGGCGCGCTCGGTGATCGACATGTCGGTCGACACCATGAGGCGCCTGTTCGAACTGAAGAACATCGCTGGCGTCAAGGACGCGACCGCCAACGTGGTCCGGGTCTCGCAGCAGCGCGCCGCGATGGGACCGGACTTCAACCAGCTCTCCGGCGAGGACGCGAGCGCGATCGGCTTCATGGCGCATGGCGGGCATGGCTGCATCTCGGTGACCTCGAACGTGGCGCCGCGGCTATGCGCCGAATTTCAGGGCGCGTGCCTGAAGGGTGACTATGCGGCCGCGCTCAAGCTGCAGGACAAGCTCTTGCCGCTGCACACCAACCTGTTTATCGAGACCAACCCCGCGCCGGCGAAATACGCGCTCTCGCTGCTCGGCAAGTGTGCGGACACGGTGCGTCTGCCGCTGGTTCCTTTGTCCGACAAGGCGAGGGCCGTGGTGCGCGACGCGATGGTGCATGCCGGCCTGGTCAATTAGCGTTTGATGGCATTTTCGCAGCTCGCGGCTTCCGGGGTTCCGGCTCCGGCGGAGGCCAGCGGGCGCGCCGCTCGTCAAGGAGAACGGCGATGCTCGAAGAATTCAAGAAGTTTGCGATGCGCGGCAACGTTGTCGATCTTGCGGTCGGCATCGTCATCGGCGCCGCATTCACCGCGATCGTGAATGCGCTCGTGAACGACATCATCAACCCGGTGATCGGCGCGGTCACTGGCGGCCTCGACTTTTCCAATTATTTCTTGCCGCTGTCGTCGCAAGTCGAGGCGAACAGCCTGGCTGAAGCAAGAAGACAGGGCGCGGTTCTCGCCTGGGGCAATTTCGTCACCATGGTGATCAATTTTCTGATCGTCGCCTGGGCGCTGTTCTTCGTGGTCAAGGGCATTAACCGTCTCAGCGCGAAGGAGGAGGAAAAGAAGCCGCCGCCCGAGGACGTCCAGTTGCTGACCGAAATACGCGATCTCCTAAAGAAGTGACCGCGCGTATCCGCCATGGCGAAGGCTCCAGCGCGCAAAATCAAGGTGGTTGCTGACAACCGCAAGGCGCGGTTCAACTACGAGATCGGCGAAACCTTTGAAGCCGGGATTGCGCTCGCCGGCTCGGAAGTGAAATCGCTGCGCCAGGGGCGCGCCAGCATCGGCGAGTCCTATGCGGATGCGCGCGCGGGCGAGTTGTGGCTCGTCAATGCCAACATTCCCGAGTACCTCCAGGCAGGCCGGTTCAATCATCCGCCGAAACGCCCGCGCAGACTGTTGTTGCATCGCCGGCAGATCGATCGGCTCGCCGCCGGCATCGAGCGCGAGGGCATGACGATCGTTCCGCTCAAGCTGTATTTCAACGAGAAGGGACGAGCCAAGCTCGAGCTTGCGCTCGCCCGCGGCAAGAAGCTGCACGACAAGCGCGAGACCGAAAAGCGGCGCGACTGGGACCGCGAGCGCGGTCGCCTTTTGCGCGCGCGGGGGTGAAGCGAATCGCCGCGTCAGGCCAAGAGATCGTCGAATTCCGGGTGTCGCGCCACGTAGTTCGCAACGAACGAGCAGCGCGGGACGACTTTGAGGCCGCGCGCCCGCACCGCGTCGAGCGCGCCATGGACGAGCCGCGAAGCGATGCCGCGCCCGCGCAGGCGCTGCGGCGTCTGCGTATGCGTGAAGGTCATCACGCCGTTGGCGAGGCGGTAATAGGCGAGCGCCGTTGCGCCTTCGGCGTCGAGCTCGAAGCGGGAGAGGGCGGCGTTGTCGCGGACCGAAGACATGGCATAAGGCGTAGGGCACGAGGCGAGGAAGCCTCAAAAATGTAGGGTGGGGCGAGCGGACGCAAAACCCCGTCACCCGATCATCGAATGGGTCGGAGGGGCGGGATTTGGCGGATAGGCGAGGCGATACGCATGATCGAAGGTCGATTCTCACGCTTCTACCGGGAAATGGTCCGGACGCCGCGGCAGGACGAGATGGCCGCGGCCGACCTCACGCCATCTATCCGGGACATTGTGCGGCGATCGAAGATCGCCAACGGATTCGTCCAGCTCTTCGTCGTCGGCTCGACCGGCGCGATCGTGTCGGTCGAGTTCGAGGACGGCGTGTTGCAGGACCTCAAGGACGTTCTCGACCGGCTGATCCCGCGCGGCCGCGACTATCATCACGAACGCGCGTGGGGCGACGGCAACGCCCATTCGCATCTGCGCGCGGCCGTGCTCGGTCCCGACATGACGGTGCCGGTCACCGACGGCAAGCCTGACCTCGGAACCTGGCAGCAGATCGCGGTGGTCAATCTCGACAATCGTCCGCGCGACCGAACGGTGGTGGTGACGGTGTACGGAGAGTGACGTTTGCCTCTCTCCGCTTTGCGTCCGGTCCGCGAGCGTCGATGATGCGACCGTGGTCGCGATTGTTACGCCGGGCTCGGCGCTTCGCTTGCTTCCAGCGGATATTTCCGTTCCCACTCTTCCCGCGTGATCCAGGCCTCGAGGATGCGCACGTGCTCGGATTCTTCCTCGACGAACTCTTTCGCCACGGCCCTGATTGCTGGGTCCTTCGCGGTGCCGGAGACCTGGTAATAGAACTCGAACGCTCGCTTTTCTCCGCGCAGCGCCACGCGCAACGCATCGAGCCGCGACAGGTCGGGATCGCCCGCCCAGATGTCCGCGCGTTCGGGCGTGGCGCTATCCGCCCAGACATAGTCCGGCGGCAGATGCTTTGACACGTCGATCGAGCCGGCGCGGCTTTGCGCCTCGGCGAGATGCATGCGGGAGAAGCGCGCAAGCTGCGCGAACAACTGCGCCACCGCGTGGTTGCCGACATCCTCCATCGCCTTGGTCAGTTCTTCGTAATGGATGGCGGCGTCCTCCTCGGCCTTCACGGCGTAGCTGAGAAACTCGTCGAGCGAGTGAACCTCCAAGCCGCCCTTGAAGATTTTCGAGGCAGGCGTGAGGTGCGGCTTTTTCGCCGGTAGAACCTGGTCGCCTTCGAAGGTGACGAGAATGTCTTCGTCGCGAATGAAGCACTGGCACGCCAACCGATAGCGCGGCGGCATGTCATTGGTTTCGGCGTTATAGATTTCCTCGGGCGTGATTTTTCCGAGTTGGCGCAGAAGTTCCTTTTCCTTCTCCGTCAGCGCGATGCCGTATTTCGGCTTGTCGGTCGCAAGGTGCTTGACCTCGACCAGGCATGATCCGCACTCGCCATCCTGGCAGTCGAACGGGATCGGGACGTTGTGGGCTTTCGCAACGGCCAGGATGGTGCCCCGGTCGCCGGCGATCGCATAGACGGTCATGTCGCGCGCCATTACCGGGGATGAAAACGTGACATTGGTCATCGGCATGCTCCTGTGGCCGCGTGTCTGGTTGACGAACGCACTACCGCACCGGGCTCGCCAGAAAGGCGCTCCTCGCCGCGGGTCCTGTTGATCGCGATCGTGGACGCGGCACCCCGGATCCCGCCCCACGGTCACCGGTTAGAATGAAAGCAAAGTGCGGGCCAGTTTATTGCGCCGCGGCATCGGTCTTGTGACGCTGTGGAAGCGCCTATTTTCATTCTTATTTTTATTTTGCTTCCAGGCCGGGTCCTTGGCGGAAAAATCAGCCGATAACGGAGCCGGTGCCGCAGTCTCCGCGAAGGTCGCGAACGCCACAAAACCCGCTGTCGGCCTGGTCGGATTCGCGACAACGAACGGTTCCATACGGCACCGTGCTGGCGCGGGGAGAGGCCCCCGAGCGGAGCACGGCGGGTGAGGGGCAAGGCACCATGAAGGCGCGGGGGAACCTGTGCACGCATGTTACATTGCGCGGGCCAACGCAATCGAGCCGGGGCAATGACACAACGCATGACAATCGTTTCCGGCGGGCAAAGCGGGGTCGATCATGCGGCGCGAAACCGCGTAGATTTGTAGCCCGCATGGAGCGAAGCGTAATGCGGGAGCAGGGCCTCAGAAAAAGTCCCGGATTTCGCAAGCGCTCCATCCGGGCTACGCTGCTACGAGCTTGCCCCTACAAATCGTCTTCACTCAGACCCGTGTGTTTCGCGATGCGAGCGAGTATGCGCGGGCCAATTTCGTCGCTGTCATGAAACGCGAAAACAAAATCCGGCCACCCCGGCCGCTGCAAGGTGCGATGCGACCCACTCTGACGTTTGATGGTCCAGCCGATTCGCAGAAGCGCCGCGAGCACCCGCTGCGCCTTGACGGCGGGCCAGCGGCTCACGCCAGCTGGAACATGCCGGCAAGCTCGCGCGGCAGCGCTTCGCCGTTTTCGACCCGCTCGGCGATGACCCGCAGCGCCAGCGCGGTCGCCTTGGAGCGCGCTTCCGTGTCGGTTGCGCCGTAACTGAGAACGCCCGGCAGCGCCGGCACTTCCGCCAACCAGCGGCCGTCTTCCTCACGTTCGATTTCAATCCGGAGCATGAGGGATAGATAGCATTAGAGGCCCGGTTTGTCATGGCCGGGCTTGCGTACTCTCCGTTCGTTCCCGCGAAAGCAGGGACCCACGCTGGATTCCCGCTTGCGCGGGAATGAACGGAGAATGAGCTAAGCACTTCCCGTGAACCAGGCCACTTGCACTCGCTTGAAGCTTCCATCGTCATTGCCGGGCTTGACCCGGCAATCCATGAAGAGGTGACCCGTCGCTGCCTCATGGTGAGGAGGCGCGAAGCGCCGTCTCGAACCATGCGTCGCCGGCACTGCGTGTGAGCATCCTTCGAGACGCCCGCTGCGCGGGCTCCTCAGGATGAGGTAATAATCTCCAGACGCAAGCCTCAGGCTTGACCCGGCAATCCATGCGGCGCTGCCGTGCTTACATTGGTTGCCGCAGCCGATGCGGCGATCCCGCATGGACCGCCGGGTCTGCGCCCGGCGGTGACGAGAAAACTTAGTAGCCCGCATGGCGCGAAGCGGAATGCGGGGCTGCCCTCACGGATTTCGCAAGCGGTCCATCCGGACTACGCTTGCTTTCCCTCATGGTGAGGAGCGCGGCGAAGCCGCGCGTCTCGAACCATGCGCCGCCGGCAGTGCTTGCGAACATCCTTCGAGACGCCCGCTTCGCGGGCTCCTCAGGATAAGGCAGCAATAGCCGTCAGCCCGCATGGAGCGAAGCGGAATGCGGGAGCAGGGCCTCAGAAAGAATCCCGGATTTCGCTGCGCTCCATCCGGGCTACGCTTGCTAAAGCGAATGGAGTGGATTCCGCTGCGCTCATACGGGCCTAAGTCAATCAGAGATTTGGCAATTTTTTCGGGACAGGGAGCCGCTGAAGATTTTTATAAGCTCGCTTCGCCGCGCTAAGACGCAAGGAGGTAGCCTTTTCAGGTTTAAGCCGCTTCGTGTCTTCCCAAGGGTCTCGTGATCCCTCAATCGTCTTCAAGTATGCAGCCGTCGCTGCAAGCTCTAATTCAACTGCGCCAACTTCCGCTGCCAATTGCGCGAATGCGGTGCGTTGATCGCGCTGCGACTTTGGCGGACTCAAAGACATATATATCGAATATGTACCCCCCCAATCCGTCATTCGTTCCTCTTCCGAAACAAGATCAAAAGCCACTGCCATTTGCATAGCGTCGGCGAGGTCTTCGCTATAAGGTCCATAATGGCGATATTCAAATTGAAATCCTGCTCCGAGGCCAGCCAATTCCAATAAATAAGCCACCTTCTGAAGCTTGGTCCGGCCGACTAGTCGACCACCGGCATCCCTAACAATATCGGCCGCCTGCTGCCTACCTGGTTCCTGCCTAACCATGCTGTTTCCCCAGTTCGTCGTGCACGATCTTTTCCACCTGAGTTTTTGCTTCCGAGTCAGTCACATAGGCACGGAACAACTCAAAGGTCTCAATTGCTGCGATGACAGGAGAACATTCTGCAACATCAGAGATTTGTTTGTCTGCCAAATGGATATGGATTTGGTTTAGAGGTCCCTTGGATTCTTCAAAACGCTTATATGGATCACGGGAGGCGCGATCCGTAAGAATTCTAGGAACTCCCGTCGAGTTATTCTCAGCCCAGCTTTGTAGCCGTTTCTCTATCGCACCGGTTAAGCGCTCTAACTGCTTATTCTTTTGTTCCCGTTGCTCTGGGGATAAAGACCTATTAGCCCCGATTGCGGCAACAAGATCATGCCGGATGTCGACACATTTCGGCAGCTTTCGATCGCGCAGGTGAGTTGCGCAGGCTTGGATGACCTTATCCTTTGCACCTGCAAGCATTCCGAGAGCACCCCAGAAGACGGCGTCGTCCAGTGACAGTACATGTTCAAGCGATTCGGGATCACTCGCGAACCGAATTAGCGGGTGGCCATGTTGAAGGCCTGTTCTTTCCTTACTGCCATCTCGAACTAATTTCACAATTTGTAAGAACATTGCGGAAAAAAGCTTTTCCGCAGCTCTGGTTGTCTTATGCAGATATACAGTTGGGTATAATTGGAAGAGTGATAGTACGTAAGTTTCCGCGGCATAGTACGCCTTAGGTCCCAGAATAAACGTTTCGACTTCACCGACCTCTTCTTGATCTACGCCAGTTTTAATTTTCCCTATCTCCAAGTTCGCCATTAACCACGTGAAGTCGATTCCGCTATTCTGAAGGCCTGTCATCAGACGATCGCGTTGCATGTAGTCCAATCTATCCGCGTCAAATTGGCTGGACACAACCGAATCATAGAGGTTTTCCTGGACGACCAAGTTTTAGTACAGCAGCGACGTCGTTGGCGAAGCCGCTGCCCATCTCGCGGAACGCGTGTTTGATCTCGCCATCCTCCCGGATCAGAAGATCACTTACATGTTCGTGCCGGGCCATTGTTATACCCAGTCTCTTACCGACGTCCTCAAAGGCATGGCTAAACATTCCATGACCCACATCGTGAACGAGTGCAGCCGCCAGAGCAACTTGGGCTTGATGGTCTCTAAAGTGCAATCCTCCAACCTTTATGTGACGTTCAATGATTCGCATCAAATGACGCGCCGTATGGAAGACACCGACGCTGTGAGCAAATCGACTATGTGTCGCGCCGGGAAATACAAGTTCGGAAAATCCAAGCTGCTTTATCCGACGGAGACGTTGAAAAGCGCGAGTTTGGATCACCTGCCAGATCACGTGCTCGAACTGATCAGTTCCAAACTCGATAAGGTTGTGAAGTGGATCTCTTATCCTCTCAGGTCTAGGAGCGTCTCTCCGCAACGGCAAAACACCTCGGGAAGAACCTGAGTCCTTCACAAGCTTGCGTCCGCGGCCGCCTTTCGACTGTGGGCGTCGGGCCTTTGTACGCCCTTGAGTCTCGCTTCCTCTCATCGCGTTCTTATTTTGTTCTAAATTAGAAGTCAAATACATTTACGTGATTCTCTGGTAGCGGTCAGCGAGGCCTCCCCGCAATACGCGCAATCATCCGCCGGTTTGCGCCTGCTTAATTATCAGCGGCCTTTTCGCATGAGTGAATGTTCTCACTCCGCCGCGTCGATCCTCTTCTTCTTCCCCGTGCGCGTATCACGCCCCAACACCGGCCGTAGATACTGCCCCGTATAGCTTCGCCCTTCCTTCACAATGTCTTCCGGCGGGCCGGCGAACACGATTTCACCGCCGCCGTCGCCGCCTTCGGGGCCTAAGTCGATGATCCAGTCGGCGGTCTTGATCACTTCGAGATTGTGCTCGATCACCACCACCGTGTTGCCGCTCTCGACCAGCTCGTGGAGCACTTCGAGCAGCTTCGCCACGTCGTGGAAATGCAGCCCCGTCGTGGGCTCGTCCAAAATATACAAAGTGCGGCCGGTGGCGCGCTTGGCCAGTTCCTTGGCGAGCTTCACCCGCTGCGCCTCGCCGCCCGACAGCGTCGTCGCCTGCTGGCCGACATGGATGTAGTCGAGCCCGACGCGATGCAGCAGTTTTAACGGCTCGCGCACCCGCGGCACCACCTTGAAGAACTCGGCCGCCTCCTCGACCGTCATGTCGAGAATGTCGGCGATCGACTTGCCCTTGAACGTCACCTCCAGCGTCTCGCGATTGTAGCGCTTGCCCTTGCACACATCGCAGGTGACGTAGACGTCGGGCAGAAAGTGCATCTCGATCTTGATGACGCCGTCGCCCTGGCAGGCCTCGCAGCGCCCGCCCTTGACGTTGAAGGAGAAGCGCCCCGGCTGGTAGCCGCG
>Ga0315534_1000798_pt1 | contig 22108 bp, 14 predicted proteins | sample SalMarSW160240MG_FD_203094 | JGI IMG/M metagenome (GOLD analysis project Ga0315534, IMG submission 203094) | Salt marsh sediment microbial communities from the Plum Island Ecosystem LTER, Massachusetts, United States - Salt Marsh Sediment SW1602-40 ... | reverse complement strand
ACCTTATTTCACGGGGCTTGCCCAGTGAAATAGCAGTAGACCCGGACGGAGTGCTAATGCGAAACCTTATTTCACGGGGCGGGCGTCTCTGGGTTTTAAGCATCGGCAAACATCAGGAAAAGAATAGGGAGCCTGAATTTTCCCACATAGGGTACCCCGGGAGGGGTACAATAATTAATAACCCCGGGTAAAGCCCTGACATTTATCGTCAGGGTGTAACCCGGGGGTTAATGTGTACAAGAAGATAGCAACCCTACAGGGGTTGAATATTCAAATGTAAGGAATTAGTATTCAACCCCATCCGGGGTTGTGAATAAATATCATCAACATACCCGGCACTTCGCCCCGACAAAATCGTCGGGGCTTGTACCGGGCTATTTATTATTCAATCCCACCGGGAAATTCTTTCCTGGACCGCAAAACTCCAGACGTATTAACTTATCAACTAATAACTTATCACTTTTAACAATCACCCCCCGGGGTGATTCACTCCATTGTAAACTCCAATCCCAAACTCTCCAGTTTCTCCTCTGTCGGTCTGGAGGTAATGGGATCCCAGCCGCGGTCGGTATAGTATGTTGTCAGTAACTCCTCAAATTCTTTCCGATCAAGCACAGCTCCTTTACCTACCCCGATAGTGAGTGGTTCTTCATAGAACCGGTCGGGCAGTACATCATCCTCCCGTCTGAATCCCTCCCGGTAATTGAACATCTTCTCCAGGTTAAAGACCCGTTCGCCGGTTTTCATGTACACGTCGGTTGGGTAGTCATGACCGGTAATCATCGTAATGATATTCTCCAGCCCATTCTCTCCGTAACTGCCTGCTGCAAATAGGCATAAGCCCAGTGAATCAACCATTGCCGTGCTGTTCTGTTCCTGAGGATTTGCACCGTTTAAATGGCATGCACCCCGGTTGGACGATACATAGGAAATACCCATACCCGGATTGACATGAACATTGTGGGCAGCCAGCTCGTGTCCCTTCACGTGAATGGCAAACTTGTGTGAATCCCTGCCAACCTTTTCCGCCAGCTTCTTAACTCCCTGGCCTGCCAGGTCCCCTATTCCTTCCCGGTAGGTAATCTTTTGAAGCATGTCCAGGACTGCACGTACATTTCCCCAGGTAAGATCAATACCATCGACGAAATCTTTATCGATATACCCTTTTTCATAGGCTTCCATCAGGAATCCGATGGCGTTTCCTGTAGAGATGATATCCACTCCATAGTCATCACCGGCATAGATCTCCTTCAACAGGCCTTCCAGGTTACTGATCAGCAGGTTGGAGCCATACATGGTTCCGGTTTCATATTCCGGCCCATCATGGACCAGGCCGGCATGGATGCCTTTTTGGACAATCCCGCTTTTTTTGCAGGCCAGTGGGCAGGCATAGCAGGCAAAGTCCCGCTGCCATGCTTTTGCCCGGGCTGCTTCCGCCCCGATCAGGCTGACGTCGGTAAAGGTTCCTTCCCTGAAGTTCTTAACCGCCTCACGGCTTGCCTCACTGATCATGGTCAATGCTCCGGCAGTGCCGTTTGCACGCCACCAGGCGGTCATCGGATCATCCCTGAATTTGGTCCTTGTCATATCCAGTAATTCCAGGTATTTTTTGTGATCAGCCACCTCTGGAAATCCGGTACCCTTCACGGCAATTGCCTTCAGGTTTTTCGATCCCATCACGGCTCCTGTTCCACCCCTTCCGGCTGCCCGGGCAGCTGTATTCATGATACATGCCATCGGGACCATATTCTCCCCGGCAGGCCCGATATAACAGGATTGGAATCGGTTATCGCCGAGCGATTCATTAAATTTGATATCAAACGCATCGGTTCTCATGCCCCAGAATTCCGAGGCATCGCATATTTCCACATCATCGTTTTCGATCTTTATATATACGGGCTTCGAAGCTTTGCCCGTCACCACAATCCCGTCATATCCGGCAAAACGGATCTCCGGACCAATAAAACCGCCCATATTGGCATAACTGACCGTAGAGGCATTGGTATACAGGGAATGAACAGGCGATGTCCGTGGTGATTTCGTTACCACGCAGGTGCGCGAAGAGGAAGCAAAGGGATAGCCGGTCATCGGACCGGGCATGAACATGATCGGATTTTCAGGGGCGAATGGGGCCATTCCCGGTTCTTTCACCTTATCCCATAAAATCTTCATTCCAAGTCCACGGCCACCGACAAAATTTTTTGCGTCGGATGGAGATACCGGCACTTTTTCGATCGTTCCGGAAGTGAGATTCACTTCCAGGATTGAACCGCTGTATCCGTATAACTTATCCATGGCTCACCTCCTCTTTTCCGGTTTTATAATACTTCTTCATCAGTTCTCTGGCGATCTCCTTTGGTGACAGGCCGAAAAACTCACGGTTTGTATCCACTTCAACCAGTGAGAGGGCTCCATAGGGACAGGCCTTCACGCAGTGCGGATCACCATTGCAGAGGGTGCACATCCGTTCCGGACTTCCCGTTTCCGGATTGGGTATGATCACACCGGAACGTTCCGTTGCGCAGGTGATGGCACAGTTGCCACATCCGATACACCGGTCCGTATCGCATTTGATGGTCAGATGTTCTTCATCACGGTAAAGTGCCTTTCTTCCCATATCCGGGTCGGGTTCTACCGGACAGGCTGCGATACAGGGAGCATCCGGACAAATCTGGCAGACATTGGGAACATCGACATCCGGATTGAAACGATGAACCCGGATATTCGCCAGCCACGGATTCCCCAAACCTTCCATTTCTTCCCCATTAATCAACACCCTGTGGTTCGAAGCAGAACAGGCTGTTTCACACGTGCGGCAACCGGTGCACTTATCATAATCCACCACAATCCCTTTCAATATACCTTTCTCATCCACGTGCCACCTGATGAGAGAAAAATTGGTGAGCAGCAACGTTGCTCCCGTTCCAAATGCTACATTCCTGATGAAATCCCGTCGGGAAAATTGTTCGTTGTTTTTCTTTTTTTCCATATGTGGTCTGTTTTAATTCATTCTGGTAACCTCATTCAAAACATAAATTTAAAGCATAAATCATTGAAAAGCAATATGATATTGTTTGCATATCGGTATGATCCCATGGACCAGAATAAGAACACGTCAAAAAACAAATCCAATAATGCATCGGAATTTCACGCATGTAGGGGGCGTCTCAAAAGTCAAATTTTTAGTCATCCTGAACAGCAGAGGCGGCTTTGCCGTTATTTCACGGGGCGGGCCCAGTGAAATAGCAACTACTCCGGACGGAGTGCTAATGCGAAGCATTATTTCACGGAGCGGGTATCGTTACCGAATAACGAAAAACGATCTTTTCCCTGGGATTTTGTATATTCGGGCAGTTATTCAAATGACGTGTGATCCTACGGATCATCAATACTATCTATACTGGCGACACCTACAGAAAAAAATCGATGATAATCGTTACCGGTGCAGCAGGTTTTATTGGCAGTTGTCTGGTCGGACAACTGAACCGACTTGGATTCAAAGACATTGTCCTGGTGGATGATTTCAGCAAACCGTGGAAGGAAAACAATTACAACACCAAAACCTTTACAGCAACGGTTGAAAGGTCCGGTTTTATTCAGTGGATCCAGGAAAATCACCGGTTCATACAATTTATTTTCCACCTTGGAGCACGTACAGATACCACTGAATTTGATGTTTCAGTCTTTGATGAGCTGAACCTTGGGTTTTCGAAACAGGTATGGAACAGGTGTGTGGAATTTGGCATACCACTGGTCTACGCATCATCAGCGGCAACATATGGATCAGGGGAGCATGGATATGATGATGACCATGAACGGATCGGCCTGCTGAAACCCCTCAATCCATACGGAGAATCGAAAAACGATTTTGACCGGTGGGCGCTTTCACAGGAGAGAAAACCCTATTTCTGGGCGGGATTAAAACTCTTCAATGTATACGGACCAAACGAATTTCATAAAGGGAGAATGGCTTCTGTCATTTTTCATGCATTTAACCAGATCCGGGATACCGGCAGGATGAAACTCTTCCGGTCACACAACCCCGACTATAAAAATGGTAAACAGCTCAGGGATTTTATAGCTGTTCACGATGTTACAGATGCCATGACGTTTCTTATGAACCATCGGAAAAACTCCGGGATCTACAACCTGGGAACAGGACATGCCCGTACCTTCAACGACCTTGTCCGGTATACCTTTGATGCAATGAACCTGCCACAAAAGATAGAATACATCGATACACCCGAAGACATCCGGGATAAATACCAGTATTTCACCGAGGCAAAAATGGATAAACTGCGGAGCATCGGGTATACAAAAAAATTTACTCCCCTTGAACAGGGAATCCATGACTACGTGAAAAACTACCTCATTCCACAAAGATATTTTTAAATTATTCATTCCTCTCCTAACTTATTCTTATTTCTCAGCCAGATTCTACTAACCATTAACTTTTAACTTATCAACTTATAACCTATAACTCTCTCTTTTTCCTATTTTCGCTGGTGAAATGAGAATACTTAACCGGGAGATCCTCAACCTGGCAATTCCAAACATCATTGCCAACATCACCATTCCTTTGCTCGGCATGGTTGATCTGGCACTGGTGGGTCATCTTGAATCGGAGCTCTACATCGGGGCAATTGCCCTGGGTGGTATGATCTTCAATATCCTTTACTGGGGATTCGGATTCCTGCGTATGGGAACCAGCGGGTTTACAGCTCAGGCGTATGGCAGGCAGGATAAAAAAGAGAGCATCTTGATACTATCCCGTTCCATGCTGGTGGGATTAAGTGGTGCGGTACTTCTTCTGCTTCTCCAGAAACCTATTGAATTACTGAGTTTCGTTGTGATCAGGGGGAGTACAGAGGTTGAATCCCTTGCAGCAGAATACTTCAGGATCCGCATCTGGGCAGCACCGGCAACCCTTGCCCTCTATTCCCTGACGGGATGGTACCTGGGAATGCAAAATGCAAAAATACCAATGATCATTGCCATTGTTGTAAACCTTCTGAATATCCTCTTTAGTCTATTCTTTGTATTGGTCCTGGGAATGAAATCGGATGGGGTAGCCCTTGGCACCGTGCTGGCACAGTATGGCGGACTGATCACCGGTGTGGGGTTTTTTGCCATAAAATACTGGAAGTTTGTTTCATACTGGATCTACCGGGAAATGGTGGAGTGGATGGCTTTGAAACGATTCTTCCTGGTGAACCGTGATATCTTTATCCGTACCCTCTGCCTGATTTTTGTCTTTTCTTTCTTTACTTCACGATCTGCCCGTCAGGATGATATTATCCTTGCCGTAAACACCCTCCTGTTGCAATATTTCATGATTTTTTCCTATCTGATTGATGGATTTGCCTATGCAGCGGAAGCCCTGGTTGGCAAATACATCGGAGAAGGAAACAGGAACCGGCTAACAACCACCATCCGGTATCTTTTTTACTGGGGGCTGGGTATCAGCATTCCGTTTACACTTACCTACCTGTTCGGAGGTGAAAAGATCATCTGGCTTCTGACAAACAATTCAGCAGTAATCGAACAAGTCAAACCGTACCTTTTCTGGATTGCACTTATTCCGCTGGTTACCTTCTCTGCATTTTTATGGGATGGGATCTTCATCGGTGCTACCGCATCCAAAGGAATGAGAAACAGCATGTTAATCTCCACCCTGCTGGTGTTCCTGCCCGTTTATTTTGTAGCCAGACCCTTTCTGTTTAATCATGGACTCTGGCTGGCATTGATCCTGTTCATGATCAGCAGGGGAGTTACCCAAACCCTGATCGCCCGACGTGAATTGGGAGTTGTGTGAGGGGGAGAGATGCCTTTCCAGGATAATTGAGGTATATTGAATATTATTCAAATGAAATATCCCGGAAGTGGCGTAGCCATGCCTATGGCAGACTAAATGACAATAGGCCCTGCCTGCCGCCAGCCTGCCGCCTTGCCTGCCGGTTCACCCGCCGAAGGAGGGCAGGCAGGAGTCACTTTAGTGGCTGTAAACGAAATGAAAGGTATGGTTTTTCAAACAACATTGCAGTTCCGGCGATTATGTCTTGCGTAAAGTACACCCCGGCTTGTCACATAGTGACCCCTTCGGGAAATGCTGGGGTAACATATATATAGTTATAGTTCAATAAATTACCCTGGCATTTATGCCAGGGGCTCGCGTTCCTTGTAACCTACGGCAAAATGTCTTGAATGTCTGAATTGCCTGAAATACCGTAAAGCTAAAGACTAACATCAATGTACTCAATAACTTAATAACCTACTAACACAATAACTTTCTTAATTAATAATACTTACGGAAAGTACGATTGCCTTTGGGGTATGCATAATTTCAAATATTGAGCGTTGTGCCGTAGGCATGCCTGTGGCAAACATTGAATTTCCACCGTTTCTAACAACCGTGTGTTGAAAAATATGTTTTTATATGGTTTGCTCAACGATTAAAATGCTAATTTTGTATCATCATACGTTTGTTATCGAACCACTGATCGTTAGCTCTGAGAGAAAATTTAATGCATATGAAAACAGAAGGGTTTTTATATGCATTCACTTTATCCTTACTTTTTTTTGTAAGTAACTGACAGACTCAAAAAAAACATGAGTAAAAATCCACAGGTTATTGAACGTGAGCGAATTGCAATTCGCTTTTCGGGTGATTCCGGCGATGGCATGCAGTTAACCGGCACCCTCTTTTCCGATACGGCAGCACTGTTTGGAAATGACCTTTCAACCTTTCCCGACTACCCGGCAGAGGTGAGGGCCCCCGCAGGTACCCTTGGAGGTATTTCCGGATTTAACGCGAACATTGGCCATGCTCTGGTGAACACCCCCGGCGATTATGCCGACATACTTGTTGCCATGAACCCTGCCGCCCTGAAGGCAAACCTGAAGTGGGTCAAACCTGGTGCGATCATCATCGTTGACAGGGATAATTTCGATGAGAAATCGCTGGAAAAAGCCGGTTACAAAGAAAACCCGTTGAATAACAATGATCTGAACGGTTTTACATTAGTGGATCCACCCATCGCCTCCCTGGTCAGGGAAACACTGAAGGAAGTGGGATTGGATACAAAAAGTATACTCAGGACCAGAAACATGTTCGCTCTGGGTATAGTCTACTGGATACTCGATCAATCCTTGGAGTATACGGAGAATTTTTTCAAGGAGAAGTTCAAAAAAAGTCCACTGATCGTGGAAGCAAATACCAGGGTTTTGCATGCCGGGTATTATTATGCTGAGACGACCGAGGTGCTTGCCAATGTGTATAAGGTACCTCCGGCTGAGATCCAAAAGGGACGGTACACCAATCTGAATGGGAACAAGGCTTCTGCATGGGGGTTGCTTGCAGCGGCAAAAAAAGCAAATCTGGATCTGTTCATCGGATCGTACCCCATCACACCGGCTACCCATGTCCTGGAAGAACTCTCCGCGCGAAAAGATCTCGGTGTGAAATCTTTTCAGGCTGAAGATGAAATAGCCGCTGTATGCGCATCCATTGGTGCCAGTTTTGCCGGTGCACTGGGAGTTTGCAACACTTCCGGCCCGGGATTGGCACTGAAATCGGAAGCACTCGGACTCGCTGTTATGATCGAAATACCCCTTGTGATCGTGGATGTTCAGCGAGGCGGTCCGTCAACGGGTCTTCCAACCAAATCGGAACAATCTGATCTCTGGCAGGCACTCTATGGGCGGAATGGGGAATGCCCGCTGCCCGTACTGGCAGCAACCACGCCGTCGAATTGCTTTTACTATGCTTTTTATGCTGCGAAGATCGCACTTGAACACATGACTCCCGTAATCCTCCTTACCGAAGGATACCTGGGTAATGGATCCGAACTCTGGAGAATCATCAGCATGGAGGAGCTTCCGGAAATTCATCCTCCCCGGGTGTTTAAAGCGGTGAAAGACTGGAAACCCTTTGAACGTAATCCTGAAACACTGGTGCGACCATGGGCAATACCCGGGACTAAAGGACTGGAACACCGGATTGGTGGATTGGAGAAGGATGCCATAACAGGCAGCGTCTCTCATGATCCGCTCAACCACCAGAAAATGGTTGAAATGAGGGAAGAAAAAATTAACCGCATCGTGAAAGATGTCCCGGACCTTGAGGTTTTCGGGGAACAAACCGGAGATCTCCTGGTCGTTGGCTGGGGTGGAACATACGGACACCTGCTAACAGCCGTCAGAGAAGTGCTGCAGGAAAAATATAAAATCGGACTTGCACAGTTTGCCTACATCAGACCCCTTCCGAAAAACGTGGCTGACGTGTTTGGCAAATTCAAAAAAATTATTGTGTGTGAAAACAACCTGGGACAATTTGCCAACTACCTGCGGTTTAATTACCAGGATTTCCGGTACCTGCAGTTCAATAAAATACAGGGAATGCCCTTTACGGTAGAAGAATTAAAAGAAAAGTTCATAAATGTTATAGAGGAGAAATAGCCATGGCTGAAAACCAAGCAAAACTCACAGCACAGGATCTGAAAAGTGACCAGCAGATACGGTGGTGTGCCGGATGCGGCAATCACGCGATACTGGCTGCTGTCCAGAAAGCACTGCCTGAACTCGGAATAAAAAAAGAGGACTTTGTTTTTATATCAGGCATCGGTTGCTCCTCCAGGTTCCCCTATTATATGGATACCTATGGCATCCATAGCATCCATGGACGGGCTGCGGCCATATCATCCGGCACCAAAGTAACCAATCCAAACCTCAGCGTCTGGATCATGACAGGAGATGGAGATGCCCTTGCCATTGGAGGGAATCATTTTATCCATACCATCAGAAGAAACATGGGCCTCAATATCATCATCTTCAACAATGAGATATACGGACTGACCAAAGGACAGTATTCACCCACCTCCAAAAAAGGAGCCCATACCTATACATCTCCGTATGGTACAGTGGAATCACCCTTCCATCCGGCAGAACTGGTGATTGGTTCCCAGGGAAAGTTCTTTGCCCGCTCGGTGGATAACAACGTGAAACTTACCACGGAAATATTGATTCAAGCTGGTAAGCATGATGGAACATCCGTGGTTGAGATCCTTCAGAACTGCGTTATCTATAACGATAAAACCCATGCCGAGGTAACCGATAAGGAGTTTAAGGATGATCGTCAGTTGATCCTGAAACACGGTGAACCGATGATTTTTGGTAAAAACCGGGATAAGGGGATTATCCTGGACGGAATAAAATTGAAGGTGGTGGATATCGGTAAGGATGGCGTGAAGGAAGAGGATATCCTGGTACACCGTTCCAACGAAAACAATCCCGGTATCCACATGATGCTTGCCAACATGAGACACCCCAACTACCCGGTTGCCCTGGGTGTTATCCGAAATGTGCAGGCCCCTACCTACGAAACAAGTGTCGCTGAACAGATCAAAAAAGTCCAGGCCAAATCGAATATCAAAACGATGGAAGACCTGTTTAACAGCGGAACAACATTTGAGATTAAATAGGCAACTGTGGGCAGGAAATGTGTTGATGGCAGTTCGCGGTACGAGTATTGGTATAAGAAGTGAGAGAAACAGGCCCTCAGTCCACGACTTCGCTAAAGCTTTGCACGACGTATCCTCCTACTGGTGGAGTTGGCGTACGGCACAATTAACATTTAACTTCCAATTCTCTTATCAACTTATCCCGTAGGGATGTCCCAAAGGCATCCCTACGGGAGAGGCATTTTAGTAAACCACTATCCTCTTTGTAATAATTCCCTTATTATGAATTATCTCAAGATTATAAACCCCTTTTCCTTTCACATCAACGGTATACCTCATCTCCCCAACCTGGCCGGCGTGCTTCTGATGCCAGATGAGCTGGCCGGTGAGGGTGAGGACGCGGAGCTCGATGTTCTGCATCTCGCTTAGCTGCATGTCAACATGGAACACACCTTCGCTCGGGTTGGGATAGATCCTCAGGTTCAGTCCGTCCGCCTCATCAATGATCCCCGAATGGGGCGATACCACAATGTCGAACGTGTCGGTTGTCGTCATCATGCTGTTATCGGTTGCCGTGACCACAATATTGTACGTGCCGACATCTTCGGGTGCAGGCGTACCGGTAAATTTACGCATGAGCCCGTCAAAGGAGAGCCATGTGGGCAATCCTCCGCCAAAGAGCAGCGCCTCAGCCGAATAGGTTATCTGATCGCCGGGATCATCATCCACAAAGGTCCCTTCGGGGAAGATATAGCTGAACACCACTTTCGCCTGTGCATTAACATCCGCGATCTCCGACACCAGGATGGGCGGATCATTCGTGTTATTCACGGTCAGCAGGAAGAGGTCGGAGGCCGATGCTTCACCCCTGTCAGTGACGGTCACCTTGATCTCAATGGTACCGACATCGCCATTCTCCGGTGTGCCGCTGAAGAGCAGCGTCTCCGGATCGAAGGTCAGCCACGCGGGCAGGCTGCTGTCGTCGGACAGGGTAGCCATCCAGGTCAGTACATCCCCGGGATCTTCATCAGTAAAGACATTCCCTGCGAGGGTGAATTCAAACAGTGCATCCTCATCCGTCTCCTGGTCAGTAATCGGGTTGACTAATACCGGTGCATGGTTGGGCTCGGGAACAAGGTAGACACCCCATCCTTCAGCCAGGTATCCGCCGGTGGCATAGAGTACCTGGTTTCCGGTTACCGGATCGGTCAGGACGATGTTGCCGTCGATAGCATTCACCGAAAGGATCTCCCCTGCCCTGTTTACCGTCAGATCGGTAGGACCACTCAGGTGGTCGTCTGTAGTGACCACGGTCTGTTCACCGGATGCCGTATCCACCCGGAGGATCATGTCGTACGCTCCGCTGGCAAGCGTCCGTGATTCGAGGACCAGCAGATCACCGGAATGGTCAAAGGTTATTCCCAGGCTGATCTGCAGCGAGTCTCCGGAGGAGATCACGGTCTGGTCGCCGGTCACCGGATCGATCTTCAGGATCTTGCTCGTTCCACCCATAAAGGTACCCGCATCGGAGACGAAGATATTGCCATCGAAGTCGACTGTTACGCCAAAGGGGAAGGTCAGTTCTCCGCCGGATGAAACGGTGGTCACATTGCCCGTAGTAACATCAACCCGGACAATCCCGTTGGCACCGTCAGCCACCACGACATCCCCCGATTTCTCCATGGCAATGCCTGAAACACCGGGAGGCGGGGTGCTGAAATTGGTGCTTGCAGAGACGACGGTCTGTTCGCCGGTAACGGGATCGACACGGATCAATCCGTTCATCATATCCATGACCAGCAGGTCGCCAGATGCTTCCGGACGGACATAGCGGATGCCAAGGAAGTTATCGCCGGAAGAGATCACTGCCTGCTGCTGGTTCAGTGTATCGAGCAGGATCAGCCCGTTCTTCCCGGCAACGATCAGGTCGCCGACATCGATGTTGGGCCGGATATCGATCGTGATGGTATCCACTGCTGAAACATCATACCCGTCATACGCCAGGTAGCTGAAGAAATCTTCGCCAAACAGATCCTCGGTTGGTGTATAGGTAAAGTCGCCGCTTACGCTATCGGTGAGCTCCACCGTACCGAGGGATGGAAGGTCGACCAGGCGATAGACCAGCGACTGATAATCGAAATCCGTCCCGGTGAGGATACCGGAAACGGGTGTATCCTCCCAGGTCTGGATGGTATCTTTCTCAACGACCGGTGGTGTGTTATAGAGGATAACGATGAACATGGCGGAGTCGGAGGTGTATTCCCCATCGGACACCTTAAAATAGAGGGTATCGTTCCCGATGGCATCCTGTATGGGCACGTACTCGAAATTACCAATGGCATCATCAATGAGGGTTGCCGTACCCAGCTTACCGTTGGTGGATATGACGTATTCCAGCGGTGAAGAATCAGGATCGGTCCCGGTGAGTGTATCCACAAAGGAGAGGTTCATGGGCCAGGAGATGGCATCCGGGTGTGCCACCGGCGGGTCGTTGACCGGCGAGATATTGATGTTGAACTGGAACAGTTCAAACCCGGCATCGGAGGCATAGGCTCCGTCGCCATCTTTCACCTTGAAGACGAACCCATCGTCCGTCGATTCGCTACCATCGTGCTCGTAGGTTATCAGGTTGTTGTTGACATCGGCAACGCTGAAGGATCCTCCATGCGGTACCACGATACCTGCCCGTTTCAATACCCCGTGTTCGGGAAGGACAGTCTCATCGTCCGGGTCGCTCACAAAATAGACCTGACTGGGTCCGCTTTCCACGTCGATTGCCTGGAGGTGTGTGGAGGTAATGGTTGCCGATGAGCCCTCATCAACCGCGAGCGGCATCTTGATGGTAAGTTGCGGTGGGCTGTTTACCCAGTAAAATCCCCAGTCGATGCTGGTGCACACCTGGTTGCCTGACGGAGTATGCTGCGCCTCATCATTATAATAGGTGAGGATAGGTTGCCAGCTGCCGTAGTAGGTCTGGATCTCCATTCTCACCCTTAACACCTGATCGGGATCGGTGATCGGCGCTACTGCTCCGCAATTGGGTGGAAGTCCGAGCGATGCGGCAGAAACCAGCGGAACGGGTGTTCCGCTTCCATCGGTGACAGTCATGATAAACCGGATATTCCGTCCATAGATTATATAAGACGAGACATTGTTCCAGAGCGGGATATAGGTTGATCCCTGCCAGATGGCCACACCACCGTTCAGGTTTGACTGGCCTGCCTGGTAGGTCATCACTTCACTGCCGCTGTAGGAACAGCCATCCATCGAGGCTTTCACCTCATTGTTCAGAATGCTGAAATAGACGGTGGTGGTGGCTGACAGGTCGCAGTTCTGGAAAGTACAGGTCTTCCCCCCGGGTATACCGACCTGGCCATCGTTCGGGCCGCTGCCGGTGAAGGTTGTCATGATGCCCCTTGGCGGAGGATCCATGGGTCCGTATATCCTGTCGGGTTGTGCCAGCGCCAGCTGAGCACAGAGAATAAGGCATACGATAGTCAGGGCCATTGGCCGTACTGTTGTGTAGAATTTTGTTTTCATTATGTCGTGTTGTTGGTTACACGTTTTTCGGGTTTTGGTATTCCCGATGGATAGAACAAGTAAAGTTACGAGAATTGTTGTGAAATGTCAATAGTTAATTGCGGATTTCGTTAATCGGTTACCCTGGGCTATTATCTTGCGCCCTTTAGGGCTGAAAATATCAATATCCTCGAAAAACCGGATTTTTATGCGTTGATTATCCTGACAAAGAGGGTGTTACCAACGTAGAGACGCGATTAATCGCGTCTCTACATGCGTGAAATTCCGATGCATTATCGGACCGCCCTAAAATTCCCGCCCGTGAACGTTTCCAAAATAGATACCAATTGCTATTTTTGTAGCCTGTTTTTAACGAGATACAGACATCATGAAAGCATACATCTTCCCCGGGCAGGGGGCACAATTTCCCGGAATGGGCAAGGATCTGTATGAACGGTCTCCGGTTGCCAGAGAGCTTTTTGAACAGGCTAACGACATCCTGGGATTTCGGATAACGGACATTATGTTTTCCGGTACAGAAGAGGAGCTGAAGCAAACACGGGTGACACAACCTGCCATTTTCCTTCATTCAACCATCCTGGCAACCGTTCTTGGGAAGGAGTTTGATCCGGACATGGTAGCCGGACATTCGCTGGGTGAGTTTTCGGCACTGGTTGCCAACCGGTCACTCACCTTTACCGATGGGTTGACCCTGGTATCAAAAAGGGCGATGGCAATGCAGAAAGCCTGTGAGAAGGAACCCTCCACCATGGCGGCAGTGATCGGTCTGGAGGATCACCTTGTTGAACAGGTCTGTGAGGCGATTGACGAGATCGTAGTGCCGGCAAATTATAACAGTCCAGGGCAGCTGGTGATTTCCGGCTCGGCCAGGGGTGTTGAAATAGCAATGAAGAAGCTCGAGGAGCTGGAAGCCCGGCGTGTGGTGCGATTGATGGTCGGGGGAGCATTCCATTCCCCGCTAATGGAATCGGCAAAGCAGGAGCTGGAAGAGGCGATATATGAGACCCGTTTTTCCGATCCCACCTGCCCTGTTTACCAGAATTACACTGCCAGGGCAACCACGGATCCGGATGAGATACGGAAAAACCTGATTCAGCAACTGATCTCTCCCGTGCTATGGACCCAGACGGTAAGGCACATGCTGAAAGAGGGTGCAACATCATTCATTGAAGTGGGTCCCGGCCAGGTATTGCAGGGACTGGTGAAAAAGGTGGAGCGGTCGGTTCCGGCGTTTAGTGCAGCTTTGAACCAATGATGTGAATAAACTCCTCGCGGGTGGGATCCTTGAGAAACTCCCCGGTAAACGCTGATGTGGTAGTTACCGAGTTTTGTTTCTGCACTCCCCTCATCATCATGCAGAGGTGCTGGGCTTCAATAACCACACCCACGCCCAGCGGTTCAAGGGTCTCCTGAATGCAATCCCGGATCTGTGTTGTAAGCCGCTCCTGCACCTGTAACCTCCTTGAAAAGGCTTCTGCCACACGGGCGATCTTGCTCAATCCGGTGATGTGGTGATCGGGTATATAGGCGATGTGGGCTTTTCCGAAAAAAGGGATCATGTGGTGCTCACACATCGAATAGATCTCAATATCCTTAACAATAACCATCTGCTGATACTCTTCTTTAAACTTCGCCATTGAAAGGATCTCATAAGGATCAACCTGGTAGCCCTGTGTCATGTATTGTATTGATTTTGCTACCCGCTGGGGTGTATCTTCCAGTCCGTGCCGGTCAGGATCCTCTCCTATTACCCGGAGTATCTCTTTATACATTTCGGCTAATTCCCGGGTCGATTTATCGTTCCAGCGGTCTACTCTCGAATATCCCTTGTCGGTGTTTTTTCCGTATCCGTTATTAATTACTTCCATGTCCTGGCAGTGTTATTTTCCAAAATATTCAACAAAATTATTCTCTGTCTCCTCGATCCGGATCCGGTGAAGCTCAATTCCCAGTTTCCTGATGTGAGGATCCAGCTCCTCCCATATCGCGATGGCAATGTTCTCTGTTGAGGCAATCTTCCCCTTCATAAAGTCTACTTCCAGATTGATGTTCCGGTGATCCAGCTTCTCGATCACATGGGCCCGGATCAGCTCACTGAGGGTTTTCAGGTTTACCACATACCCGATTTCCGGCTTGATCTCCCCTTTCACCGTAACATACAGCACGTAATTGTGTCCATGCCAGTTGGGATTGGAGCATTTACCGAATACCTCCAGGTTTTTCTCATCTGACCACTCTTCCCTGAATAACCGATGGGCGGCATTAAATCGTTCCCGGCGGGTTAAATAAACCATCGTGCTGCGTTTTCGGATTGCCTGTTTGTAATCCATAGTAAAAATGGGCTTTTTTTTTCGAAAAACAATATTTTTGGGGGGGCTTATCCTGGCGGGTAGAGTGAAAATGGTATCAATCGAAGAAAAACCGTTAACTTTAGGTTGGATTCTACAATTTTAGGGATGGTCACCCTGGGCATAGCAGTGCCGGGGAGTCCATCATAGATTGAAACTTTATGCGAGATTATTTTATTGAAATATCCCCCTATAAGGGGGTGTCCCGACGATTTAACTTGTCGGGACGGGGGTGGAACAAAGAGAAACAAGATATATGGAAACAGCAGGTCCAAATAACAACTGGTATTATAATAAAAAACTAAAACCACTAGCGAGAGCTTTGCGGAAGAATATGACAAAAGCAGAAGCTTGTCTTTGGAAATACGGATTGAAGGCAAAAAAAATGAAGGGATATTCATTCTCCAGGCAAAGACCCGTTTTAGATTATATTGTAGACTTTATATGCAAAGATGTAAATTTGGTTATTGAGGTGGATGGAATAACCCATTTGGATGAAAAGATCATAATGCAGGATGAAATAAAAGAAGAGAAGTTAAGAGCATTGGGATTTACCGTCTTACGATTCCGTGATGAAGAGGTTCTAAACAGGATTGATTTGGTGCTGCACAAAATTGAAAAAACTGTAATAAACCTAGCTCAAGGTAATTCCACCCCCTATGATTCCCCCTCAAGGGGGATAGTTATACACATATGATAAATAAGTCTTATCAATTAGTTTATTTATTTGGGGGGGAAGAAGGGAATGAATGAAAACAGGTAAAACAGACATACACATTCATGGCACTCATTGAAGGTTTTCTTGAAGTTCAAAAGTACGATTTCAGCGACACCTCCTTTAATCTGCTGATGCAGACACGGATTCACAAGGTATTGCTGGTATCCAGCAATTACGATGCCTACATGCTGGAAGAGGATGGCAGGATCGATGAACAGATATTCAACGAATATGTCTCCCTCAACCTCCGGTATCCTCCCATTTTTCTCCAGGTTGATACCGCTGGAAAAGCCTTCCGTACACTGGAAGATGAAAACATCGACCTGATCATACTGATGATGCGTGTCGGCAGTATCGATACATTTGAACTGGCGAAGCAATTAAAAGAGAAGTATCCTGAGATCCCCATTGTTGTGCTGACCTATTTCTCCAGGGAGGTGTCATTGAGGCTGGAGAAGGAAGACCTCAGCGGTATCGATTACGTATTCTGCTGGCTGGGAAATGCAGACCTGCTGCTGGCAATTATCAAACTGATCGAGGACAAGATGAATGCCGAGTACGACATTGAAAAAATTGGTGTTCAGACCATTCTGCTGGTGGAAGATTCCATCCGTTATGTTTCAACCTACCTGCCTAACCTCTACAAGATCGTTCTTCAGCAATCCCATGAATTTCAGCACGAAGCATTGAATGAGCACCAGCAGATGCTCCGGTTGAGAGGGCGGCCCAAGATCCTGCTGGCAACCTCATACGAAGAAGCCATTGCTCTTTATGAAAAATACAAATACAACCTGCTGGGTGTGATCTCTGATATCAACTACAAGAGGGAGGGAGTAAAAGACCCGAAAGCAGGAATTAGCCTGTGTGAAAAAGTGAAGATAGAGGATCCGAATATTCCTTTTCTTCTGCAATCATCCAATCTTAAATTCAAGGAGATTGCAGACAACCTGAATGCCGGATTCATCCATAAATACTCAAAATCCCTGTCCATTGAGCTACGCAACTTCATCATTAAAAATCTTGCATTCGGACCCTTTATTTTCAGGGATCCTGACTCGCTGAAGGAGATCGACCGGGCAAATGACCTGCAGGAATTTCAGCAAAAATTACTGACCCTGCCGGATAATTCGCTGGAATACCATACCAGCAGGAATGACTTCTCGAAATGGTTGAATGCCCGTGCACTCTTTCCGATTGCCCAGATGTTTAAATACCTGCAACGTGAGGATTTTGATTCGCTGGATGAAATCAGGCGGTTCATCTATGTGGCGATCTCCAGTTTCCGGTTCGGTAAGGGGAGAGGGATTATCGCCAAATTCGACAAGAGCAGTTTCGATGAATACCTGATCTTTTCAAGAATCGGTGACGGGTCGATCGGTGGCAAGGCCAGGGGGCTGGCATTCATCAATACCATGATTAAAAAGCACGGGCTCTTCAATCGATTCCAGGATGTGATCATTACCATTCCAAGAACGGTGGTCCTGAGTACGGATGTGTTTGATGAGTTTATGGAGAAGAATGATCTGTACAAAATAGGTCTTTCCGACATGGATGATAAACAGATCCTCGACCATTTTGTAAAAGCCGAGTTGCCGGCCTGGGTCTGCAAGGATGTCCTCGCTTTCCTCGAGGTTTCCCGGTACAATCCCATTGCCATAAGGTCCTCCAGCAAGCTTGAGGATTCCCACTATCAACCCTTTGCAGGGATCTATTCCACCTATATGATCCCCCGGACCCCGGACAACAAGGCGATGGTGAACCACATCTCTTCAGCCATCAAGGAGGTGTATGCATCAGTTTACTACAAGAGCAGCAAAGCATACATGACCGCCACGGCGAACGTGATCGATGAGGAAAAGATGGGGATTGTCCTTCAGGAGGTCTGCGGGAATAAACACGAGCATACATTCTATCCGACCTTTTCCGGGGTTGCGCGCTCAATCAACTTCTATCCGATCGGCCAGGAGAAGCCACAGGATGGCATTGTATCGGTTGCCCTGGGTCTTGGGAAATACATTGTCGACGGGGGAATTACACTCCGGTTTTCACCCAGGTATCCGAAAAAAATTCTTCAACTATCCTCCCCGAAAATGGCACTGCGGGATACACAGAAGAGCTTCTATGCGCTCGATCTGGACCTTACTCATTTTGTCCCGTCAACGGATGACGGTGTCAATATCCTGAAGTTGAAACTGGAGGATGCCGAAAAAGACAATGTCCTGCGTTATGTTGCGTCAACCTTCGATCTGAATAACAACATTATCCGGGATGGCATTCAAGGATCGGGAAAACGAATCGTTACCTTTACCAACATTCTGACCCATAACGTTTTTCCACTTGCTGAAATTCTCCGGAACTTGCTGGAGATGGGACAGCAGGAGATGAATAATCCCATAGAGATCGAGTTTGCAGTGAACATGGAAACGCCCCCCGGAACACCCAGGATATTTAACTTTCTGCAGATAAGACCTGTAGTTGATACCGATCAGAAAAGCAACATCAAGCTGGATGATGTAAAGCAGGATGATGCATTGATCATCTCTTTTTCAGCCCTTGGAAACGGGATATTCACGGATATTTCCGATTTTGTTTATGTGAAGCCCGAATCGTTTTCCGCCTTGCACAACAAAAAAATTGCTGTGAACATTGAAAAAATTAATGAACAGTTTGCCCGGGAGAAAAAGAACTATATCCTGGTCGGGCCTGGTCGCTGGGGATCTACCGATCCATGGCTGGGTATCCCGACAAACTGGCCCCAGATATCCCAGGCTCGTGTGATTGTGGAAGCAGGATTGAAAAATTACCGGATTGATCCCAGCCAGGGAACCCATTTTTTTCAAAACCTGACCTCGTTCCGTGTGGGCTATTTCACCATCAATCCCTACATGAACGACGGGTATTATGATCTTGACTTTCTGAACAGCCAGGAAGCACTCTTTGAAGATGAATTTATCCGTCATATCCGCTTTCACGAGCCTTTGAGAATACTGGTTGACGGAAAAACGACCAAAGGGGTGATTTTTAAACCGTGCCCGCCTAAGGAGAAGTAGTTTACGGTTCCTGGTTTCCAGTTTTCGGTTAAAAAATTTTGTTCTAATGTGCGTTTGGAGTGTTCCGGTCCATGAAGTGTTTTCCCAGTGAATAGCAATGCAGTTGGACCGGCGGTTATACGGAACGCAAACCCCTGGTATAAATGCCAGGGTAATTTATTGAACTATAACTATATATATGTTACCCCGGCATTTCCCGAAGGGATCACTATGTGACATGCCGGGGATTAGGTGGGAACATTGTGGAAGGTCACCCGGCCAATGTCGGATTATTCAAAATAGGTATGATAGATTCCGGAAATCCCCTCTTTCAGGCTGATGCTTTCTTGCCATCCAAGTCTGTGTATCTTGCTTACATCCAACAGTTTCTGTGGTGTGCCGTCCGGTTTGGCAGTGTCCCATACAATTTCCCCCTCATACCCCACGATTGACCGGATAAGGTCGGCAAGTTCCTTAATGGTCTGGTCCTTTCCTGTACCGATATTGATGTGGGTGTTTTTAACCTGATCGCCGTGTGCAAGATCTTGAAAATCAATGTTTTTCATGATAAAGACAAGGGCATCGGCCAGGTCATCCGAATGAAGGAATTCCCGGCGGGGAGTACCGGTGCCCCAGAGCGTAATTTTCACCCCTGAAGCGGTTTCTGATATTCCATATTTTTTCAGGATCTCCAGGATCCTGTCATCCGGTGCCTCACCATCTGCACCTTCCACAGGCCGGTTAGTAAAATCTTTCCGGATGCCATTCCAGTCGTTCTTTTCCAGGCACTTGCCAAGGTGCAGTTTCCGGATCAGGGCAGGCAATACGTGTGATTTTTCCAGGTCATAATTATCATTCGGACCGTAGAGATTGGTAGGCATGGCTGAAATAAAATTGGTTCCATACTGTATATTATAGGCTTCACACATTTTCATCCCTGCAATTTTAGCGATGGCATACGGTTCGTTTGTGTATTCCAGCTCATCCGTCAGAAGGTATTCCTCTTTCATCGGCTGAGGAGACAGTTTGGGGTATATACAGGAGGAACCCAGGAAGAGGAGTTTTTTTATCCTGTGTGTATAGGCGGCATGAATGATGTTGTTCTGGATCTGAAGGTTATCATAAAGGAACTGTGCCCTGTAGGTATTGTTGGCAATGATACCGCCAACCCGGGCTGCAGCAATGATCACATAGTCGGGCTTCCCCTCGTCAAATAGTCCGTTTACCAGTTCCTGATTCGTGAGGTCAAGTTCCTCAATGGTCCGCAAAAGGAAATTGTTAAATCCCTTTTTGTGGAGATTACGCATGATGGCTGATCCGACAAGTCCCGTGTGACCTGCAACATAAATTTTATCCGATAATTCCATAAGAATATATTTTTTAAGTACCGCGTTGTGTTGCTAAATCGTTTATATAATTGATTTTATGTGAATTTGGCAGCTCACGTCTGGTGTTTTGGTAGCACAAGGTTATAGCCACTCCAATGGGGATGCCAATAGCAAAAATCACAAAGTCTGCAAAAGAAAACCGTCAATACCTGGAGTTTCGTTCCCTAATCTTCTTGTAATCGGCATTGACCATGATTTGGACCAGTTCATTAAATTTCGTTTTCGGCACCCATCCCAGTTCTTCCTTTGCCTTGGTAGCATCCCCCAACAGAAGGTCTACTTCAGTGGGCCTGTAATATCGCGGATTTATTCCGACAACCTCTTTTCCGTTTGAAACCAGATACCCCTTTTCTGCTTTACCTTTTCCTTTCCACTGAATTTTTTCACCCAGCACACCAAAGGCTTCCTCAACAAACTCCCTGACGGTATGGGTTTCCCCTGTAGCCAGAACGTAGTCATCCGGTTTATCAACCTGGAGGATCCTCCACATGCCTTCCACATATTCAGGAGCATACCCCCAGTCTCTCTTGGCATCCATATTACCCAGGAGCAGTTTCTCCTGGTACCCCAGCATAATTTTGGCAACGGCTACGGATATTTTCCTCGTAACAAAGGTTTTTCCACGCCGCTCGGATTCATGATTGAACAGGATCCCATTGCAGGCAAACAGGTTATATGCCTCCCGGTAATTTACGACAATCCAGTAGGCATATAATTTTGCTGCTGCATAGGGACTCCTCGGGTAAAACGGCGTTTTTTCTGTCTGTGGGATTTCCTGCACCATTCCATACAGTTCAGAAGATGATGCCTGGTAAAATCTTGTCTTTATACCGGTCTCTTTAATGGCGTCAAGAAATCTCAGGGTTCCGATGCCATCGACCTCTGCTGTATATTCCGGAACCTCAAAGGAGACCTGTACATGTGACTGGGCTCCGAGGTTGTAGATCTCATCGGGATGTATTTTTTCCACCAGGCGGTTCAGGTTACTGGAATCCGTCAGATCACCATAATGCAGGAAAAACCGTTTATTCAGCATTTCCGGATTGTTGTAGATGTGGTCAATACGGAACGTGTTGAATGAACTTGACCTCCGGATGATTCCGTGCACTTCATATTCTTTATCAAGCAACAGTTCTGTAAGGAATGAACCATCCTGTCCTGTAATTCCCGATATTAACGCTTTTTTCATAACGCCCTGTTATCTATTCTTGTATCTCTACTATTAAACCGTAAGAGAGGTTAAATATATTCATTTCGGCTCATTTTTTCGGCATTTTTAAAGAAAGACGTTGCATTTAACGTCTCAAAATTTCGATTTTGTTCTATTTTGCGTAGGGTGTTTTCCGGTCCATACAGCGTTTTCCCGTTGAATCGCAATGCAGTTGGACCGATGGTTACAAGGAACGCGAGCCCCTGGCATAAATGCCAGGGTAATTTATTGGACTATAGCTATATATCTGTTACCCCGGCATTCATGCCGGGGATTAGGTAATGCCTGAACAATCGCCGGAACTGCAATGTTGTTTGAAAAACCATACCTTTCATCCGGCGAAAGGCAGAGACCTTATTCAAAGAACAACGTTTGGAATTATCCGGTCCATGAAAGAATTTCCCGCTAAATAACACC
>Ga0315534_1000797_pt1 | contig 22123 bp, 22 predicted proteins | sample SalMarSW160240MG_FD_203094 | JGI IMG/M metagenome (GOLD analysis project Ga0315534, IMG submission 203094) | Salt marsh sediment microbial communities from the Plum Island Ecosystem LTER, Massachusetts, United States - Salt Marsh Sediment SW1602-40 ... | reverse complement strand
CGCAGACCTTGTCGGGTCGCTTCGTCGCACCGGCGATCGCCGCGACCGACAGTGTGGACGTGTTGGTGGCGAGGATCGCGTCGTCGCCGCAGATCCCGTCGAGCTCGGCGAAGAGCGCCAGCTTGGCGGGCAGGTCCTCGACGACCGACTCCAGCACGAGGTCGCACTCGGCGAGCGCGGCGAGGTCGGTGACGGCGTCCACGCGGTCGAGGACGGCGGTCCGCTCGGCGTCGTCGAGGCGGCCCTTCTCGACCTGCTTGGTGAGCGACTTCGCGAGGCCCGCCACCATGGCGTCGGCCGACTCGTGCTTGCGACTTCGGAGCACGACCTCGCAGCCGGCCTTGGCGGCCACCTCGGCGATACCCGCGCCCATGATCCCGGATCCGACGATTCCCACGCGCTTGATGGTCATGGGCCCGGATGTTACCTGCGGGTAGGAACCGGCCTCCGGGTCGCGGCGCCTGCCGAGGGCTCGGCGGCTGCGTCGAACGTCGCCAGGCGCCACCAGCCTGCGCCGACCAGCGCCGCGCCGCACACGAGCAGCTTCGCGACGACGATCCAGAGGGTCACGTCGCGACCGATCGTGTCGGGGCTCGTGTCGAGCGAGAGCAGCACCGGGCTGATCGCCAGCCCGAACAGGATGCAGACGATCCCGCCGATGACGGCGCCGCGGGCGCGACCGCGGGTGGGAAGCACCTGGTGCGACGGCGCCGCGGGCTCCTCGGGCACGGTCGACCGGCGGGGGGTCGTGCGCGCCGCCCGGCGGGCGTCGTACGCGGCGCGCCGCCCGGGCCGCGTCAGCGTCGCGTAGGCCTCCGACAGCTCCTTGAACCGCTCGGCCGCTGCGGCGGCGTCGGGCGCCCCGTCGGGATGCGCCCGGTCGGGATGCAGGTCCTTGGCCCGGGCGCGGAACGCCAGGGCGATCTCGTCGGTCGACGCGTCGGGGTGGACGCCGAGCAGCGCGTAGAGATCACGCTCGCCGGCCCGGCCCAGCGTCGTGCTCTCGGGTGCCACGTCGCCATTCTGCCCGCGCCGTGCCGTCGCCGTGCGGTCGCCGTGCGGTCGCGGGGTTTACGCTCCGGCGCATGGCTTCTGGGTCTGCGGCGGGGACGCTCGCGCTCCTCGGTGGCGGGGAGTGGCGCGACGGATGTCGCGACCTCGACCGCGAGCTCCTCGGCGCCGCCGGCGCGAAGGAGGTGGTCGTCCTCCCGACGGCGGCGGCGTACGAGCACCCCGAGCGGGTCGCCGAGCGGGCCGTCGAGTACTTCGAGGCGCTCGGCGTGAAGGTGCGTCCGCTGATGATCCTGCACCGCGCCGACGCCGACGACGCCAAGATGATCGAGTCGGCCCGGAAGGCGAGCATGATCTACATCGCCGACGGCTCGCCGCTGCACCTCCGGTCGGTGCTGAAGAGCTCCGAGCTGTGGGAAGCGATGCTCGTCTCGTACCACTCGGGTGGCGTGCTCGCCGCGTCCGGCGCGGGGGCGACGCTCGTGTGCGACCCGATGGTCGATCCGCGCGGCGGCGCGTACACGGTGGGGCTCGGGGTCGTGTCCGACCTCGCGGTGTTCCCGTACCACGGCACGGCGGCCGCGCACCTGCGTGACCGGTCGATCGACCTGCTCCCCGCGGCCGCGAAGCTCGTCGGCATCGACGAGGAGACCGCGCTCGTGCGCGCCCCGAAGGGGGCGTGGCGAGTTGCCGGCGCCGGCACCGTCACGGTCTACGAGGGACGCGACGCCACCGACCACCGCGCCGGCGCCGTCATCGACGGTCTGCCCTGACGGTCAGGGTGACGCGACGCTCTCGGGTGTCGCGGGAGTCTCGGTGATCGTGATCGTGTCGATGATGACCGGGGCCTTCGGCGCCTGCGAGGCCGGATCCTGAGATCTCGAGCCGAGGCGGTTGATCTTGTCGACGGTCTCGATGCCCTCGGTCACCTGACCGAGGATGGAGTAGGCGTAGGGCGGCCCACCGAGCCTGACCGCGCCGTCCTCGCTCGTGACGATGAAGAACTGCGACCCGCTCGTGTCGGGCCCCGAGCTCGCCATCGCCACCGAGCCCAGCTGGTAGCCGTTGGGCGGTGGCTCGTCGGGCAGCGTGTACCCCGGGCCGCCCGACCCGTCGCCCAACGGGTCGCCGCCCTGGATCACGAAGTCCTTGGCCACCCGCTGGAACGAGAGACCGTCGTAGAAGCCGTCGTTCGCGAGGAACACGAACGAGTTGACGGTCTGCGGTGCGGTCGCGGCATCGAGCTGGATGGTGAACGAGCCGCACGAGGTGTCGACGGTCGCGGTGTAGGTCGCGGTGGTGTCGATCGTCAACGGCGGTGCGGTCGCGATGTCGTAGGCCTTGGGCTTCGGCTCGTCGACGTCGCGACAGCCCACCTTCCTCGCGGGGCTGGCCTCGCTCGCGTCGTCACCACCGCTCAGTGCGACGACCACACCGATCGCGATGATCGGGATCAGGAGGATGGCGCCGATGCCGGCCCAGCGGGCGATGCGCTGTCGCCGGTGGAGCTGCTCCTCGTAGGCGCGCCGCGCCTCGCGGTTCTCGCGCTGCCGCTCGCGCTTCGACTGCTTCGACACGGCGGCGCAGCATAACTGCCCCTGGTCGACCGCCATATCGAACGGGGGATCGCCGGGGGTCGCCCGTAGAATCGTGTCGTCGTGAGCCTCGTCGTGCAGAAGTACGGGGGGACGTCCGTCGCGGACCCTGCCCGGATCAAGGCCGTCGCCGCGCACATCGTCGCGACGCGCCGCGACGGTCATGACGTCGTCGTGGTCGTCTCGGCGATGGGGAGGACGACCGACGACCTCGAGCGACTCGCGCACGAGGTGAGCTCGGCGCCGTCGATGCGCGAGCTGGACATGCTGCTCACCGCCGGTGAGCGCATCTCGATCGCTCTGCTGTGCCTGGCGATCATCGACCTGGGCGAGCCCGCGGTGAGCTTCACCGGCTCGCAGGCGGGGATCCTCACCGACACCTCGCACGGCCAGGCCAAGATCGTCGAGGTGCGCGCCGACCGCCTCCGCGAGGCGGTGCGCGCCGGCTCGGTCGCCGTCGTCGCCGGGTTCCAGGGAGTCTCGACCGCGTCCGACGTCACGACGCTCGGGCGCGGCGGCTCCGACACCACCGCGGTCGCGCTGGCCGCGTCGCTCGGCGCCGACGCCTGCGAGATCTACACCGATGTCGCCGGAGTGTTCACCGCCGACCCGCGCATCGTGCCGAGCGCCCGCAAGCTCGACCGGCTGACCTACGAGGAGATGCTCGACCTCGCGGCCACCGGCGGGCGCGTGCTCGTGCTGCGCGCGGTCGAGTTCGCACGCAACCACGGCGTACCGGTGCACGTCCGTTCGAGCTTCACCTGGGATCCCGGCACGTGGGTGCAGTCGACGCCGGAGCTGGAGGACGCAGCCATGGAGCAGGCAACGATCTCGGGGGTCACGCACGACATCTCCGAGGCGAAGGTGACGATTGCGCACGTGCCCGACCGACCCGGGATCGCGGCGACGGTGTTCCGTGCCCTTGCCGACGAGTCGGTGAACGTCGACATGATCGTGCAGAACGTGTCGACCGAGGGGCACACCGACATCTCGTTCACCGTCCCGCGTGAGGATCTGTCGCGCGCCAAGAAGGTGATGGAGCACCTCGTCGAGGACGTCGAGGCGAGCGGGTTCACGTCCGACGACGGTGTGGGACGCGTCTCGCTCGTCGGGGCCGGCATGAAGACACACCCCGGTGTCGCGGCGACGATGTTCGAGTCGCTCGCCGCCGCGGGAGTCAACATCGAGATGATCTCGACGTCTTCGATCCGCATCTCATGCGTCGTCGCCGAGCGCGACGTGGAGCGGGCGGTGCGAGTGCTGCACGACGCGTTCGAGCTCGGTGAGGCGTCGACATGACCACGCGACCGATGCGGGTCGGCGTCGTCGGGGCCACCGGCATCGTGGGTGCGGAGATGCTGCGGGTCCTCGAGGAGCGGTCGTTCCCGATCGCCGAGATCCGGGCATGGGCGTCGCCGCGCTCGGAGGGTCGCAAGCTCGCCTTCGCCGGCGCCGACGTGACCTGCGAGGTGCTGCGCGACGGATGCTTCGACGGCGTCGAGCTCGTGTTCATCGACGTCGAGGACGACCTCGCCCGCGAGTGGGCGCCCAGGGCCGCCGCGGCCGGAGCGGTCGTGATCGACAACTCGGCGGCCTTTCGCGAAGACCCCGACGTGCCGCTCGTCGTCGCCGAGGTGAACCCGGGCGACCTCTCGTCGGTGCCCAAGGGCATCGTGTCGTGCCCCAACTGCACGACCATGGTGCTGGTGACGGCGATCGCGCCGCTGCACCGCGCCGCGGGCATCGAGCGACTCGTCGTGTCCACCTACCAGTCGGTGTCGGGCGCGGGGCAGGCCGGCATGCGCGAGCTCGCGGAGCAGTGGACGAAGGGCGCGGGGCACGAGGAGGCGCTGCGTCGGGCCGCGATCACGCCCGGCACGATCGAGCCCGGCGAGCAGTGGGACCGCCCAATCGCGGGCAACGTCATCCCCCTCGCGGGCTCGCTCGACGAGGCAGGCGACACGTCGGAGGAGCGCAAGCTCGTGCACGAGGGCCGCAAGATCCTCCATGCGCCCGGTCTGCAGGTCACGGGCACGTGTGTGCGCGTGCCGGTGTACGTCGGGCACGCGATGGCGGCGAACGTCGAGCTCTCGAATCCGCTGTCGCGCGACGCAGCGGCCGCGCTCCTCGCCGCCGCTCCCGGCGTCGTGCTCGCAGACGGTGCCGACGGCTCGCCGACCCCCCTCGAGAGCGCGGGGATCGACTCGGTGCTGGTCGGCCGCGTGCGCGAAGACCCCACCCGGCCCAACACCCTGAACCTCTGGGTCACCGGCGACAACCTCCGCAAGGGCGCCGCCCTCAACGCCGTCCAGCTCGCCGAGCTGCTCCCGCCGCGCTGAATCGGGCGGTTCGGTGGTGGGAGGTGGTCGGGCTGCCGGGACTTGAACCCGGGACCTCTTCGTCCCGAACGAAGCGCGCTACCAAACTGCGCCACAGCCCGTAGGAGCCGCCCAGCGTACCCCGATGGGGTCGCCGGTCCCGAAGGGATCAGACGGGCGCGGGCTGGCCGATCAAGCGCATGACGGTCCGACGCAAGGTGCCTGGGTCGACCGGCTTCACGAGCTCCGCGTCGACGAACGCTCGCTTGGCGAGGAACCGGTCGTGCTCACGGTCGAGGAGCAGCAGCACCGGCACGTCGGGAACCCGGCCCTCGGACGACTCGAGGTGCAGGTCGATCGCGACCGCGACGCCGCCCATGTTGCCGATCTGCATGTCCAGCACGACCAGGTCGGGGTGCTGCTCGCGCACCGCGTCGCGTGCGTCCTCCCCACGAGTGACCTCGAGGATCTCCATGTCGCGGCCGGCGAGGGCGTGGCGCATCTGGTCCCTCACCCAGGATCCGTCGGCGGCGACGAGGATCTTCGAGCCCATCACTCCCGCTCCCGAGCGGCTGCGCCGCTCGGGCCGCTCGGGCCCCGCTCACTGCTCGCCGGGGGACCCGGCTCGCGACGTTCGCTCATGATGTGGGCACGCTAGCCGCGCGTCCGCGCGTCCCCGGCGCTCAACAGGTGCGCAGCCACCGTATCGAGGGCGCGGAAGTCGACGACGTCGTGGGTGAGCGACGGGACGTAGGCCACGGTCGCGGCGCCGATCCTCGCCCCCGCGTCGGCGAGCTGTGCTCGCTCCCGCTGGCCGAGCGACGCGTACTCGGCGAGGTTGGCGTAGCGCGCGGCCATGCGGGAGATCGCGTCGTGGGTGGCCGGAGGCGCCGTGGCCGCCCGTGACGCGAGCTCGGCGGCGCGCACGGTGAGGGCCTCCGCGTCGTTGCCATCGCCGAAGTCGGGATGGACGCGGTTCACGACGAGCGCGGAGACCTCGAGGTCCGACTCGACCAGCCGCTGCGCGAAGTACTCGGCTTCCTCCACCGCGTCGCTACGGGGTGACGTCACGAGCACGAACCCGGTCGACGGGGCTGCGAGCAGCTCGGTCATCGTCGCCGCTCGATCGCGGAACCCCTGCTCCATCCCTTCGAAGGCGCGGAAGAACGCGACGACGTCGTCGATGACCTCGGCGCCGATGACCTTCGCGACCGTGCGGAAGAAGGCCTGGAGCGCCGCGCCGGCCAGTCGGAACCCGGTGCGCGTCGGTGCCATCAGGATGCGGAAGATGCGGTTGTCGAGGAGGCGAGTGAGGCGGGCGGGTGCGTCGAGGAAGTCGAGCGCGTGCCGGGTGGGCGGCGTGTCGACGACGATGAGGTCGTAGGCATCCTCTTCGTGCAGCTCGTGGAGCTTCTCCATCGCCATGTACTCCTGCGTGCCCGACAGGGCGCCGGCGATGTTGCGGTAGAAGCGGTTCTCGAGGATGCGTTGGGCCTGCTCGGGTCCGTTCGCGTAGCGGCGCACGAGCTCCTCGAACGTCGCCGGTGTGTCGAGCATCAACGCGAACATGCGGCCGTCGGGTGCAGCCGTGCCGCGCGCGTCCCACCGTTCACGCGGGATCTCGTGGGCGACGTTCCCGAGCGCCTCGAGCCCCAGCGTGTCGGCGAGCCGCTTCGCCGGATCGATCGTCACCACGATCGCCCGGCGGCCGAGACGCGCCGCGCTCAGCGCCAGCACCGCGGCAGTGGTCGTCTTGCCGACACCGCCGGTGCCGCAGCACACCAGCACGTGGCGGGTCTCGAGGTCGGCGGTGAGCGTGTTCACAGGCTCGGGTCCGGGAGGGCACGAACCTCGGCCGTGAACGCATCGGCGAGCGCATCGACCTCGGGCGGTCCGATCTCGGTGAACAGGTAGGGCAGTCGGATCTGTGGGAGCGGCAGACGGGCCGCGAGCCCCTCGGCTTGCTCGCGCGCGAGCTCGTGGCGATCGTGACGGAACGACGCGGCCGCGGTCAGCGCGCGCAGCTCGGCGGGAGCGATGTCGAGCCCGGCAGTGCTGACGTCGGTGCCGAGGCGGTGAGCTGCGACGGCGAGGTCGCCGGGCATCGAGTTGACGACGACGGGTGCCAACGAGATCCCCACGCGCTCCTCGAGCGCGAACGCGGTCTCGACGAGCTCGTTGACCGGGGTCTCCTCGGGCAGCGTCACGAGCATCACGCGACAGCGCATCGGGTCGGACAGAAGGTCGAGCACGTCCTGGGCCTGCGTGCGCACGGGGCCCACTCGCACTGCGTCGAGGAGCCCGCTGGCCGAGGTGAGGAACGTGATGGCGTGGCCCGCGGCCGGCGCGTCGATGACGATGAGGTCAGCGGCACCGGCGCGCTCGAGCTGCTTCACCTTGCCGAGCACGAGGATGTCCTTCATCCCCGGGACGGCGGTCGCGATCACGTCGAGCGCTCCGGAGCGCACGAGGCGCTTCGAGATGCGGCGCAGGCCTCGCTCCTCGAGGTACTCGAGGAGCGCGTGGTCGGGTGTGAGCGTGCGGGCCCGCACACCGGGGCGCACCTCCGCCTCCTCGTACTCGAGAGCCGGCACGCCGAAGCTCGTGGCGAGACCCGATTTGCCTTCGACCTCGACGATCAGCACGCTCGTGCCGGTGCGGGCAGCGGCGGTGGCGAGCGCAGCGGTCACGGTCGTCTTCCCGACGCCGCCCTTCCCGGCGACGATGAGCACTCGTGAGGTAGCGCACAGCTCCTCCATCTGCACGTGACGCATCGTAGGAGCAGCCTGTTGTCGCACCGCCACCGCCGGGCTCGCATCGTCGCAGCGCTGGCGCTGGTCGCCTGGGGCGCGGGGTCGGTGCTGTTCGCGTCGGCGTCGCCAGCGCAGGAGAGCTCGGGACGAGACACCGCTCGCGGCGTCGACCAGGCGAGGCGTCGCGGGATCCTCGTCGTGCAGGTCGAGGGCGCCATCGACTCGCCCAACGCAGAGCTCGTCGACGACGCGATCGAGCGAGCCGACGACGAGCGTCTCACCGCGGTCGTGCTCCAGCTCGACTCGCCCGGCGCGCTCGACACGTCGGTGCCCGATCTCGTGCGACGCATCCGGACGTCGCGCGTGCCGATCGTCGTCTGGATCGGCCCGACGGGCGCCGAGGGGCGCGGCGGGGCCGCGCTCCTGCTCGAGGCGGCGCACGTCGCCTTCGCCGCGCCCGACGCCGACCTCGGCCCGGCCGACCCCCTGCGCCTCGACGAACCCGACGAGTCGAGTCCGGCGGAGGTGCGCACCGAGCTGGCGCGACTCGCCGAGGCGAACGGTCGCGATCCCGGTGGCGCGCGCCTGCTCGCGACGCGGACACTCGCCGCCGCCGCGGCGGCGAAAGCCGGCGCCATCGACGGTGTGCGGCCCACGCTCGGTGAGACCATCGTCACGCTCGACGGCACCACCGTCGAGACCGCGGCAGGCAAGATCGAGCTCTCGACCGCGACGGTGATCGGAGAGGGACGAGACCGCCGCCGCCAGCCGAACCAGGACGTCGTGTTCGACAGCCTGGGTCTCGGCGGGCAGCTGCGCCACGCGCTGCTCGGGCCGTCGACCGCGTTCTTCCTCTTCGTCGCCGGGCTGGCGCTGATCGTCTTCGAGTTCTTCGCCGCCAGCGTCGGGTTCGCGGCGGTCGTCGGCGGCATCTGCGTGATCTGCGGGGCGTACGGGTTCGCCGGGTTGCCGGTGCGGTGGTGGGCGATCGCCCTGCTGCTCCTCGCCGCCTTCGGGTTCGCGGTCGAAGCCCAGGCCGGCGGACTCGGCGCGTGGACGTTCATCGCGACGGCGGCGCTCGTGGTGGGGTCGATCTTCCTGTACCGCGCATCCGACCTTCGGCCGGCGTGGTGGCTGCTCCTGCTCGTCGACGCGGCCGCCGCGGCCTTCTACGCGTTCGCGATCCCACCGTTCATGCGGGCCCGGTTCTCGACCCCGACGATGGGACGCGAGGGGATGATCGGGAGCATGGGGACGGCCCTCGTCGGCGTCGACCCCGACGGGGTCGTCGAGATCAGCGGTGCCCGCTGGCAGGCCAGGACGAATCGCGCCACCCCGATCGGTGCCGGGGATCCGGTGCGGGTCGTCTCCGTCGAGGGTGTCGTGCTCGAGGTGGAGCCCGAGATGGGTGGTGCCAAGGACTACCGCGACCGGGCCCGCAAGCGGCGCAGCGCCGACGAGTGACCCTCGCGCCGGGTGATCTCCCGCCTCTTGTCGCGCGCGAGGTCCGGCGGTAGGTTCCGCGGCCGTATCGACCGATGGTGACGGCAACCGGGGGGGCCGTGGCGATTCGGATGCTCGACGACGGCTGGCAACGCAAGGCGGCCTGCCGCGGACCGGAGTCGGCGCTCTTCTTCCCGCCGACGCTCCCCGAGTCGCGCGGCGAACGTGAGATGAGAGAGGCGCGGGCCAAGCAGATCTGCGACGGGTGCGACGTTCGCCTGGAGTGCCTCGACTACTCGTTGCGGATTCGCTAACCGCACGGGATCTGGGGCGGGCTCAACGAGACCGAGCGCCGGCTCGTGCTCGATCGGGACGCCGCCGGCTGACCGCTTCGTCACGGCGAAGGAGCGTTCCCGATGCCTTCGTAGACTGTGGCGGTGGAGGCACGCGACGCGGCGACCGTCCTGCTGGTCCGCGATGCTCCTCCCCCTCTGGTCGACGCCGAACGAGGCGCCCGGCTCCCACGCTCCGCTCCCACCTCCGGGATCGAGGTGTTCATGCTCCGGCGCAACCTTCGCTCCGCGTTCGTCGCGGGAGCGCACGTGTTCCCGGGCGGGGCCGTCGACGTCGAGGATCGAGCACCGTCGACGTTCGAGCTCGTCGACGGGATCGATGACGCGACTGCGAGCGCCTTGCTGGGCCGCGAGCGCGGCGCGCTCGGGTTCTGGGTGGCCGCGATCCGCGAGGCCTTCGAGGAGGCCGGCGTGCTGCTCGCACGCGACCGTGGGACCGGAGCAGCGATCCGACCCGAGCTCGCGATCGCGCTCGAGCCGGCACGCGCCCCGGTCGCTGCGGGCGAGCAGTCGTTCGCGCGACTCCTGACCGACCACGGTCTCGTCCTCGACGGCAGCAGCCTGCGAGTGCTCTCGCACTGGATCACACCGTCTCCGGCGCCGCGCCGCTACGACACCTGGTTCTTCGTCGCGCCCGCACCGGCCGATCACGCCTACCTCCACGACGACGACGAGACGGTGGCCTCGGAGTGGCTGGCGACGGGCGACGCGCTCGAGCGCACCCGCCGCGGCGATCTCGAGCTGATCTACCCGACGTTCCGCACGCTCCAGGCGATCGGGCGATTCACCTCGTGTGCCGACCTCTTCGCCGCGCTCGACGACGTCTGGCGCGATCCTGCGACCCCGATGCGCGTCGTGAGCGCCGCGCACGCCTGGCAGGTGCGCCTTCCGGGTGATGATGCCGACGACAACGAGCAAGAGGCCGATGCCCGAGCGCACTCCGTGACGGGGAGGCGATGAGATGCCCGACATGACGCCGGGTGTGCCCAGCGCGCTCTCACCGCTCGTCCGCCGGATCGTGGCGCCGAACCCCGGCCCGTTCACCGGACCGGGCACGAACACCTACCTCGTCGGCATCGACGAGGTCGCGGTGATCGATCCCGGTCCTGCCGACAAGGGCCACATCGCTGCGATCGTCGGGGGATCGATGAAGGAGCGCGTCCGCTGGGTCGTGCTGACCCACACCCACCCCGATCACGCGCCCGGAACCGTTCCCCTCGTGAAGGCGACCGGCGCCGAGGTCGTCGCGTACGGCAAGCACCTCGACAAGGACTGCGACGTCGCACCGGACCGCGTCGTCGCCGACGGTGACTCGATCGACGGCACCGAGTTCGGGCTCGACGTGCTCCACACGCCGGGCCACGCGCCGAACCACATCTGCCTCGTGCTCGAAGAGGAGCGCGTCCTCTTCACCGGCGACACGGTGCTCGACGGCACCTGGTCGGTCGTGAGCCCGCGCCGCGGCGGCGACATGACGAAGTACCTCGAGTCGCTCGCCCGCCTGCGCAAGCTGCGCGTGAGCCGGATCGCGCCCGGCCACGGCGACGTGATCGAGGAGCCCCGGGCCCGCATCGACGAGTACCTCGCCCATCGCAAGCAGCGCGAGCAGCAGATCCTGCGGTTCGTGAAGAAGCACGAGTCGGTGAAGGTGAAGGAGGTCGTCGCCGCCCTCTACGGGGAGAGCGACCTCCCACCCGAGCTGGTCGAGGCAGCCGGCTGGCAGGTGCACGCGCACCTCGTCCGGCTCAAGGCCGAGGGCAAGGTGACGGGCTCGTCGGCGAAGGGTGCGTGGGCCGCGACCTGAGGCCCTCAGCTGCTCGCGTCGCTCGCCTGCGTGGCCATCTCCCCGGCGATCTCGAGGATCCTCGCGGTGCAGCCGGCCATCTCGATCGGCGGCAGCAGCACGTCGACGACGCGCGCCGCGAGCTCGGTGAATGCCGCTCCGGCCGGGCTGTCGGGGTCGCGCAGCACGATGGGCCGACCCTCGTCGCCGCCGGTCGCCACCTCGGGCTCGAGCGGCACCTGCGCGACGAGCGGCGCACCGACCTCGGCCGCGAGCGCGGCCCCTCCGCCCGTGCCGAACACGGCGAAGCGCTCCCCGCTCGGCGTGACGAACTCGCTCATGTTCTCGACGACGCCGACGACCTTCATGTGCGACCGGCGCGCCATGTCGGCGACGCGCGCCGCCACCCGCTGGGCCGCGAGGGCGGGGGTCGTCACGACGAGCATCTCGGCCTGCGGGAGCAGCCGCGCCAGTCCCATCTGGATGTCGCCCGTGCCGGGCGGCATGTCGAGCAGCAGGTAGTCGAGGTCGCCCCATCGCACGTCGGTCAGGAACTGCTCCAGCGCCTTGGTGAGGATGAGCCCGCGCCACATGAGCGCCGTGCCCTCGTCGTCGACGAGGAAGCCCATCGACACGACGTGCAGCGAACCGGCCGGCTCACCCGCTTCGGCGTTGGGCACCGGCACGACGTGGGGGTGGATCTTGCCCTCGGCGCCGCCGAGGCGGCCGTCGACGCCGAGCATGCGGGGGACGCTGAAGCCCCAGATGTCGGCGTCGAGCACACCGACGTGCAGGCCCCGCGCCGCGAGCGCAGCCGCGAGGTTGACCGTGACGGACGACTTGCCGACGCCGCCCTTGCCGCTCGCGACTGCGAGGACGCGCGTCGCGGCGGAGACCTCGGTGGGCTCCGCGTCCTCCCGCGCTCGGAACCGGGCGCGGTCCATCGCCGCGGCCTTCTGCTGCGCGGTCATCTCGGCGTACTCGACCGACACGTTCGAGACGCCACGCAGCCCGCGCACCTTCGACTCGACCTCTTGGGCGATCTGGTGCCGGAGCGGGCAGCCGGCCGTCGTCAGTGCGACTCTGACCTCGACGTGGCCGTCAGGACCGATCCTCACGTCGTCGACCATGCCCAGGTCGGTGATGCTCGCGTGCAGCTCGGGGTCGATCACCCCGCCGAGCACGCCTTGGACGTCGTCGACCGAGGGGGGCGGCCCACCCTCGGGGGCGTGGACGGGGGCACCGGGGTCGTTCGGGTCAGGCGTCTTCACAGCTGAATAAACGATACCAACCTTGAAAATATGTCCGCGGCGCCGCTACCGTGGTCGTTCGTGGAGCTGACCGTGCTCAAGGCCCTGGCTGACGAGACCCGGTACGCGGTCTACCGCGAGCTGTCGACGTCGACGATCCCGCTCTCGGCCCAGGACCTCGCCGATCGCCTCGGCGTGCACGCGAACACCGTGCGGCTGCACCTCGAGCGCCTGCGCGACGTCGGCATCGTCGACGTCGAGGCGGTGCACCGGGGCACGGTCGGACGGCCCCAGCACCTGTACTTCCTCGCCGACGGCGCGCCGGGCGTCGGCTTCGACCCTCCGGCCCACGCGCTGCTCGCCGGGCTGCTCGCCTCGCTCGCCGAGCGCCTCGGTGCCGACCCCGACGACGCGGCCGACGCCGGCCACGCCTGGGGCGTCGAGGCAGGGGGTCGCACCCGCACCCGCAGCTGCGTCCGAGCCCTCGAGCACGAGCTGCACCGACTCGGCTTCGAGCCTGCCGTCGGCCCCGGCGACGGCACGTCCGAGGGCGGTGCGCGCATCGACTTCCTGCACTGCCCGTTCCGTGAGCTCGCCGAGGCGTACCCGGAGCTCGTGTGCAACCTGCACCGGGGGTTGTGCGAAGGCCTCGTCGATCAGGTCGGCGGGGGAAGCGTCGCCGAGTTCTCGAGGTTGTACGATCCAGAACCGTGTCATGTGACCGTCGCGGTCGGCGCACCCGACTGACGATCTGAGCCACAGGGAGCACTCATGTCGATGTTCACCGTCACCGATGCCAGCCAGGTCTTCAACCTCACGGACGCGGCTGCGAAGAAGGTGAGCGAGCTGATGGCCGCCGAGGGCACGACCGACGAGCTCGTGCTGCGCGTCGCCGTGCGTCCGGGTGGCTGCTCGGGCTTCAGCTACGAGATGTTCTTCGACACCGACGTCGCGGCCGACGACGCGCAGACGGAGCATGCCGGCGTGAGGGTCGTCGTCGACCCTGCGAGCCAGCAGATGCTCAAGGGCGCGACGCTCGACTACAAGGACGGGCTCCAGGGCGCCGGCTTCGCCATCAACAACCCGAACGCCGAGCGCAGCTGCGGGTGCGGCCAGTCGTTCTCGTGATCACCGCGCGCGTCGCGCCGGTGCGGTGACGCCACAGATCCTGTCAATTCACGACAGATCGGGTTAGCCTTGACGTGCGCTACGCGCGCACGGACGTCTTGCCCGTCGCACGTGGCCTGACACGAGAGATTCCCAACACGACAACGCGACAGCGCGCCGCCGCGCTGGTTGAAGGGAGCAGCTCCATGTCATCGACCTGGCCGCCCAATCCACCGCCCGGCGGTGGCCCGACGCCTCCGGCGAGCCCGCCACCGGCGCCGCCGTCACCTCCCTCGTGGCAGCCCTCCCCCCCGGTGAGGCCGGCGCCGGCACCCTCGCCGGCGCCTGCACCGCCACCGGCGTCGCCGAGGCCGGCGGTGTCCAAGCCGGCGGCGTCGAAGCCGGCCAAGAAGCGGAAGGCGACCAAGAAGGCGGCGAAGAAGACCGCCAAGAAGCGTCCCGCGAAGAAGGCGGCGAAGAAGCGCACTGCGAAGCGTCGTCCGGCGAAGAAGGCCGGCCGCAAGACGGCGAAGCGTCGCACCACCAAGAAGCGGGCGGCGACGAAGAAGCGGGCGACGAAGCGCCGTCCGGCCAAGAAGCGCGCGACGAAGAAGCGCGCGACGAAGAAGCGCGCCACGAAGAAGCGCGCCACGAAGAAGCGCGCCACCAAGAAGCGCGGCACCAAGAAGCGCGCCACGAAGAAGCGGGCGACGAAGAAGCGCGCCACCAAGAAGCGCGCCACCAAGAAGCGCGCCACCAAGAAGCGGGCGACGAAGCGCCGTCCGGCCAAGAAGCGGGCGACGAAGAAGCGGGCGACGAAGAAGCGCGCCACGAAGCGTCGTCGGTAGCCCTCGTCACCGAGCACGAGAACGGGCCCGTCGGTCGAACCGGCGGGCCCGCTCGCGTCCCCGCATGAGATGGCCGGACCAGATGGCAGACGAGCGCGCCGGTCGAGACGGCGGCTCTCAGGTCGTCCCGGTCAGGACGCGGTGAGTGCCTCGAGGCTCGCCTTCATCTCGTCACCGCCGAAGGCGCCGTCGAGGCGGCTCACGATCGTCCCGGCACCGTCGATGGTGTAGAACCACGGCTCGCTGGGAAGCCCCCAGGCCTCGACCGTCGGGGCGAGGTCGGCGCCCTTGTTCGACTTGTAGATCTCCACGTGCACGAACGTGACCGCGTCGGTGAACGGCGCCCGGATGTCGAGCAGCTCGTCGAGCACCGGCCCGCAGTACTGCGACTGGCACAGCGCCGGCGTCGCGAACATCACCGCGACGGGCCTCCCGGTCCCGATCACGTCGGCGAGCGACGTTCGGTGGAGGGGGCAGGGGGGCCGTCGGGTGCAGATCGGCTTCACGCCGAGCGTCTCGGCCTTCGTCGGTGAGGCGGCCCGCGGGGCGGGCATGCCGACGGCGGGTGCGTCGGGCTGGGCCTTCACCTCGACGGCGAACGGGACGCGCTTGCCGCGCGTGAGTGCGAGCGCGTTCCAGGCGCCCGCGGTGTCGAGCGCTGCCTCGGCGACGTAGACGCCGCGGCCCTTGGGGAGACCGGCGCGGTGCAGCACCGTGTCGTAGACCGTCCCCTCGTCGGCGCCGGGTGGCGCGAGGGCGACACGGGCCGGCGCCCCCGATGCGAACTTGGTGCCACGGGCGATCGCGAACGCGAGGCGCTGCGGCTCGGGTGACGCATACAGGTCACCCGAGAGCACGAGCGGCGAGATGGCCTTGCTCCCCTGCCGGTCCACGGATGCGAGCAGCGATGCGCCCGCGGCGCGCGACACGGCGACGGCCCCGAGCGCACCGCCGGAGGCGGCCAGGAACGCGCGTCTGCTCAGGGGAGTCGAGGGCACGCCCCTATCCTGCCAAGTCGCGATGGCGGATTCATATCGGGTGGCGTTCACCTGCAACGGCGTGTCGGTCGACGTGTCCGCCGAGGCGGGCACCTCGCTGCTCGACGTGCTGCGTGAGTCGCTCGCCCTCCGCAGCGTCAAGGACGGCTGCGCCCCGCAGGGCCAGTGCGGCTGCTGCACGGTCCTGGTCGACGGCGATGCCCGGGTCGCGTGCGTGACGCCGGCCGCACGGGTCGCGGGACGCTCGGTGACGACCCTCGACGGGCTCGACGCCGAGCTCCGTGAGCGGCTCGCCGAGGCCTTCGTCGCCACCGGCGGCTCTCAGTGCGGCTTCTGCACCCCGGGCATCATCGTGCGGGCCGCCGCCGCGATCGAGCACGGCCGTGATCTGGCCACGACCGCCGACCGGGTGCTCGCGGCTCACCTGTGCCGGTGCACCGGCTGGCAGACCATCCGCGAGGCCTTCGCCGCCGCGACAGCTCCCCCACCCGGCGCATCCGCACCAGCAGCGACCGCAGAGCCGGCCTGCGGTGCCGACGCGGGGAAGCGGGGGCGGGATCTCGGGGCGGCGGCGCGGCGCGCTGCGCTCGAGGGTGGGGTCGCGCAGGGCGTCGACGTGCGCGTCCCGCTGGGCGAGGGCGGGTTCGCCGACGACACCGCGCCCGCCGACGCGCTGGTCGCGGTGCCGCTGCCGCCGGGCTCGGATGCACCGTCGGTCGAGGCGGCGGGTCGGCGCTGGGTCGTCGGGGAGTCGCTCGGCGACGCCCGTTCGCGCGCGGGGAAGGTGCAGGGGCGGCGCACGACGCGTGCTCCGCAGCCGCCGCTGGTCGCTCCTCGAGCTCCCGACGGCGGCGTCGCGCTCACGACCGGCTGGGTCGAGCCCGCCTATCTCGAGCCCGACGCGTCGTGGTGCGTGCCCGGCGGCGAGGCTGCGTCGCCTCTCGCCAACGGCGGTGCGTTCGGCGGGAAGGCCACATCGCGCGCGCCGGCGGCAGCGCGGGCGCTGGCCGATCGCCTCGGCCGCGCGATCCGCGTCGTCTACTCGCGTGAGGACGTCGTCCGGCTGGGTCCGAAGCGCCCGCCGATCGCTGCGAGCGCTGTCTTGCACGGCCGGCGGCTGCGGGTCGAGGGTGTCGTCGCCGGCGACGAGCAACCGGGGACGGCCCCTGCGTCCCCGTACGCGCTGGAGGGCGTCGACGAGACCTGGACATCGGTGCAGGTGCCCGGTCCGCCCACGTCGGCCGCCTCGCGCGCCTGGCCACTCGCCGAGCGCACGCTGCTCGTCGAGGGCGCGCTCAGCGCAGCGGGTGCCGATCGGGGAGCGCTCGCGAGTGATGCCCGCGTCGACGCCGTGCAGCTCGACGCCTGCGCGCTCGAGCCGGGGAGTGCGGCGGTCGCGGGCGCGCGCGTCACCCTCGACGCCGGGGCCGAGCGCGTGAGCGCGGTCGACGTGCGGGTGGGTGCGGGCGATCCGCTCGACGAGGTGACGATGCGGTCGTACTGCATCGGCGCCGCCCACATGGCGCTTGGGTGGGTGCTGAGCGAGGGGCTGACGGTCGACGTCGACACGGGCGATGTGCTCGACCTCACGATCCGGTCGTTCGGCATCCTGCGTGCGCAGGACATGCCGCCGGTCACGGTCGGGATCGTCGACGACCCGGGCGCACCGCGCGAGCGGGCATCCGACGCCGTGTTCGCGGCCGTCGCCGCCGCGACGTGGGATGCGATCACCGCCGCGTCGGGCACCCGCCCGACCCGCCTTCCCGCGACCACCTGGATGCGTCCCTCACCGTGAAAGACGCGGGTGAGAGACGCATCCATGAAGGGGGGTGACGTGCACTAGCGTCCGGCTCGTGCCCGGCGCCGTCATCTTCGTGATCGCGATGGTGCTCGTCGTGCCGGTGGCCGTGATGTTCGGCGGAGCGATCTGGAGCGCGCTCTTCGGCTGGATCGTCGGCGACGACGCCAACCGGCGCGCAGATGGCACGCCGTACGCGCTGGAGCCCGACGCTACGGAGTGAGGCTGCGAGGCTGCCCGAACCGGTAGCCGACCGAGCGCACGGTCTGGATGAGGCTGGCGTGCTCCTCGCCGAGCTTTGCCCGCAGGCGCCGCACGTGGACGTCGACCGTGCGGGCGCCGCCGTAGTACTCGTAGCCCCACACCCGTGAGAGCAGCTGCTCGCGCGTGAACACCTTGCCCGGGTGCGTCGCGAAGAACTTGAGCAGCTCGTACTCCATGTAGGTGAGGTCGAGCTGGCGGTCCTCGAACGCCGCCTGGTAGGTCTCGAGGTTGAGCACGAGGCCGCCGTAGTCGACGATCTCGGGACGGGTGCCCCGCCCTGTCCGCCACACGAGGTGGCGAAGTCGCGCCTCGAGCTCCTTGGGGTGGAACGGCGACAGGCAGAAGTCGTCGAACAGGTCCTCCCGCAGCTCGAGCTCCGCGAGCTGCGCTCCCGTGATGAGCAGCAGGATGGGCTCCACCGCAGCGTCGCGCTTGCGAAGCGCGCGGCACATGCCGAACGCACCCTCCGGGTCCTCGTCGGCGGTGACCACTGCGCCGCCCCACCCGTCGGCCGGCTCGCTGGCGGTCGCGGTCGACACGTTGGCGCACGCCTTCCAGACCTGCCCCGCGAGATCGAGCGTCTGCGCGAGCAGTGGTGGCGCGGGGTCCGGGAAGACGAGGAGCGGGCGCGTCGTCACGGCGTCGACCTCAGAGCGTGCCGAGGTACTTGTCGAGCTCGAACGGCGTCACCTGCGATCGGTAGTCGGCCCATTCGGCGCGCTTGTTGCGGATGAAGTAGTCGAAGACGTGCTCACCGAGGGCGTCGGCCACGAGCTCGGAGCCCTCCATCGCGTCGATCGCCTCGCCGAGCGATGTCGGCAGCGCCGAGATCCCCTCGGCGGCGCGCTCCTCGGGCGTCATCTGGAAGATGTTGTTCGTCGCCTCGGGCGGGAGGTCGTACCCCTCCTCGATCCCCTTCAGGCCGGCGGCGAGCATCACCGAGAACGCCAGGTACGGGTTGCACGCGGGGTCGGGCGAGCGGAACTCGATGCGCGTCGAGCTCTCCTTGCCCTTCTTGGGGATCGGCACGCGCACGAGCGCGGAGCGGTTGTTGCGGGCCCAGCACACGTACACGGGCGCCTCGTAGCGCTCGCTGAGCCGCTTGTAGGAGTTGACCCACTGGTTCGTGACCGCGGTGATCTCGCGCGCGTGGCGGAGCAGACCCGAGATGAACGCCTTGGCGACCTTCGAGAGCCCGTCGTGGTCGCCGGGATCGTGGAAGGCGTTCACGTCACCTTCGAAGAGCGACAGGTGGGTGTGCATCCCCGAACCGAAGTCGCCGCTGATCGGCTTGGGCATGAACGTCGCGTACACGCCGAGGTCTTGCGCGACCTCCTTCACCACGAGACGGAACGTCATCACGTTGTCGGCCATCGTGAGCGCGTCGGTGTAGCGCAGGTCGATCTCGTGCTGGCTGGGCCCGAGCTCGTGGAAGCTGTACTCCACGGGCACGCCCATCGCCTCGAGCGTCATGATCGTCTGCTTGCGCAGGTTCGACACCATGTCGTGCTGGGTCAGGTCGAAGAACCCGGCGTGGTCGAGCGGAACCGGCGGTGTGGTCGGCTGCTCGAAGTAGAAGAACTCCATCTCCGGCCCGGCGTAGAACGTGAAGCCCTTCTCCCGGGCGCGCTCGAGGTTGCGCTTCAGGACGTGGCGGGGGTCGCCCTCGAACGGCTCGCCCGACAGGCGCTGCACGTCGCAGAAGATCCGGGCGACGGGCGCGTCGGAGCCGGAGCCGCGCCACGGGACGATCTCGAACGTGTTGGCGTCGGGGACCGCCAGCATGTCCGACTCCTGCACCCGGCTGTAGCCCTCGATCGCCGACCCGTCGAAGGTCATGCCCTCCTCGAGCGCGGTCTCCAGCTCGGCCGGCGTGATCGCGAAGCTCTTGAGGAAGCCGAGGACGTCGGTGAACCAGAGGCGGACGAATCGAACCCCTCGTTCCTCGACGGTGCGCAGCACGTAGTCGGTCTGTGCCTGCATGGGACAAGTCTGACAGGCGAGCCGCGACGGGATACCGGCCGCGGCGCCCCCAACCGGGCTCGTTCACACGGCGTTCACATTGGAGCAACGACAGTGAAATGGGTGCTCGCCTAGCCTGCGGCGGCTCGTAGATCGCACAAACTCGTAGATCGCACAAACTCGTAGATCGCACAAGGAGTCCCTCCAGTGGCCAGCACACCCGCAGACGTCCTCAAGCTCGCGCAGGACGGAGGTGCCGAGTTCGTCGACCTCCGCTTCTGCGACCTCCCGGGGGTCATGCAGCACTTCTCGATGCCGATCCACGAGCTCACCGAGGACGGCTTCGACGACGGCTACGGCTTCGACGGCTCGTCGATCCGCGGCTTCCAGGAGATCCAGGAGTCCGACATGCTCCTGATCCCCGACCCCGACACCGCGGTCATCGACCCGTTCCGCCAGCACACGACGATCAACCTGAACTGCTACGTGCGCGACCCCGTGACCGGCGAGTCGTACTCACGCGACCCGCGCTTCGTGGCCAAGAAGGCCGAGGAGTACCTGAAGGGCACCGGGATCGCCGACACGTCCTTCTTCGGGCCCGAGGCCGAGTTCTACATCTTCGACCAGGTGCGCTTCGATCAGAACCAGTACTCCGGCTACTACTTCCTGGACTCCGTCGAGGGTGTGTGGAACTCGGGCCGAGAGCTCGAGCTCGACGGCTCGCCGAACCTCGGGTACAAGCCGCGGTACAAGGAGGGCTACTTCCCCGTCCCGCCGATGGACTCGTACCAGGACCTTCGCTCGGAGATGGTCAAGGTGCTCGAGTCGGTCGGTGTCGAGATCGAGGTGCAGCACCACGAGGTCGGCACCGCGGGGCAGGCCGAGATCGACATGCGCTTCGACTCGATGCTGCGGATGGCCGACAAGCTGATGCTCTACAAGTACGTGATCAAGAACGTCGCGAAGGAGGCGGGCAAGTCGGCCACGTTCATGCCCAAGCCGATCTTCCAGGACAACGGCTCCGGCATGCACGTGCACCAGTCGCTCTGGAAGGGGGGCGAGCCGCTGTTCTTCGACGAGAAGGGCTATGGGGGCCTGTCGAACATCGCGCGCTGGTACATCGGCGGGCTCCTCTCGCACGCACCGGCGATCATCTCGTTCTCGAACCCGACGACGAACTCCTACAAGCGGCTCGTCCCCGGCTACGAGGCGCCGGTGAACCTGGTGTACAGCCAGCGGAACCGCTCTGCGTCGGTTCGGATCCCGCTCTACTCGAAGAGCCCGAAGGCCAAGCGCCTCGAGTTCCGCTGCCCTGACCCGTCGTGCAACCCGTACCTCGCGTTCGCGGCCATGCTCATGGCCGGGCTCGACGGCATCCAGAACAAGATCGAGCCACCCGACCCGGTCGACCGCGACCTCTACGACCTGCCGCCCGAGGAGCTCGCCAAGGTGCCGCAGGTGCCGGGGTCACTCGACGACGCACTGGCGGCGCTCGAGGCCGACCACGACTTCCTGCTCGCGGGTGGGGTGTTCACCCAGGACGTCATCGACACGTGGATCGAGTACAAGCGCGAGAACGAGATCGACTCGATCCGCCTGCGCCCGCACCCGTACGAGTTCTACATGTACTACGACATCTAGTACCGACGTCTCGCTGCGTTGCCAGTCGCGTCAGGGAGGTGGCTCGGTCGTCGACGTCGAGGTCGACGACGTGCTCGACGGTGGCAGGGTCGACGGTGGCAGGGTCGACGGTGGCAGGGTCGACGGCGGGCTCGTCGGGGCCGTGTCGGGGCTCTCCTCCACGGCCGTCGTCGCCAACGGTGCCGGGAGGTTCGCCGGCGTCACGAAGCGAGGGCCGTACTGTGAGATCGTGCTGGCTGTGCCGGAGACGTTCGTGCTGTACGCGAGGCTCGACGCGGCGCCACCTTGGAGACCGAACAGCGTCTGAGCGCCGTAGCTGAAGAGGCCCGAGGGCGTGGTCGCGACGTCGCTCGCGTACGTCCACGGTCCCTCGGGGGCGGGGGCGGTGAACGCGGAGACCGTGCGCGAGTACGCATCGATGAGCATCGCGGTGCCGAGGTACCCGTCCCCGTACGGTTCGACCCGCAACGGCGCGATCGGCGCGATCAGATCAGCGCTGTACCCCGATGGCTCCGGTGTTCCGTTGAACGTGAGCGTTCCGGCGGCTGCGCTGTCGTTGGACCATGCGCTGCCGGTCCAGTACTGCCACGTCGAAGCGCTCGCAACCGTCCCAATCGGCGCCCGCGCGAGCCGGAAGTCCTGGTCGTTGGACGAGTACATGTACGCGAAGACGCCATCGCCATCGAGCATCGCGGTGCTCCCGTAGGGCCGCAGGGTGCTGGACTGGGGAACCGACGAGATGCCGAGCAGCTGCAGCGACGGCAGCGCGAACGTCGCCACGCTGGTGCCGACCACCCTCCCGTCGGATCGTCGGACGCGCTGGAGGAAGACGTACAAGCGGTTCGTGGCGCTGTTGACCACGGCCGACGCCGGCCAGTGGCGGTTTGCCGAGGTGTCCGCGATCCACGCGCTGCGGGCCAGTGGTGAACCGCCGAGGAGAGGCTTGAAGCATCGACCCGTCTGGAGCACCGCGCTGTTCGACACGAGGTGGTCGTTGGG
>Ga0315534_1000790_pt1 | contig 22226 bp, 20 predicted proteins | sample SalMarSW160240MG_FD_203094 | JGI IMG/M metagenome (GOLD analysis project Ga0315534, IMG submission 203094) | Salt marsh sediment microbial communities from the Plum Island Ecosystem LTER, Massachusetts, United States - Salt Marsh Sediment SW1602-40 ... | reverse complement strand
CGCGCGAGAATATCGGCGCAGCAAGCCGCGACCATAATCGGGCGGCCGCGCATAGAGCCTGAATTGTCAAGCAACAGAGTCACCACCGTGTCGCGGAAGTCGGTATCTTGCTCACGCTTGAAAGACAGTGGGTACATGGGATCAATAATTATCCGAGGCAGGCGCGCGATATCGAGCGTGCCTTCCTCCTGATCGAACTCCCAGGCGCGGTTCTGCTGAGCCAGCAGGCGCCGCTGCAGCCGGTTTGCCAAACGAGAAACGGCACTGGAAAACGACTTCAACTCACGATCGAGGAAAGAGCGCAGTCGCTCCAGTTCCTCATGCGAGGAAAGCTGTTCGGCCACAACTTCCTCATCGAACTCACGCGTAAAGACCTTGTAGCCGAACGCTTCGGGATCATCGAGAACGGAGGTGTTTGGACGCCAGGGCTCGGGAACTTCCGTTGGATCAAAATCGTCAAGCCCGCTTTCGAACTCGTCGGAGCTTGCCGGCTCATCGTTCTCCTGCGCCTCTTCTGTCTTGCCGTCCGCCAGCTCGTCACCGCGCGGTTCGTCTTCTCCATCTTCATGATCCTCGGAGGGCTCGGCCTCGGCATCGCCGCCCTGCGCCTCGCTGGATGACTCTTCCTCGCTCTGATCCTTCTCTGCATCGGAAGGCTCGTCTGTCAGCTCGAGCGCCCGCAATAGCTCCCGCATCAGACGCCCAAAACTCTCCTGGTCCTCGCCGAGCACTCCCAGCTCGCGCAAAGCCTTCCCGCCGCGCTTTTCGATCACGTCGCGCCAGACGTTGACGAGCGCCTTGGTCGTTGCCGGCGGCTTCAGCCCCGTCAACCGTTCGCGAATGATCAACGCGAGCGCATCTTCGAGTGGCGCATCCTCCTTCGTCTCGACATGAGCGAAGCGGCCGTGCGCATACTGGTCCTCGATGCGCGCCGTGAGATTACACGCCATGCCCGGCATGCGGTTAGCACCCAATGCTTCAACGCGTGCGCGCTCGGCAGCTTCGAAGACCAGGCGCGCGGGGCCACTCGTAGGCGCTAAACGAGTGTGCAGCTTCTCATCGTGGCATCCCGCCGTCAGAGCAAAGCTGTCTGCCCAGCCGCGAATGACGGCGATTTCCCGTTGCGAGGGCACACGCGATGGCTCGGGAAGGCGGACATGGGCCGGCGCATACTCGGGACTGCCCGGTGCAAAGCCGACCTCCAAATCGGGATGACCGGCAATCGCGCGAACGGTCAAACCAATCGCGCGCTTCAATGGCTCGGTTGGGGCTTCCTTGCGTTTGGGGCCCGTCGTCATGCGCTTCTAGCTCAGCGCCACGTTGGCAGCGCTCTCAGGCAGCTCCTCGCCGAAGCAGCGCTGATAGAATTCGGCCACCATCGGACGCTCAAGCTCGTCGCACTTGTTGAGAAATGTGAGACGGAACGCGAATCCAACGTCGTTGAAGATCTCGGCGTTCTCCGCCCACATCATTACCGTCCGCGGGCTCATGACCGTCGAGAGATCACCATTGATGAAGGCAGATCGTGTGAGATCGGCAACGCGCACCATATGTGAGACAGCTTTTCGCTTCGCCTCGCCCTTTGCGAACGACTTGACCTTCGACAGGACAATCTTGGCTTCATCGTCGTGCGGCAGATAGTTGAGCGTGCAGACAATGGACCATCGATCCATCTGACCCTGGTTGATCTGCTGGGTTCCGTGATAGAGCCCCGAGGTATCACCCAGTCCGATCGTGTTGGTTGTCGAAAATAACCGGAAGGCCGGGTGCGGCCGGATTACTTTTGTCTGATCGAGCAGGGTCAGCTTGCCTGAGACCTCCAGGACGCGCTGAATGACAAACATCACGTCGGGGCGTCCGGCATCGTACTCGTCGAACACCAGCGCGGTGTTGCTCTGAAGCGCGTAAGGCAGAATGCCTTGCCGAAACTCAGTGACCTGCTTGCCATCTTTCAGAACGATTGCATCCTTGCCGATTAGGTCGATACGGCTGATGTGGCTGTCGAGATTCACGCGGATGCACGGCCAGTTCAGCCTGGCTGCCACCTGTTCGATGTGAGACGACTTGCCCGTACCGTGATAGCCCTGAATCATCACGCGGCGGTTGTGCTTAAAGCCGGCGAGGATGGCGAGCGTCACCTCTTTATTGAATAGATAATCGGGATCGACATCGGGAACGTGCTCGTCCGCCGTCGAATATCCCGCGACTTCCAAATCGCTGTCGATACCGAAAACCTGCCTGACGGACAGCTTAATGTCGGGTAGTCCAGGTGGTTCGGTTTCCGCGCCTGTTTGGGTTTGTGCACGCATCGCGCCGGAGCTCTCAATATTCGCTGGTTAGGGTGGCTCGCAGCGGCCAACAAGGCCTTGAAAACCCGCGCGGGTTGTTCTCATGCGAGGGGCTCGGGAACTTAGACGAGCCCTGCTTGTTTCAGATAGTTATAGGCTTGAATAATCTCGCGCAACTTATCGCCCGAGTCGGGGTCCCCACCATTCGCGTCGGGATGATGAAGTTTCACCAATTCCTTGAATCGGGCCTTGATCTCGATCTGCGTCGCGCTTGCGGACAGATCGAGGATCTGGAGATGTTTTTTCTCCAGAGGCCGGAGCTGACGGCGGTTCTTGGCCGGTTCGTTGCGTGCCTGTTTGGCCCGCCAAGCAAAGAACCCATGCGGATCATGCATACGCCAACCCACCCCATCGGTGCCATTTGATGGGTTGGGCGATGGCTGCTTAGGCTGACCTTCACCAGCCGAATTGCCCCCCATTTTCCACGTCGGGCGGTGACCTGTCAGTGCGTCCTTCTGGAAGTCCTCGACCTGAGAATCGCTCATACCGTCGAAATAGTTGTAGGAGGCGTTGTATTGGCGAACGTGATCCAGGCAGAAGACGAAATACTGCCCATCGCGGCCGCGGCCCTTCGGGGCTCTATGTCGCCCGCTCTCGTTGCAGCCTTTCCACTGGCAACGAGGGTACTCCTCGCGGACTGGCTGCTCACGCTGCCGTTTCTTGTCGACACGGATACTGTCGAAATATTTTGATCTAGGCTTCATTCGTCCGAGTATTATGTCAGGGTCTTCACGATACAAGCTGACGCGAGCGGCGCGTATTATATCAGTTTTTCACGAACTAACGAGGTAACGTTTGATGACCATCGAGGCTCGAATGCGCGAAAAACTCATCACGACATTCCGGCCAAGCCGCCTTGACGTGGTCAATGAGTCGCACCTGCACGCCGGGCACCGCACATCCCCGGGCACGGGCGAATCCCATTTCCGCATTCTTATCGTGTCAGACGACTTTTCTGGCAAGTCACGCATCGAGCGCCACCGGATGGTCAATGACATTCTCGGGGATGAACTTAAAGATGGTGTGCATGCGCTGGCCATCAAGGCCGCCGCCCCCAACGAGCCGGTCACCTAGATCCAAAAAATGATCCGCCCCACCGCTCGCAATTCTGCAAGGGGCAGGGCGGAAAAACGGCAAGCACTGTTGTCTGGCTTACTCAGATTAGCGCCACCACCACGAGCGGCTAGAGCACAAGCGACGGCAGCGACGCGGCCTGTCGGTACGCCACATGCACCGCCGGAAGCAGCGGCGCCACCGGCGAGCGCGCCAGCCGACCTGCTCGACCTGCGTCGTTTCGCTCGCGTTCGCGGCAAGCTTGCCGAGGATGCCGGTGTTTGCAGGCGCCGCTTGTGCGGAACCGACGGCAACGACACAAGCCAATGCCGCGCCGGCGATAGTGATAGGTACGAGACGCTTCAATTGTTTGTCCTTTCAGATCTCAATCGCACCTGAGTTCGCAACTTGCGTCCAGGCTACGCATGACATCTTCCCAACGTGATCGCGCCTAGGTTCGTAAGGATCGCATGAACGTTGGCTGAATGTGCCGCGCTACAAAATAGGCAAGCCGAGCACAACAGCGCTCCCAGTTGCACAAAGAAAACAGGTCCGTCAGAAACGCGCCGCCAAACCAGCGATCACATTCTCCGCCGGCGCCCGCACTCATCCGCTGACAGTTTCATTTCCAGATTGGCTTGGCGCTGGCACACTCGCAGGACCGACGCGCAGGGCCGTGATCTTATTGCGCGCCTTGCGCAATATCTCGAACCGGTACCCGTAGAACGTGAACGCTTGGCCAGGCTCGGGAATCGTCTGTGCTTCATGAATGACGAGACCTGCAATCGTCGTGGCTTCATCGTCTGGCAGGTTCCAATTCATCTGACGGTTTATGTCGCGAATGGCCACGGTGCCGTCGACGTTGACCGTACCGTCGGCCTGCGGGCGAATGGCTGCCTCGTGCACATCGTGCTCGTCGGCAATTTGGCCAACGATCTCCTCGAGAATGTCCTCCAGCGTAATGATGCCCTGCACCTCGCCATACTCGTCAACGACGAGCGCCATCTGCGCTTTGCGCTTGAGGAACTGATTGAGCTGCTCCTTGAGCCCGGTCGTATCGGGCACGAACCAAGGCTCGGCTGCGAAACTCATGATGTCGAGCTTCGATACGTCCCAGCCGGCACTGCCAAGAGCCGAGAAAAGGTCCTTGGTATGCAAGACCCCGACGATATTTTCCGGCTCGTCCTTCCAGATCGGCACGCGCGTGTATTGGCTCCTTAACAGCTCGTCCACGATCTCTTGCGGAGTATCATCGGCATCGATCGTATGCATCTTGGTGCGATGAACCATGATGTCCGCGACTTGCAGATCTCGCAGATCGAGTACTCCGCCGAGCATGTCGGCGTCGTGGCGCGCAACCGTGCCTTCCTTCGTCTGGAGCTCGATCGTGCCGCGTATCTCCTCGTGTGCGGCAAGAATATTGGCCTGGTCGTCGGCCTTGTTGGGCGTGAGCTTCAAGACCTGGCGCACGATGAATTCCGCAGCCACCGTTAGCGGCTTCAGCACGACGATCAGAACCTTCATCACCGGTGCGACGGCGAGTGAAATCCGATCGGGAAACGCGAGCGCGTAAGTCTTGGGCAGCACTTCGGCGAAGATCACGACAAGCGCCGTCATCACAACCGTGGCATAGGCGACGCCGACATCACCAAAAAGCTGGATCAGAAGACTCGTCGTTAGAGCGGAGGCGAGGATGTTAACGAGGTTGTTGCCGAGCAGAACGGTCCCGATGATCCGTTCTGGCGCTGCAAGCAGGGTGTTCACGGCGCGCGCGTGCACATCGCCTTCCAGTTCGAGAGCGTGCATGCGCGCGCGAGAAGCCGCCGTCAGCGCAGTCTCAGATCCCGAGAAGAACGCTGAAAGAACGAGCAACAAGAGCACGGCGAAAATTGTGAGTGTGATCTCCAGGGGCATGGCAATGGCACGGTCTTTTGGGTTGCAGTTGCGGGTGCATGTCGGGCGCGACGCACGTCCGGTCAAGCTCTCCGGCGGGAAGTGTCGGAGACTAGCACGAGTTCGCGCCTGGAAAGTTAGCAGGCGAGCTAAGTCGTGATTTCGGCCTCAAGGAAGTCGCGAACCTGTTCAGGCGGCACATCACGCGCGACAAAAGCCTGGCCGATCCCACGCACAAGGATGAAGGTGAGTTTTCCTTTCTGCACCTTCTTGTCCTGCGCCATGAGCTTCATGAGACCGTCAACATCGGGCTTGTCGCCTGGAATATCGCTGATGCGCGTCGGCAGACCGACAATTCTCCAATGCGCCACGACGTGATCACCCTCGCCGCGTGCGCAAAGCCCCAGCGCCTCAGAAAAGCGAAAGGCTTGCGACATGCCAATTGAGATCGCCTCACCATGAAGCAGCCGGTCTGAATACCCGCACCAAGCTTCCAGCGCATGACCAAAGGTATGGCCCAGATTGAGAAGCGCGCGGTCTCCGTGTTCCATCTCGTCGCGGCCGACAATCTGCGCTTTCGCCTTGACGCTCGTTTCGATTGCATGCGTGAGCGGTTCTGCCTCGAACGCAAAAACCGCCTTCCAATTCTGCTCGAGCCAATCGAAGAACGGAGCATCGCCCAAGAGACCGTACTTAACGACCTCCGCATATCCAGCACGCATCTCACGCTCCGGCAACGTGCGCAAAACGTCCGTGTCTGCGATCACAAGGCTCGGCTGGTGAAAGGCGCCAACAAGGTTCTTGCCCTGCGGCGTGTCGATCCCGGTCTTTCCCCCGACGGAAGAATCGACTTGTGCAAGCAATGACGTTGGAATCTGCACGAAGCGTACGCCACGTCGTAGAATGGCTGCGGCAAATCCTGCAAGGTCGCCGATCACGCCACCGCCAAGTGCGACGACGACATCGCCGCGCTCCAGGCCGAGTTCCAGCAAACGTTCTGACAGAGGTTCCAGCTCGCGAAAACTCTTCGTCGACTCGCCAGGCTTCAAAACGATCGAGCCAGCGTGCATCCCTGCAGCCTTGAGCGCAGCTTCAAGGGTCCCGAGATGGCAGCGCGCGACATTCTCGTCCGTCACCACCACGCATTTCACCGGCCCCAGTCTCGATGAAATGAGTTCCGCGCTCTGGACCAGTAGCGCCGGGCCGATCAGGACATCGTAGGTCCGGTCTCCCAGTGGCACGCACACCGTGCGAACGGGTCCTTCGCGAATTTCCTGCTCCACCGTTTCACTGCTCATTGAATAATCTCACCAGCCGGTGCGTCTTGGAGAGCCCGCTTTAATCGCTGCACGATCTCCGTAACGATCACTTCATGGGGCACGTCACGGCTTTCCACCGTGATGTCGGCCTCCGCGTAGACCGGATAGCGCGTGCGCATCAAGTCCGCCATGATGGTTTCAGGGTCGGCGGTCTTCAAGAGCGGGCGATTATTCCGCTTCGCGACCCGCCGCATCAGCAGTGGCAGCTCGGCCCTGAGCCAAATGGAAATTCCGCTATGGGCAATCGATGCGCGCGTTTGCGGATTGATGAATGCGCCGCCGCCGGTCGCCAGTACCTGCGGCCCTGACTGCAGCAGCCTCGCAATCACCTTGCGCTCCCCATCTCGGAAGTACGCTTCGCCGTGTTCAGCAAAGATATCCTCGATGCTCTTGCCTGCGGCCTTCTCAATTTCGTCGTCCGCGTCGACGAAGGGCAGCTTCAGTCTCCCCGCTAATCTCCGGCCAATGGCCGATTTTCCACAACCCATCAAACCGACCAATACGATTGATCGGGACCCCAAGATTGACTTGATCGCATTTGGTGGTTGGGCCTCGCCCATTCGATTTCGCTTCCGATAAGGGCCAAATCACGTGATGATCTGTGCACAGCGGCGTTTCGCGTATGGTGCACCACAGTTGCTTGGCTTGCCACCTTCAGCCCGCTAATTAGTGGGCTCAACACGGTGAAGAATGTCCTGCTGGGCTTATCTGCCGCCCATTGTGGATAGTTGGGCTTCGCAAGTCATAATGGCGCCAACATTAAGAGCGGACTTATGCCCATCAGCGGGACGCAAGAATGCCGAGCTTATTCCGGTTCCTTATAATTGTCGGTGCGATCGTAGCGGTCGTGATGGGCGGTCTCTACATCCTTGCCACTGAATTTGAGCCTGAGACGAGCCAGGTCACCAAGCCCGTTTCAGGCGTAAAGGTCCGAAAAGAGTGACCGGCTCAAGAGCTATGCGAAAGCCAGCCGTCGCCCTCCAGCTGCTTGCTGCCATCTCGCTCACGCTCCTGGCAAGTCCCACCGCCGCCCAGGATTGGAACCCATTCACTCCGTTTGCCAACTCCAAGCCTAAGCGCGCACCCCAGACGGAGCGGCCTCCAGAGGACCAGAAGCGCGACGCCATCATGTTTGAGCCGCTTGATGACGCCAGCCGCGCGGTCGAGCGCGGCGAGCTTGCGCCCGTCATGGCGAACGACGGTTCTGGCCTGCCTTTCGAGCTTTGGCGCGGCCTTGATGTGCACTCACTCGAAACGCTCGTCGCCGAACTTGAGATTCCACCAAAATCGCCAGCCCTTCATCAGCTATGGCGCCGGCTCATCACATCTAATGTTACACCGCCCGATGGCGGCGAGGCCGACCAACACTTCCTCGCCTTGCGGCTTGAAGTACTCTACCGCTCGGGCCTCCTGGACGAAGCCTCGCGCGAGCTTGCGAGCCTACCTCCCGGAGATCCGCTTGTCGCAACGTTGGCAGCGCGCAACGAGATCGGCGTCGGCGCCCGAGAACAAGGCTGTCAGACAGCCGCGCGTGGTGGCATATTCCGTGCCGATGCACCCAAGCACATCAAAGCCCAAGCAGCACTCATTTCAGGATACTGCGCCGCTGTCTCCGGCGACAAAGCCGGCGCAGGGCTCGCAGCTGAGCTTGCCCGCGAGGAGGGACTCACGCGTTCGGCCGGGCTAACCGCACTCGATTCGATTTCACTCGGCAGGACACCGCGCCCGACCGCCAACACGCCCGTATCTCTCCTCGACTATCGCATACTCGAGCTCGCCGGCGTCAGCGCCAACGACATCGATTTACTCACGAGTGCGGCTCCATCGCTCTTGGCGGCATTGGCTTTGGACCCGAATTCTCCGCCAGCCACCAAGCTCGCCGCGGCTGAGGCTGCAGCGCAACGGAGTGTCATCACCCCCAAAGAGCTTGCCAGCGTCTATCGCGCGAGCGCCTCGTCCACACAGCGCGGCACACCGCCGCCAAGCGACTTTGGTGGCGCAAGCAGTGGGCAGAGGCGAGCCGAATTGTTTGTCGCCGCCGAGACGGAGCGCACACCGCAACAAAAAGTCCGGCATATTCGCTCGTTTCTCGATGAGGCACGCCGTGCCGGCCTCTACCTCCCCGCCTTGCGCATGATTGCCCCAGGTACGGAAGCCATCGTTCCAGCCCCGGAGATTGGCTGGTTCGCAGAAACGGGCATCGAGGTCGCAATCGCGTCGGGCAACTACGAAAGAGCCAGAAACTGGGTCGAGTTCAGCTCGGCCATGGACCGGCGGGACGGCCCGGGTCTTTTGCACTGGCTCGCTCTCATCGACATCACAGACGACAAAAACGTTCCTGATCGCGGAGCGAGCTTGGCCTACGTTGAGGATCTGGCGGTTCGCGGACGGCTCGACCCTAGTCTCCTGCACAGGCTGGCGACCGTGCTCGATGCCTTGGAGTATCAGGTCCCTATCCCGCTGTGGGAGGCGGCCAGCCGTACACCCCAACCCGCCGGCGGACATCTTCCCGAAACAGGTGTCCTCTCGGAGCTGCAAAATGCGGCAAAGAAGCGGGAATTCGGACGTACTGTGTTGCTCACCATGAAGACACTCGGACCCAACGGCGCAGAAGGTGCGCATATGATCGCTCTTGGCGATTCGATACGCGCTTTGAGGCGCGCCGGTCTAGAAGCAGATGCACGCCAAGTTGGATTCGAGGCGCTGTTCACGAGCTGGCCCCGCACCGTCACCAACTAGGCTTCCAAACCTGGGTTCAGGGGATCATGAGCGGGGACGGGCGCCACATTGATGCATTTCTTGAAATGTTGGGCGCGGAGCGTGGTGCAGCCGACAACACGATCAGCGCCTATAAGCGCGACTTAGAGGACTTCAGCGCCTTTTTGGCCAGCCGTGGTCGCTCGCTTGAAGCGGCCGAACTGGCCGACATCTCCGCCTACGTTACTGCTTCCTCGCAGGCCGGTCTCAAGTCCTCCTCGCGTGCGCGGCGGCTCTCGGCGCTACGCCAGCTTTACAAGTTTCTTCTCGCCGAGGGGCTCATCGCCGCCGACCCCACCCTCGGCCAAATCGGCCCGAAGAAAGACCGATCACTGCCAAAGACTCTCAACGTCGCGCAAGTCGATAGGTTGATCGCGGCGGCAGCCAAACGCGCAGAAACCGCCAATGGTCCCGACCAGGCCCGCGCACTGCGTCTCCACTGCCTTCTTGAGTTGCTTTATGCGACCGGCATGCGCGTCAGCGAGCTGGTCTCGCTGCCACGGAATGTGCTGACCGGCGACTCGCGCGTTCTGACCATCAAAGGCAAGGGCGGCCGCGAACGGCTCGTGCCCCTAAACGTCCCTGCTAGGGCCGCACTCGACCGGTACTTGGAATGGCTCAGCGCTCACGATGAGCGCGCAACGAGCACCGCCACCAGGTGGCTCTTTCCCTCTGCCAGCGCACAAGGTCACCTCACGCGCCAGCGCTTTGGTCAGGACTTGAAGGTCCTCGCAGGAGAGGCGGGCCTCGACCCGGACGGCGTCAGCCCCCACGTCTTGCGGCATGCTTTCGCCAGTCATTTGCTCGACCGTGGGGCTGATCTTCGTTCCGTCCAGCAGCTTCTGGGGCACGCCGATATCACAACGACCGAAATCTACACCCACGTTTTGGAAGAGCGCCTGAAGAAGCTCGTGCAAGAGCACCATCCCCTCGCAAAGAAGCGCTAAGGGCCGGTGCACTCGCGTCAGAGGCCCCGCTGGCCTATATGTACACCCTGGAAACCCGCCATTAAGCCGGCTCAGGCATCCATCTTGACAGGGCTGGAGCCGGAAGGCGATTGTCCACGCAAATCCGCATTTCCCCCTTGGTAGTACCTGGCGTTCGAAAACAATGACCACCGAACTGGATCGTCCCACTACGATTCGCACCTATCTCGATTTCGAGAAGCCGATCGCTGAGCTTGAAAGCAAGGTCGCCGAGTTGCGCGCGCTCGAAGGCGACGATCGACCCGTTTCGATTTCTGATGAGATCAAGAAGCTCGAGCAGAAGGCACGCTCGGCCCTCGAAGACACTTATTCCAAACTTACTCCGTGGCAGAAGACGCTCGTCGCGCGACATGCCGAGCGCCCGCATTGCCTCGACTTCGTCAAGGAACTGATCGAGGACTTCACGCCACTCGCAGGCGACCGCCACTTTGCAGAGGACGAGGCGATCGTGGGCGGCCTGGGGCGGTTTCGCGGCCGTACGGTCATGGTGATTGGCCATGAAAAAGGCTCCGACACCGAAAGCCGCATTCGCCACAACTTCGGCATGGCGATGCCGGAAGGCTACCGCAAAGCCATTCGCCTCATGGAATTGGCGGAAAGGTTCAATGTTCCCGTCATCACGCTGATCGATACGGCAGGCGCCTATCCCGGCATTGGAGCAGAGGAGCGCGGGCAGGCCGAAGCAATTGCCCGCTCCACCGATTGCTGCCTGGCCATTGGCGTGCCGCTCGTTGCCGTCGTGATCGGTGAGGGCGGCTCCGGTGGCGCCGTCGCGATCGGTACGGCCAACCGCATCCTGATGCTCGAGCACGCGATCTATACCGTCGCCTCGCCGGAGGCCGCTGCCTCAATCCTCTGGCGCGACTCCGCCAAGGCGATCGACGCGGCGACAAACATGAAGATCACCGCGCAAGACCTCGACCAACTCGGCGTCATCGACGTGATCATCACTGAGCCTGTTGGCGGCGCTCACCGCGACCGGGCCGCCATCATGAAGGCGACCGGCGATGCCATCGCCCGGGCTTTGTCCGAGTTTGAGGAAAAGTCCCCGGCCGAGATCCGGAAGCAGCGCCAGGATCGCTTTATGGCGATCGGCCAGAGCCTCTGATTTGTCAGGGGATTTCTGCAGCGCGTTGCATCTTTGCCGCCCCAATGCTGTCCAAGTCGTTAGGATACTGGCCAAGAAGCCGGTGCGCTTCTCCGATTCGACAATCGCACCGGGAATTACCTGACGTTAACGATATCTTAGGGAACATTAATCAATGGTGATCTCCGTGCGCGAAGGGCACTGCGTATGCGTATGATCATCCCTGGCTCCGAAATGCGAGCCCGAATTGTTGCTGTCGCGGGAGCGATTGCGAGCGCTTGCGTGCTTGCCGCCTGCGGAAACGCGCCGACGATCCCGGCCTCTGAGCAGCCACTCAGCAAAAACACGATGATGTTGCTCGGTCGCAAAGGCATGGACCAGGGCGCGCCGATCTTCGTGCGAATCTTCAAGGAAGAATCCGAGCTGGAAGTTTGGAAGGCCCGCGACGACGGCCGCTTCTATCACTTCAAGACGTACCCGATCTGCAATTGGTCGGGCGACGTTGGCCCCAAGACGGCCGTTGGCGATCGCCAAGCCCCTGAAGGATTCTACCGCGTCAGCGAAGATCAGATGAACCCTAACTCAAAGTACTATCTCGCCTTCAATCTGGGCTATCCGAACTCGTATGATCGTTCGCTGCAGCGAACGGGCCATGCGCTGATGGTGCATGGAAAGTGCAAGTCGGCCGGCTGCTACGCGATGACTGATGCGCTCATGGAAGAGATCTACGCACTCGCCCGCGACGCACTCAGGAATGGTCAAGACAGGGTAGAAGTTCACGCCTTTCCCTTCCGCATGACGAAAGAGAACATGCTTCGCTACCGGGGTAACAAGCACTACGCGTTCTGGCGCACGCTCAAGAAGGGCTACGACTACTTCGAAACATACCGTGTGCCGCCCGCGATTGCCGTATGCGAGCGCCGTTACGTGGTGAACGTGAAAATGCCATCAGGCCAAAGTGTAAAGCCCGATCAGGCCTGCCCGCGGTTCCAACGACCTGTGATTGAGCCCTTTACGCCCAAGCCTTACGAGCAACAGATCGCAGCGGAACGGATTACCGTTCCCGGCCCAAAAATGCGCGCTGTCGCCAGTGCACGCCCTCTGGCTCCGGCACCGCAGCCGGCGAGCACGCCTGAGTCGTCAACTTTCGGTACAGCCTTCGGGCTCGGTGCGCCGACGGATGCCGAAATCCTCCGGTCTTTGGGCTTTACGCAGTAACCTCGCAAACTGCTAGACTGCGCCCTCCCGATCCCTGCACCGCGGACGCAATCCCAGATCCGCAAACCTTTGCCGGAACGAGATGACCGCTCCCACACGCAAGGCCCGATCGCTCGTTGGTGTCATTCTCCTTGGCCTGCTGACCGTCCTCGTCGCTGGCGTTCTCTACCTGAATTGGCCGCAAATCTTCGCCTGGCTGGAGGAAGAGGCCATCCGTTCTGAACGCGTGAGCCGGTGGACGCTTGCAAAGACCGGCCAGACGCTGCCGGGAACGCCTGACCTGCAAAATCTGTCCGGGCGTCTTCAAGAGCACGGCGTGGATCTCGGAGCACCTGTCTTCATTCGCGTTTTCAAGCGTGAGTTCGAGCTGGAGGTCTGGCTCAAGCGCGATGGACGCTTCCACCGCTTTGCCACCTACCCGATTTGTATGTGGTCGGGTTGGCTAGGGCCAAAGCGCAAGGAGGGTGACCGGCAATCGCCCGAAGGGTTCTATACCGTCGACAAGACCGCCCTTAATCCAAACAGCAAGTATCATCTGTCGTTCAATCTGGGTTATCCGAACGCCTTCGATCGCGCTCATGGGCGAACCGGCTCGTTTCTCATGGTGCACGGCGTCTGCGGCTCAATCGGCTGCTACGCTATGACGAACGCGGTGATCGATGAAATTTGGGAACTGGTGACCGCCGCCCTCAACTCCGGACAGCAACGGTTCCAGGTCCAGGTGTTCCCGTACCGAATGACGGATCGCAATATGGGCAGTCACGCCGACTACCCGGACGCACCGTTCTGGCGCCAGTTGAAACAAGGCCATGATCTTTTCGAGGCCGAGTTCGTTCCGCCGAAAGTAAGCGTCTGCGATGGGCGCTACGTGTTTCAGTCCGCAGCTTCCAACACCGATGGCAGCGCGCCGATCACCAATAGCTGCCCGGCCGAGTCGGCCCGCAATTGACCCCGCGAATTGTCATTGTCGGGGGCTATGGAGCGTTCGGCGCACATGTTGCCGAGCGGCTTTCCCGCGATCCGGATCTCGACATCGTCATTGCCGGCCGATCCTTGGAAAAAGCCAATAAGCTGGCGGCGCAGCTGGCGCGCGTAGGTAAAGCAAAAACGTCCGGTGCCGTCCTCGACGCGACGACTGCGCGCGCCACCGACGTCAAAGCGCTCGGCGCGCGTGTCCTGGTCAATTCATCAGGCCCGTTTCAGACCCAGGACTACGCGCTCGCGCGCGCATGCATTGAGGCAGGCTGTCACTACGTCGACCTTGCCGATGCCAGAGCCTTCGTCGCCGGCATTGCACAGCTCGATCGCGAGGCTCGTGACGCCAATCTTTGCGTGATCTCAGGCGCCAGTTCCGTCCCTGGTTTGTCGACCGCCGTGGTCAACGCCTACGCCGATAAGTTTCAATCGCTAGAAGCCGTCGAGATCGGCATTTCCCCGGGCAACAGTTTCAATCCGGGCAAGGCGACGATAGCCTCGATACTGGGCCAAGTCGGCAAGCCCTTTGCGCTGAGACTCGATGGCCGCGTTGCGACCGAACATGGCTGGCAAGGGCTCGCCCGCCACGACTTTCCAAAGATCGGATCACGCCTGTTGTGCGACGTCGAGGTGCCCGACCTCGACCTTCTCCCTGAACATTACCCGCAGCTACGAACCGCTCGCTTCAAGGCAGGCCTCGAGGTCGGTCTCTTCCATATTGGGCTTTGGGGTCTTTCCTGGCTTGTGCGCGCGGGTCTTGTGACCAGTCTCGCCCCGCTTGCGGGGCCACTGCTTCACGCAAAGGAAAAGCTTCATCGGCTTGGCACGGATTGCGGTGGCATGTTCGTAACGCTCAGCGGCCGCAGTCTCGATGGCAACCCGCACAAGATCACATGGCATCTCATAGCGCGGTCAGGCCACGGCCCTTACGTGCCCGCAATCGCTTCGGTGATCCTCGCCAAACGCCTTGCCGCGGGAACCGGTCCGCCACCAGGCGCACGCGCGTGCTTCGCACTGTTTACGCCTGCCGACTTCGAAGCCGAGGTCACCGGCCTTAACATCGTCTGCACGACCGACCACTGTTCGGCCGCGTCGTAGAGCAACGCCATCCTCGCGCCGAACGCTACCCGTCCGCGGTTCGGCCCTCGCGGCGCAATTTGTCTTGCAACTCGGCGATCAGCTTTTCCCGATCTGCTTCGTAGCGACGGACCAACTCCGGCTTCACAGTGCCCTTGCTGTTCCTTGCCCCCCACACGGCCATTTCAAGTAGGGTTGGAACAAGACTGGCCGCAAGCTGCGTCGGCCGATAGATGAACTGCCTGGAGTCCTTGCTATCGCGCTCTTTACGGATGAGCCCACGCTGCTCCAGCCGACGCAGTCGATCTGACAAGACGTTTGTCGCAATGCCTTCGTCGCAAGCGGCCAACTCACGGAACCGCGTCCGCGATCTCAACAGTAGATCCCGAAGGACGATAAGCGTCCAGCGGTCACCGAACACTTCCAGCGCGAAGCTGATTGGGCACATGGAGCGCTCTGGCTGGCCCGCATGGCTCGACTGTTTGTCGGAGGACTTTTTCACTTGCATCTTGCAATGGAATTTGTAAGGTAGCTTGCATTCTACAAGCGAATTAGAGCCGCTGCAACTGCGGCCCGCCCCCGGGAGACGAGCAACATGACCAAGTTGAAACTCACCTATTTCGATTTTCATGGCGGCCGTGGAGAAACGGCGCGGCTCGCACTCTCGATCGGCGGCATACCTTTCGAGGACGATCGCTTGGCGTTCGTTGACTGGCCGCAATACAAGTCACGAACCCCGTTCGGGGCCGTACCCGTGCTTCAGGTTGACGGAAAAGACCTAGCGCAGTCGAACGCCATCAACCGCTACGTGGGAAGGCTGACAGACCTATACCCCGCCGATCCATGGCAGGCCGCACTGTGCGACGAGGCGATGGAGGCGGTTGAAGACATGGACAGCATGATCATGACGACACTTTTCCTGCCCGATGAGGAAAAGAAAAAGCAGCGTCAAGCGCTCGCCGAGGGCCCCATTCCCTTCTACTTGGAGGCGCTACAGCGACGGCTTGAAGCGAACGGTGGCCGCTACTTCGCCGACGATCGACTGACCGTCGCCGACCTCAAGGTTTTCATATGGGTCCGCAGTCTCAGGTCGGGGAAGCTCGATCACGTGCCTACGGATCTGCCTGAACGAAAAGCGCCAAAACTCGTCGAGCACTTGGAACGGGTAAACAATCATCCCGGCGTGAAAGCCTACTACGCGAAGTTCGGCCTTCCCGCCTGACAAGGGGCGACACGACCGGAAGGCTGTGAATCACGGGGACAAACGCGGCTTGTTCCGTGCAAAGCTTGCACACACCTTCTTAGAATAATGAGCCTCGACAACGGGTCGATGGCTGCAAAAGGGCACTCTTTGAGTTCAAACAGACGTGAATGTGTTCGCCGCTACATGACTCGGCGGTAAGTCTGCCTCACTGCGTTCGTACATCTCGTCGGTCGCATACCCTGCCGTCGGTCCTCGCGTCGCACATTCTCCAATTTACGTGGTGACACCTGAAAACATGAGGTTTCTTGATGTCATACTTTGGAGAACCGCTCCCAGATCCGAAAAGGCATGCGGCCTGGATCAATACCGCTGGGAACATTCACGTATTGTTGTGTCACGACATCTACGGGAATTCGATTTACCGAGACGCCAAACCAGGTACGGCGGACGCGTGGGACGCAGACCACATTGTTCCCAAGTTATCTGGCGGCACGGATGCACCAAGCAATTTCCGGGCGGTGCATTCGCGTGGCAATCGCATGCACGGAGTGTTGCACGCTCACACACTGGCAGGTTTGAAGCGCTAGCTTGGCGCGCGCAGCCCGGCCGGCGTCCGCCGAGATACTAGCGTCAATTGCGGAAGTCAGGGCCGGCGATCCGTCAGGTCAGGTCTCCGACACTTCCCCTCATTGGCGCGGAGTTCTTGATGACTCCATTCTACTCAACGACACCACCTTAATCGAGATTGAGGTGGCGGGTTAGGGCAACGGCGCCCTCTTGCTCGTCAGCACTCAACGCTGCATGGCCTAATTTCGCAAAGCGAGCAGAAGAACCGTTACGTGTGCTTATTGTGAACTCGTTCGAAGCTCCAAGGGTTCGCAACAGTCGCTCAAAAAAGTCGATCGTCAATTCAAGACCCGCGCGCAGGTCCGTTTTAGGCCGCCAGTCGAGCGCAGAGTCTGCCAACGAAATATCCGGTCTGCGCTGCCTGGGATCGTCCTGCGGCAGTGGGCGGTGAACAATCTGCGACGACGATCCAGTCAAGTCCAAGATGATCTCGGCAAGCTCCTTGATCGTGAATTCCGAGGGATTGCCAAGGTTCACAGGACCGGTCATCGACGGACCAGTCGACATCAAAGCGATGATTCCTTCGATAAGGTCATCGACATAGCAGAACGATCGAGTCTGATCGCCTTGCCCATAGATCGTCAGTGGCTCGCCTCTTAGGGCCTGAACGATGAAATTCGACACGACGCGGCCGTCGTTCGGATGCATGCGTGGACCGTAAGTGTTGAAAATCCTTGCCACCTTGATCTCAACCGCGTGCTGCCGATGGTAGTCGAAAAAAAGTGTTTCGGCACAGCGCTTACCCTCGTCATAGCAAGCTCTCGGCCCGATAGGGTTTACGTTGCCCCAATACTCTTCACGCTGTGGGTGCTGAAAGGGATCCCCATATACTTCCGATGTTGAGGCCTGAAATATTCGGCACTTCAGTCGCTTTGCGAGACCGAGCAGGTTGATAGCACCGTGCACGCTCGTCTTCGTCGTCTGCACCGGATCGTGCTGATAATGATGAGGGGAAGCAGGACAAGCGAGATTGTAGATCTCGTCCATTTCGACATAAAGCGGAAAGGTCACATCATGGCGCAACAATTCGAAACGGCTGTGCGCGAAAAGATGCTCGATATTTTCTTTACTCCCCGTCACGAAGTTGTCCGCACAGACGACTTCATGGCCCTGTTCCAAGAGAACTTCGCACAAGTGTGAGCCCAGGAAGCCTGCACCTCCCGTGACGAGCACTCGCTTTTTGTTTGTCATCAAACGGACATCCTGCTTTCGGTCCACCCAGATTGGAAAACGCTACCTATTAGCCTTGCACCGGAGGTGGAAAAGTCACCCCGTTGGTTGCGGCTGGCTCTGGAGTGGGCCGGTCTCCAGTTTCGAAGATGGCGCGGTTCTTCTTCAACCAGTCAAGCAACTGTGTGACGCCGGCCTCCACGCCGATCTCGGGTTTCCAACCGAGAGCCGTCTCGAGCTTGCGAATATCGCTCACATAGACGCGCTGGTCGCCCGGGCGCCATTCTTGCCACCTCAGCGGAATCTCCTTCCCTAACTGGCGTTCCAGAATGGTAACGAGATCAAGCAGCGAAAGGATCCGGCTCGGGCCTCCGCCGACATTAAATGCTTGTCCGGCGATCTTATCTGGAGCCTGGATGGCCATCTCATATGCCCGAAGCAGATCTTCCACGCTAAGCACATCTCGAACCTGCTTGCCGTCGCCATAGATCGTGATGTCACGATCGAGTAGGGATGCGATTGCGAACCAGGCCAACCATCCTTGGTCCTCGACGCCGAATTGGTGCATGCCATAGATGCACGATTGACGGAACGACGTTGCAGGAATGCCGTAAATACGCGCGTAGTCGAGAGTGTACTGATCGGCGGCGCCTTTAGAGCAGCCGTAAGGTGAAAGGAAATCGAGAGCCTCGCTTTCGCTGATCCCGAACGGCCGGTCCGCATAGACGTAGCGTGAACCATCCAGTTCTGTCGCAGCGCTGCTGATCTTGCCGTAAACCTTGTTCGTGGACGCAAAAATGACCACGGCCTCGGGACAATGTCGGCGAGCGGCATCAAGGACGTTGAATGTCCCCAGGGCGTTTACCATGAAGTCTGTTCGAGGATCGGTGACGGATGTCGTGACCGCAACCTGAGCAGCAAGATGGATCACAGCATCATATCGACGTTCGGAAAAGATTCTCTCGACCGCGACGCGCTCACGCACATCAGCCATTTCAAAATCGAACGCCGTCCCCTCGCGCAGCCACTCCAGGTTATGGTTAGCACCCTGCCGCGAGAGATTGTCGAGCACGGTAACGTGCCAGTTTCTGCTGCCGAAATACCGGGTTGCATTGCAGCCAACAAAACCGGCGCCCCCCGTAATCAAGACGTTCTTAGTTCTTGTACCCATTCAAATGTCCTGCGCCGGATCCGAACTCGTCATCAACATTGGCAGCTAACGTTTCGATATTTGTGGCATTCGTCGTCCAGCCTATCCTCATTGACGTCAAACGACACTAAATCCGTCCCTACGCCAACAAAAAAACTTCCCGGCGTTGGAGGTTGCGCCAACGACACCTGGGCTGTGCGATAGAGGATGGTGGGGTAACCCTAAGGAGAGCATTACGTTCCCGATCAAAATTGGTCCGCAATGCGGAAGCATTGAGGCCATTTACATCTGCAGCAACTGCTTAACCGGAGCGTTTGCCGGGTCGTTTGCCCGAGTGTATGAGATCGCTGACTGTCGACCGAACGCTTTTGGAGGAAACGACTCCGTGAAGATCATTGTCACCGGAGGTGCCGGGTTCATCGGCACTCACCTTAGCCGTCGACTACTCGCCGAACATCACGACGTCACAGTGATAGACAACGAATTTAACGGCAGCCGCGCCAACGTACCTGCCGGAGCAACGTTCCACTTCGGCGACGTGACACGTCCGGAGGACCTGGAACCCGTGTTTGCCGGTGGCTACGACGCTGTATGCCATCTAGCAGGGCAAGTCTCGATCATCCGCGCGTTCGACAATCCGGTAGTCGATCTGAGAACCAACGTTGAGGGAACCTTGAACGTAGTGCAGATGTGTCTGCGCCACCGAGTTCCACGGCTTATCTACGCCAGCTCGATGACAGCTTACGGCAATACGCAAGCTATCCCCACGCCGGAAACCGAGCCATGCCGGCCGGACTCGTACTACGGCATCACCAAGTACGCGGCCGAGCGTTATGTACATGCGACGGCGGAACGACCCGACCTGGAGTTTCCGCTCAGCGTCACGTCCTTGCGTATGTTTAGCGTGTTTGGTCCCGGTCAGGCCTGGGACAACCCTTATCAGGGGGTGCTCGGCATCTTTCTGGGAAACTTACATCGGGGCGAGCCGATCACGATTTTTGGGGACGGCGAACAGACACGCGATTTCGTTTATGTCGCTGACGTTGTTGAGGGATGGGTGCGCGCGTTGAATTGTTCGGAAGCGGCTGGCGATGTGTTCAATCTTGGCAGCGGTAGGCCGCTTTCGATTAACCAACTCGCCGCGAGCGTGATCGCTGCACACGGTCTCCCATCCGGTGGTCATGAGGTGCGCTACGCGGCCAGCCGGCCGGGGGAACAGCGTCAGGTGCACGCCGACATTCGCCGGGCCCGCGAAGTGCTCGGCTGGGAACCGAGTACGACTTTTGAGGAGGGCTTAGCCGCGGCGATGCGATGGGGCAAGACCGAAGGAAGTGAACCCCAACCGGCGAACGTGGATCGCAATGGGGGCATGCAATGAAAATTCTTTTCGTGGCATCCGTCGATCCTTGGACGCGCAGCGTTGCCACGATTCACAGCTACGTCGCGCAAGGCCGCAAATTCGGTCACGACGTTGCTGTTTATGGCCACAGCAATTCTTGGCTGACGCGGCTGAAATACAGCACTGATATTGAAAACTTCGATCTGGTGGTCTTCCTCATACAGGTACCCTCAGATTTCCCGGAGATGCCGGGGCTCGCCAGGATCATGGATCGCGTCCCGCGACACAGGCGCGTTGTCGTCGATCTGTGGGGTCGATTCAATGACACTGTCCGTCTTGAGCATGACTTCAATCACCTGGAAAAATTTGACGGCCATCCCGCCTGGGAGTGGACCGAATCGATTGAAGCACTCTCCAGCACAATCCTGCAGCCGACGTTGAATCCCCGCCGCAAAGACGTCCGCTCATTCCTGTTCCACGGGTTTGATGCGGAAGCGGTCGCTCGTCCGTTTGCCTCAGCGCAAGAGGCTGCCGCAGCTTGGCGCTCAGCCGACAGGGTCACGAAACCCTATGGCCTTGTATATGTTGGCAGCAATTGGCAGCGATGGGCGCAGGTCCGCCGGTTTCTGGAAGACTACCGTCACGTCCGTGAACGAGTTGGTCAGTTTTGCTTGGCGGGATGGGATTGGAACCAGCGGCCGCATTGGGCCATCGAATTGGGAATCCAGGGAGTCGACACCGACCCTGAGCTGCTTGCGGATCTTCGCGTCGAAATTCGACAGGCCATTCGCTTCGACCAGATCGTCGATCTCTTGGGGCAGGGCCGGTTCGCACCCGTCTTCCATCGACCGCTCTTCCGCGAGCTTGATTTCGTGACGAACCGCACGTTCGAGACGTTCCTTGCTGACAGCGTGCCCGTGCTTATGCTCCCCACGCCGTTCGTGGAATCGATTTACGGGCCAGCGGCTTTGAAGCTCGTGCCAGACGAGAACTTAGCCGCACATCTCGAAGACGTCGTTGCCGATCCCGAGGTCTATTGGGATGCCGTCCTGAAAACGCGCGCGCACCTTGCCGAGCACCACTCTTTCGAGAAACGCTTCAAGCAACTCGAAGCGCTGAAATCGCTCCCCGTGCAGTCGTTGGCCGCATCATGAACATCCTGTTCGTCTTAAAGCACCGCGGCAACGCGGGCAGCACGCATGCTGTCGCCAACTATATGCGCTTGGCACCAGACTACGGGCATTCGGTTGCAATCTTCGGCGTGCCGATCTGGTACATTCCGGAACTGAAATTCTCCAAAGAAATTGGGGAATTCGATCGCGTTGTCTATCTGTTTGAAACGGAGCTTTTTCAAGTCGAGCCGTTGCACGAAGCGATCATGCTCGGGCAATTCCAAAGAGCACATCGCCTGATCGTCGACACGGACGGGATGTATAATGATCTGATTCAGCTCGACGGGTACGACTTCAATCACGCCAGTGAAACCGATCGCTTGTACTGGATCGGCTATATGGACGCACTGGGTGACAAAGTGGTTCAGACACGGATGCATGAGCCCGCGCATCCGAAAGTGAGTGCCTTGCCGTTCTTTGGCTACGACCCCGCGCTGCGGATCGATCCAGCAGCAGCACCGCCCAAGAGCTGGGACATACTGCATGTTGGACATAACTGGTGGCGCTGGCGGGAAGTCGCCCACGATCTGTTGCCGGAATTGTCCAAGATTCGTGACCAGGTTGGCGAGATCGGCTTCCTCGGCCTTTGGTGGGATGCGCCGCCTCCCGAAGGTCCCGATGCGGGTCCGATTGAAGCGTTCGTGTCGGACCCCTACGCCTTCAATCGACTGCGGATCAAGACGCTGAATTCCGTGATGTACAATGATGTGATCAAGACGATGAGTACTGCGCGCATCAACATCATGACGCAGCGCCCGCTATTGCGTCATCTCAGGCATCTGACATTGAAGTACTTCGAAGTCTTCTGCGCCGATACGATCCCGCTGCTCATGATCGACGAGGACCATGCA
>Ga0315534_1000789_pt1 | contig 22240 bp, 17 predicted proteins | sample SalMarSW160240MG_FD_203094 | JGI IMG/M metagenome (GOLD analysis project Ga0315534, IMG submission 203094) | Salt marsh sediment microbial communities from the Plum Island Ecosystem LTER, Massachusetts, United States - Salt Marsh Sediment SW1602-40 ... | reverse complement strand
GGAGCTCCAAAAACTGGTCTAGCCGGCGCAAGCAGCCACCGAATCGGTGGCAGGATTGGGTGCCGCATGGCGAATTTGGGCCTAGTTGCCTGACGAATCCGCGGGGAAAGAGAACGCAGCGGTCTGGCCGGACGCCCGCTGCGGGCCAAGCATCAGAAACACCGCCGTCGCAACGGCAAAGCCTAAGAGAAACCAAAATGATTTCCGTGCCTTATCCACCGAGGCGCTCCAATTAAGGTGATCCGTCGCACGAACGCCTGAACAAGGTGCACAATGGTAAGAGAGGTACGGTTAACGCCTTGTTAACTATGGAAAGCACGTTGCGCACGAAAACCGGTTCCGAGCGCGCTGGACAGGCCACGGGTTTCGTAAGAAACTCTTAACGTTGCGCGTCGCTGGGGGCCTGGGGGGAGACTAGCCATGACGGCGGCCGGAGGGCCTGTACGAAAGCTCAAGAGCGTCGAAAGCAGGCCGAGGCTTGGCCATTTGCCGGTGGCATCGGCCTTGCGCACTCTTGAATTGGAACGAGAAGGGCTTTCTCAGCTCCACGAATCGATCGGCGGTCTGCTTGCCAAACCGTTCGGAGCCGCGTTGCGTCTACTGCGCGCCGCGCGTGGGCGTGTCATCGTAACCGGCATGGGCAAGAGCGGTCACGTTGGCCAGAAGATTGCGGCCACGTTCGCATCGACCGGGACACCTGCCTTCTTCGTCCATCCGTCCGAGGCCTCCCACGGCGACCTCGGCATGATCACGTCCGACGATGTGATCCTCGCTTTCTCCTGGTCGGGAGAAACCGTCGAGCTCAATCCCATCATTACTTACTCGCGCCGCTACTCGGTTCCGCTGATCGCAATCACCTCGCGTGCCGAGTCCGCGCTTGCTCAGCAATCCAACGTCGTGCTTCAGCTGCCTCGTTCAAAGGAAGCCTGCCCGCACGGATTGGCGCCGACGACGTCAACCACCATGCAGCTTGCCATCGGCGATTGCCTGGCGATCGCGCTGTTGGAGGCCAAGGGCTTCACCGCCAACGACTTCAAGGTGTTCCACCCTGGAGGCTCGCTTGGCGCCCGGCTCAAGTATGTCGCCGACGTCATGCACAAGGGTGACCAGCTTCCGCTCGCGCGCGAGGACGAAGCCATGAGTGCTGCTCTGGTCACGATGACCCAAAAGAGTTTCGGCTGTCTGGGGATTGTCGATCAGAAGGGCAAGCTGGTCGGCATCGTAACGGACGGCGACTTGCGCCGGCATATGGGCAAAAATCTCCTAACGGCCCACACATCCGATATCATGACACCCAAACCCAAGACGGCGCGACCCAAGATGCTGGCCTCTGCCGCACTTGAGATGATCAACGCGTCGCGGATTACGGCTTTGTTCGTCGTCGATAGGGGCAAGCCCGTCGGCATCGTGCACGTACATGATCTATTGCGCGCCGGCGTCGCTTAGGCGGCGCAAGCGTCAAGCCCAGCCCTTGAGCTCCTGGCGAACGACAGCCTCGATCGCGCGCACTCCCTCATCGCTGTCATTAAGCGCGGGCAGATAGGCGAACTTTTCTCCGCCATGTCCCTCAAAAATGTGCCGGTTCTCGCCGTCCAGCTCTTCGAGCGTCTCCAAGCAATCGGCGGAAAACCCCGGCGCAACTAGGGCAAGTCGTTTGACACCTTCGCGCGCCAGCCGCTCTACCGTCTCGTCGGTGTATGGCTGCAACCAAGGATCGCCACCGAAACGCGACTGGAACGTCGTCAGCCACTTATCTTCAGGCCATCCCAGTGACGCGCGCAACAGGCGCGATGTCTTCTGACACTGACAATGGTAGGGATCGCCCTTTTCCAAATACTCCTGCGGCATACCGTGGAACGTGGCGATAATTTTCTCGGGCTCGAAGTCGAGCTTGGCAAGCTCTGCTCGCATCGACTGGGCGAGCGCATCGATATAGACGGGATTGTCGTGATAACTGGGCGCGACCCGCACGGCCGGCTGCCAGCGCATCTTCATGAGGGTGCGGAACGCCTGATCGCAAGCCGTGGCCGTCGTCGCCGCAGCGTACTGTGGATAGAGCGGCACCAATAGAATGCGGTCACAGCCCCGCTCCTGCAGCGCACGAATGCGGCTGTCGGTTGTGGGATTGGCATAGCGCATGGCCCAATCCACTTCGATGCGCGGGTCATCAGCCAGTGCCTTATGCAGCTTTTCGGCCTGGTTGCGCGTAATCGTCTTCAACGGCCCTTCGTCGAGTTCATTGTTCCAAATCGTAGCGTAGTCCTTGCCCTTGCGGCCGGGCCGCACCGTCAGAATGATAAGGTTGAGGATCGGCCACCATTTCCAGCGCGGCACTTCGATAACGCGCTTATCGGAGAGAAACTCCTTCAGGTAGCGGCGCATTGGCCAATAGCTCGTCCCATCGGGCGTACCCAGGTTCAACAAGAGCACGCCGATACGGCCGTGGGCCACATTGGGATGTCCACTCGGCCAGGCCGCGCGGTCTGCTTCGAATTGATTGGGTCTGTCGATTTCGTTCACGCCAGCCGTTCCTTGTGGGAGATGATAACGTCGCCCTACCGCAGTGAGACGACGCGGGCAAGGCATTGGTTACGAACGCACCACCCGGCGCGAGCGCTGTTCCCCGTTCCCGTTCCGCGTCGATCGCGATGGTTTCGGGAGGGACTTTGGTGTCTGGCTCTTCTCACGCAACTGCACCTTGCCGTCAGACTGTAGCTCGCCTTTGGATCGTTCCGGCAACTTGGGCCCGCGCGCCGCCTCCCAATAGAGAGCCATCATGCCGCGGAGCTCCTTTGCTCCCAGCGCAAACAACCGCATGCCGGCGGGATAAGCACGAGTGCGCAACTCCTGCTGGCGCCGGCGCACCAGCTTTTCCACGAGCGCGGCCTGTTTAGCGTTGATCCGTTCGGCGGGCTCGGAGCGTACGAATGCAGCAAGCATGGCAAGGTCGTGATCATCGCCGAGAATCTTCGAAAGCTCTCGAGCCTCGCTTGCCTGGGCGGCGCAGAATTGGGGCCACGCCGAGGAAAGTAGCAACATGTGCCTCCAGTGGTGTTGCACCCCTTTGCGCCACTCGTGGAAGGCATCATCGGTCCATGTCGCGTATGCCTGCTTAAAGGCGCGGCGACCCTTGCGATAGCTGGTTTCGAGACCAGGCCCGATCGCATCGAACCCATCGCCGTCAACTTTGAAATCAGCAAACCTGTGTTTTGCAACCGCCAGGCGCTCCAGAGCTTCCTTTTTCGCCGCTGGCTCTATGGTGGCGATCTCAGCGCCGTTCGCGTCATTGAATATTCCGTGCAAGAGTTCGCTGGCTGAGCTCGAGCCAATGCTCGAGACGGACCGCAACTTGGTCAACGTTTCTGCCAGCACATGGCGATCGCGCACGGTTGAGAGAATCCAAGCGATGTCGCGAAGGTCGGCGTTCTCCGCTTCATAAACTGTCTCGCCTATCGCGGGGCGGACAAGGCGCACAAGCGCACGCACACGTTTGAGTGCTTTGCGCGTCTCATGGACCGCAACGGCCTGATCGGCCGACTTCTTGAGTTGCCGCCGCGCGCGTTCGAGCTGCTCGCGCGCGATCCGGCGGGATCCCTCCTCGAAAGTCTCATTGAGCTTGAAGCGGTAAGCCATGCACCCGCTCTCTGCCCGGCCGCCCAAATCACAGCCAGCGTCACGCAGAAATTACACCACCATTTGAGGCCACACGCTGCGAGAGTGCAAGCGCATCGCCGCAGAGGCAGACATATTTAATAAGCGACTAGCGGGACTTGAGGGACGCGGCAAATTCACTTCGCACGCTTTCCGCCCAGGCCAACCATACCCTTACACGGTCATTAGGATTATCGGCGGTCATAAAATCGGTAATAACTGCAACAGATTGCGCGCCCGCAGCCATGACTGCCGGTGCCCGATCCGGGGTTATGCCGCCAATTGCGACCAAGGGCAGGCTACCGATCCGCTCCTTCCAGGCCCCGACACGGGCGAGCCCCTGCGGCGCCCATTTCATTACCTTGAGCTTTGTTGGATAGATGGGCCCCAGCGCCACATAGTCGGGCGACGCCGACAGGGCGATCGCGAGTTCCTCCTCGCTATGCGTGGAGATGCCAAGCCGCATCCCTGCTGCCTTGATGGCAGGTAGGTCCGCGGTCGACAGGTCTTCCTGGCCCAAATGGATGTATTTGGCCCCCGTCTCGATCGCTTCTTGCCAATAATCATTGACGATGAGCTGACAGCCATGGGCGTTTGTGAGCGAAAGGCTCTCTACAATCTGCCGCCTCACGTCGGCTGCATCGGCGTCCTTGATGCGAAGCTGGATGGTTTTCACCCCCTCGGGCACGAGGCGCGCGACCCAGTCGGCGTCGGGAACGATGGGATAGAAGATGTCTAGCCCTAAGGCGTGCTCATTCGCCATGTCTGGGCTTGGCGGTTCGAGACGCCAAATCGAAGAACGGTGTTCCGGCGACAGGCGTCGAGGGCACGGCCATGTCGCGTTCTCCCATGAGCCCCGCCTCGAACGCTGCACGTCCGGCCTCGATCGCCGTGGCGAATGCGGACGCCATCCCGACCGGATCGCCCGCCTTGGCAACGGCCGTGTTGATCAGCACTGCGTCTAACCCCAGCTCCATCGCTTGGGCGGCATGCGACGGCGCACCAATTCCGGCATCCACGATCAGCGGCGTTTCAGGAAAATAGGCCCTGAGGCTCTGAAGCGCATACGTGTTGGCAAGCCCACGCCCGGACCCAATGGGCGACCCCCAAGGCATAAGCACTTCGCATCCCACCCTCACAAGCCGTTCGGCAACGGAAAGATCCTCGGTCGTGTAGGGCAGAACTTTGAAACCGTCGTTGGTGAGTGCTTCGGCTGCTTCAACGAGACCGAACACGTCCGGCTGAAGCGTGTCATCGTTGCCGATGACCTCAAGTTTCACCCAATCGGTGTCGAACACTTCGCGCGCCATTTGCGCCGTCGTGATGGCTTCCTTCGCGGTCCGGCACCCAGCCGTATTGGGAAGTACGCGAACCCCGAGCTCCTCGATAAGCTGCAGAAAGCGCTCACCCGTCCGGCCACGCGCCTGTTCGCGGCGCAGAGAAACAGTGACGATCCCTGCGCGCGACGCTTCAACGGCCCGGGCAAGAACATGCGGCGAGGGATACTGCGCGGTACCCAGCAACAACCGTGATGCGATAGGTGTGCCGTACAGCGTCAACGCCCTGTCCGGCGTGGCTTGTGGATCAATTGCGTTCATGGGCCTTACGCCTATCCGCCGTGACGCGGCGAAACGACCTCTATACTGTCGCCCTCGCTCAAAGGTGTCGAGCCTCGCACCCGCGCGGGAACGAAGTCGCCGTTGCGTGCCGTTGCAATGCGCGCATTCTGGAGCCCAAGCTCAACCACGAGGTCATTTAGTGTTGCAGCGCACGTGGCAACCGGTGCGCCGTTGACGATGATTGCGCGTTCATGTTTGGAACCTACGGTCAAAGATCGCTCCAAAGACTACGAACCCACGTCGCTCAGCGAGTGTGCTAGTTCAACAACTTTCGCCGGCAAATCACAAGCCGCCCCTAGCAGCCCCTGCGCGTCCTCGTTGACAGCCGGCACCCTCAGGGTGAAAACTGTTTCCCGCGGGGCGCGCGCAATTAAACCTTATAATAACCCAGACTAGCCTCGCAGTGCGAGGTAGGAGGAGACGCCATGGCGTCAACGGGCACAGAGACAATGCCACAATCCGGCCCGGCCGCCCCGCCGGCTGCAGGCGCACCGTCCGAGGTTCGCATCTATCCCCACTCTCCGATCCTTTATTGGTGGATCGTCTGGGCCTACGGCTTCATCTGTGCGGCGTTGACATATTTTCAAGGCGAGTCCGTCACGTTTGGCAATGGCAAGCCGGAGCTCATTCACCCCAGCGCCTGGGTTGGAGTCTCTTTCACCTTGGTGCTCCTGTTCGTGACGCTTGCGACCATCGTCAGGGCTCGCGGCGTCAATGCGATATTGCTGCTCATACTGCTGGCCCTGGCATTCGTTGGTACGCAACTCGTCTTAAGCATCGAAGGGCTGTTCAAGACGCCGCCCGCGATCCAGGTGCACATGAACCTCGCCTTCTACATGATGGTCTCATCTGTTCTGTTCGTCATCTGGTTCATCATCGTCTTCATCATCGACCGATTGACCTTCTGGCGGTTCAAGCCTTCCCAGATTGAGAGGGTCCAAAGATTTGCGTCCCTGCTCGGGCGCGCGCCCGAGAGCTACTCTGTCATGCATGTGAGGCTAACGCGCTATAGTGACGACCTGCTCGCCCACAAAATCCTCGCACTCGGCTTCTTAGGGCTCGGCACCAGCGATATTGAAGGAAAAGTAGCCATCTTCGGTGGCGGCAACGAGCAATTCCGCATCGATCACATCTGGGCTGCCAAGCGCTCGTTGAACCAGATCCAGGCCATGATGGGCGCCAAGGCAACTGTCGTGACTTGAGGCCCGCCGGACGACTACAATTAAAAGTCCGCCCCCATAGCAGGCTGATAGCGACAGTTCGCGCTTGCGTGCCTGCAGCTTGCGGGTACGACACGGCAAGCAACGCGCGGATTGGCCACCCGGATCGGGGCTGTGGCACCTGATGTTAACAGCCGAGGCCAACGATCCTGTCTCAGCCGTCGTTTTCCGCGCTAGACTGTGGCAGTAGCCGTCAACGGATCCGATCCGATGGACGAGCGCAGCGCCGAGGTCTCCTCCTTGGAAGACGTAGAACCAAACATTCCGACCGTGCGTCGGCGGGCCTTTGAGATCTTGGAGCATGGACGCCGCCGGGATGTCCTCTCGCGCGTTCTCGATTGGATCCTCGTTTGCCTGATCCTTGCCAATGTCGCCGGCACGATCGCCCAGAGCGTGCCCGAAATCGAACAGGAGTATGGAGCGGACCTTCAGATCCTCGACCGCTTTTGCGTGTTGGTTTTCGCCATCGAGTACGTTGCTCGGCTATGGGTTGCGCCCGAGCACCCCCTGCTTCGGCCGCTGGGCGTCGCCAAGGCGCGCATGCGGTTCGCCGGAACACCGATGATGATTATCGATGCCTTGGCGTTCGTCCCGTTTTTCTTGGAGTTGCTTTTTCCCGCGAGCGCGGTGGTCCGGCTGACTAGGCTCGTTCGCTTCTTGAAGCTTGCGCGCTATTCACCCGCACTGGCCACGATCGGGCGCGTCATCTCGTATGAGCGCCGCGCCCTTCTTGCCTGCGTCATCATCATTGGTGGAGTCATGATGGCGGCCGCGGCCGCCATGCACGCCGTCGAAGGCGCCATACAGCCCGACCGGCTGGGCGATATGTCAAAAGCCATGTGGTGGTCCGCAGCCATGCTGGCAAAGATCGGCGGCGGCGAACTTGCGCCTGCGACAGCGCTTGGCCGTCTGATCGCCGCGATCACGGTGATGCTCGGCATCTTCTGCTTTGCACTGCCCGTCGCCATTATAGGTCGCGGCTTTTACGAGGAGATCCGGCGCCGAGACTTCGTCGTGACATTTGCAATGGTCGCACGCGTGCCGCTGTTTTCACATCTCGACGCCGCTTCAATCGCCGATTTCGTCGGCATTCTGAATGCCCGCACCGTTCCGGCGGGCACTGTCATCATCCGCAAGGGCGACCCAGGCGACGCCATGTATCTGATTGCCAGCGGCATGGTCGAAGTCGAAACCGCCGGGGCGAAGGTGCGCCTGGAGGAGGGAAGCTTCTTCGGAGAGATGGCGTTGCTGACGCGCGAACGTCGCAACGCAACGGTCACGGCTCTGAAGTCCACCGATCTTCTGGTGCTGGACCGCGATGATTTCCATCGCCTGATGGACCGTAACCCAAGCATTGCAAGCCAAGTCCGCGCCGTGGCGTCGGAGCGGACCAACCGGCACGCTGAAGTCGCGGCCGAACCGCATCGCTAGGGCGATATTACAATCATCTCAGCCATGGTACCCTTGTCCAGATAGGCGGCCACGGCCTTGGCGAGAACGGGCGCCAACAAGAATCCGTGACGGTAGGCACCGTTGACAAAGATATATTCGCCGCCATCGCGCACGATCACTTGCGGCATGTTGTCGGGGAAGGCCGGCCGCACCCCTGCGCCAATGTCCAGGACTTCCGCTTCTGCAAACGCTGGATGCAACACATAGGCCGCACCGAGAAGCTCAAGCACAGAGCGCACGCTAACTGGGCCGTCGTCTGCCGTTTCAAGAACGGTTGCGCCGATCATATAGCGCCCATCCGACCAGGGGACGATATAGATCGGCTGACGCGGATGCAGAAGCTGCACAGGGCGACGCAACGCGATTTCACGAGTGCGCACCAGCACCCGCTCTCCGCGAACACCGCGCAAATTGGGAAGCGCCTCGCGGGCGGCAAATCCGCGGCAGTCAATGATCGTGCCGGGATCATTGCCCGGCTTATCCACGCCGAATTCCACCGCGACGCCTGCGCGACGCACTTCATCAAGAAGAAACGCGAGCGCTTCCGGGGCGGCCATGTGCGCTTCATTGGGAAAGAAAAGTGCTGCGGGAAAACGCCCCTGCAGTTCCGGCTCAAGTTCGGCGAGCCTGGCGGCATCGATCCTTTCATGTCCCTCAACATGCCGCGCGAAGCGATCGAACTCGGTGCGGTCGCGCGGACTTGCAACGACCAGGGCGCCGTTCATTGCAAGCTCTGGATAAACGTCTTTCCACAGCGCGATTCCTTCACGCCCAAGTTCTCGCAACTGCGGTGGCGCGGTTTCCGTCTCGCGATCGGGTGCAAGCATCACACCGGCATAAAGGCTTGCCGAATTTTCAAACGGCTCTTTGGTGGCCTCCAACAGGCGCACGCGACGGCCAGCGCGCGCCAGAGTTAGAGCTTGCCAAAGTCCGAGGACGCCGGCACCGAGAACGGTAATTTTTTGTGTGCTCACGGGATCAAGTCTTCCATCACAGCCATCAGGAATTGGCACGTTGAGGCGTGCTTCTCAATCCCCCAAGGCTGCGCCTTCTCGGCGCGGGTCGGCCCCACCTTCAAGGCGTCCATCGCGGGAGACGATGATGTGAAGGCCGGAATTCATGAGAGATGGTGCGATGTGGTGGCCCCGCGGCCTCAGCTTCAGCGCCGTCCAGACCGAACTCCCGTCTACCTCAATTTCAAATTCGTCACCTCTGCTCCCAAAATTCGGCAAGTTGGCAACGGATTGCGCGTCCATGCCCCAATCGATGAGACCAATGAGCCCCTTGAGCACATAGAGGATAATGCGGCTACCGCCTGGCGATCCGAGCACCGCTTCAACATCGCCTTGTCGATTGAAGACGATCGTCGGCGCCATGGAACTGCGCGGGCGCTTTCCAGGTCCGACTGCGTTGGCAACGGGGCGCCCATCCTCATCGGTCGGACGGAAGGAAAAGTCGGTCAGTTCATTGTTCAAAAGAAAGCCGGCGGCCCAATTGTGGGATCCGAACGCCCCTTCGATCGTCGTCGTCATCGAAACGGCGTTTCCTTCTTCGTCAATGATCGAGAAATGGCTCGTTCCAACGTTTTCGATCGTCGCATCGCTGCCAAAGGCTTGCTTGTCCGAACCCGGAGGCTCTCCCGCCTTGGGCTGTTCCATTGCACGTGATGGGTCAATAAGGTCGCGGCGGCGCGCCAGATAGCCAAGATCGAGCAGACCCTTTGGTACCGCTACAAAGTCTGGGTCACCGATGAAGCGGTTCCGGTCGGCGAAAGCGAGCTTCTCGGCCTCGGCAATGAGGTGCAACGCTGAAGCCGACATTGCAGCGTCCGGGCCCTCGCCAAGATCGAACGGCTCCAATATTTTCAATGTCTGCGCAATTGTCAGCGTTCCCGACGAAGGCGGACCCACTCCGCAGATGGTCCGCCCCCGGTAGGGGAAACACAAAGGTTTGCGTTCCTTCACCTCGTAGCTTGCCAAGTCCTCAAGGGTCATACCGCCGGGCGCGGTCGGCGCGTTTGCAACGGCCTTCACGATCGCCTCGGCGACAGGACCGTCGTAGAACCCGCTGGCCCCCTTTTCGGCGATCAGGCGCAAAGTTTTCGCGAAAGCGGGATTCTTAAGGACATGCCCGACCGGCCAAGCGTTGCCGGTACCAGTGAAAAAGTAGCGACGCGCGGCCGGAACGAAACTCTCCGGTCCCTGCCAGCGCAACATGAAGTGCAAGCGCGGCGAAACCTCAAAACCGTGTTCGGCGAGACGGATCGCGGGCGCAAACAATTGAGACCAGTCCAAGCGGCCATGCCTTTGATGCACCGTTTCGAGCAAGCGTACGATGCCCGGAACACCAACACTCAAGCCCGAAAGCACCGCTTGCCCGAACGACATCGGATTGCCGTCAACAAGGAAGCGATCGGGCCCGGCTGAGGCGGGTGCGGTTTCGCGCCCATCGTAGGCTTTGAGATCTGCGGTCGCGGCGTCCCAGTACAACAGAAAAGCGCCACCGCCGATGCCCGAGGACTGTGGCTCGACGAGATTGAGAACGAGCTGCACGGCAATGGCCGCGTCGATGGCCGTTCCCCCGGCGCGCAGCATTTCGAGCCCCGCCTCAACGGCATAAGGATTGGCCGCGGCAACCATGTGCTGCTCGCCAGCTACAAGCTCGTTTTCCGTGAGACCTGTCGGTGGCTCGGGAGCACTTCGTGGGTCTTGTGCCAAAACGGGCAACGCCAGGTGCAGCATTGTGACGAAAAGCGCGGCTATACAGATCCCATACGCTCCCCGCCGCTGGTTGAAGATGGATCGAAATGATGTGACATCAGGCATGGGATCTCGGACTCTGTGGCGCAGAAGGCGATCCTTTATCAGGACAATGTGCCCAACTGTCGAGCATGCCAGACCCCATGCTGGATGGTTGCACACTCTCTGCTGGACGGTTGTCATCGCCAGACGGTATCTGAAATGAATGACCATTGGCGCTCGCGCTTCGTCGCAGGCGCGGGCCCGACAGTCCAGCAGTCAATGAAAGGCAAGCTTTTATGTTCGCACCCGGTACTTCTCGCCCTCTCAAAGCCGTACTCATGGCCGTGCCGCTTCTTGCGCTGTCGCTCGGTGTTCTTTTCTGGAGCACCGGCCGCGGTGATGCGCGCGAGGATGTGATCCCGCTTCTGGCTACGGACAAGACCGTCATCGGCCAGCCGATTTCTTATTCGGTGGAAAAACCGGCAAAGGTGACCGCGGTCATCGTCACCATGCAGCCTGGCGATCAAACGGGCTGGCACAAACATCAGGTCCCGCTCTTCGGCTACATGCTCGAAGGTGAGTTGACGGTCGACTACGGAGAACATGGCAAGCGCGTCTATCGCAAGGGCGATGCGCTGATGGAAGCCATCGATGCCGCGCACGACGGGCACAACACGGGCTCAGGTGTCGTGCGTATTCTCGCGGTGTTCATGGGGGCGGAAGGTCTCAAGAACACAGTTTTGGTCGAGCCTCCGAAATAGCTGGTCCGCGTGCTCAGTGAAAATCGCGCGATTTCGGAATGACGCGCTCGTTGCGCGGATGCCCGGCCCAGCGCGGATGGTGCGGGGAGCGGGCCGAACCCGGATCGGGGCGCGCCACCTCGTCGGCATTGGCGACCGGCATTTTCATGTCGGCTGTGTTTTCTGACAGAAGCGAAAGCCAGCCGCTGCGATCTTCCAGTTTTGCCGAGACCACGTGGATGATGTCCTCGTGACGCTGGATGCGCCCATGAATGACGATGAGGCGCGCTGCCATCACCACCTTGCGAAACCGCTCCAGCGTCTTCGGCCACACCACCGCGTTGGCAACGCCCGTCTCGTCCTCAAGCGTCATGAACACAACGCCCTTGGCCGAACCGGGACGCTGGCGCACGAGAACAACGCCGGCAACCGAAACGAATGCGCCGTCCTTGAGGGCGCGCAACTCATGACACGCGCGCACGCGCCGGGCTTTAAGCTGCGCGCGCAGAAAGCTCATGGGATGGGCTTTGAGTGAGAGTTTAAGCGTCTGGTAGTCGTTGACCACGTGCTCCGACAGCGCCATCTCCGGCAGCGCGACGGTCGGCTCCGATCCCGCTTCGCGTGTCTCACTCCAGGTGAATAGCGGCAAAGGCTCATGAGAGCGTAGGGCCTTGACCTCCCACAGGGCTTGGCGCCGGTCGAGCCCCATCGAGCGGAAGGTGTCGGCGGCCGCAAGCTTCTCCAAGGTCGCCAGCTTCAATCGCGCGCGCGCCCACACATCATGCACGTCACGAAATGGACGTGCGGCGATGAGCTTTTCTGCTTCCTCCTCTTGCATGCCGTCGATCTGGCGCAGGCCGAGGCGCAATGCGGGCCCACCATCGCCGCCACCCGGCTCCAGCGTGCAATCCCAATCGGAATGATTGACATCGACGCCGCGCGCCTCGGCACCGTGCTCGCGCGCATCGCGCACGATTTGCGCTGGCGCATAAAATCCCATGGGCTGCGAGTTCAAAAGTGCCGCCGCAAACGCTGCCGGATAGTGGCACTTGATCCATGCCGACACATAAACGAGATGCGCAAAGCTCGCCGCATGGCTCTCGGGAAAGCCATATTCACCAAAGCCCTTAATCTGGTTGAAGCAGCGCTGCGCGAAATCCTGGGCATAGCCGCGCGCCACCATGGACGAGACCATCTTCTCTTCCAAAAGTCCGATGGTGCCGCGGCGGCGGAAGGTCGCCATCGCCTTGCGCAACTCATTGACCTCCGCATCCGAAAAGCGTGCAGCCACCATCGCGATGCGCATGGCCTGCTCCTGAAAGAGCGGCACGCCCTTGGTCTTCCCTAAAATGGCTTTCAGCTCGTCGGCGGGTCCGTGCTCGGGTGCCGGCGACGGATAGTGCTCGCGCTCCGCGCCTGAGCGGCGGCGCAAGTAGGGATGCACCATGTCGCCCTGGATCGGTCCCGGGCGCACGATCGCCACCTCGATGACGAGATCATAAAAGGTGCGCGGCCTTAAGCGCGGCAGCATGTTCATCTGCGCGCGGCTTTCCACCTGGAACACGCCGATGGAGTCGGCTGCACACAACATGTCGTAGACGGCGGCATCATCGCGCGGGACGGACGCAAGCGTCAAAGGCCGGTCATGGTGCTGCGCGATGAGATCGAAGGCGCGGTGAATGCACGACAGCATGCCAAGACCCAACACATCGACCTTCAACAGGCCCAGCGCGGCAATGTCGTCCTTGTCCCACTCGATGAAGGTGCGATCCTTCATCGCTGCGTTGCCGACGGGGACGACCTCGACAAGCGGTCCCCGCGTCAGCACAAAACCGCCGACGTGTTGCGAGAGATGGCGCGGAAAGCCCATCAGCTCCTGGGTCAATTCTAAAACGGTCGCAAGCAGCGGATCTGTCGGATCGAGGCCAGCCTCGCGCACGTGCTTTTCCGGCAGCGCGCCGCCCGAGCGCGAACCCCACACCATGCCGGCAAGTGCGGAAACGGTATCCTCCGACAGCCCCATCGCCTTGCCTACGTCGCGCACGGCCGAACGCGCGCGATAACTGATCACGGTCGCTGTGAGGCCAGCCCGGTCGCGGCCGTAGCGCGCATAAATGTACTGGATGACCTCCTCGCGCCGTTCATGCTCGAAGTCGACGTCGATGTCGGGCGGCTCCTTGCGCTCGGGAGAGACGAAACGCTCAAACAAGAGATCGATTTCGGTGGGGTTCACCGCCGTGATGGCAAGGCAATAACAAACGGCGGAGTTTGCCGCGGAGCCCCTCCCCTGACACAAGATGTCGCGAGAACGCGCAAAGCTGACGATATCGTGCACGGTGAGGAAGTAAGGCGCGTAGTTCAGTTGATCGATCAGCTCCAACTCTCGCGTGAGAAGCGCGCGCACATGATCGGGAACGCCTTCGGGAAAGCGCACGCACGCGCCCTCCCATGTCAGCTCCTCCAGATGCGACTGCGGGCTTTTGCCGGGCGGGATCGGCTCATCGGGATACTCGTACACGAGCTCATCGAGTGAGAAGCGGCAGGCGTTTGCTATTTCGAGCGTCCGCGAGACGGCGTCTTCGTAGCCTTTGAAGAGGCGCGCCATTTCGCGTTCGGGTTTCAAGTGCCGCTCGGCGTTGGCTTCGAGAAGAAGGCCCGCTTCAGCGATCGTCGTACCCTCGCGCACGCAACTCATCACGTCCTGCAACGCGCGGCGGTGGGGCGCGTGATAGAGCACATCGCCGGTGGCAACGAGCGGCGTAGCGCACCGCTGCGCTAAGGCCGCAAGAGCAGCGATGCGCGCGCGGTCATCGCCACGATAGGTATGGCTTGCTGCCAGATAGAGCGGTGTGCCCTCAAGTGCCGCCTTCACCCGACATAGCGTTTGCTCGAACGATGCTGCGCCCCCTCTCCCCGCTTGCGGGGAGAGGGCATGGGGAGAGGGAATACCCTCGTGGCCAACGAATGGAATGATGTCAGCACTGTGCGGTTCCTCTCGTTTGGCAGGTACGCCGTGCACCTCGCGCCAGTCCCAGTCGTCGGGGGAAAGCGCGATAAAGATCTGGCCCTCTGCGTGCTCTGCAACGTCATCGAGACAGAGCGTGCAGTGGCCTTTCTCCGCACGCCTTTGGCCGACCGACAGCATGCGGGAGAGACGGCCGTAAGCCTTACGGTCGCGCGGCAGACATAGAAGACTAAAACCCTCCTGCAGATCGAGGCGCGCGCCGATGATCAGCTTGAGGCCGAGCTGCTTGGCTGCCGTATGCGCGCGCACGACACCCGCCAACGTGTTGCGGTCCGCAATCGCGATCGCAGAAAGGCCCAATGCGTGCGCCTGCGCGACAAGCTCTTCGCCGTGCGAGGCGCCACGCAGAAATGAAAAGTTGGTCGTGACCTGCAGCTCGGCGTAGGCCATGGCACGGCCCTCATCCGAAAAGGCCATGCAGGAACCAGCACGGCGGCGGCTCCTCACCGCCGTAGAAACCTTCGCGAAACACCCAGTAGCCGGCGCCGTCCTCATCCTCGATGCGGTAATAGTCGCGCGGCCGGCTTTTTCCGCTTTGAAGCTCGCGCCACCACTCCGGCGCAATGCGCTCAGGCCCTTGCGCGCGAACGACGCGGTGAGCCACGCGGCGCCACGTAAAGCGCGAGGGCGGCCCTTCGGGGATCTCGGCCATCACGGTGATGGGCTCAGGTTGCGTCAGCAGAAACGGCGGGCGCGGTGGTCCGGGCTTCAGCGGCCATGACGGTGTCTTGTCCCTTGAGCGAGACCGCTCCTTAAGCGCACTAAGGCACGCTTGCGCCCGCTCGGGGATATGGCTTGCACGTGGGCTGATACGGCGCACGCAATCTGCCCCCAAACGGCTGGTCAGGCGATCGATAAGCACAGCGGTGTCAGCCCGCGCCGTCTCTTTAAGCTGAGGCTCGAGCGCATCCTGATGCGCACCGCGCCGCTCGACGTGCACGGCTGCCAAGGTCAGCACATCAACGCCGAAGCCCGCATCGAGATTGGACAGCTTCTCCTTCAAAAGCGCCGTCATATGATCGGGAGCCCGGGAAGGCGCGCTCATGCCCGCACGTGCTTCGGCAACCGTTCCATCGGCGCGGTAAAGCGAAAGGCTTACCGACAGCGCCCCCAGCCCACGCGCATCGAGCACCGCGCACAGCTCCTGTGCGAGTTTGCCGGTTTCCGCTTCCAAAGCGTCCGCTGAGATCAATGGATCAGGCCACGAGCGCTGTACGAAAAGTGCTGGTGGCTCGCTCAGCGGCCGGCATGGCTCGGGCCTCAAACCCAAAGCCTGATCAAGCCGCATCAAGACGGCCTGTGCAGCTTCGAAGGAGCGGAAACGGCGTTCGAGTGCTGCACGCGGCAAAGGGTAGAGCTGACCAATGCGGCGTAGGCCGAGCCGCTTCAAAAGCAGGGCAGTTTGCGGTGCGAGACGCAAGGCCTCCACGGGAAGCGCAGCAAGCTGGGCCTCGGTTTGCCCTGGTGGCATCAATCGAGACTTGGAACCAAAGCGGGCGAGCGCATGCGCAGCACCGAGCGTATCGGCAAGGCCGACCTGTGCCGTCAGCCCGAACCTGGCAAGCCTCGCCTTGAGATCATCGAGCAGGCGCGCTTCTCCACCATAAAGATGCGCAACGCCTGTCACGTCGATCCACAGCCCGTCGGCACCATCGATGTTGCGGGCCGGGCCATAGCGTCCGCACCAGCGTGCGAGTTTCAAAAGTGCGAAGCGGTCGCGGCGCGGCTCTGCGGGACGCGATAAGAGCGCGGGAACGGCCGCGCGCGCATCGGCAAGTGCTTGACCCACACGCACCCCCTCAGATGCCGCCTTGCGATTGACGGCTGTAATACGGATGCCGTGGCTGCCCGATTCAACGAGCGCGAACGCTGCCTCTTCAGGCACTGCGGCCGGCATAGCGCGGCGCAGACGTTCGATCGGCCAAAGCGGGAGCCACACGGAAACGATGCGTGTCATCAGACCATTCCACAACGAGCGATGAAGCTTGCGGAGCGCGTACACCATGACGGCAGCGCTCAAGTGAGACAGCATGGCGGGACGCACCAGGGGCGCCGGCATCGAAAGGATGCTGCGCACTCGTTCGCCCGCCGCTTCGCCAGCGGGTCACTGTTGCGCCGGCTGCCGGCGTACGCGGATCGGTAATCAGCACGCAGGGTGTGCCATGAGCTGCGGCCGCGAGGCTTAAACGCCGGGCCGGTGTCAATTCCACACTCTCAAGTGCGCCGATGACGAGCGCCACGCTTTGCGACTTTAAGCCTTCCTCCATGGCCCAAAGCGCATCGCTGGCACGTGCCGTCTCCACGAAAAGACAAGAAGACGGCTCAAGACCCAAAAAGGCGAGGCCTGGACCGTAGGGCACGCCAAGCTCGCGCGCCATGAACGAAGACCAGCACCAGAGAATTTGCACCGGGGATCTGGAAGGCTGAGCATGCAGTGCGCGCAAGCGCCGAACGGCAAGGCGCAGCGCGAAGCCGAGCGCACCGGCCCAGTCGCCCGCCGTGACACCGGCTTGGCGAGCCTCAGGCTTCACCTCATGCACGGCCGCGTCATCAAGACCGCCGGCCAGGCGCTGATCGATCTCCGGCGCACCAAGCTGCCACGCCTGAGCATCGGCTCGCACCGGCGGGTGTGATGTCTTGGACGAAGGCGCAAAGGGAGCATGGGAAGAAGAGTGGCGCTCAATCGCATGAATGCGTGCGCGCAGACTATCCAGAAGCGCGGTCCCAGCCGCCTCCGGAACGGCAAGGAGGGACTCGCCGTTCCGGTTTGGGCCAGACCAAGACCCAGCTCCAGACAAAGAGGAACGCGGGCTTGGCTCCGGATGCGAGATCCTTTGCAAACAAGCGGACAGGGGGGTGGGGGATCGGGCCGCTTGGTCCACGGGAACGCTCTCGCAACAATCTGAAATTCGGGATGTCGTGTTCTTTCTTTGTTCTAAACGGACGCGATGCGCTGGTCAAGAACAAAAATGGAACACGGGACACCTCGAACACCCGCGGCTGAGAGCGTGAAACGTTAACTTCTTCCCTCGCCGTTCAAATTGCAGATCGCACCTCAGAGCAAAGAGAGCGTCACCAGATCGCACGCCCCGCGCGCAAACCGTTGAAAGCCAGAAACACTAAGCAAAAATTTTATAGAAATTGGGCTTTGAGGCCCGATCCGCGAGCGAGTGTGACCCTGCTGCTCTGCCGCAAAAAACGGGACTGTTATATACGCTCCCTTCACTTTCTTATCAGACGCTCACCCACAAGAGCTGAATGCGTTAACCAACTCGGAGCCTTCGTATGCCCCCTCGTAGTCCCCTGAGTTCCGCCCTGTTTGCGTGCGCGGCCGCTATCGCCTTTCTCGCTGCTCCGATGCAGGCCCAGGCTCAGACTTTGATCGATTTCTTGTGGGGCGGAGGCACTGAGTGGGGCGGAGAGCGTCAGTCCGTCAGCTTCGAGTCCAAATATACGCCGGGACAGATCATCGTCAGCTTCGGCGACCGCCGCCTTTATCACATCACCGCCAGGGGCCGGGCCACGAGTTACCCGATCGCCGTACCGCGCGAGCAGGCCCGCTGGCAAGGTGTCACCAGCGTCTCCTATAAGCGGGTGAACCCCTCTTGGCGCCCGACGCCCGAGATGATCCGTGAAAACCCTCGCCTGCCTCGATGGGTTCCCGGCGGCCATCCCATGAACCCGCTTGGCGTTCGCGCACTCTATCTGGGCTCGAGCACCTACCGCATTCACGGGACCGACGCGCCCTGGACGATTGGCCAGGCCGCCTCCTCAGGGTGCATCCGCATGTACAACAAGGATGTGTTGGACCTGTATCCGCGTGTGAAAGTCGGAACACGCGTCACAGTCACATGGGAGCGCTTCAAGACGACGGGTACCACGACCGCATCGGGTTATGCTTCGTTCCCCAAGCCGTTGACGACACCAGTCGGCTATCGGCCTAAGGCCAAGTCGAGACCTCCCGTTACGGCCGTCAGGAAGCCCACCTCTAAGCCGAAGACCAACACGGCCAAGGTCGAGAAGGCACCAAAGCCGGCCAACAAGCCCGTGGCGTCGGCCAAGGTCGAGGGCAAGTCAACACCCGCAACGAGTACCAGCACACTGGGCGTCCGCGCTGGAGCCGTCGCCGTACCCGGTGGTGTCGCGGTCACAAAATCTGACAAATCCGCAAAGGCCTCATCCGCTGCGCCGGCAAAGAAGAAGGCCGAAAGCAAGAGCGCTGCTCTCTAGGAGAGAGACAAACCTTTTCTCCACGAAGACGTAACGCTAATTCCTTTGGGGCAGCGCGACACGTGCTGCCTCTTTTTTTTGGCCGCGCGATGGATCACGGTCCCTGTGGCTGTGCCGCCAGGTCTCCCTGTGAGCCTGGATCAAGGCACGCCGTGAGACCCGCCGCCAGAGCCCGCATCAGCTCGAAGTACAATTTCGGCCCGGGCTCTAGAATGACCCCCAGCGGATCAAGTGTCCCGGAGCGCGCATTCGTCCCCTCCGTCACGGCGGCAATGAGCTTGGGCTGAAAGAACGGCTCCGCAAACACGCAGCCCGCGTCCAATGAGCGGATCTTCTGTCGCAGCTCCGTCAGACGTTTGGCACTTGGGCGCACTGTCGGGTTCGTCGTTATGGAGCCAACCGCGTCAAGACCAAACCGCTTCTCGAAATACTGATAGGCATCATGGAAGACAACGAACGGCTTCCCCCTCAACGGCCTCATCTCGTCGTCAAGCTCTGCCGTCAAAGCGTCGATCCTCGCGTTCAGCCTTGTTGCATTGGCCTCAATTCTTGCCGCGTCGTTCGGGGCGCGTTTGGCCAAGACGTTCGCCACATAATTCACAATCGCTTTGGCATTGTCCGGGTCTAGCCAAATATGGCCGTCTTTCGCACCATGGTGGACGCCTTCGCCGTCCTCGTCCCCATGCCCATGTGCGTCCTCGTCGTGGTCCGCGTGCATTTCGAACGTTCCGCTTGAGCGAATGTCGAGCAGCTCAAGGCCCGGCGCATCCTCAAGTGTCACAACCTCCACCGTTTCCGGCAGTGCCGCTTTGATCTTGCCCGTGAACGGTTCGACCGCCTCCGAAACGCGAATGAACACGTCCGCTGCATTGATTGCGCGGACATTGGAGGGTTTCAGCGAGAAGGTGTGGGGCGAATTTGACCCGGAAACCAACAGATCCGGTGTCCCAATCCCCTCCATCACTTGCGTCACCAGCGAGTGGATCGGCTTGATCGTGACGACAACACGCAATTCCGCCAGCGCGGCACTTGCCTGCGCAAGAACGGCCAATCCCATCGCGGCCCCGATCAAGCCCCGCCAAAAACGTTTCATACGCCGTAAATCTCGCCTTGTGATAATATCCGAATGGCGGACCCTAGTGGCTGGGGCTCGACCACGCAACTGCCATCTTGCCGCCGCAAGGTGCGCGAAGAGCCTATCGGCGGGTCTGCTAGCGCGTGCTGGCGAGGCGGGGCGCGTCCACGCTTATTGGCGTAGACTTCAACTGATTCACTTTCGATGAGGATGTTCCTGGTGCGCACAATTCGACTTCTGCCATCGGCCATAGCTTTGGTAGCCGGCGTTACCCTTGGGAGTTTGAACGCCCAGGCCCACCCGCATGTTTGGGTCACTGTCAAAACGACAGTCCTCTATGAGAACGGCTCCATCGCCGGACTTGAACATGCCTGGACATTCGATGAGGCCTATACGGCGATGGCCATTGAAGGGCTCGATACCAATGGTGATGGCAAATACGACAAGCAGGAGCTTGCCGAGCTTGCGAAGGTCAACATAGAGGGCCTGCAGGAGTTCGACTATTTCACCGTCGCAAAGCTTGGAGACGGCAACTTGAACTTCCAGACCCCCACCGACTATTGGCTCGACTATAGCGACAAGGGGATCCTGACGCTTCACTTCACCTTGCCGCTGGAACACGCCGTGCTCGGCGAGGCGCAAGGCTTCACGTTCTCGGTCTTCGACCCGAGTTTCTTCATCGCATTCGATCTTGCCGAGAAAGATCCTGTAAAACTGAGCGCGAAAGCTCCGGCGGGTTGCCAAGCCGTGGTCCAAAAGCCGGCAAAAGCAGTCGACGATCTCCAGAACCTTGGCGAAGCCTTCTACAATGAACTGGGAAGCGGGAACTTTGGGATCGATATGGCCAAGACCATAGCGATCGACTGCACAAAATCTTAGCTCCTCCTCGCGCGCGTCAATCTATTGTGACGTCAGCGACGCCCAACACCGGGATACATTGTCAACCAAGCCGCAATGGGCTTTGATGCCTGCCAGCATTGTCTTGGAGACTAGTTCGATGGACCGCCGCGAATTCCTGAGAGTGACTGGTGCAGCAGCCGCCGCCGCGACTGGAGCAACCGCTGCAACTGCCGAGACAGACAGACACGCCCGTCATGTTGACGCTGCCGCCCCATCTGTCTCCACAGGCGTCAAAGAACTACGGCTTGCCATGCCGTGGCCCGACGCGGTTTCCGGTCCCGCCGACCAGGCGCACCGGCTCGCGCAACGCATCGGAGCAATGAGCGCGGGGCGCTACCGTTTCACGTTCCTGCCCGGCATTGGGGATGGGCTCGCAGCCGTGCAGCGCGGCGAGGCCGACATCTATCATGGAACCGAGCACGATCACCTCGGCGCCCATCGCGCCCTGGCATACTTTGCCGGACTTCCAGGAAAGCGGGGCATCGCACCCCAGCACCTTGTCTCGTGGATCACCGTCGGAGGTGGTCAGTCTCTCTGGGACGAGATCGCAGGTGAGTTTGGCGTCAAGGCGATGCTCGCAGGGCATGCGGGCGTGCAGAGCAACTTTCTGGCAACGCGCCGCATCGAGACAATGAATGCGCTCAGTGGCGAAAAGGTTTCCGTTATGGGCCTCGCTCGCGACGTCGTGCGCGGCTTTGGACTCGAACCTGTCGCACTTCGGGCAGCCGATGTTGCCTCAGCACTCAGCAACGGCGACATCCTGGCAGCCGAATGCGGCGGCGCACTAACCAGCCACGCGCTCGGAATTTCGCGCGCGGCTCCATACGCTGTTGGTACGAGTATCAACCAGCATGGTATGGCCTTGTCGTTCGGCATGCGCCGGTCGCTTTGGGACGGCCTCGACAGTGCCGATCAGGCGATGTTCACGGCAGCAGCAGCCGCTGAAGTGCAGCTCGCTTTGGCCGAGGACGAGGCCCAGCGCCGACTCCTGATGCCCGTCGCGCCTCCAGAGCGAACGTGGCCACTCGCACAGGAACTGGATCGCGCAATCCGCAGGGTATCCGATGCAGTGGTTGCCCATGTTGCTGGTTCCGATGCGATCGCACAGCACATAAATGCCAGCTTCGTCACCTTCCGACGTTTGGCCATGGGCGAGGACGTGTGCGCAGAGGAAAACGTGGCCTGAACCGCCGCACCTGCTGCTCAACAATTCCCAAACCTAGATCTGCAGACACCCGCGTTATGCGCGAACAGTCTCCCGTGCGTATACGGATTCTGCGTCCGCAACAGTATGCGAGCGTCGTCTACTCTTCTGAACCGCTTTAACTGATGAAAAACTAGGCGCATCGCCAATGTCAGCATTGGTTCATCTTGGCTTAGGCATTCTCAACCGACGGCACGCGCTCTTACAGCATGCTGACGGTTAGGCCTTTTTGGCAATAGGCACATTGAGCCACGTGTGCCATCGCTGCGTTAACAACGACAGCGAATCGCACGTTCGAGGCTCTTGAGAGTGGTCAACGCTCACACAGCTGAGATTTGCACGTTGTCACCGAAATGAAGCGAGGAACGGCGCGACAATGACAA
>Ga0315534_1000788_pt1 | contig 22240 bp, 19 predicted proteins | sample SalMarSW160240MG_FD_203094 | JGI IMG/M metagenome (GOLD analysis project Ga0315534, IMG submission 203094) | Salt marsh sediment microbial communities from the Plum Island Ecosystem LTER, Massachusetts, United States - Salt Marsh Sediment SW1602-40 ... | reverse complement strand
GTCGTGGTGCCATCGCCGGCGATGTCCGAGGTCTTGCTCGCGACCTCGCGCACCATCTGCGCGCCCATGTTCTCGAACTTGTCTTCGAGCTCGATCTCCTTGGCGACGGTGACGCCGTCCTTGGTGATGCGGGGGGCGCCGAAGCTCTTGTCGAGCACGACATTGCGGCCCTTGGGGCCAAGCGTGACGCGCACGGCGTTCGCGAGAATATCGACGCCGCGCAGCATCTTGTCGCGCGCTTCCGTCGAGAATTTTACCTCTTTGGCAGCCATTTCGAATTTGCTCCGCTTATCGCCTCATCCCGAATCGGCGCACAGCGCCATCTCCGCGGTCGAGGTCGATGGGGTTGGTGGGTTTTGCACGCTCCGTCGTTGCAGGGGCGCTCTGAACGCGCTCCCTGACGACGGGACGCGATGCGGTTACGCGGCCTTCTTCTTCGTCTCCACGTCGGTCAGTACGCCCATGATGTCGCTTTCCTTCATGATGAGGTATTCGACGCCATCGAGCTTGACCTCGGTGCCCGACCATTTGCCGAACAGGACGCGGTCGCCAACCTGGACATCAAGCGGAATAAGCTTTCCGCTTTCATCGCGCCCACCGGGGCCGACGGAGATAACCTCGCCTTGCTGCGGTTTCTCTTTGGCGGTGTCCGGGATGATGATGCCGCCGACGGTCTTTTCCTCGGCTTCAATGCGCTTGACGACGACACGGTCGTGAAGCGGACGGAAATGCATGCTGTCCTCCTCAAGTCGTAAGAATGATTTGCGTGCTTCGATCCAAGGGCGAGCTCAGACCCTCGCTGGTCCGCTCGCCTGCCACATGGGCCGAAGAGAATGCCGTTCAAGGGGACTGAGGTAAAAATCTAGCACTCCCCTCGATCGACTGCCAACTGGGCTTTAGCACTGTTCGGCAGAGAGTGCCAAGAGGGTGTATGCGGCGCTGGGGACGAACGCATTATTTTGTGAGAATCACTAGACATTGGACGGGACTCGGCGGGGTGCGGTCGGTTGCCGCATCGGTGTATTGAAGCGCGCGCGAGCCGGCCGTGCGAACGAGCGGTCCGTTCGCTCTATGCGCAGAAAATCCTAAAGAGTTATGGCGCGCTGAGCGGTGCAGCCCCCTGGCGGAGCATTGTTAGCAACGTCGCTAGAATGCTGCTAACGTACTGAATTTAAACACTTTGTTTACCCTTTGCGCTTGCAATGCCTAGTTGGTGTAGGGCACGCTATCCCCGTTCGCGCAGGAGGGCAGCATGGTCTCGCATGATTTCTCCCGGCAGCTCAGCGGCTACGGCCTGACCACGGCGCACATTTTCTATCGGCGCCCGGATCATCCTTGGCTGTTGCAAAGCTATGTCTGGCAGGAATACGACCTTTGCCCGCACTTTCCGGAGCTCAACCGATTTCTCGGCTTCTGGCGCGAAAGGTTGGAAGGCCCGTTACATTCAGTGACCGTCGCCCACGCCCGGCTGATCAAGCCGGCGGAAATCAGGGCAATCGACGGCGTTTTCCACCTGCATTAAGTGCAGCAGCCTGATCCCAAACGAATGCCCGCGCCGGTTTCGGCGCGGTCCGACCATCCGGGCAGAGCGGAAACCAGCGCCGTCCGCAATCCGGCCCTCGCCGGAGCGGTCCTGCTCGCGAACGTCGCTCCGCGCAATCGCGCCTTGCGCAGTTTGCATAGACTTCTTTTCGCTCCGCGCTAATTTCTGGTCGGCACGGGGTTCGTCAGGCCGGACTCCTCAGGCATGACTGCGCGCTATAAATCATCGCTTCAGATCGGATCGATAGCGCTTACTCTTCGTTTTCGGACATGATCTTATCCGAGAGGGTTTCAACGTTTAGGGATCATGCTTTAGCCGAGAGGGCCGATGACCCGCATACGTTTCGATTTCGGATTGCTTTCGCTTGACGCCACTCTGCTCGAGACGCCGACCGCTTCGGCGATCATCGCGGCACTGCCGATCACGTCGTCGGTGCTGACCTGGGGCGAAGAGGTCTATTTCGAGGTCCCCGTCCGCACGGAGCGGGAGCCGGAAGCGCGCGCCATCGTCACGCCCGGCGAGATCGCTTATTGGCCGGACGGTCCGGCGATCGCGATCGGGTTCGGCCGCACGCCCATTTCCAAGAGTGGCGAGACGCGGCTCGCGGCGCCCTGCAATGTGTTCGCGCGGGCGACGGGCGACGTGAAGGCGCTTGCAAGCGTCAAAGCGGGCACCAAGGTCGTCGTGACCCTGCTCGATTGATCGCAACGTCCAGTCTTATTGCAACGTCCAGTCTTATTTCGCGGTGGCGAGATCGAATGGCGCGAAGTTCCGCTGCGCGCAACGATCCGTGCCAACGGCGAACCGGCTCTCGATGACCGCCTCTTTCCTGATAAAGAACGCGTAATAAAGGGCGCGGGACTCTGGACTGAACTTCACGCAGACGAGCCAAGCCGGACCGCCGAGATGTTCGGCCCAGCGCGGCTCGGAAATCCCCAGGTTATTGAGTTCGTCCTGCTCCTTGAAATTCCGGAGGGCAGCGGCGACCAGCTTGCGGTAGGGAGGCAGCGGCTCGGGGGCGACGTCGACAACCTGCTCGAAAGCGCCATCGAGCGACGGACTGCCCAGGCCGCCGCACCCGACCAGTAACGTAGCAACCACCAGGGCGGCGAAGGCGGATAGTCGTCCGCGGCCTCTGGCGGTTCGCAATCGGTCGTACGGTGGCGTCGGATGCACTTCGGCCTCTCGGACTCCGGGTTTGGAGTGCGATTGCCTAGAATATCCGGCGCTTGAGTCCTTTCTTGGGCTTTGCGCAACCGCCGGCGCCGGAAAGTCATCCGCGCAACAGCGCCGCCACATGGACCGCGACCGAGCGCGCAAGGCCTTGCAAGTCGTAGCCGCCTTCCAGCAACGACACGATGCGGCCGTGGGCGCTCTGGTCGGCGATCTCCATGAGCTTGCGCGTGACCCAGGCGTAATCTCCTTCCAGGAGATTGAGGTTGGCGAGCGGGTCGCGCAAGTGGGCGTCGAACCCGGCTGAAATCACGATCAAATCGGGCCGAAAGTCGCGCAGGCGCGGCAAGATCCTGGTCTCGAAGGCTTCGTGGAACTCGTCGCCGCCATCGCCGGCGCGCAGCGGCGCGTTGACGATATTGTCGTGCTCGCCGCGCTCCGACACTGCGCCGGTCCCGGGATACAGCGGCATTTCGTGGGTCGAGCAGTACATGACGGTCGGATCGGACCAGAAAATCTCCTGCGTGCCGTTGCCGTGATGCACGTCGAAGTCGATCACCGCGACCCGTCCTACGCCATACTGATTCTGGGCGTGGCGCGCCGCGATTGCTGCGTTGTTGAAGAAGCAGAAGCCCATGGGCGCGGCCGTCTCGGCGTGGTGGCCGGGGGGACGCATGGAGCAAAACGCGTTCGACACCCTGCCGGTCATGACCTCGTCGACCGCCATCACCGCGCCGCCGGCCGAACGCAAGGCCGCTTCGAAAGTGCCGGGCGACATGGAGGTGTCGGCGTCGAGCCGCACCAGACCTTCGCGCGGGTTCGCCTCCTGAATCGCCTCGATATAGTCCATCGGATGACAGAGGGCGATCCGATGGAACGCGGCAAGCGGCGCCTGGTCGCGCGCAAGCGTTTGGAAAGATTCATGTTCGAGCGCGCGCTCGATGGCGCGCAGCCGGTCGGGCCGCTCGGGATGGCCGAGCGGGGGAATGTGTTCGAGGCCGGCGGGATGGGTAATGTAAAGAGTCGTCATCTTACGCAGTCTATTTTCTGTAACATTAAGGCAAGCGGGCGAGCGGGACCACTGGAATCCACCGCGGGCTCGGCTTTCAGCGCAGCAAGCGGCCAGGGGCCTTAGTCGGTGCCGATCCGCACCCCTCTTGGCGGGGCCACATCGTCCGGCACGAAGAAGTCGGGCTGCAGTGAAGCCGTCGGGTCGATGCGGTATTGCTCGAAATCGGTCACGCCTTCCCCGGCAAGGAAGCTGTCGTCGATCAGGAACTGACCGGTGAAGCTGCGCGCCGGTTTTTGAAAGATTCGGTAGGCGGCCTCCGCCAGGATGTCGGGCTTGCGCGAACGGCGCATCATCTCCTTGCCGCCAAGCAGGTTCTCGATTGCGGCGGTCGCGATGGTGGTGCGCGGCCACAGTGCGTTCACGGCGACCCCTCGCTCGCGCAGTTCTCCCGCCAGCCCGAGCACAACGAGGCTCATCCCGAACTTCGCGATCGAATAAGCGGTGTGTGGAGCAAACCATTTCTCCCGCATGTCGAGGGGCGGAGCGATCATCAGGATATGCGGGTTTTTGGCCCGCGCGAGGTGCGGGATGGCGTATTTCGACACCATGAAGGTCCCGCGCGTGTTGATCTGATGCATCAGGTCGAAGCGGCGCATGTCGGTGTCGGCGACGGACGTGAGGCTGATCGCGCTCGCATTGTTCACCACGATGTCGAGGCCGCCGAACCGCTCCACGGTCTTGTCGATGGCGGCCCTGACCTGAGCCTCGTTGCGCACGTCGCACACAACAGGCAACGCCCGGCCGCCCGCTGTCTCGATCTCCTCCGCCGCGGAGTAGATCGTCCCGGCGAGCTTCGGGTGCGGCGTTTCCGACTTCGCCGCAATGGCGATGTTCGCGCCGTCGCGGGCGGCGCGCAGCGCGATCGCAAGCCCAATCCCGCGCGAGGCGCCGGTTATGAATAAGGTCCGGCCTGCGAGCCCTGTCAGCGCGGTCATGCCGCGAGCACGGCGTCGGCGGCGTTGACGCTTTCTGCGCCGTCCACGATCGCCCGTTCCAGCGCGGGCGCCTGCACGGCCAGCGTTTCGGCAAAGAAGCGCGCAAGCGCGATGCGACTGGCAGCGCCGGCGTTTGCGCCATTGCCGAGACGTCGGGCGGCAAGCGCTTCTTCAGCGAGCATGCAACCGCCACCCGTAAGCCCGAACAGCCGCAGATAAGGCGTTGCCCCGGCGAGCGCCACTGCGGGCTCGTCCTCAAGCTTGGCGGCGAGCCAGGCGCTCGTGCGTTCCAGGCTTCCGATCGCCTCGTCGAGGCGGACACCGGCCGCGCCGAAGGCGGGATCGTTTGAGCCGCGCACGGCGGCGACGGTGCGACGCAACTCGGCAAGGAAAGTCGCAAGTGCCTCGCCACCCGCCATCGGCAGCTTACGGGTGACGAGGTCGATCGCCTGGATGCCGTTCGTCCCCTCGTAGATCTGCGCCACGCGCGCGTCGCGATAGAACTGAGCGACGCCCGTCTCCTCGATGAACCCCATGCCGCCATGCACCTGGATGCCGAGGGAAGCGACTTCGCTGCCGATCTCGGTGGAAAACGCTTTAGCGACGGGGGTCAGCAGCGCGGCGCGCGCATCCGCGGCCTCGCGCGCCGCCGCATCGCGCGCAATACGGGCCTTATCGATCGCCATGGCGGTCGAATAGCAGATCGCGCGCGCAGCATTGGTCAGCGCGCGCATGCAGAGCAGCATTCGCTTCACGTCGGGGTGCGCCACGATGAGCACCGGGTCGTGCTCCGGCTGGCCTATGATGTATCCTTGCCGCCGCTCGCGCGCATAAGCGAGCGCATGCTGGGTGGCGGTCTCGGCGATCGCGACCCCCTCGAGGCCGATGGCGAGCCGTGCCCGGTTCATCATGGTGAACATGCAGGCGATGCCATTGTTCTCCTCGCCGATAAGGTAGCCGACCGCCCCGCCCTTGTCGCCGAACACCATCGTGCAAGTGGGCGAGGCATGGATGCCGAGCTTGTGCTCGATTGACTGCGCGCGCACGTCGTTGCGCTCGCCGAGCGAGCCGTCGGCGTTCACCAACCGCTTCGGCACGATAAATACCGACAGGCCTTTGGTTCCAGCCGGCGCGTCAGGCAGGCGCGCGAGCACCATGTGAATAATGTTGTCGGTGAGGTCGTGCTCGCCGAATGTGATGAAAATCTTCTCGCCGGTGAGGCGGTAGGTGCCGTCGCCGGCGCGGACCGCCTTGGTGCGCAGCGCGCCGACATCCGAACCCGCCTGCGGCTCGGTGAGATGCATGGTGCCCATCCATTCGCCGGACACGAGCTTGGGCAGATAGGTCGCCTGCAATTGCGGCGAGGCATGCGCGGCGATCAACTCGATCGCCGACATGGTGAGCAGCGGGCCGAGCCCGAATGCCATCGACGCCCCGTTCCAGATCTCGATCAGCGCCGCGTTGAGGGCATAGGGCAAGCCCTGGCCGCCCCATTCGGTGGGCGCCGACAACCCGTTCCACCCGGCCGCCGCCCAGTCGCGATAGGCTTCTTTCCATCCCGGGGGCATGGTCACCGCGCCGTCCTTGAACGGCGTGCCGTGGGTGTCGCCGCCGCGGTTCAGCGGCGCGATCACGCCATTGGCGAATTTCCCTGCCTCCTCGGCGATCGCCGCGACCAGATCATCGCCGAGGTCGCCAAAAAGGCCCTCGCGGCGCGCCGCCTCCAGCCCGGCGACGTGATTGAGCGTAAACAGGATGTCGGCGACCGGGGCGGTGTAAGGCATGAACCCTCGCTCGGAAAAATTGGCGGCCCTCGCGGCGGACCGGAACGAATGGGACGACGGATTTCACCTCTACACCCAGCGCCCGCGGATTTCACCCCCCGCCGCACGTCCTGGATGTGACGGGTCTGCCATAGCCGCAGATGATGGGGCGGGCCGGTTCGGGCGCATGCTAGACCGGGTTGCGAGCGAGCGGCGCAAGCTCTGCCAGCCGCGCTTTGGCTTGACTCATGAGCGATGCGCCGGCAAGCCGTCCACCTCTGAGCGCTGGTGGGCGGTGCGCATGAACCCGCGGATCAAGCGTTGATCGTCGCCGACGGCGCACGTATGGTCCCGGCGCTCGTAGCGTTTCCCGCCCCCTTGTCGAGACGGGACGCAGCGGCCAAGTCGAGTGCAGCGGGCCGTCGCCGTGCGCGACTTCAAGCGGCCTTGGTGGGGCGTAGCCAAGTGGTAAGGCAGCGGATTTTGATTCCGCCATGCGGAGGTTCGAATCCTCCCGCCCCAGCCAATTTCATGCAGGTCTAGCGGTTGGGTGTCCTGCCCCATGGGATCATCGACCAAATTCGCTCGTGAAAATAGTACAATACGATTTTGGTCAGGATCTCGGTTATCGCGATCGAGCCGGCGAACTTGAAACTGCCGGTAATGACGAACGTCACAAGGAAGGTGTCGACGCTGCCGGTCCCCCGCCAACTGATCGCCTTGACGATCGACCGAACATGCGACTCGCTCGGCGGAGCAGACGACCCGCCGGCTGTGCTCGCTGGTGCAACGAAACTCAGCCGTTTTCGCAACCAGCCAAGTCGCGACCCCTCGGTCATTGTTCGTTCGATCAGTCCCATCCCGACGACATCGTGGGATTCGGGATCGGTCAGAATAAAGCCGCCGGTCTCTTTGTTATCGTCGTAGCAATCGACGGCGAACGGCCGGTCGAGCGCAAGCACGCAATGACCGATATCGTTGATGTACAACCTGTCGGCGGCGACAGTATTGCGCGTATCGAGATCGAGGACGCGCAGCTCCGGCTCGATCGTGGCCTTTCCTGTCGCCGTCGCAAGCTTGATGAGGTAGTGCTGGCCGGGCGCCAGCGCATCCTTCCCCATCCAAACGATCCGTGCAGCCAGCCGTTCGATAACCATGGGCGGTTTCTCGATTTCTGCAATGACATCGCCTCGCGAGGCATCGACCTCGTCCGCCAACGTGATGGTAACTGACTGACCGGCCGCCGCTCGGTCAAGATCACCATCAAAGGTCACAATCCGGCCAATGCATGACGTCTGGCCCGACGGCCATATTTGCACGGGCATGCCCGCATAGACGTCACCGCTCGCGATCAGTCCGCTGCAGCCGCGAAAATCCGGTGTTGGTCGGTTGATAATTTGGACCGGCATGCGGAAGGGCCGCCGGCCCGGCGCCGCGGCGACTTCTACCTCCTCCAAATAGCCGAGCAACGACGGACCGCGATACCAATCCGTGTTGGAGGAGCGGCTAACGACGTTGTCGCCGCTGCGGGCCGAGATCGGGATGCAGACGACCTCGCTCGCGCCGAGCTCCGCCGCAAACGAGCGAAACTCGGCCTCGATCGCGCGGAAGGCCTGTTGCGACCAGCCCACGAGATCCATCTTGTTGACGGCCACGAGCAGCTGTCGCACCCCGAGCGTCGTAACGATCAGGCTATGCCTCCTCGTTTGGCGTGTGATGCCCGTTTGCGCGTTGATCAGGATCAGCGCCAGATCGGCCGTCGATGCCCCGGTCGCCATGTTGCGCGTATATTGCTCATGGCCGGGCGCATCCGCCACGATGAATTTCCGCCGCTCGGTTGAGAAGAAGCGATAGGCGACGTCGATTGTAATCTTCTGCTCGCGCTCGGCCGCTAAACCGTCGAGCAGCAGCGAGAAATCGAACTCCCTGCCTTGAGTCGTTCCGTATTTGCGGGATTCGGCTGCGAGCGCATCCAATTGGTCGTCGAAAAGCAGCTTCGCCTCGTAGAGCAGCCGGCCGATCAACGTGGATTTGCCATGATCGACCGAGCCGCAGACGATGAATCGCAACAGACTCTTGTGCTCCTGCTGGCGCAGGAACGTGTCGAGGGCGAACTCGCTTGGGTTCGGCTGCGCCGTCATCAGAAATATCCCTCTTGCTTCTTGCGCTCCATTGAGGCGGCACCGTCGCGATCGATGACGCGGCCATGGCGCTCCGAGAACCGTGTCTCAATCGTCTCCCGAATAATGTCCGGCACGCCGGCGGAAATGCTCTCGACGGCGCCGGTCAGCGGATAACAGCCGAGCGTCCGAAAACGGATGTTTTTGATCTGCGGCTGCTCGTCGGGCGCGAGCGGGAGCCGCTCGTCGTCGACCATGATCAGCGCGCCGTCGCGCTCGACCACTGGGCGCGGCGCCGCAAAATAAAGCGGGACCACCGGAATCCGCTCTTGGTGAATGTAGAGCCAGATGTCGAGCTCGGTCCAATTGGAGAGCGGAAACACGCGCACACTCTCGCCCTTTTGCTTGCGCCCGCTGTAGAGACGCCACGGCTCCGGCCGCTGCCGCTTCGGGTCCCAGCGGTGCTGCGCATTGCGCAGCGAGAACACGCGCTCCTTGGCACGCGATTTCTCCTCGTCGCGACGCGCGCCGCCAATGGCGGCGTCGAAGCCGTGGCTGTCGAGCGCTTGGCGCAACGCCTGCGTCTTCATCACGTCGGTGTGCAGTTCGGAACCGTGGGTGATCGGGCTTATGCCGCGCGCCAGCCCATCGCGGTTCACATGGACAATGAGGTCGAGACCCAGCTCGCGTGCGCGCCGATCGCGAAACGCGATCATGTCGCGAAACTTCCAATTCGTGTCGACGTGCAGCAGCGGGAACGGCGGCTTGCCCGGATAGAACGCTTTCAACGCCAGGTGCAGCAGGACTGAGGAGTCTTTGCCGATGGAGTAGAGCAATACGGGATTGTCGGTTTCAGCGACCGCTTCGCGCAAGATGTAGATGCTTTCCGCCTCAAGCTGCTGCAAATGCGTCAGCCCGGAAGCAGCGGCCGCATTGGTCCTCATCGCAGCCGACCATCCCGGCTCAGCGAGAGCTGCACTCGATGTCATTACGACGCACTCCTTCAATCCTTCGGCGGCGCGAAAAGTGCGGTTGCCGGCGAAGCTGCGGGCAGCACCGGACCGTTGTGCAGACCACACTCTTTTTTCTCTTCCTGCTCCCACCACCAACGGCCGGCGCGCTCCGGCTCGCCTGGCTTGACCGCTCTCGTGCAGGGTGCGCAGCCGATCGACAGGAAGCCCCGATCGTGCAGCGGATTGTAGGGAACGCCGTGCGCACGCACGAAATCGACCACGCGGCCGCGTTCCCAATCCAACAGCGGATTCACCTTGAGCAGCCGATGCTGCGGTTCGATAGCGGCATAAGGTATTGCCGACCGGGCCATGGACTGCTCGGCACGCAAGCCGGTGATCCAGCCCGCGGCGCCCTTGAGCGCACGGCCGAGGGGCTCGACCTTGCGTACGCCGCAACAGGCGTGCCGCGCCGCCGCTGACGAACGAAAACCGTTGATGCCGAACTCCGCAACGAAGGCCTCGACGGCGCCATGGTCGGGACCGATGGCCCGAATTGGCCGGCCATAACGCTGCTCGGTCTCCGCCCACAATTGATGTGTTTCCGGAAACAGCCGCCCCGTGTCGAGCGTCACGATCTCGACTGCAAGGTTCTGAACGAAGATGGCGTGCGCGATAGCCTGGTCTTCGAGTCCGAAGCTCGTGGTGAAGACGATCGTTCCATCGATCTCATGGCGGATGGCTGCGAGCCGCTCGAACAAATCGAGCGCGCCAAAGTTTGCGGCGAGCCGTGCCGCCGTGGCGCCAAGAGCGGGTAAGTCGGGCGAGCGGCTGACGAGCCGGCGACTAGCATGCGAGTGTTGGGTCATGGGGACGAAGCAGGTTGGAGAGCGTTCGATCACGAAATAGAATATATTTCTTTCAATTGGAATACTTTGGCCTCGAAAAAGATTATTTTACTAATATCCATCAATATTCGCACCAAGTAATCTCCGCCGAGCGTCGCGCGCGCAGGCTTCCGTGCCACACATCCCGCTCAGATTCTCAGGTCGCACATTTGCAATTCCCGTGCTCCAACCGTCAGACGTCCGGTTCGAATCAGACCCGTTCGGATGTTGAGGGAGTCCGGGAGAGCCGCACTCGGAAGTGCATGACCGCCTTCTCCGAGACGGGCTGCAAAGCCGATGCGAATATCGTAGAAACGAATCTACTCGGGAAATGAGAGCCTGCGGTTCAATGCGGCCCATGCTGATACGGAGAGCAAGGCAAGCGACACGATTAGTAAGCTGAGGTTCGTCAAGAAGCTTGCCGCCGCTTCGAGATCAGCCCCCACGGCGTAGCCCAGTCCCATGTAGGCGGTCGCCCACAGGAGTCGCCCGAACACGGCAACCGCGAGGAATCGGAATATACCGAAGCGACTTACGCCCGCGAAGATATTAGCGACCGAACTGAGATACGAAACGAAAGTGCGGGTAACAAATATGGTAAGCAGACCCCACCGGTTAAATAACGCGTCGACGTGTGCGCGTCGTGCTGGCGTATAGCCGATCCATTGTCCTCGTTTGTCGAGAAATTGCTGGCCGAGCATGCGGCCGATGCCGTAACCCGCCAAATCCCCAACAACCGATGCGACGATCGCCACGGCGCCGGCCTGCGTCCAATTGATGCGTCCCTGCCCGGCCAACGAGCCGGCGAGAGCCATCGCCAGTCCGTCGGGCAGCGGCAATCCGATCGAACCGAACAACACGATGAACCCAAGCGCGGAGTACCCGTAAACGAGCACCCAAGTCAGAACCTGATCCGTGATCGTGGCGAACCATCCGGAACTCGTATTGCGTTGGTCCGTGGCCCCCGGCGCGTGTTCGGCAATCACGCGCTGAACCCGCTGTACGAATTGCGGCGGCGAAATACGCAATTCGTCCGCAAGTGTCTTGAGGCTTTTGTCGGGGGTGGCGTCCGACGGGAGTCCAAGTCCCTGAGCTAACGAGGTCTCCGGAATGCGGTAAACGCCGGCGATATATTTCAGCGTCATCCAGCCGCGAATCGTGCTGGTCCTTGGCGCCCCAACCGCGTAAGCCGACTGGAGCAACTGGAAGGAGCGAAAGGTTCGGAGGCCGAAAAAAACCGTGCCCGCCGTTGCCGCGACCAGAACGGCAACAGCGAGGCGGACGGCCCAATTTGGCCAAATATTCATTGATGTCATTACGGCCTTGTCAGCAGCTCAAGGCGGCAAAGAATCGGAATTATACGACGGGCGCACAGGCCCCCGCGGACTGGGAAGTGCAACATTGGTACCGTCGACCAATCTGCAGTACCGCGAGCCAGACATCCTAGTCACGCTCATAGTTCGTTCCTTACAACCTTGAGTGCTGAGACGTACCAAGAGTCTGCGCCCACCGAAGGATCGGATGCTAGTATGCCTCACGCACCCGTGACGTGACCCGTCGCGCACGAATGGCCCTTCCGGCGCCCTGCCGGCGGTTTCCTTCCCCGGCCGTGTGGCGAAGGACAATCGTGATCAAAGCATTGTGGCTTGAGTAGAGAATGCCGATTGAATGAGATAGCTCGCGCCTGAAAAGACTGAGCGGCTCTAGCTAAGTGAGGAGCGATTTCATGACAGTTGCTGACATATTGGCAGGCAAGCGCGGCCCCGTCTTAACGGTGCAGCCGACCCAAACCATTGCCGCGCTGGCGGAGCGTCTTCGATCGGCTCGCGTCGGCGTCATGATCGTGAGTAAGGATGGAGAGTCGCTGGAGGGCATCATCTCGGAGCGGGACGTAGCCTACGGGCTCGCGAAGCATGGCGCGGCTTTGTCTGAGTTGAGGGTTTCATGACACGATCCGTTATCACTTGCGCACCCGAGGATTCTATCGGGGAGGTCGCGAGAATCATGACGCTCCAGCGCATCCGGCATCTTCCAGTCAAGGACGGCGCAAAGCTCGTGGGCGTTATCAGCATCGGTGACGTGTTGAAATCGAGGATTTCGGAGATCGAACTTGAGGCCAACGTCTTGCGCGACATGGCCATCGCGCACCGGTAGGGCGCTGCTGTAGAAGCGTCGTAGCTGACCGGCCGCAAGCAGGCGTAAGCCCGAATTGCGCGGGCGCAATCCGGAGCTCGGAGCCAACACACGGGGCGTCGCTGTGGCTGTCCATTGCTTTGAACATCCGGTCGTCGTTGGGGAGCATGTTGAATCGATCAGTGCGATCCTTTGAGGAAAGGCACCTCCTCGAAACTCGGTTCCGGGAGATTTTCTTGATTTTCGGCCACTATCGCCGCGTTTCTGGGCGATATTCTCAGGTCGCACATTTGCAATTCACCTGCTCCAACCGCCAGACGTCCGGTTCGAATAAGACCCGTTCGATGTTGAGGGAGTCCGGGAGAGCCGCACCCGGAAGTGCATGACCGCCTTCTCCGAGACTGCGCCGCAGGGTGACAAAGCGGGAATCGCGTTCGAGCCCGCCTATCGCCGGCTTGCGCGCACGGGTGAACTTGCGCAGCGCGCGCGCGAAGCGTGGCAGCGCTTAAACGACTGCGATCTGTGCGCGCGCTACTGTCATGTCGACCGGATCGCAAATGTCCGCGGCGCGGTCTGTCGCACGGGCGAGCGAGCCATTGTCTATTCCGCCGGACCGCATCACGGCGAGGAGGATTGCCTGAGGGGCACAGGCGGCTCCGGCACGATCTTTTTCTCGTTCTGTAATCTACGCTGCGTCTATTGCCAGAACTGGGACATCAGCTGGCGCGGCGAAGGGCGCGAGGTCTCGACCGAAGAACTCGCCGCCATGATGCTCAAACTGCAGGCGATGGGTTGCCACAACATCAACTTTGTCACCCCGAGCCATGTCGTCGCCCAGATCATTGCCGCGGTCGATCTGGCGGCGGCCCAGGGCCTTTCTTTGCCTCTGGTCTATAACACCGGCGGCTATGACAGCCCTGAAGCGCTCGCCCTGCTGGATGGCGTGATCGACATCTACATGCCCGACATGAAGTATGGCGACGCCGCCCTCGCGCATCGTTATTCGCATGTCCGCGACTATGTGCAGGTGAACCAGGCGGCGATAAGGGAAATGCACCGTCAGGTGGGCGATCTCGCAATCGACGCGAATGGCCTCGCGCGGCGCGGCCTGCTCGTGCGGCATCTCGTGCTGCCCAACCGAATCGCCGGGTCAGAAGAGGTCGCGCGCTTCCTCGCCGAGGAGATTTCGCGGGATACCTATCTCAACTTGATGGACCAGTACCGTCCCTGCTATCGCGCCGACGACCATTCGGAATTGGATCGGCCGATCACAGCGTCGGAATTCCACGAAGCGCTCGCGCTCACGCACCGCTACGGCCTTAGGCGGGTCGACCATGACCGGCGATGGTGGCGGCGCTTTTGACGGATGAAAGAGATTTTGACGGTCAGATGGACCTATTGGTTCGAGGCTGATGGCTTTCCGATTTGGCCCAAGGACAGACCAATCCCTTAGTAAAGCCTCCGGGGCGAGAAAGACGCGAGCGGCGCCGCGACGATGAGATCACGTTAAAGCCGGATGAATTGATGTGGAACCGACCAATCTCTTACCGTCATCGCTCGCGCAAGCGGACGATCCAGTAAACACGAACGTTCACCGTGATTACTGGATGCTCCGCCTTCGCGGAGCATGACCACTGCGGGCGAGGGTGGAACGACCAATCCGAAATCATCATGCTTTAGCCGCTCGAAAGGGAGAAAGACATGTGCGCTCCAAGCGATGACGCCACGCCGGCGAATTCCCTCAAGGCACCTTCCGGCGCGGGGCGCCAGACGACGACCGCCGATCAGGACCTGGTCGATGACCTCGTCGCCGCCAATCACATTCTGTTCGACCAGGGCGTCGTCGATGCATTCGGCCATGTCAGCGTGCGGCACGACAAGCGCGCCGATCGCTTTCTCCTGGCGCGCAATATCGCGCCCGGCTCGGTCGCCGCCGATGATATCCTGGAGTACGGCCTCGACGGCGAGCCGGTTGCGCCCGATGGCCGCCGGCTCTACGCCGAGCGCTACATCCATAGCGAGATCTATCGCGAATACCCGCATGTCATCGCCGTCGTTCATAGTCACTCGCACGCCATCGTTCCCCTGAGCGTGCTCAAATCGGTGCCGCTGCGCGCCATCTTTCACATGGCCGGCTTCATCGGTGAAAGCGCCCCGGTTTTCGACATCCGCGATGTCGCGGGTCCCGGGACCGACCTGCTCATCAGCAATGGCAGCCTCGGACGGGCGCTCGCCAAGTGCTTTGCCAAGAGCAACATCGTGCTGATGCGCGGCCACGGCTCGACGGTGATCGCCCCGTCGCTGCGGCAGGTCGTGTATCGCGCGGTCTATGCCGAGATTAATGCGCGCTATCAGCTTGCGGCGATGCCACTGGGCGAGGTGAACTACCTGACGGCGGAAGAGGCCAAGTCATGCGAGCGCAATATCGAGGCGCATGTGCAGCGCCCATGGGATTTGTGGAAAAAGCAGGCCAAGGAACGACAAAACAAGCGGTAATGCAGGTCCGACGTCGCGTTCGCAGCCTGTTGGGACGGCAGTCGCGAGATCATCAAAAACCCAGGACCTTGATCGCGGTTCCGAATTGGAGCGGCGATCACGGCGTCGGACTTCCACGAAGGCCGCGAGAGCTAATTCCGTTCCGGTGGAACCGGAATTCGCTCCGGCTATTCTCTAGCGGTCGTATTTTCTACTGCAAACCGGTTGCCCATTCTATCGGTGGCGAAGCGGTTCCCACTTTGCCGGAAAATGCCTTAAGAGCTCGGGGACACCTCCTTGATCCACTTGGCGACCTCGGGCCACGCCTCTTTGAGGGTCTTTGCGCCCATGAACAGCCCGATATGGCCGCCGGGCACCAGCTTCTTGACGATCTTTTCCTTTGGCGTGCCCAGCCGCTTCTCGGCCTCAAACACCTGCGCGGACGGGGTGATGTCGTCGCTTGCGCCGGCCAAAAGGTAGGTCGGACAAACGATGTCGTGCAGTCCGATTTTGCGGCCGAGTGCCACGAATTTGCCCTTGCAGAACTCATTCTTCTTGAAGATGTGTTCGATCGCCTGCAAGTACCAACGACCAGGCAGATCGAGGGGATGTTCGTACCAGCGCGCGAACTGATCGCGCTTTTTGAGGAACTCGGGGTCCTCCACGTTTTCATACAAGTCGACATAGTTCTTGAGATAATGCACTTCCGGATGCATCGCCTTCCACCCGGCAAGCATGAACTTGCCGCGCATCAGGCCGCCGCCCATTTCAACTAGTCCCTCGAAGAAGCTCATCGGTTGCTCTTTGGCGATGTCCTTGATGAAGCCCTTACCGGCATCGGCGTCGAGCGGCGCACCGGCGGCCACGAAACATGCCGCCTTCTCGGGATAGCGCGCCGCGAACATGCCCGCCATCCAGCCACCCTGGCAGAGGCCGACCAGGTTCACCTTGCCACCCAAGTCGTCGACGTATGCGTTGATCCTGGCGAGGTAGCTGTCGATGTCGAAGTTCTGGTTTTCGACGGTCGCTGACTTCCAGTCCGTGACCAAGACGCGCCGCAGTCCGGCCGCCTGCAAAGTCTCAACCAGACTCTGGCCCTTGGCGTAGTCGGCGATCGTCGAGGTGTGCCCGGCGTAAGGCGCATCGATCAAGGTCGGCACCACCGTCTTATCTGCGCGGACCTTTGCGTCTGAGAAGTCGCGCAGGCGCATGACATCGCCTTCGTACAGGATGTCGTTTTTTGAAGCCCAGACCGGCTCGAGGACAACTTCCTCCTTTGTCACCTCTCCAAGAAAGTCGAGATTGCGCTTGTAGAGCGCCATTCCCTCTTCGCCCATTTCTGCGACCAGCGCCAACGGCCAGAAGAAGGGTACGCTGTGCTCGAATTTGGGTGGCTGCTTTGTATCCACCATCTCCCGTCCTCTCTCATGTTCTGGCCAGGACAAGCCCGACGATTGGCCCGCCTGTTCCGTGAGCGGGTCGTTCAAGACGCGGCAAGCGCAAGCGTATGCCGCGCAATCATCAGTTCCTCATTCGTTGGGATCGCAAAGACCGATACTCGGCTATCGGCAGCGCTGATGCGCGGACCGTTGGCGGCGTTCGCCTTCGCGTCGACGGTGACGCCAAGCCAGCCAAGCTTTTCGCAGACTTTGCCCCGGACCAGGGGCGAGTGCTCGCCGATGCCGGCGGTAAAGACGAGCGCATCGAGGCCGCCAAGCACGGCGGTATAGGCGCCAACGAATTTGACGATGTGATAGACGAAATAGTCGATCGCCTCGGCCGCTTCCGGCGCCTTGCTTTCCTCAAGCTCGCGCATGTCGCCGCTGATGCCGGAAATGCCAAGCAGGCCCGACTGCTTGTAAAGAAGCTTCTCCAGCGCCGCCGCATCCATCCGATCGACCTTCAACAGATGAAGCAGGATGCCCGCATCGATTTCACCAGAGCGGGTCGACATCGGAAGGCCATCGACGGCGCTGAACCCCAACGACGTATCGACGCTCTTGCCGTCGGCCATGGCGCAGATGCTGCAGCCACCGCCGAGATGGGCGGCGATCACGCGCCGGGCGTCCAGCGCATATTGCGGCACCTGCCGGCTGATGTAGTCGTAGGAAATTCCGTGGTAGCCCCAGTGCCGCAGGTTGCCTTCGCGGTACTCGCGCGGCAACGCGTACATCTGCGCGAGTCTCGGCATGGTGCGATGGAACGACGTGTCGAAACACGCCACCTGTGGCATCGACGGGCTCGCCTTGCGCATGGCGCGAATGGCGGCGATTTCATAAGGCTGGTGAGAGGGCTCAAAAGCGCACAGCGCATCGAGATCGGCAAGCACCTGATCGGTGACCAGCACGGGTTTTTCGTAATTGACCCCACCGAGGACGACGCGGTGACCGGCGGCGACGAACTCCACATCGCTCATATGCCCGTTGAGCCAATCGAAAATATACCTTAGGGCGCCGTCCTGATCGAGCGGGTGCTCCGCCTCCCAGTCATGCGCATCAACCGGTTTGCCGTCGGCACCCTTGGCGACGAAACTCGGACGGCTGCCGATTCCTTCGACCTGGCCGCGGCAGACAACCCGCAAATCTTCGCCGCCTTCATGCCGGTAGCCGGCGAACTTGACGCTGGTCGATCCGCCATTGATAACGAGTATGCCCTTGCGCTTACTCATCACTCACTCACCGCGGGGTGGAGCAGCGTCGGATCCTTCGCCGTCGCAGCGGCGAAAAGCACGGCAAGCGCGGTCGAAAACATCCGCGTGTCGGCGTTATCCGAACGGCTGGTCAAGATTACGGGCACCTTCGCTCCCATGACGATGCCGGCGCCCTGAGCATCACTCATGAACGACAGCTCTTTGTACATCATGTTACCGGCGTCGATGTTCGGCGCGATCAGGATGTCGGCTTGGCCCGCGACCGGCGATTTGACTCCCTTGATTCGCGCCGACTCGGCGTCGACGGCGATATCGAGATCGAGCGGTCCATCGACGATGCCGCCGGCGATCTGATTGCGGTCGGCCATCTTCGCCAGCGCCGCGGCGTCCATCGTGGACGGCATTTTCGTCCGCACCACCTCGACCGCGGAGAGGATCGCCACTTTCGGCGGATCGATGCCGATGGCGCGGGCAAGAATGATCGCGTTCTGGATGATGTCCTTCTTCTGATCGACATCGGGAGCGATGTTGATTGCCGCATCGCTGATGATGACGCGACGCGCGAAAGTGGGCAGCGAGACCAGCATGCAATGGCTGAGCAGGCGATCGGTGCGCAGATGGTTTTCTTTGGCGACGATCGCGTGCATGAACTGGTCGGTGTGGAGGCTGCCCTTCATGAGCGCATGCGCCTCGCCGCTGGCCGCCATGATCGCCGCCTTGGCGGCTGACTCTTCGGCGTCCGCCGTGGCGACAATTCTGTAATTAGCGAGATCCACCTTCTGCGCCGCGGCGACTTTACGGATTTCGTCCTCCGGGCCGACCAGGATTGGGGCGATCAGCTTATGGTTCACTGCCTCGACCGCCCCAAGGAGCGCGTCCGCGGAGCACGGATGCACCACCGCGGTCGGCATCGGCGGCAGCCCCCGGCACCGCTCGACCAATTCTTCGAGACGATGCCCTGCGTACTCCTTGCGCAGTTTCGTTTTCGGCGCGCCAACTTCGATGGTGGCATCGGCGATGAGAGCGCCGGACGCGCCGATGCAAAGACAGTCGAGCACGACCGAACCTTTGTCGCGGCGGATTTCCTTGACGGCGACCGTCGCTGTCACCCTGTCGCCGATCGCAACCGGCCGATGGAAGCGCGTCCTGGTCTCCTCGATCGTCGAGCCTAATCCGGGAAGATCGGAGCCGATCAGTGTGAAGAAAAGCGATGTCGCCCACGTCGAGACGCCTCGCGCCTCGACGAAGTGCTCATCGAGATTGGGATTGCCGGTGAGCGCCGCCCACAGCCTCAGATCGGCGCGGTTCAGCGAGCGGTCGATCGAGACGGAATCTCCTATACGAATCTCGTCCAGGGTCTTGTTTTCGACAACGCGGGTCACGGCCGCACCGCCTTTCGAGCATTTTCCGGCGAAGTGGGAACCGGTTCGCCGCAGAAAATGCGATAACTAAAGGACAACCGGAGCGAATTCCGATTCCACCGGAACGAAATTCGCTCTAGTGGACCGCCATGCGAGCCCATGCGCGGCGTCTCCCTGCGCTCGGGCCGCCGAGAGATAACGCCGATGAGCGCTACGATTCCGCTCGGACGCGGACAGCGCCAATCGTACCGTGCGGATGCAGCACCTTGGTGACGATCTCGGCGCTGCGCAGCCGCTTTATGGTGCGGTTCTCGACGAGCTGCTCCGTCGCCAGGCGAACGCCGCTGAGGATGAACATCCAGATCAGGTTGTAAAGCCAGACGCCGCCAATGGCCGCCCAGGAAATCGGCGGAACAAGCCAGCCGAACGCGCACATGAGCACCGCCAGGATCTGCGTCGCCACGATGGCGAAGAACAGCGGTGCGGCCGGGAATGGTGGCAAGAAGAACCATCTTTCGGTTCGTGTGACGAATAGCAGCAGGTGCCCGCCCGCGACGAGTTGCAGGAACATCACCGTCTGCAATTGGCTGCGGTCATCAAGACCGAACAATTGCAGGGACGGGTCCGACAGCGCTTTGATGCCGATCAAAAGTAATCCGAACGACTGGACGACGGCAAAGAATCCGAGCACCGCCGATATGCTCAGCATCAGCGGCATCTTCCACCGGATCGGCCGTTTGCTGACCGGCGTATTGTCATAAGCGATCGTCATGATCGGGATATCGTCCAAAAGCGACATGATAACGATCATGATTGCGGTCAGCGGCTGGAAGCCGAGGAAGATGGTCGACAATACCACCAGGAACATGATGTCCATGGTCAACGCGACGCGGTATATCGTGTAGCTGGTGATGCGGCCGAAGATCCGCCGGGCCTCGTCGATGGCGTTGTTGATGACCGACAGCCCCGGCGCGGTGAGGATCAATGCGGCGGCTCCCCGCGCTGCGTCCGTTGCGCCAGATACCGCGGTGCCACAGTCGGCCTGTTTCAGCGCCGGCGCGTCGTTGACGCCGTCGCCGGTCATGGCGACCAGGTGGCCGCGCGACTGCAGCGCCTTGACAATCGCGTATTTGTGCTCGGGGAACACCCGCGCGAAGCCGTCCGCCCGTTCGATCGCGTCTACGATCTGCGGCGGCACATTGTTCGGGTCCATGCCCTGCGGGAACGCGTCCGCCGCGGCAATGATATGGGTTCCCATGCCGAGCTGGCGCGCCGTTTCGCGGGCGATCGCCGTATCATCGCCGGTGATCATTTTCACCCGCACGCCCTTGGCGGTGACCAGATCGATCGTCTGCTTGGAATCGTCGCGCGGCGGGTCGAACATCGGCAAAATGCCGAGCAGCGCCCAGGTTGCGCCATTGTCGTCGGAACGGGCGACCCCGAGAGCCCGATAGCCTCTGTCGGCGAGATCGTCGACCGTCTTCTTCACCCTATCCGCGACGTCCTTCGCCGGCTTAATGAGCTCGACAATCGCCTCCGGCGCACCCTTGGACACGACGATGGTCTTGCCCTGCGCGCCAGTTACGGTCGCGGCCGTGCGCTTCGTGACCGGATCGAAGGGCACAAACTTGCTCTGCTTGTAAGATGCGAGGACAGATTGATCCTTGAGCGCTTCGATCACCGCGGTGTCGATTGCGTCGCGGTCTTCGATTTTGGAGGCGAGCGCGGCGGCAAGAATCACCGCCTGCGGATCTTTTGCAGCGAGAAGGATCGGGTCGCCGAGCTTGAGCTGGTTCTTCGTCAGCGTGCCCGTCTTGTCGGTGCACAGGATGTCGACGCCCGCCATCTCCTCAATCGCCTCCAACCGCGAGACGATCGCTTTCCGCTTCGACAAGGCGAGCGCGCCGAGCGCCATCGTGATCGAGAATACCGCCGGCATCGCCACCGGAATCGACGCGACGAGAAGGATTAGCACGAACTGCAGAATGCCAAGCGCGTCATTCAGCCCCCACGTGTTGGCGATGACGATGTCATGGTAGACACGGAAGGTCACCATGATCGCCGCCAGCACGACGGCGAGGACGATGAGGAAGTTGCCAATCTGGAACATCGCCTTCTGCGCATGGCTCACCGCGCCGGCGCCGGCCACGAGCTTTGCCGTGCGGCCGAAAAAGGTGTTGGAGCCGGTCGCGATGACGACCCCTTCCATCTCGCCCTGCTTGACGACGCTTCCGGAATAGGCCTCGTCGCCGACTTTCTTGGCGACGGGGAGCGACTCGCCGGTCAACGCCGCCTGGTCGATCGAGGCATAGTCGCCCGACACCATGCGCAGGTCGGCCGGAACGATGACGCCCAGTCGGATTTTGACGATGTCGCCCGGCACCAAGGTCGCGGCATCAACGACGCCCCATTTGCCGTCGCGCAGCGCCGTGGCTTCGGGCGCCAATCCTTTTTTCAGGGCCGCCAGTGCGTTCGCCGCCTTCAGGTCCTGCCACAAATCGAGGGCGCAGTTGAAGACCAGGAGCGCCGCAATGATTATGAAGTCTTCCCAATGGCCCAGGATCGCCGAGACGATGGCCGCTGCCTCGATCATGTAGGCGATCGGCCCCATGAAATACCCGAGAATCTTGGAGAGGAGGCTCTGTTCCTTCTCTACGAGGGCATTCGGACCATATCGATCGAGGCGGTTCGTGGCCTCGGCGCTGGTGAGCCCAAGACCCGGGTCAACATGGAGTTGGGAGAAGACTTGAGCGACCGGAATTTTTTCCAGATCAGGGCCGGATTCTTTGGCCGCTGCGTTTGCTGCAGCCGGACGGTCAGCCACCACGGTGTTCATCGCGCGCGCTCCTGACTCCGGGGTTGCCTAAAGTTTTAACGATTAGGCCTCCAAAACGAAATGGAGGGACGCGAACTCAACAGTCTTGCCGCGCGGTCACAAACCGATCGGGCATCATCGGATAAGTCCGTCCTGTTATTTCGCCATGTCATAGATCAAAATAACCCGTCCTGCCCTGCGTCGTAAGGTTTATTGCGGGCGCCACCGATATTGTCGTTCTTCTGGTCTGCCGGCTTCGTTGGCGTCCTAGTCGGTTGATTCAGCTAGATTGAAGGGTATAGGTGTTTAAGTTTGACACGGGCAGTTTTGGTTGTGAATTGCCAGTCTGCCTTGGTGTGATGG
>Ga0315534_1000787_pt1 | contig 22257 bp, 19 predicted proteins | sample SalMarSW160240MG_FD_203094 | JGI IMG/M metagenome (GOLD analysis project Ga0315534, IMG submission 203094) | Salt marsh sediment microbial communities from the Plum Island Ecosystem LTER, Massachusetts, United States - Salt Marsh Sediment SW1602-40 ... | reverse complement strand
AGCCTTTTCCGCGCGACATCGAGCATTTTCGGAATGAGAGGTCAGCTGAGTGAAGCGTTAAGAATCATAAACTGTTTGAGGGCCTTAGCCCGAGTTTTTATGATTCAACGCAACGAAGCTGACGTCCTGGAAATGCTCACGGAGCCCGGAAAATGGCTTGATGGCGACACGTTACTTTTTAAGAGACACGACACTAGATTTCTTGCCGGTTTGCCCGGGGAGGGCATATGTATGATCATTTAACTTTGACTTCAATTTCTTTCTTCTTGGCCTGCTCGGTTCTGGGAAGCGTTACCTTCAAAACACCCTTGTCAAAGCTTGCCTCAACCTTATCGCTCTGTATATCGACAGGGAGTCGAAATGAACGCTGGAAAGAACCGCAGTACCTCTCGCAGCGATAGTAGTGTTCGTCTTTCTCCTCTTCTTCTTTCTTCTTCTCACCTTTGATGGTCAGGATATCTCCCGAGACACTCACGTCGACGTCTTTGGCCTCAAGCCCTGGCAAATCAAGCTTGATAAGAAGCTTATCTTTGGTTTCGGAAATGTCCGCCGACGGCAGCCATTCCTCTGAACCAAACCCGGAAAAAGGCGCCACGTCAGAAAAGGGATCCCACAGCCTGTCCATTTCTCTGCGCAATGATCCGAGTTCTCTAAACGGTCTCCAAGGAACTAATTCCATACAAACCACCTCCCTATTGTGTGCCCTCCCCGGGGGCATTCGGTTACTCTGAAACCTCTGGCAAAAGCTTGTTGCTTGATGTCGGCTTACTATCAAAACCTTATTTTCCGGTTTGACCACAAAGCCTGTCTTTCATTGCAGATGCCAGGAATCATATTATGAGTATATGCTTAAAACTAAGCGCTCGAGCAAAGTTGTCAAGTCTCTTTTTCGGGATCGTTGCTACTGCGTACGCCATATAAGATAATGGACGCATATAGAGAATTGGGATGCAATGGCGCTAGGCTACCGAGTAATGGGCTGCTGTTGCAACTGACCGTAAGGCCACGTATTTATTGCCTTTATAGCCTAGCCGGGTTTTCACTAAATGGAGGCACCGCTCTTTAGGCCTTGTCGTGGGATAATAAAACGCGGAAGAGCTTGTCCCGTTCCGGTGCAATGCTCCTGGCATTTTTGCCTGTGAATACAAGGCGAATCGGCTTTTCCTTCAGCGTGTATAGATTCTTTTGGAAAGTATCTCGACCAAACGGATAAATGTCCTTCAGCCTACTCATATTGACAAAAACCCGTCCTACGCCATTACAATTTTCCTTCAGGACATTTAGAAGTTCACATGCTGAAGTGCCATCGAAATCGCCGGTGAGTTTGAGTTCCAGGCCAGCGTTCTTTCGGTGCATGGACATCTTGAAATTTGCTGCCATGAGTTCTCCTCCTTTCTTGACCACCAATTTCTGAAAAGTGGAGCTGAACTCGCAAGAATATGCGGCTTGTCATCTATCAACAATCTGTTCTACTTCTTGACTGCCTTGCTCTTTGGTTACTGAAAAAGCAATTTTCCTCTAAGGGCCTTCTCAGGGCCATCCCAGGAAGGCGGCAGCAGCGATAACAACGAGCAAGACGACAAACACCTTGGCAAGACGACTGAGCCGGCGACCGAACTGTTCCATAAACTCTTCGTCCCAACGTTGCCATTGTTCCATGTCGTTGCCTGTTCCCTCGCGCCTCAATGTCAAGCTCACGTCCTTTGCATCTTCGTCCAAGGCGCGATTTGTTTCTTTGGTGTTAGTTACCAGGCATCACTCACTCTGCGGCAGTCGTTACGCACTGTTTAAGGCCAAGCAATCGCTTCTCCACAAACAGGTCTCCTCCTGACAACTGTTTACCCTTTGGGTGCCGTAACAGGCGATATTGTTTTCGGCCTTTTGAATAGCACGGATTAAATCAACCTTTTTCATGCGATTATATTGCTTAATGCCTATACCTTTAGCCATGTTACGAATTTCCTGAAACTTCATTGCTACCTCCCTTCCGTGCCATGCCTTGCGTGCCAGTAGTGCTGATTACGTAGAAAGTCATCACTATGCAAACCGGGAAACAGGTGCCATGAACTCCCCCCTGCTCGTCGAGCTTGTTTACTCCCCGGAGAATCGAAGCCGATCTTGGTCTTGTTCGGCCATGTCAGGCAGTTTTCTAGCCGATGAGTCCCGGAAACGCTTTGCGAACTCGTTGCACGTGTGAGTCCGTTTGTTCTTTTCCCCACAGCACCATAAACAGGGAAAGAAGGTCTTCCAGGTCAAAAGTGTACCGTGCCTTCGGGTTCTTCTTGAATTGCTCGGTGAGGCGCTTTATGGCCTTTTTGGGGGACAGGACACGTTTGTTCGCCCTCATACTCCCCGCGTTCTTGTGCAATGCCTCCATGAGATTGTCAGCGACCTCTTTTTCCCGGTCTGGTGGTGCCGTAAGAATCTGGCGACAGATGCTCTTGGCCCTGTTCCAGGACACCTTTCCCTCCTCGAGCATGATTTTCAGCCTGGAATCCATGCCGGGCACAAAGCGTATGATTTCGTCCAACCAGGTGACACTCTTATCTAAAAAACTTGCAATCCGTTCCTTGTCCCAATTGGCATTATTTAGATACAGAACCGTTTCGAAATAGTCGGTTATCTTGGTATCCAAGCGGTCTGCATTGAGCTTGAGATTCAAGGCTCGCATCTCGTCCAGCTCCCCGGAAACCACACGAACATCCATACGGTCAAAGTAACCAGGATATCTTTTCCGGATGGCCTCTATAGCAGCCAGGCGATGAAACCCCCCGACCACGTAATATTCACCATTGATCCGTTCCCAAACAATCAAAGGCTCCAGCAGACCGTTTTTTAGGATGTCCTTTTCAAGGTGGGCAACCTTCCCTGGTTTAAGGCGCCGATGGTTGGATATCAGAGGATGTCTCTGGATATTGTCAAAGGGCATGTAGTCGTAGCGTTTGGTTGTGAGCATCGTTTCCCTCGATTCTTCATCCCTCAGCAGTAATGGCCTTTAGGTCATATCTAAAAGAAGAATACGCCGAGCACAGAACCACCGGCATTAAGATGCGCCGCTCGCACAGAGCTCCGGGCAACGCAGCTGTGCTTCAGTCGTCTCTGCAACGGCCTCTTGTCGCCTCAGGACCTCGGCTATCTTTCCTTTCAGTTCATCAAGGACCATGCTCTTGATCACGTAGCCATCGGCCTGAGAGAGGCGCGGGTCTTCCCTATAAGTGTCATAGGCCGTAAAAATAATGACCGGGAGGTCCGGAGCTTGCCTCTTGATCTCATGAAACAGCCCAAACGCGTCGGCTTCATCCAGGCAAAGGTCCAGGAGCACTAAATCAGGTCGAGAAAATCCTAGATGCCCGCTCACCGATGTAACGTCACCCACCCCGTGCACCCTGTACCCCTCCAAAATCAGTTCTTCGGAAAGGAGTTCCCGGATGCACCGCTGGTCATCAACAACGAGTATGTTTGCCATCATGCCCTCCCTAATGTGTCAGTGGTGCCTAGGCCTGAAAAGGAGTCGGCTTGACACTGAGCGAGCATTTCACCCATGCCAGAAACAACGCAGATCTCGCAGTCAGGAAACAGCGTCTTCAGCAATTCCCATAAACACTCATCAGGCTCTGGCTTACTGCTTACAATCACGATGTTTTTCATGGCCCCCCTTTTTTTCTCACCTCGTCAACTGATTTTTTGCACCAGATTTGTGGTTATGGACGATGTTTTGTTCGTTCTTGCTAGCCGTGGTCTCGTCCTGTGACTTTTCCAGGCAGTACTGCCGCCAGGTACAGTCAGAGTGGTCACAATGCCCCTGTGCCCTGCCAAAACAGTCCGGGTTGCCCTCAGCCCGCTGAATGCTCCTGATGAGATTTGTCAGGTCGAAAAAGTCGTTTTTCATAAACAAGGCCTCTCTTCACAGTCTATAGGGTGGGATTCGCTTGTCTGCCCAAAGCCTCGCGGCAAATGCCATTGTGTTCTTTAGGCTATCAGCCAGATCCTTGTGATGACGGTGGGACTGCATGCCTCCGCTCCTTGCCGTCCGAGCCGTCACCATTGCGCCTTTTTTTGTTTTCAACTATCTGTTTTTATTTGACTTGTCTATAGAGGAAGGCACTCATTTTTGTAGGAAAAATGACTGGGGGGAACCACCTAAAAAGATGGGAATTGGTCCCGATGAGAGGTACAAAAACCGATGAGGGAGAGGCGTTCTCTGCCGGGAGGATTATTCTTTCCACTCATCCAAGTCGATCAATCCAAGCTTTGCCGCATACCGAACCAATTCCATGGTACTGTGAATATCAAGCTTATTCATAATGTTGGTTCGATGGTTTTCAACCGTCTTGGGGCTGATAAAGAGCCTTTCCCCGATTTGCTTAGCGGAAAGTCCTTCAACCACCAAACGCAGGACCTCTTGTTCCCTGCGTGTGAGGGACTGGTACCTCGATTCTCCATTGGACGCCCTGGCTGAGGACTTGGCAAGCTTGCTCACGACTTTCTGGGAAAGGGACGTATCTAAAAAGTACTCGCCTTTTGACACGGCCTCCAGGCCTTCAACAAGCTTCTCTGTAGCCGATTCCTTGACCACGTATCCGGTAGCCCCTGCTTGAAATGCCTTGGTGATGAGGTCGACTTTGGAATGCATACTCACAATGATAACACGAGTATCCGGCAAAAACGTCCGGATTTGCCGGGTCACCTCAATGCCGCTTTGATCCGGGAGGGAGAGATCCAGTAGCACCACGTCCGGCTTCAGAGCCTTGGCCAGGGCCAAGGCCTCTTTGCCATTTCCGGCTTCCCCGACCACTGCAAAGTGAGACGTGCGCTCGATTAAGATCTTGACGCCTTCCCGGAAAAGGGGGTGATCGTCAACAATTAGCGTGGTCTTCTCATTGGCCATGATGCTTGCCCCCACAAGGCAGTTCTATAAAAATCTTTGTGCCCTGCCCCAGTCGTGATAGGACCTCCATGGTCCCCCCAAGCAAAGCAACCCGTTCTTTCATGCCCAGTAGCCCCAAGCGCTTTTCATAGTGTGACGCGGCCAGTCGAGCCGCCACATCAAATCCTCTGCCGTCATCTTCGACGCGTAGGATAATATTGGGGGAAGAAGGCACCAATCGGATGGAAGCATGGCTGGCATCAGCGTGTTTCGTCACATTGCTGAGGGCTTCTTGAACCAGTCGATATAAGGTAATCTTAGTATCAAAGTTAGCTTCTGACTCATCCACGCCGACGGATGAAAACTCGATTTTTAGGTCGTTTTTGGAAGCATACTCCTGACAATACTCGTCGAGCGCATCAACCAGACCTGCTTCATCTAGACCTGGAGGACGTAAATCATAGGCAAGGTCTCGCACATTCCCGATGACCCCCCCAAGTCCCTTAGAAAGCTCGGACATCCTCTGCCGAGCCCCAGTGGATATCTCTGGGTGACGATCACAAAACGTATCAAAGGCGATCTTCAACGCGGAAAGATCCTGGGCTAGATGGTCATGCAGGTCGTAAGCAAGTCTTTGCCGTTCGACCTCTTGTGCCTGCAGCAGCTGGTGGCTCAGGGTTCTAATCTGGTCTTCTGCCTGTTTACGTTGCGTAATGTCCATGGCCGCCACGATGACGCCTTTGGAAAGGTCACTTTGATCCAGTGCCGTCAGCTGAAGATAACAATCAAGAACTGCGCCATCTTTGGCAACCCACTTCGTCTCCATATGTCCAATGCCCTCGGCCTCAACCACAGGGTACAGGTTCCGGCCCACACGCTCGTATTCATCACGATTTGCATAGATCATTTTGACATTTATACCCTCCAGGGCCCCTTCCTCGTAGCCCAACTTGTTGTGAAAGGCCCTGTTGCCCCACTTGATGATTCGGTCTTGTGCCAGTCCAATCCCGACTGGACAGGCAGCCAGGATTGCCTTCAGTGTCTCCTCACGATCTCGCAGCGCCTTCTCGGTCCGCTTTCGCTCTGTGATGTCGCGAAGATGTTCGACCAGCATGATAACATTGTTCTCATCGTCCAACACTGGCCAGGCGTGTATTCCTCTGGTCTTTCCATCTAGGGGATTGGTCTGCTCGAAGTGCGCAGCTTTGCCAGTTCGAAATACCTCAAGAGAACGGCAGGGCTCGCAAGGGGTCTTGCGATTCATAAGGGAGGCGTAGCAATAAGGGTGCCCCCGTCGCACTTCCTCAGATAGGTGATCATCGTATTTCCAGTTCGACATCACGATCCGCAGATCCTTGTCGATCACAACGACAAGGTCTTGAATGGCATCGAAGACATTGGAAAGGAGCCTTTCCCTGTCCACTAAATCCTTTTGCGCAGCCTCCCGTTTCTCAGTTTCCTCTTGCAAAGCCTCAATCGTTCCAACCAGATTAGCGGTACGCTCTTTGACCCTCCGTTCCAAGGTGTCATGGGACTTTTGAAGCATCTCCTGTGCTCGTTTCCGGTCAGTAATATCCAGAGTGACCTCTGTCATACCTGCGATTTCGCCACTATCGTCTCGGACCGGATAGCCTTGTATGTACCACCACCGTCCATCGGGAGTCACCTTTTCAAGCGATTCCGGCTTACCCGTGTCATGTGCTCTTGCTACGGGACAATCTTCACAAGGGCTCTCTCGGCCGGCCCATACCTCATAGCAGCGACGGCCCATGAGGCCCTCTCGTGTCATACCTGCCGAGTGGCACGCCGCTTGGTTGGCCCACACGACATTCATCTCGGTATCCTGGTACACAACATGCTCCAACAGGCTATCGAGGATAGCTTTTCTTTCCTGTTCAGTCCGCTTCGAGGCCTGCTCTGCCTGTCTGGCTTCAGACGCTTCTTTCTCCAACTTGTTGAGCCGTTGTTTCAGTTCTTCATAGCTGGGTTTCTCGGCCATCAGAAAATCCTCCAACTCTCTAAGAAATACCACAGGCCCTGATCACAGATGTTTTTGACAGCGTGGAGAGAGCCTCTGTCAGCCCACCCCATCCAAAGTTTTGGAAGCTATCCAATTGAAGGTCCCTGTAACAAGCTACAGGGAATCTTCAACCGTAAGGAACGCTGACTTTCTTAGATACGCTCGCTAACCCCGCAGCAAGCTACGGGGTTAGCGCTTGCTTTTTCGGTTCAACAATAATCTGCTCGGCGCGCTTAATACGTGGCCCCTTTCATATCTCGGATCGCTCGATCGTCACTAATGATTTGCAACCTCGTCATCACGATGCCCCTCTTCTTCATAGACCGGAAAGCTAACCTTGAATGTTGTACCCAGATCCGGGGCCGATTCCACTTCGATATCTCCCTTGAAGTCTTTAACCAGGTTGTACGTAATGGACAGCCCCAGACCCGTCCCCTGTCCCGTCTCTTTGGTGGTAAAAAAGGGTTCGAAGATTTTGTTTTGAATGCCTTCTGGGATGCCCGTGCCCGTATCCCAGACCCGTGCTACAACCCCGTCTCCTTCTCGGGAGGTCGTAATGGTGAGTTTCTTCGGCGCCTCTGGGCCTTTTGCCTCCATGGCATCCCTGGCATTTGTCACCAGGTTCAGAAAGATCTGCTCCAGCCGGTTTCTGTCGGCCAGGATTTTGGGAAGGCCTTCATCGAGTCTGAGGTTCACCTCGATTTTTCGCAACTTGAACTGTTGACCTAGAAGCGTAAACACACCTCGGATGGGGTCATTCAGGTCCACCGGGTAAACCCTCAAGTCGCTCTTTCGGCCAAAATCCCGCAGGTGATCGATGATATGGGTGGCCCGTTCTACCTGCTCGTTTATGTTACGGCTCACCTTCAACACTTCATCGTCTGAGATCTGCTGCCCCCGCTTTATCTTCTTGGCAAAAAAATCAGCTCCCACCTGTATCACATTCAGGGGCTGATTGAGTTCATGGGCAATACCCGTGGCCATCTCACCAAGAGTGGCCATTTTGCTAGCCTGGGTGAGCTGGGCCGCCTGCTCAAGACGTCGAGTAATGTCAACGGCCCTGATAATCAAGCAGCTCCCGACATCTCCATCTTCCAGTTCCTTAAACCCGCAGGCACGGCTGTACAGATGAGTGAAGAAATGGCGGCCGTCCTTTTTCTTGGCCCACACTTTGGGTATGAAGACGTACACATTCTCGTGAGATTCTCCCAGGCTATCCGACACCTTGCCTGCTTCCTCGGCATCGAAGAGATCCAGAAAGGACATCTCCAGCAGTTCTTTGCGGTCATATTGATATGTCACCATGGCCGAGTTATTCACATCCAAGATCTTGTCCGAATACATATCAACTATAAAGAGAGGATTTGGGTCGTGATCAAATAAAAGGCGATATTTTTCTTCACTTGCCTTTAGTTCGCGCTCCGTCCGTTTTCGCTCATCTATTTCGCGCCTCAGTTGCTCATTGGCTACGCTCAATTCGGCAGTGCGCTCCTTGACCCGCAGCTCCAGCTCATCATGAGTTCTTCGCAGTTCGTCCTCGGCTCGCTTTCGTTTGGTGATGTCCCAAAAAATGCCCAACACACCTGTGATATGGCCCTTTTCATCTTTGATAGGCGTTTTGACTGTATGGACCCACATGTGTTGTCCATCCTGGAGGTACTCCTCTTCAACATCCTCTGGTTTCCCGGAGGCGACTATTTTCTTATCGTCCGATCTGTATTTTTCAGCCAGAGCCTTTGGAAAGAAGTCGTAATCTGTCTTGTTTTTGATCTCTTCGGGTTTGATGTTCAAATCTCGAGCGTAGTTCTCATTGCAGGATAAATAAACTGAAGCGTTATTTTTATGGAATATCTTCTGTGGAAGATATTCAAGCAACGTTTTATACTTATTCTCACTCCGCCGCAGCGCCTCTTGCGCATGCTTGCGCTCCGTAACATCGATACCCAATTCAAGCAGCAGTGGTGAACCATCGATGTCGGAGAAAGGGTAGTCGTAAATCTGATACGCCCTTCCATCGCCCCGCACCCACTCCCACTCTATCGGCCTGCCTGTCTCGAAGACACTGAACGGTCGGCACGACTTGCAAGGCTTATCTCGCCCCGTAATAACTTGGTAACAGGGTCTCCCATCCGGCTCTCCAAAGCGTTCCCGGAAGGTGCGGTTAGCAAAACGGATAGAATGATCCGGCCTCTGAAGATAGACATATGCAGGGAGCCCATCAAGAAGGGAAAACAGCCTTTTCCGCTCAACCTGAAGCGCCTTCTCCGCCCGCCCCAGCTTAAAGGCTTGTCTCTTTAACTCCTTAACTTCTTGTTCCAATTCTTTGTAAGTGGGTTTTTTAGCCATGGAAAAAGTCCTTTCCATTGACCTCAACAACAAAAAAGGCCCCGAGCAAACGTATCTTTAATACGACGCATGGAGCCTTTATCAGTCCCATCGTGTTTCCTGGTGAGCTTTATGGTGTTTTGATCGAATTTGATGTCATTCGAAATCCTTATACATTAGACGGCTATAGGTTGTCAAAGGCAGGAACCCTCCAGTCACGAGCCTATTGGAAAATGACCATATTTTGGGGTCGAAGCCGGGGCTGTAGAATTCTCGTAGAGCATAGGGAAGCGTTGCGGGCAGACGAAGATCGTTGAGGGGCGCAGATACTATTGTGTGCCAGGGAAGTTTGCGAAAGGAGCGAGGTTTTCACCGATTTTGGGGGCACTACTGCTGTATGCCCCCAAACGCATGATCGGATAAAACCTATTGAAGCCAATACTCTGTTTCAGGGGGCTGCGAGCAGATCTTGAAAGGTTCGACACATTATTGGCGTCGGCCGAGAACTACTAAGGGGTTTAGTTCGTTAATTCGATGAGACACTTTGTGCAGGCCACTTATCCCGGAGGCCAAAGGTGAGAAGAGTGCCTAAAGTGAGTCCCGCCTGGCGAGATTAATGTGCACGCCATTGCCCGTACGTCCGTCGACCTTCAGTCTTCCACCTTGATTTTGGACAGCTTTGACTTCTTGCTTCCAGGGCCTTTCTTCAGGGTGTCGATCCGGGCGTCAATCAGAGACTTGATGCCTTCCAGAAACTCAATGCGCGCATTGTTCATGTGTTTGAGGAAGGGGGAATTTCTCTCCGAAACGTCCCTGAAGTATCCTAGAATGTCACACACGGGGCAAACAAGGTCCTGCTTTTTTTCGGCTGCTTTTTTTGTTGTTTTCTTAGATGCCATGGTCTCCTCCAAACTTGATGACTACCTTATCTCGCTCCACCTTCGCACCTGAAGGCTCTCTAGCGGCAATGTTGCGGGGGAGCAACACGTGCCGCTTGAACCCACCGATGCGCACTATTAGCTCCTCATTGCGTTTACTCAGCTCAACCTCCTTTCTTGTGAGGAAGGGTATCTTGATGTCCAAGAAGTAATCGTCCTGGACCTTCCTGAAAGCATAAGGGGTGTCTGCATACAGAACCTGCTCGGGGCTGAATCTGCCATAAATCTTTTTGGCCAAGTTCGAAAGTTGCTTCTTGCCAACGACCTGATCGGCAAGCATAGGGACCTTGAAGATAGGAGTGGGGCTGAACAGCTGATATGTTTGCTCAATGTAGTGAGCCTGGGTTTCTTTCCATTTGGCGAAGTAGCCATTGTCAACAGCCTCTGGAAGTATACGATTAACGATGATGGCATCTACACACATTTTGTAAAGGCTGAAGTACATGTAAGCTCGCTGTGTCTCTTTCAGGATGATCTTTTCGGGGTTAGTAATTAGGCGAACGGTAGTGGTCTTGGGATCAGAAAGGAGTTTGTCGATTCCTTCAAGCCGATCAAAGAGCCTTTGGATTGTAGCAAAATACTCGTCTTCTGGAAGGGGCAGCGAATAAAGCCTCTTGGTAATAGGCCGAGCTAACTTGACGACTGTGCGCTCTATATCAAAGATCTTATTCATGTACCATTCCAGGCTCGTTGGGATGCTGATGAAGCGAATCGACTCCCCCGTGGGGGCACAGTCAAGAAGGATCACGTCGTAGCGGCTTTCTGCCACATACCGGTTGATGTGCAAAAGAGAACTTACTTCCTCCATACCAGGGAGAATGGCAAGCTCCTCAGCCAACACCTCATCAATGCCCGAGATGTTTAAAAGGCTGCTGATGTACTTGTGTACTTCCCCCCAGTTTTTCTTGATCTCTTCCTGGACGTCCACCTCCTGAATGAAAAGGTGCTTGCCGACCCTAAGGGGTTGTCCCTTGTTCTTGTCCATCAAGCTTCTGTCAAGGTCAAAGGAATCTACCAGGCTGTGAGCCGCATCAAGCGACATGATAATTGTTTTCAAGCCCTTTTGGGCACAGGCCACTCCGCTTGCGGCCGCGATGCTGGTCTTGCCAACGCCGCCCTTTCCTGCAAAAAGCACAATTCTCATAGACTCACCTGGAATACCTATCGGCACAAGGCGTAAGGCCTAAAGCGCGCGGCTCATAGCTCATAGTCCTTAGTGCCCTGTGCTCCATGCCCTTTGCCCTCTGCTCTATCCCTTGTTCTGGCCGTTTCTGAACGCTGATGTAATTATAAGCCATACCGTGCTTGGAGTAAAGGGACTAATCTGTATGGTCGGATGTCCTGGTTTTGCCTGCTCATCCTTGACCGGAGAGAGGACTTGACGCTGAAATGAGTTACCTTGGTATAAAGAATAAAGGGCGACCCAGTCATATGAAGCACCCCTGCTAGCAATGAAGCGCCCTATATGTCATGAGTCTCTTATGGCCGGTGGGCTTCTATGGTCGTTGTGCCAGCAAAGCGGCGACGACTCAATATGCAGTCGGTTGGCTGAGCTAGGCTAGTGTGTCGATACCTAGCAGTATATGAACTCACAAAAATCGAGGCCACGTAAAGATATCACAGGGGGGTGCGTTCGAGCATCAGGACACGTCCGCAAAGGTGTCCAAATGATGTCGAAACTCAAACGCGCAGAAATGGGAGTGCGTACAGCTTGCCAACATTTATAATACTGGCGGAACACATCTTCCTTGCCAGAATTTGTGAGTCTTATCAACTGATTTTATTGAAGATATCTGACAAATCGCCCGGCCCCAGACGCCAGATGCCTGAGTACAACTTCCTTACAACCTCTCTATTTTTCAGAAAACCCTGGTGTCATATGGATATCGGAAAGTGTGTTCCGGTGCTTTCGCCAAGTCCTCTCGTAGAATGTCACGATTTCGTGGCCGTCCCCGCTGAGCCCTCAGGCTTGTCAAATGGGAGAGTCAAGGGAACCTTCATCAATAAGCGATCAGCTCAAATCGATAACCGCGTACCCGTTTCCCTTGGTGATTCGCGGACTCCTGTGCGCAGCGTAAATGACCCCTTCCCCCCATCCAATTCCAGAACATCGAACCATTACGCCTATAGCAAAGATAAACTTCACCGGGCTTCTCGATCCTCATAGGTTACGCATGCACGTTTAAGATGGCCACTTTATGGAAATCTTGCGGTGTGACTGAACAAAATCCCTCAAATACAGATTAATAAGGTTTTGGTATTCCCGATTCTTCTGACATCTTTTTGAAGTATTGAAGATTCCCTGCAGCAAGCTGCAGGGAATCTTCGACCGTAAGGAAGTTTCCATTTTCAGATACGCTCGCTAACCCCGCAGCAAGCTGCGGGGAATGCGCTCGCTTTCGCGGTTCAATGATATCGATGCCCATACGAATGGTTACCTGTTTCTTCAGCCTCTTTGCATAAGGATTCTTGCGCCCTTTCATCTGTGAAAAATCGTATTCTTTTTTCATCGTCTTTCTCCAGAATAGGCTCTTTGTTCATTTTTCGTGGCTTTCCTTGCGGAAATGATCCTGATTCCCCTACTATCCTCACGAAAACTGTAACTGACCACCAAGACTCGCAGGCGGCAACTAAGAGGGTCCACCGCCATGCTCCGGAATACGCACCTATTACTCCTAAGCAATGTGCTTCATATGAACAGCATCTAATTGACAGGCTTCAACACAGTCCAAGCATCCCAGGCACATATCTTGAAAAACAATCGGCGGTTCAAAAACGCCGTCTAGCTGTTTGATAACCGTATGCGAGCATGCCGACACTGCTGCACAAAGACCTACATCGGGATTGCATTTGGTTGGATCACATATTGTGTATTCAACAAGAGCAAATGACTTCTTCGGCTGTATGGACATTTAATGGCCTTTTCACGAAACCATCAATTTTGCCGACTTACGCAAGATGCAATGCCTCAATCACCTGCCGGCCGGAAGCCAGTTGTGGGCCAAGAAAAGGGGCAGCTCTGCAGCGCACACGGGGCCGACGATGACGTTCCAGTCGGTGAGTTCTTCCAGCTCATGGCCCACAGCGGCAGCCAGTCCGGGGATGATGATCTTTCTGTGGGAGATCCTTTCCAGGACGCCTGAAGCCCGAACGTCTTGTTTGATCTGTTTGGCTGTCAAGGCCTTGAAAATGAGGGCCATATCGACCGTATTTCCCTTGGTGTCGGAGAAAAGGAGACAAAAAGGGCTGCTCGTCGTACTCAGAACGGACATGAGGACATCTTGCGTGTGCACATGGTTTCCTGAGACCAGCAGAGGACTTTGCTCGCCGGGATGATTGATTTCCACCAGCCCGATCGGTCCGGGCCGGGGATTCGTCACACAATCAAATTTCGGCAGGATATGATCGGCATCCAAGGCGATCTTAAAGGGATAGTAAAGATTTTGGGCCATATCAGGACAATCGGAAGGCCGTTTTTCGCCGCGCTTCAAACCCTGAACAAATTCCTCACAGGTCTTTGCCCCGCACGCCTCACAGTCGGTTTGAGGGAGGTATTTCAAAAAATCGATTCGGTCCAGATAAGCATCAGCGAGCAGCATGACGAGTCTCGAGACAAGCCCTGGCTTCACCCACGGTATAAAGAGAGCCGGTAATGCACACCAAGTCGCCATCACGGGCCTCGTCCAGGGCAAGGGATACGGCGTCCGGCAGATGAGATATGACACGAAGGTCCTGTGTGATGGGTCGTACAAAAGTCCCCAGCTCCTCCGGGTCGGCAGCTCGTTCATACTCCGGTTTAGTGAGGATCATGAGGTCGGCGATGCCGGCGAGATCTCGCAGCATGGGCTTCCATGCCTTGTCTTTGAGGATGCCGAGCACCAGGATGATTCGACGGGGTGCCATGCCATTTTCCAAGAATGTCTTGAGGCTCCTCACCGCGGACGGGTTATGGGCGCCGTCTAAAAGAATCAAGGGCTCCTTTGACACCACCTCAAGACGCCCGGGCCAGCGCGCTGCGGCAAGGCCTGTATAGACGGCTTCATCCGACAGGTTCAGATCCTTGTCCATGAGGAGTTCCAGGGCTCCAAGGGCAAGGGCGGCATTGGTTATCTGATGATCTCCCAGGAGCCCAACTTTCAGCCTGGGCCATCGTCGGTTTTCCCCCAGGTAGGAAAAAGACCCATCTCGCTCCTTTCGGATCTTGATCTCCTTGCCAAGCCTGAGCAGTGGCACGCCATTTCCCGAGGCGGCCTGTTCAATGACCCGAAGCGCATTTTTCTGCCGCGTGCCCGTGACCACGCCGGCACCGGTCTTGATGATGCCCGCCTTTTCAGCAGCGATCTCGGCGAGGGTCTTTCCCAGATATTCCGTGTGCTCAATGCTGATGTTGGAAATGATTGAAACCGCGGGATGAACCACGTTCGTGGCGTCATAGCGACCGCCCATCCCGGTCTCAAGGACCGCCCAGTCCACTCCTGCCCGGGCAAAATGGTGGAGGGCCATGGCCGTGGCGCATTCAAAGAAGGTGGGCGGCTCACCTTGGGTATAGATCCGCTGGACGGCTTCGGCAGCCTCCGCCACATCTTCATCGGAGATGGGGCGGCCGTTGATCTGGATGCGTTCATTGAACCGGACAAGATGGGGCGAGGTATAAAGGCCCACCTTGTATCCGCCATGGGCAAGGACTGACGACAGGAAGGCGGCAATCGATCCCTTACCGTTGGTGCCTGCCACATGAATGCAGCGATATTGATCCTGGGGATTCCCCAGGCCCCTCATGAGGCGGGAGATGGTGGCAAGCCCGAGCTGAATGCCGAAACGTCTCAGCCGATAAAGGGCAGACAGGTGTGCGTCAACAGAAGAGATCATGGAGACGAGTAAACCCCCATGTTGGAACGTTGGAGTAAACGGAAGGGCTAATGTTTGAAGCTTCTCTGGCCGGTACACACCATGGTGGCGCCGGCCTCGTTGCAAGCCTCAATGGACTGGTAGTCGTTCAGCGAGCCACCGGGGTGGATGACGGCAGAGACCCCTTCCCGGAGCCCCACATCCACCCCGTCCCGGAAGGGAAAAAAGGCATCACTGACCATGGCAGCGCCGATAAGGCCACCCTTTTCCTCGGCTACCCGGTCATCGATCTCTCTTTTTTTCGCCTCGTCGGCAAGTTCATTGTAAGCCATCCCTAGTCTTTCAAAACAATACCGGTCTGCAAGCTTGCGGTAGGCCTTGTCCCTGGCAATCTCAGCCACGCCAACCCGATCCTGCTCACCGGTTCCGATCCCCACGGTAACCTCATTCTTAACATATATGACCGAATTGGATGTAACCCCGGATTCCACCAGCCAACCAAAGAGCAGATCCTGATACTCCTGCTCCGTTGGCTCCCTCTCGATACGGTAGGTTTTCCCATTGTATTCGCATTCTGCCAGTTTTAGATCCTTCTTGGTCCTTGCTTGCGGGACAAAAGACCATTGGGCAATCAAGCCGCCGTCAACGAGGGCCTTGAATTCGACGACCCGCTCGCCCACAAAGGTTTGCAGACGACTGATATTAGCAATCCTGATGACGCGGAGATTCCTTTTTTTGGCAAAGATATCCATGACGCCCGCCTCAAAATCCGGGGCCACCACCACCTCGGCGTATTGTTGGCTGATGGCCTCTGCCGTGGCCTTGTCCACCGGCTGGTTCAGGCAAATGCAGCCGCCAAAGGCGGCCACGCGGTCTGCCATGTTCGCCTTGATGTAGGCCTCCTCCAGGGACTCGGCCCGCGCGACCCCGCAAGGATTGTTGTGCTTTACGATCACCACCGTCGGCCTGCCCGTAAAGTATCTCAGGATGTTCAGGGAATTGTCCGCGTCCGTGAGGTTGGTCTTGCCCGGGTGTTTGCCTGATTGAAGGAGTTCGATATCCGAGGCGAGATATCTGCCGGGCTGAATCATCTGGGTATCCCCCAGGATCAGGTTCCCATTCACCAGCCTGTACAAGGCAGCCTCCTGCCCGGGGTTTTCCCCGTACCTGAGGCCCTTTTGCACATCATCGACCACCCAGGCCACCTTTTCGTAGAAAAGCGTCTGACGCTTATCGCTATCCACAAAGGCGATTTCCATGTGGGGGGAAAAGTGGTCATCCATGACGGTCCGGTACATTTTCTTGAGATCTTCAACCATGATACTAACCCTCCATCATTTGATAACAGGAGCGGACATCCTCAAAGGGTCTGCCTGCCAGAAAGTCCGCAATGTGGCGGTCATACGCGGCGGTGTGATCAAAGGCCTTTTGGGCCAACTCGTATCGAAGGCCCAAAGACAGCTTGCCGTGGTTTACTTGCATCTCCGAAATGATCTTTGCGTAGTCCTCAGGATTTACAACGGCGGCCACTCGGATGAAATTCTTGGCCGAGGCCCTGATCATGCACGGCCCCCCGATATCGATGTTCCCCCTGGCCTCTTCCACGGTGACCCCTTGTCTGGATATGGTTTCCTTGAAGGGATAAAGGTTGACCACAACCATGTCTATGGGAACGGCGCCGGTCCTTTTGAGGTCTTGCTGGTGGGCGTCGTTGTAAGTCTCTGTGAGCAGGCCAAGATAGATCTTGAAATCAAGGGTCTTGACGAGGCCTCCTTGGGTTTCCGGTTGGCCCGTGTATTCACTGACAGGCGTCAGACAAGACGCGGCCCGATCGCCCAGGATCTGTTGAATCCTGGCGTAGGTGCCGCCTGTGGAGTAAATTTGGATGTCCGGATTGATTTCCACGAGCGATGGTATCAGACTTTCCAGGCCGCCTTTGTCGGACACACTCACGAGGACATGCTTCACCTTAACGAATCCATCGATCTTTTCAACAATGTTCAGTGCCATGATCCCCTCCTTGCGCTTTTCAGCGTACAATATCTCGAATTCGCACCACGACCTCGCACAGGCCCGCTGATCCTCCCACAAGATTTGTTGCACCGTCAAGATGTTTTCGGATTTGATTTGACATACTTGACGATTTCGTTAAGACTTCGGCCCAGGGTGTGAAAACGGCCCCACGGACATAGGAACGGACACAAGAGATGAAGGACGTTCAAAGCCAGCCGGATCACAGAAAGATCGATATCAACAAGGTGGGAATCAAGGGGATCAAGTATCCCGTCAACGTGTTGGATAGGACCAACAAGGTTCAAGCCACCGTGGCCTCGGTGAACATGTACGTGCATCTGCCCCACAAGTTTAAAGGCACCCACATGAGCAGGTTTGTAGAGGTCCTGAATGAATATTGCGGCAACTTGAACCTGAGGGCCTTCTTTGAAATGCTCGAGGCCGTGAAGACGACGCTTCATGCCCGCAGTGCCAACATTGAGATAAGCTTTCCCTATTTTATCAGCAAGAAAGCGCCGGTATCAGGCGTGGCCAGCCTGATGGAATACACCTGCGACTACATCGGAGAGATGAACGGCGATGAACATAAGCTCTTTGTCTGCGTCAAGGTGCCTGTGTGTACCCTGTGTCCTTGCTCCAAAGAGATAAGCAGCCTGGGGGCCCATAATCAGCGGGGCCTTGTCTCGGTGACACTGTTCTTCAAGGAATTCTTCTGGATTGAAGAAGTTATAGAGATCGTTGAGAGCTCGGCCAGTAGTGATGTTTACGCCTTATTGAAAAGGGAAGATGAAAAGTATATCACGGAACAGGCTTACAATCGCCCGATGTTTGTAGAAGACGTCGTGAGAGAGGTCACCGAAAAGCTGACGAAAGATGCGAGATTTACGTGGTTCAGTGTGGAGGCCGAGAACTTTGAAAGCATCCATAACCACAGCGCGTATGCTTACACTGAGGTGGCCTCTCGGCCATAGCCGCCATCCCCCTATGCTATCCTGACAAATCCTTGGAGGCTCCGGGCACCGGTTCCACCTTGACTGCGCAAACCTTGTACTCGGGTATCTTCGATACCGGATCCACGTCATCAACGGTCAGCAGATTGGCGGCGGCCCCTGGGAAGTGGAAAGGGATGAAGACAACCCGTCTGGGACATTTCCTCGTACGGTGCGCCCGGGCTACCAGTTCGCCGCGACGCGACGAAACCTTCACCATCGAACCTTCCCCAATGGCGAGCTCCTCGGCATCTTCTGGATGAATGTCCAATAACGGCTCCGAATAAAGTAACCTCAGGTCCCGAACCTTGCGGGTCATCGTACCGCTGTTGAAGTGGGATCGCACACGCCCTGTGGAAAAAATGAAGGGGTAGGTCTCGTCCGGCAGTTCACGCGGCGGCATGAATTCCACGGGATGAAACAGCCCTTTGCCCCGGGTAAACCGGCCCTTGTGAAGATACGGTGTCCCGGGATGCTCCCGGGTCGGGCAGGGCCATTGAATGCCTTGTTCTTCCAGACGGTCGTAGTGGATACCGCCATAAATGGGCGTGAGACGGGCGACTTCTTCCATGATCTCTTCGGGAGACCCGTAGTCCATTCGATAACCCATCTTTTCGGCGAGCTCGCAGAAGATCTGCCAATCGGGCCTGGCCCGTCCTACTGGAGGAAATGCCTGTCTGACCCGCTGAACGCGCCTTTCCGTGTTCGTGAAGGTGCCTTCCTTTTCCACAGAGCTCGCCGCCGGAAGAACGACGTCGGCCAGTTTTCCCGTCTCGGTCATGAATATGTCTTGCACCACCAAAAAATCCAATCCCTTCAATGCAGCCGTCACCTCGCTGGCATTCGGATCACTGGCCACCGGATTTTCGCCGACAATGTAAACGCCTTTTACCTTCCCCCTGAGTGCGGCAGGCCAGATCTCCGTGACGGTCAGGCCGGGCTCGGGTGCCATCTTGACTTTCCAGGCCCGTTCAAACTTTTCCATGATCTGCGGGTCGGAAAGCCTTTGATAGCCGGGAAGCACATCCGGAAGGGCCCCCATATCGCAGGCGCCCTGGACATTATTCTGGCCACGCAGCGGATTGACCCCGCCCCCTTCAATGCCCACATTTCCGCACAGCATGGCAAGGTTCGCAATGGCCCTGACGTTATCGGTGCCGGCCACATGCTGTGTAATTCCCATGGCATAAACAATGGTGGCCGCCTCGGCTCCTGCGTACAGGCGGGCAGCCTTCTCAAGATCCTTGGCCGGGACGCCGGTGATCCTTTCCACGGATTCGGGGTCGTATTTTGCCACGGTTTCCCGCAGGGCGCCAAACCCTTCTGTTCTCTCTTTTACATAAGACTTGTCCCACAACCCGTCCTTGATGATCACGTGCATGAGACCGTTGAGCCAGGCCACATCCGTACCCGGCCGGGGACAAACCCACACGTCGGCGTATTTCACCACTTCCAGGTTCCGGGGGTCTGCCACGATGAGTTTCGCCCCCCGGCGGGTTACGGCCCGCCTGATATGGAGATCCACGATCGGATGGTTGTCCGTTGGGTTGCTGCCGGTCAGCAGGATCACGTGGGCCTTTTCTATATCGTCCATAGAATTGGTCATGGCCCCGCTGCCAAACGCCGCGGCCAGCCCAGCCACAGTCGAGGCGTGACAAAGCCGTGCACAGTGGTCCACGTTATGGGTTCCGATCACCGCCCGCATGAATTTTTGAAAGACATAGTTTTCCTCATTGGTACATTTGGCGGAACTCAAGCCGGCCAGAGCCTGGGGACCATATCTCTCCTTGAATTCCAAAAACTTCCGTGAAACCAGGGAAAGGGCCTCGTCCCACCCGGTTTCAACGAAATACTCGCCTTTTCGCACAAGGGGCGTCCGGAGGCGCCTTGGATGATGGACAAAATCGTACCCGAAACGGCCCTTGACGCAGGTGTCGCCAAAATTCGGGGGATGCCTCGGATCAGACGTCACCTCCACCAGGGACCTGTCCTTTACGTTGAATGTCAGGTTGCACCCACAGCCGCAATAGGCGCATACGGTGCGCACCTGTCTCAGCTCATCCGAACCAACGGGCAGCGTCACGTACTTTTTTACCAGGGCGCCCGTCGGGCAACTGTCTACGCACTTTCCGCACGAGGTGCATCTTTCGTTTATCCTGATCTCCAGGTCCAGAGGCAGATCGTTCTCATCGAATTCCATGGCACGGACCTCCATGGCCTGGTATTCACAATGGGTCTTGCAACGCAGACAAAAGATGCATTTGTTCGAATCGATCATGATCAAGGGATGGCTGTTGTCTGTCTCATATCGGGGGGCTTTGGGCGTTTCTAAGACAGAAAGATCCACATCATAGGCGGCGGCAAGCCTGCGGAGTTCGCACTTGGACAAGGCCTTACAGCCGCAGCCCAGACATCGTCGTGCCTCTTGACGGGTCATATCTTCTGAAAAGTCCAGGGTATATTCGCAAAAGTCTCTTACCCGCCTGTCAGGCGGACGTTCCGGAATCTCCTCGGCTGGCTGGATCTGAATGTCGTCGAAATTCTTGAGGGCCACGTCATGAAGATTCTTCCCTTTGATGACATGGACCTCCTTTTTTCGGGGCGTGACCGGTTTTCCTGAAAGGTAAGCGTGAATGGAATCAGCCGCCTTCCGGCCGGCCGCAATGGCCTGAATGACCGTCTTTGGGCCGCTCACGGCATCGCCGGCGGCAAAAATACCCGTTGTGTTCGTTTCAAAGGTGTCCGGGTCAACGACCAGGGTGTTCCTGGATACAGCCAGTTCACGGATCCTGCTTCCTGAAAACATAAATGACAGGTCCGGGCCCTGGCCGATGGCTGCAATGACATTGTCGACTTCAATCACGAATTCAGTGCCTGGAAGGGGGATAGGACGCCGTCGTCCACTCTCGTCCGGTTCGCCCAGCCAGGTTCGAAGCACCTCAAGCTTCAGGTGCCCGGCCTTTTTCGTGATCCTGGAAGGAACGGCGACAAGAAACAGTTTCACCCCCTCGGCCTCTGTTTCCCGAACCTCCTGCTCCCTGGCCGGCATCTCCAGACGACTGCGCCGATAAACAATCGTCACGTCTTCGGCCCCCAGCCTGAGACAGGTCCGGGCCACATCCAGGGCCGAGTTTCCCCCTCCGATCACAGCCACCCTTTTACCCAGATGAACCTCTGTGGCGGTGCGTACATGCTTTAGGAATTCCAGTCCATGAAGGACCCCTTCCAGATTTTCCCCTTCTATCCCGATGTCCTTGGTCTGCCAGGCACCGGTGGCGATAAAAAAGGCCTCAAAGCCTTCTTTGGTCAAGTCTTCCACGGTAAAATCCCTGCCCAGTCGCCGGCCGGTTCTGACCTGTATGCCACTGCCCGTTTCCACGATGTTTCTTATCTCCTGATCCAGGATCTTTTTCGGCAGTCGATACTCAGGGATGGCATAGCGCAGCATGCCGCCCAATTCCGGCATTCCCTCAAAAATGGTTATTCCATGACCCTTTCTGGCCAGATAGTAGGCCGCTGACAGCCCTGCGGGTCCCCCACCGATGACCGCCACGTGACGCCCCGTGTCTGGACAAGGCTCGCAGATGTCGGTTTCTTGAGCCTCCAGAAAATGATCTGCAACAAATCGCTTCAGGTGGTTGATAGGCACCCGCTCTTCAACCAGAATCCGCCGGCACATGGCCTCACAAGGATGCGGGCAGACCCTTCCCACGGACAACGGCAGGGGGTTCTTCTCCTTGATGAGCCTGAGCGCCTCAAGATACCTGCCCCGGGCGATGAGACCGACGTATCCCTGGACATTGATATGGGCCGGACAGGTCAATGAACACGGCGAGATGCAGTCTCCATAGTGACGGGAAAGCTGGAGTTCCAGGATGTGTCTGCGGTGTGCCCGAACACGATCACTCTGGGTGGACACCACCATGCCCTCTTCTGCCGGTGTGGCACAGGCCCGCAGCAGATCCTTTCTGTCGGCAATCTCAACCACGCACATCCGGCAGGGATGTTCACCATGCTGACACAGACTCGGAATAGGGATGCCCGCGCGCGACGACGCATCGAGCAGACTCGTACCCGGTTCAACCTGGGTGATTTGATGATCGATTTTCAGTTGTATCTTGTTTGACACTGCGATTTTCCCCCGCTTGCCGGCTCCTGACTGAGCCGCGCAACGAGCAGTTGGAGCAACTATTGTGCCAACAATCCAGCCGTGTCGGCTCGTAGTTCCTTTCTACGTAACATTGAGGCCTTTGAAAA
>Ga0315534_1000785_pt1 | contig 22284 bp, 33 predicted proteins | sample SalMarSW160240MG_FD_203094 | JGI IMG/M metagenome (GOLD analysis project Ga0315534, IMG submission 203094) | Salt marsh sediment microbial communities from the Plum Island Ecosystem LTER, Massachusetts, United States - Salt Marsh Sediment SW1602-40 ... | reverse complement strand
CGGAATTCAGAAAAAGGCTAGGACAGTACTTCAGAACCAAACATTTCAATCTGAATATGAGGAATTATCTCACTAGGAATGTGTCAGGGGACTTATCTTAATTGGTCTAGCTTGTGGGGATGGTGTGTAGTCGACGAACACAATCGCAGCCTGAGCACCATTGGCGAGTTCTCTAACCAGTCTGTCGTGTGTGTCAAATCCGCCAAGGACCCACCCACCACCATGACAATACACTACAGCAGAAGACTTGCGTTACGAGTTCCTGTAGGTCTCACTATATGGATAGATACTTCCCCAGTAGGACCACCTGGAATTCTACGATCTTCTATATCAGCTTCAAGCTTTGTAATAGGGGCTGCCTGAACGGTTGAAAGGACATTGCGTGCCTGCTCCGGTGATAATTTATAGATTGGCGGCCCTGAATTCTTTTGCAAGCTATCCAAGAATTCACGTGTATTGTGCTCTACTCGAGAATAATCATACGTTCCCATGCTACCGGATCACTATTCTACATTTATTTACCTTTTGTTGCATTAAGGATGAAATCTGCAATCTCGGTCGGATGAGATACATACGACGCGGGGCTGGCGTTAATTGATAAGATCGTAGCATTCATTTGTTCTGCGAATCTGCGTTCAACGTCTGGGGAGATCATACGATCAGACTCGGATATTTGATACCATGTTGGTAATTGCTTCCATGCAGGAGGACCAGATTTTGCGACGAAGTTCGACTGGTTGAATGACTTCTGTACCGCCGCCATTAAATTGGCTTCATCTGGAACAACATCTTGTCCAAAATTTTCGCGGAATATTTCAGGGTTCAAGTAAATAAACCCTCCACTATCAATTAAGAAGAGGCTGACGAAATCAGATAGCGATTGGCCCTCATCTGGAGCAAAGGCTGCAATGTAGACAAGCCCTTTAGGTAATTATTTTCGCTATCACTGAAAGTCTAATTTAGTGAGTGAATCAAACTGCTAACGATTAAAACCGCTGTAAATGGAAATCAGGTCATGCAGCTTCGACTTTCTCAACACCCTTTTGTAATTTGCCATCTATGCTTGCCAAAACTATCGAGTCAATGAAAATTCAAGGCACAAATATAAGATTTGGCCCCCACTAGTACAGTGAATTCATGACGATATACTGATGAAGCATACTATACTGACCACCTGCATTACGTAGGCGATTTCTAAGTTATCTGAAAGAGGATAAACCAAGTGAGAACGAAATCAGGTATTTCGAGTCAAAATAGTTCCCATAAAAGTCAGATGTAGTTCGTTGTTGTTATATTCTAACCTATCCATATTAGCCATTTGAGCCCTTACTGTCAATTTCTTTTACTCTTTTATTTGCAAGCTTTTTTCTGACAGGGAAAGCTACAACTGACGTTCCTACAAATGTAGCACTCCAGTACAACCATAGATTATTTAGTACACCAGAAGTTAAGGCCGGTGCTAGCGAGCGTACGGGATTCATAGATGCTCCCGATAGGAAGGCAAGAAAGAAGATATCAAGTCCCACTATCCCTCCAATCACAAGTCCCCCAAACCCTCTTAGCCCTTTAGTGTAGACAACTACTGCTATTACAGCCATTAGTAAAGCGGATGCAAATACCTCAACGCCGAATATTATAGGTAACGGGAACGCGTAGTTAGGTGAGTTTGCACCAAGGTTTGCTTCTTTTCCAACTATATACATTACAAATAAACTACCTAACAATGCACCTACTATCTCTGCCGAAAAGTAATAGAATAATTGTAGTTTTGTGATATGTCTAGTGATCAGAATTCCCAAAGTCACAGCAGGATTGAAATGGGCCATAGATATCTTACCAAATATATAGACTCCAACTGCTACACCGATAGAAGGAAGAATAGCGATGAAAGGAATACCCAGGATTCCATTGTATTTAGCATCGATGACTACTGCTCCTGTAGCCAAAACTACTACAATGAATGTACCTATTACTTCTGCAATAAACTCTTTTTGATTTGATGTAAGTTTATCTGATACTATCTTCTTCAGCAATAGAAACGTATGCTGCAAGTTCTTTAATTCTCCTCTCTATCTCATCTCTAATCTCTCGAACTTTTTCGACAGGTTTGCCCTTAGGATCTTCGATTCCCCAGTCGATTACCTTAGGAATAACAGAATCTGAATGATTTAGTGTCAATTGAATCAAATTCCAACTAATATCTGCATGTCGAAACATCACATAAAATCTATTCCATCTTGACAATTCATTTTCTGATTTTGTATAAGACTGAAACTAATATGAAGGGCAGTGCTGCCACAATAAATGTAAAGGATCCTATAATTGGGGAAAATGCCAGGGCGATCCCCAGGTATAGGGTGATGGCAGTAGGGATTAATCCGAAAATAATGAATCTGTGAGCTCTTCCTTTAAATTTCTCAATACTTTCATAAGGAAATTGTATGTGATGATACACAACAGGCATTATAAATAATGAAGTGGCAATGGTAATACTGAAAAGTGCGGCAGCCAAAACAACATGTTCCCCAGCATCAAGAGCTTGTGAAGCTGTCACTGAGATATTCAACAAAAAACCAAACAGGATCCCGGAGAATGTAGTAAGAAGAGCTGCTTCCTTTAGAATTGTATCATAATCCTTAACCAGCCTATCCCTATCTTGGTCGGAAGTACTTGAATTCTTATCGCCTTGGTCGTCTATGGCTCCCACAGTCACTTGTATTGCTTGAATCTATATAAAATTCGATACGATGAGAGCTTTGAATCTGAAGAAGCAGTTACAAGAAAAACGACTACATACTGCCAGAGGCTTCTGAAGTGTTATGTAAATTTGCACAACTTTTCCGATTCTCGTCTTTTTCAGGATCTGATCTATGATTCTTCAGTAGTATAGCATTTTATGTCTATTCCTAAGTATATCTGGAAATTGGATATACAGCAGATTTCAGAAAAGACGACAAGAAAATAAAACAGAATATTAGCAGAGATATAGCATAGACAAGTTTTGGAGAAATTATTGGTTGATGTATCCCGGCAAAGTTCAACAAAGAAATTAAAAGGCATACTAACATTTGTGTTCTTGGTGATTGGCTACATGAAAACACTTCTTATCCTTCGTCATGCAAAATCAAGTTGGAAATTCCCAGATCTATCCGATCATGACCGACCTCTGAACCGACGAGGTAAGCAAGATGCGCCAGAGATGGGAAGAATTTTAAAAGACAGAGAACTAGTTCCGGATCTAATTGTCAGCTCTACAGCTACACGTGCAAAGGATACAGCTGTAGCAATTGCAAAACACAGTGGGTACAAAGGTAAGAAGACTAAAAATGAATCATTGTATGCTGCTGAGCCAGCTGCTTACCTAAAAGTAATCCGAGAACTTGCTGATGACTATGAACGGGTCCTAATTGTGGGGCATAACCCTGGTGTTGAGGAGTTAATTGAAATGCTCACTGGGGAAATTCACATAATTCCAACCTGTACGCTGGCTCAAATAGAATTTGACATAGATAACTGGTCTGACCTATTGCTTCAACCGACGGATCGAGGTAGACTAGTTGAGATATTAAGACCTGGTGAATTAGAGTAGAAGAGTTGGAACATGGCAAGAAGATGGAAGCCTAGTATAAGATACTCCTCTAGGTTCGCACGAAATGTTTGTCAAGACTAAACCTATTACTACTATAGGTGTGACTTGAGGAATGTGAGTGGAATTCCAAAATTCTCGGAAACACTGTGGGAATGGCGTTCATTTAGTAAGAGATTTCATAAAACCCATTTAAGCGCAATACGGAAATTACCTCTGAAATTTGATCGCCCTACTGAAATGATTGATAATTATGTATGGACCCCGGACTGTAATCTGAATATTAAGTTACGGGAACAAGAACTGAAAATAAAAGAGCTTTTAGGGTTCCGATCTCACCACTTGGGTAATACCCTAGGTATTACCTCATACATTGAGCGATGGACTACGGAGGTGTATAGCTTTCCAATTCCTGCTTTTCTTATGAAAAGGGTAGTAGGAGGGTTAAACATCAGCAATATGCCCAAATTTTTGCACATCGTAGAAGACAAAGATCAGTTTATCAATTTGCTTCAATCTCAATCAAATTCAGTTAGGATATTATCGATTTTCAAGCAAAGGGAGCAGCACCTGCTTCATATGGATGAAGATCTTAAGGAAGAAGGTAACAACAAGGAACTGGGAAAATCAGTCACAGTTGAGATCTCACATATGGAAAGACCTGAAAATGTTTTTACCTTATCCGTAGAAGATACAGCGATAGACAATGTAAACGCTGCGATATCAAAGATAATGCGAGGTAAGGAGAAAAGAATCTACAGAGGTATGATATTTATGAACTATTTACAGGCGGTAAAAGTATGGGGGTTAGGTAATAAAATATTTGATTGATTGCAGGTAAATCGCATCGCATTAAACATCCAGATTTTGGAGCTATCGCTTATATCCCGTTCCATCGTTGTATATGATAACACCAATTTGGCTATCTACAGGATCCCTTCCAGTCCTGGTAAAGAACCGCCGGGACTAATTTATGTGGTAATAGAAATACCTATGGGTAGTAGTTCGTTCCATCGTTGTATATGATAACACCAATTTGGCTATCTACAGGATCCCTTCCAGTCCTGGTAAAGAACCGCCGGGACTAATTTATGTGGTAATAGAAATACCTATGGGTAGTAGCATAAAGTACGAGATCAACTCTAATAACGAAACCCTTTATGCAGATAGAATCCTTCCAACTTCGGTAGTGTATCCTTGCAATTATGGATTCATTCCTAATACAATTGAAAACAACAGCAATGACCCAGTGGACGTCTTTGTGATCGAAGATGAGCCGCTATTTCCTTTCTCAGTCATTTCTGCACGTCCCCTAGGAGTAATATTAACTGAGGATCAAGATGGAGTCGACAACAAAATAATAGCGGTACCAGACAATCGAGTTGATCCTGAGTGGATCAATATCTCAACTATTTCGGATATCCCACTGCAGTTTAGAACGAGATTAGAATATTTTATAACCCACCACAAGGATATGGAAGAAGGAAAATTCGTTCGTTTGGCTGGGTGGGGTGGCAAGAATTTAGCCGCTAATATGATTCTAAAATCTATACAAAGATATCAAAAGAATCTAAAAAGGAAATCCTCGCCATGATTAGGTTACTCATTGATAACGTAGTTGATATTACTTATTGATTAGCATATCTTTTGACGACATTATGTGTTTATGATTGCAAAAAACCGTCAGTCAGATTATGCCATAAAGTCGACATTGTGGTACTATCTCTACATGAGGGATCGCTAATGTAACATTTTCCATAATACAGGCATTTTACTAGTATGAAGAATCTATCAAAAATAAGATGACCTTAACAGAAATGGGACTGAGTAATGTCGAATATCAATTAAAGGTTCAGTGATTCCGTTAAAACAGATATTATGAATCTGTTGTGGCGCTAGCTTTTAACTTATGGATATAATCCTATCTAGTTCCGATGTTATGCGTCCTGTTAATGCAACAATGAAATGATTCTTTTAACGAAGCAACCTACTTTATAGTATTATCATACTCTAATCTTAGTCGTAAGTTAAGGTGTACGTCACTATAATCATCTCTACTGGGATAACTACTGCGGAGATATTGTGAATCCCCTATTGGTGGATATATTAGCTGTGATATATTTCAGCTTCAACATAGATACAAACATCCATTTGAGAATAACATAATGATGGAAAGATAAAGAAATAAAGAAATATTTCAGTCCCTCAATGATATTGCACTTGCCTCCCCATTGCAGCCTTTAAAACGTAGAGTAATGGGGACAAAAATCCGCCGAGACTTGAGTGACTGACTTCTCTTTCGGTCAGGCCTCTTTCCCTTGAGCTTGCTGTTTGGGTAATTAATTTCTCTTTATCTATAGCCTTTGTTAGACAGGTTTTACAGTTGTTAAACGATCATATAGAGCACAAACCTTCAACATTCCTTAGAACAAAAGCTTAACTAAGTGAATAGAGCAGGTCAGCTGGATAAAGTATCGTTCCTCAATGGTTGGAAAGAGTTGCCGATTTTGACCATTCGCCTAGCAAGGACATATCTGTAAAATAATACGGGTAGACTTAGAACCATGGAAGACCTCATCATGAGCAAAAGTAGATACTACGTCCGATCATACCCTGTAGTTTAATTTACCATAATGAAGTAAGGTTCTACATCTGAATAACGTGTCCCTACAATCACATCTGCTTAGCTTGTATCCATCTGCGAGAATTATATTCAGTCCTAACTCCGTATTGTAATAGTCAAATTCATCCAAAGTTGCATACAAGCTTGGTGAAACTTTATTTCCTTGAGCTTTTCTAAGCTATATACATGCGCAGCGGGAGATATTTCAATTCTATTTTCTTCCAATATCTGTTTCAGTCTTTCGCTAGAATCATCGTACCCAGCTAGCACGTAACCTTCCCATATGCGTAGTCGTACTTCGACGCTAAGCGTTCTACATTATTTTTGTGGGAAATAGCTGGTGCCTTGTCTAAGTCTACTTCGGAAGACTTTGTGTACATGTGCATTAACTGCAATGGTCTAAATGCAATTTCACATTTTTCTATGACTAATAGCCAGACTAGAACTAAATGGATAGGCTTTATCACTTCCGGTCGTCCTACCTATTAATTTCATGCTTACTGTTCACAACTCATGTATAAACTTTTTAAAGAACCTGACGATCATTCAGGGCAATCAATAGGAATAAGTGAAGGGAATTAGCTAAGAAAAAAACAGAAAGAAAACAAGCCTGGAAATTATACCATATTCAAGTGAAGTGCATATTACTGCTATCTATTGCATCCATTATTACTTGTGTAGCTCTGGTACCAAGGTTTTCTACGCAATAATTTTCGTTTCTCAACTTTGAATCCAATTTATTTTCTCTAATTAGGGCTGAGATTCTGTTTACCCCAGCAAGATAATCCATTGCTGACTTCCAAGTGACTATGATTGAACATTTATCACAAACACTGCCTTTAGCATTGGTAGCAAACACTATGTTACAAAAAATACATTTGTTATATACCATTGATTTACCTGTTCGTGGGGCATTAATGCCAAAATGTAGTTTGTTAAAACATGTTAAGCACAAATGCTGATTATTAGATTCTGTGCATATATGATATCGTTCATTCTTATTACACAATTCACACAACGGCGTCGCCATTGGAACTTCTCCTATCTCGGAAGCAACCAGAAGGTTTTCATTTTCTATTAAAAGTGATCTCCAATATTCTATTTCTATAGGTCGATCTAGCAGTCTCTAAGTCAATACCATATGGTAAAGCTAAGGTACGACTGCTTCGCTTTCCTTTAGAACTCAAAAAAGAGATTGAGACCGAATTATCGTTATAAGCAAAAATCTGGATATTCTCTCTTTGATTGTTACTAGGAAGTTGTAATACAACTTTGATATTCTCATCAGTTACAATTAGATCCTCAAATAATTCTCTCTCCTCTCTTTCAGCTGTAGAGGAGGGAATTTTGGAATTAAGACGATTATGTCTTCGTACAGATATAGGCCTGACTCTTTTTCTGGTTTTATTTCTTGTGTTTTTATTAGAAGGATTTAAAGCATATGAACTGTGCAATAAAATGACTTCTTCTGTTATATTCTCGCTTCTAATTCTCACATATGGCTCAGAAAATTCCAACTCATCATTAAGAACTCTGTCACAGTCTTCAGTAAATTCGTCAAATCCTACTGACAATTCCTGCTTCATGATGTTAAATCCGTAATCTGTAAATGCGATTTGTGATTCACTAAACCATTTCTCTATGAATCTAGTCCAGTTGTTCATTGGTATTGGAGAGTACATCCAAATGTAAATAAAGGTTATAGAGTGTGACTCTTAGGGCTGGGAGGTTCCAGTTAACACTTGCTTCTATGTGATCTATGTCAATTACGCGAGTAGTTTACGGATTAAAATAGATTAAAGCCTTGTATGTACTATCCCAAATCAGAGAGATGGTCGACAATATAATGGAAAAGGAGAGTATGGTAAATCACGGCACAGGGGGCTAGCACGGAATTTCGTTAAGAACAGCTAAAGCAGCATAGTCAGTCAGACTTCCCAAGCTCATCATCTATTCCCACTTGAAAATAAGTGACAGCATTAGCTATCTGATATTCCAGCTTTGCCAGCAAAGTACTTCTGACTTTTGTCTAGGTTCACATAGTTTTGACACGAAATATGAATAATCGTCGCGGCAAGACCCATTGGATCTCTGCCAGCAGAGATTTTGCTATCTATTACTTGTTCCGGTCTTGTGAATCTCTTGTTTGCGTGCGATAATCCCAGGTACTTATTCTCTCGATTATCGACTGCATTGACGCATCAATGATCTGCTTACCAGAAAAGTCCTTACGATCTCTTCCAATCACATGTGGAAAGTCCTAGATCATGGATAGCAAGAGACATTGGCATTCCTACCCCTAGTTCTTGAATTAAGCTCATTGATAGTAAAGACACGCCACTCGGCACGAGTTTCTGGTATCTTGTCAGAAATGACTGTCCCACAACTTATACATACAACCTCGCCCCCCCACATGTAAGAACGTCCTCATCTGGAAATAGACTCATTGGCTGATTAGAATACTCCCCCTGCTAGTGAGCTTCATTTCAAATATCCTTTCTTTCATTGAGGAGCTACATAATAATCTCCCCCCGGCTGAGGCTGGCTTTTATCTGTTGGAAATACAGGGGTTTCCTCCTACTGCATTCGGAGAACTACACAATGTGATTCCAAATCCTGTTGCAGAAACTTGGGTTGTCAAATTAGTTGTAGTTCAGATACGTTCCATCAAAACCCAACCAACCATCTTCAGCAAATGGAGCAGCGAAGGCTTCACCCCTACCTTTGTTCCTGCCATCCATCAACTCGATATAGGGAACGGCCTATCGTTTTTTCCAGAGGGTGTTTTGTCTATGTAGCACGGGATGCATAGAATCACTTGACGCGCCAGCATAAGAGCGATATCTACTTAATACGCCCAATAAAACCTCTCTTGTAAGTTCTGATACAGAGGGAGACTTTATTTTTCTTCTAATGTAATAGTCACGAGCCATTCTCAGGCAAAGGTCATAATCTTGGGCAGTAAGTTTTGTAGTTATAGCCTTGGATAGTTTTTCATTTCCCAATTTTCTCATTGATACTAAATCCCATCATACTATTGTATATTAAGGTATATCAGGAGACCTAGAGTATAGTAACCAGGATTACTGGTAAACCTGATTCTAGTGGTTCTCCATTTGTACTGTCGAATATAATCTGATATTATTCAGCAACTTTAATATTGCCCTCTGCAGTTACTGCAGTAACTGCAGTAGACAGTGAGAGGGGAAGATTATGTCGACGCCAAATCGAAAATTATATCATTGTCCGTATGCCGGCTGTAATCAAACTTCAACAAGACGCTGGAATATGCAGATTCATATAAAGAGGAGACACAACGATGGAAGCTGGTCTGTCACTGCGGGTAATCAACCTTCTTTTTCTCTAAATCAGAGAGGAGCCAGCGAACAATCTAGTCAATATATGTATGGGCCGCCCTATCGTTTGAACACGACTGCAGATGAAGGAAAGAGTGCTAAATCAATGCTAGATAAAAATTTGGAGACTCTCCTTAGGATTATTGAAATTAAGCGCTTATCAATTGAATCAGAGCGAACCTTCACAGCGAATTCAGTGGTCAGCGAAAATGCTAAATTCTTAATGATTCAAATGTTTTCGAATTTCTTTCCTGACAACCGTAGAATGTCTACTAAGAAAGAGATTTTTCCTACTGGCTACCGAATTTCATTTTGTGATGCTTGTTTGTTAGGATGTAAGTTGGAACCGGTGTTCTATCCGATAGAGTTCGAATGGGCAACAAAACTCAAACATCAATGTGACACCAAAAATCTCTTTGCAGTCCAAAATAAAGAGCAAAGTTTGGAAAAGAAGCGTAATATTAAAGGCTTTTTGGAGGATTATTTATCAAAGGTTGTCTTGTCCAGAATTGGTCAGGGGAACGCCTATTTGAAGGCTGTAATGCTATCTGGGGACGCATTCTCCGAAGAGAGACGAAGAAATCTTAAGATCCCTGCAGATAGATCCCTAATTGAAGAATGTGATTGTATCAAAATCGATCTTCCTTGTGATAGGGAGAGCATGGATAACTATTGGTTCTGTCGTACCATCAGAGAGGTTGACAAAAAGAGCGTTAAGATAAGCCAAAACGAATTAGCAGAATTTATTAGTGTCGCAAAATCAACATTTGGAGTTTTCTTCGACATTGTGAGAAAAGACTATTTTCTAATCTATTTTTTATTCTAGCGGCAACATCGAAAGGATGAAAATGAATCAGCAGTTATTGAACAATATTCGAGATTCAGCTCATCACGCTTTACGAAAATCTAACACCTATGAGTAAGTGTCCTTGCACACAATAATTCATTTCCAGCCTTTTCTTCAGCAAGTGTTTGTCCTTCATCCCTGACAATGAATTATTGTCCTTGCACACAATAATTCATTTTCTAATCCTGTGTCTAAGTAAGAATGCCCAGTATGAGCGGATTCGAGTTGTATAAGCTTTTGAAGAGGAAGGATTATGCAGCAAATATTTGTTTTGTTACTGCGGGGGGGGAGGTTCATTATCACGTAATGCAAGATGCAATAGATTCAGAGAAGTGTCTCAGAAAACCCATCTCTAATTCCGAGCTATTAGATTACGCAGCCAAAGCGATAAAAAAACTCTCAAGAAATGATGGATTTATGTATCAACTAACTGTCGTATAATACCTGTATAATACCTGGGAGATCCATTATCACAGCCGCCAATATTCTACCTTCGAACCCGAACCGAACTCGTTTTTCACATGATGATCAAGCCAGTACATCTGCTGTCCTAATAAAAAAATCGTTATAATATGTAGAAAAATCTCCATTTACAAATTTTACAAATTCCTCATACTTGTTCTGTCTTTCTAGGTTTACCTTCATTAGTATTGAATGAATTGGAGTTGATCTAGTTCCCTTTCCTTTATGCCGCTTTAAATATGCTACTATCATGTCATAGTCATGAATTACGCCAAGAGAATCCTGCACATTCTCTAACTTTTCCATTAATATTGACACGAAATTATCTTTCCCACTTCTCTGATCTTTATCACTATCCTCTGGCAAGAGCTCCAATAGATAACGCAGCTTCTTGCAGTCTTTTCTCAGTTCATGCAATTCAGCTATTTTTTTGCTGTCGTTGACTACTATAGGAAGGTTATGTTCTATTCTGGTAGCGAATTTGCCGATCACCTTGCTGAATCTTTTCTTTGATCTCTTATTCGATATCTGGATCTTCTTTGTGATTTCAGGAACACGCAGCTTCCTTAGCTCTAATGCAAAAGAAATAGCTTCGTTCAGTTTAGCCTCCCGCTGTTTGCACAAAGATCTTTCGATTGACTTCATTGTGTCCTTTTGGGCAAGATCTTCATCACTTGAAAGCTTCTCATTAATAATATCAAAATCTCTGATTTGACTATTTATGCTAAAAAGCTTCTTGCTGTATTCTGTATATTCTCTTATTACCCGTTTGTCCTGCACCTTCTTTGATGGCAGCGACCTATAACTAGCTTCTAATCTTCTGATGGCTTTACGAATATCATGTATGTTCTCTGCATCTGGATTCTTTATGTAATCATCAAGCTTGTTGCTTACTCTTTGTATATTTCTCTCGGATTTGTCCAAATAGGTGTTAATATCAAAAAGATCAAGAACCTCATATACAGTGGCCCTAGTCATCTCGATATACGTCTTAATACATTATTTGTATTTAATTGTATTTTGGACGACCTTTAATTGTATTTTGAATAGTAGTCATAGACTGTCGTACCGATTTGAAACTGAAGAATAATATCGAATTGACGCAATAGATTATTCTTTCTGATATGCTTCGTCGTAATTACTTTTCCTGCCTTCTTTTCTTTCATTGTCTGTCTTTCGGCCTCGGCCTCTATTCCTGTACAGAATGCACCCATAAATAGAATATGGATAGACAAGAAGGAGAGGGGCCTCATACAATCATATAATTAATTCAACCCGTATTAGGAGTGTAATTAGATCAGATGGTTCGCTAGATGACGCAGCAAAACATGCTTTGTTAATGACCTGGGTTTACCACTGCTTTCGCTATAATTATTTGTGGTTGCCTAGATATTATGACGCTGCGTATCAGGATATTGAAAAGATGGAACCACCAAAATCATGTGCCAGATGTAGATCCAGGTCATAGAATAAAATGCCCAAGAGAGAAACTAAATCTAATCACCATCATTTAGCCAGGTCAAGAGCGCTATCAAGGTCTAGGTCCATTCAAGTCTAAATAAGTCTAGTCTAGACTAGACTTTTCGATAATTCACTGCATTATTCGATATATCGACAGCCAGAAATACTTTTCATGCCTGGAGATTACTACAAAATCATTTGTCTTTAAGCCTTTTAATTGATAACTGATAACCGATAGTTAACTACTTTTTAAAGATATCTGTTTTGTCACTAGCGATATAGGTATCTTACTGTTATTTTTATTTTTATGAACCCAGTATTATTAATAACGATATCTTCCAAGCTGACAAGGATTGCAAATGATGAAAAAATAAATTATGCAGGTATATAGAAAGAATGAAAACTATACAGAATGAATAAATCTACTTGATCAGTATTTATGGCTGACAATGCAAGAGCGAGAATATTTTCGCCAAGTATGCAGGACAATAATGCACAAAAACAAAACTGTCATTTTGTCGCCGTCATTGATAATCGTGGCAAGCTTCTACTTGGACAGTCGTCTACAAAAGATTGTGCTACATATAAGAGAGGTGTTGAAGCGATTAAGTCCTCATCCCCACATGACGCATTGTCCTTTAGTGGGCCTAAAAATGAAGCTTATCAGTTCTTTAATATTTGCATTGTCCCTCTCATAAATCTTAGCGCTAATGCTGATAGAGATGCCGAGGTAATACCCCTATATGATATGATTTCACCAGTAAACAAATTTGTGACGCCGGAATTATGCCACTAAATGAAAGAAAGGATAGATTCCTGTGTGTTTACACTGATCACAAGGATATTGAAACACAAATACTAGCCTAGGCTCAACAGGATTGGAACAGATCAGTTGTCGAAGCGAATAGAGGTTGTAGTCACATAGAGACTATGATGGATCGCACTATTCTGAAACAATAGTTGCATTTCTCCCCAGCTATTATTCTGCTATGAAGGATGCTCCTTCTCCTTCACTGGTCTCGGCGGTGATCATTGAGGCAATAAACAATGCATCACTGTCCTCTCAATGTTTATTCAGGTACACCCTACCTGAATACGCGTATTGACAACCATCATGTCCATTTTTATTGTATCCCTCTTGCCATACACCGCTCATGGCACTCTTTCCTCTAATGAATCTCGTTTGATTGACAAAGGAGACCCTGGTACTGCCCTGGCAGTCATTGTGCATTAGTATGGGTGATTTATAGAGTAATAACATCAATTCCAGTTTTTAGGATCAGTGTATTTTATCCAAGATCAGCTGTAGTGTTATCTTACATTAACATAGTAGATTCGCTTGGTATTTTTGACGCGCAAGTAAGATCGTTAAAAATTGTAATAAAGAAGTGAGCGAATCCAAATATGGTATGGTAAGCTCTATTATTGCATGTACAACCTTGCGCCAATTGAAGAGAGAATAGTGAAGGCGGGGGTCTCAATTGCATTGTGCCTGCTGGCTACCTACTCAGGAATAACAGCTATCGGTCTAAATGATACTTTCGCAGAGGACAAGAGTACTTCCATTACCTGCACGGGCGTCGGCCCTTGTGAAAAGACAGAATGCATTAATGGAGATTGTCAAACCACAGCTACAAACTCCTCAAATATCACCTCTGAACACGGATCAGGTCGTGATGATGGTAGTGGAAAGGATCAGGATACAAGGAGATCTATTATTGAAGATAGATTGAGCATGCGCGAACGTTAACACAATCCTTTCTGTGGACGAGCCGCACCACGAAGCTGGTGCTCATTCTTTTTGTCTAGCCATATACATGTCACCCTGCATTTATTCTGTCTATTGATACAGATCTGGATGCACCAATACTCGTATCTCCTGTTTCTATAAATTGATGTTGACCGTACTCTGCATAATATTTATGACGACGATAACAATAGTTAGTAAATCTTCTCCCGTAGAATGGACACTTCTAAGACCTGAAATTTACATTCGTTATCATAGCTAAATACCTTAATTAGATACATACCAACCTAACTATTAGTAGTAACAGAAGGTTGACATAAATATCTAGTTTTCATCTTCAGTCTGATTCTATAATGAAATACAGAAGTAGAACTGAAATTGTTGGCCTCATACTGGAGGCAGCAAATGGAGGACGAGCTACCAAGACAAAAATAATGTACAAAGCATTTCTGTCATTCGCGCAGTTACGAGAGTACCTTATGACACTACAGGACAATGGACTTATTGAATACGAAGGTGGAACGCAGACATACAGAACTACTGAAAAAGGGATGAAACTGCTGGATGTGTACGAAAAGATGTCTGAATTGGCACCACCGCTTGCCCCGACACAAGAGAACCGATTTATGAGAATTAAAGGAGGTTACTAAGCATGGATCAAACAAGTACGGCAAGATCGATAATGTTTGCGGTCATCGCAATGGGAATAGCATTCTCTGCAAGTGGATTAATTATTGGACATCTGGTGCAATCAGCCTACGCAACACACCCAGGACATTCACACAGCAATGATGGTAATAATGGCGGCAGCAATGATGGTAATAATGGCGGCAGCAATGAGAATAGTCCTTTGACTGCTCAACAGGCTACTACAACAGTAAGTGCAGAGCAAGCTCAAACAAACCCAGCATGTGGACAGACTGTAAGTGGAGTGGTAAGCCTAACTGCAAATCTTAACTGCAGTGGAGATGGTATCATAGTAGGTGGTCCAAACACAGTAATTAACATGAATGGGTTCTCAATCACAGGACCTGGAAAGGACAGCTCTAAAGTTGGGATTATGGCACCAAACGTCGACAATGTAGTAGTACATGGACCTGGTTCAATCAGCAACTTCCAAGCAGGAGCACTTCTTACTGGAGCAAATGGATTTAAGATTAATTCTGTCATACTATCGGGCAACCAGTTAGGTACATTTATGACAGGAGCTGAAAATGCAGAACTACGACAAAACATCATACAAAATAATAACATAGGGGTCGCTTCTCACTCAAGTAAGGGTGCTGCTATAGACTCAAACCTTATGAGCGGAAATCTATTGGCCGGCGTTACGTTTGTAGATACACTCAACTCTAAAGTTGCAATGAATAGTGTCCATGGAAGCCAGAATGGAATATTCTTGGACGGTCAGAGCTCAAACAACGCAATAGATGCGAACAATTTGCAAGGGAATGTTGTTGACCTCAATAACGCCAACGGACTGCCAACGAACATTAACAATAACCAATACACTGAAAATAACTGCGAAACAAGCAATCCAAGTGGGCTGTGTGTGGGACGATAAGGGCCAGGCAGAGGTAGCGTCAGTCCCTCCACATTTTTTATTGACTTTACCACAACTCAACTTTCATCCATCTATCGTCGAAAAGCTAGCTAAACACTGCTACTGCTGCTGATCTATATATGTAACACAGGTGTGTGATCTTTATTTATAACGCAAAGCTGCCGATCTATATATATAAAACATAGCTAGTTAGATCGGGTATTGGTGTGTGAATTATCATTTATTCTTGTGCATTTGCTCATCCCAAAATGTGTAATAGAAATATGGAATAAAAATCTGATATAAGTAAGGTCATTAACTTGCTTAATGTAAATAAACAAAACCTTCTTTTTCGTTACTAGAGACATGAATACGAAGTATTTAGTAATTGTGGCCGCAATGGCAGTAATGCTGATCGGAGCAACAGCTCTTGCAAGTACAGACAGCGCATTTGCTGGAGGAAAGAAGCACTACGAAAAGAGTCAAGCGCTTTCACAGGCAAATGCTTGTGGCAACGGTAAATTACCAATGTATGTATTCTGTTCCAATTCAGCATCGCAGATTCAGGGCGATGAAAATTCAGTCGGAACAGCCACAACACAATCAAGTGAGGATTAGTAAATACCACTCTATTTTTTTATTTTATGTAGAATCGTATTTCTATACTGGCATGTCTTCCTCAAGTATAAGGCTCTAAGTTAGGTATTGCTGTGATCAGATAATATATACTATATCCTATAGTATTTTTATCCTCATATTACGATTACTGCCTCTAGCTCATCAATTAAATGAAAGTTGAAAATAAGCAATAAGAAGAAGGGAAAAAAATAGGCTAGATATATCAGATTTAAATATCAATCATCTTTTTCCCAATCCATAAATCCGTTTAATACTCAAATTCTGCGATGTACAACCAACGAATATTTGCCATTGTTGCAGTAGCAGCTGTAGCTGTAATGCTTGTTGCACCATCTGCAATTTCAGTAGAAGATGCCTTCGCTGGAGGAAAGAAGAGAGAATACAATCAAGCAACATCACAGGCCAATGCTTGTGGAAATGACTTTTTGCCGACCAATGTAGGATGTCAAAATACAGGTTCACAAGTTCAAGGTGACGAGAACGGAGTAGCATTGGCAGCAGACCAGACGTTTCCAGGATTAGACAACGGCTTCGACGGCAACCACGGCGGCAACCACGGCGGCAACCACGGCGGCAACCACGGCGGCAACCACGGCGAGCCAATAGAAACACCATAGTAGACATCACACAATTAGTAGATCTAGTCATGTGACCGACCTCCAAATTTCTTTTTTTCGATGAATGACAATTTATGGTAGTATCTTCAGCTGAAATCCATGCAAGAGATCCACTTTACTATTAGGATCACTGACGACTTCAAACTCTTTTGTGTTCACATCCTTAAGTACTGAAGAAACAAAAACTTTTCTCCGAGACACGAAGTGTTGCCGTCTTACTTCTGTCTATGGCAGTTGTAAGTATGCAGTAGTACCTAATTCTGTGAATCTAGGATATACTTTCACTAGGAATACCTATGAACAAGTGGGGGGAAGGTATCAGGTAGATGATATAAGGAACGTGCATGGTTCAACACAAGAGAAAACACAGAGATATATAGAAACATGATATCGTATCTAATTGAAGATAGGAAGGGAGAGAGAGTGAAGTCTTTGTCTGGCAGGTCGTAGATGATCATTTTGTTACTAATCTGAATATTATAAATCTATGCTTCACAATTCCCTTTGGCCATAGCAAGGCATACGAACGCGTGAAACTATTAGTAATGCCAGAATAACAAACTCCAATCTATGTCAGAGTCTAGTTAAGAGATAAAAATAAGCAATAAGAAGAAGGGAAAAAATAGGCTAGATATATCAGATTTAAATATCAATCATCTTTTTCCCAATCCATAAATCCATTTAATACTCAAACTCTGCGATGTACAACCAACGAATATTTGCCATTGTTGCAGTAGCAGCTGTAGCTGTAATGCTTGTTGCAACATCTGCAATTTCAGTAGAAGATGCCTTCGCTGGAGGAAAGAAGAGAGAATACAATCAAGCAACATCACAGGCCAATGCTTGTGGAAATGGCTTCCTACCAATCAATGTAGGTTGCCAGAATATTGGATCACAAGTCCAAGGTGACGAAAACGCAGTATCTCTAGTAGGCCAGCAAACATTTCCAGAAGTAGACCTCCACGACTAAAAGGAATCCTTCATCCCTTATTTTTTTACTTAGTGCTATAGATTACTAAGTTATGACGTCTGAGTCTTCTCAATGATGATGATGATGAGCTTTCTCGTTGGTGTCATTGGCCTCAGGTTCTTTTCAATTTTGTAGCCAATACTATCGAGTTTACTTAACAGGGTAACATTGACGTTTCATTAGCACCGTTACAAAATAGTAAAGAGGTTGTGGATACAGGTTCTGGTATAGACCCTGATCCAAATTTGGTACCAGGCCAGGGAACGGGACTTGGACTCTATCTTTGCAAATGTATCTAAGAGCTGAGCAGCTAACGCTAATATATTTGCAAAAGTATCATTGAAGCTCACGGTGGGAGGATATGGGCTCGGAACAATCCCGATGGCATAGATGCCACTTTCTTTTTCAGCCTGCCTATTTTCAAGTGCTGACGTCATCCGATTTCAGAGTTACACCTAAACAAAGAACTGAGCAAGGGATTTTGTTATAAGAGAGATTGATTTCCCTTTTTTTATTTCTCACAACATCATGGCAAACACATTTGCATATGTCCAAAGTATTGAACCAATCTTTAAGTATTATAGTAGCACTGGATAGGACAGACGAACGTCTAATATCAAGTCCGAATCTGGATTTCCTTAACATAAATCATTTTTCGTTAGCGCATCAAGACAGGTGTATCAGCCCTATGAATTTTGAAGAACGCGAAACTTCGTAATATTGCGACTGTTGCAGTAGCTGCAACGACTGCGATATCAACAACAAACTATAATTCATTCTTACATGATGGATCAAGTGACAATGAATTAGTTTATAATTAGACTTTTGGTTCTCGTCTCGTCCGACCATTCGTACAATCGATCTGGTGCTCAAATTTACATTGAGCAGACATTTGTATGCACCAGATAGATAACCCCTACGTACCTTTTCGCACCAGCAGTCAGGTACGTATCTTGACTTAAGTCAAGAAATATTCTAATTAAGGTTTTGTTTTAGCTATGCGTTACCGCCTGGCATGTAATCACAGCATGGCAATACCAATAACCATGGATCTTCGTTAGAGGGTGTTATGGCTCTGTTGTCAATATTGCCACCTAAGTTAACATCATTGCGACTCACGGAATCATCAACCGTGTTGGAATCGAAAGTCCGGTGTGGTTTCGTGCTCTCCACTACATTCTGATCAGCCGTAAAAGAAAATATGTTTTGATCTCCTTGCACATTAGAGCCTTGGTTTGAACAGAATATATTGGAAGCGGTAAATCCATCTCCGCATTTATTCGCTTGCGTAGTACTCTGCGAATATTCCTTTCCATAGACTTTTGCATTTTCAGTAATGTTGAGTGAGCTAACTGATATTAGAGTAGTTAACAGTGCCGTATTGATTACAGCTGTCAGAATGAGTCCATTTTTGCGATTCATTTTACACAAAATAGTACTCCCACTTGAACTTTATGTAGGTTTCTTTAACTTTGTACTAGCGGTTGAATCTGATTTATCTCTGCGGACAATCGTTTAGATTCTTATAGGTAGCTTGATATATAATTTCTCTATTCAGTCAAAATCCTCTAGACAATATCTTAGTAAGTGCTTCAAGTTGTTCAGATTCTTAAATCCTGCCAGATAATGTTTTATCTATGCGGAATACACTCATCAAACGTAGGTACTGATGATCCAAATGTATACAGATATTTGATTCAAAAGTCAGAGCTAACTGCAACAGCAGAATTGGTTACCAAGATACCTAGCAAAAATCTACTATCGAAGAAGTCAGATAATACATTGCGGGTGCCAGCTGACAATAATACTGTGGGCTATTCTTATAAGCATAAGCTTCAACATCACAGACAAAAGCAGAAGCCAGGTGATTTCTGTTACGCCTGCTATGATACGAATGACAGTGTAGAAGGGATATCCAGAAAATACTTCGAAATTTTGGAAAACCTCTGACAGAAAAGATTCGATAAAGTTATCTTCCAAACCGATTCTCTCAGCCAACTTGCCAACTCAGTCCAGTCGCGTACTGGACTAAATATTCTCGTTGTTCCCCTTAGGGGTTAAAAATGGAATAATAAATCTCATAATACGTTACCAATACTCCTTACGTTTAATGTCGTCCCTGTACTACTACTACTAATTCTGCCCAAAACAGTCTATATGTCTATATAGGACATGGATGATCTCATATGTTTTCTTACGATGGGTCGGCCTATTCTAAGCTATTATTCTTGAACAAATATCAATCCTTTGGCTGACGGATTTGTACTAGAATAGTAAGGATAAGACCCGGGGCTAAGATTAGCCGTTACAAACTCCGCATACCCTTTTGATTTTATCACCCCAGTATCAAATAATTTTCCAGATAGTGGATCCTCAGGACCAGTACCACTTGTAATGCTCTGAGGAGAGCTGCTGTTATTGCCAATGAATACTTCTTCTCCCCGAGATATGTTGGTCGTTTCTGGTGTGAACACTGTATTTTGCTCGGCATCCTCAGTAATGGTTATAATAGCTGCAACAAAAGAAGAGTCCTGACTAGAAGCTGAAGATGAAGTAGTGGCAAGGGCCAAGGGGAATCCGTTTGCATATTCACCCAAAATAAATGCCGCCATTGGTAAGCTAGTTATAGAAAGCAGTAATAACAGCCTCATGACTATGTTCTCCGAAGTTCCATTCAGCATGCTTTTTCTAATTTCTATTTATGGTGAGGATTATTTTAATATTATTGTATGCGTGCCTGTTAGCTTATCGATGCTATGGCTATATCCCGTTAGCTATATCTACGATAATAGGACCTGCGTGTGAACCCTAGTTTCGGGGGTGGATAATCCGAGCGTATTACAACATTGTAAAATTGATTAATTTTTTGAGTAAAGGATGAAGTTCGGTCAGTGTACAGCATAGGTTTTCCGCACATGTTTCTCATGGGAATACTCTCTGTGTTGTCGTAAATATGTTAAACATGATCTCATGGTGCGTTACATTACGCGAGTCCAATTGTAGTTGGACAAATCATGTATATGAGATGGGGGACAAAATTATCTTTTTATATATATGGTACAATATGAATTGAAGGGTTAGGGTCAGACAGGCACTAGGAAAGATGGATAGAATTGAACGAGAGGAAGAGGCTTTCTGCCGAATATACGATGCTTTCGATTCTTGAATATCTTTGTATTAATTCTCAAAGCGGGCCTTTAAGCAAATATCATATTCTAACCAAGATACCAGTAATTAAACAACAACGGCATGACAGGATATCTGAGATACTCAATACCCTAGAAGAGAACGGACTTATAAAGTCAACTAAAATCTCCGATTCAACTTTTTATGAAATTACAAATAGAGGTAATGGAATGTATCACAAGTGGGTTAAGGACTTTCTAGACTTCGTGAGATCTATGTAGTGTGTCTCTTAAAATTGATTTTTAGAAAAATTATTCATTCAAGTCAATGAGAACTCAAAAAATACAGATGTATTAGTCAGATACCTTTTCAACTGTTGACCATTTTCTTTGCTTCTTCTGCGTGCATAATAGATCCTGTATCGTCTCCCTGTTTTAATGCCTGAAGGGCTGCTTCGATATGCTTTTCAGCGGCACTAGCAGATGGCACATCTTCAAGAAGTTTCTCCGATTGCAATAACTGCTTCCTTCCCTCATCAGTAATCCCTCCCTGTATTGCTGTTATTGCAGAATCTATCTGCTGTCCTATAGGTTGGTTTGAAGATGAGGTGGGAGTTGCCAGTACATATGCTGGGACAAGCTGAGTTACCATTGAAGAGATTATTGCAGCAGATATTACAACTGCAAGCTGTGTGCTCATTTTGTTTGAATTTATTTTCTTCATGCACTCATTCATAAAATAGTCTTTAAATAAAAGCGATGTAGGAACTTAGTTCTTATAGTCTTTTTATAATCTACAATGTTAACGTCTACTTGAAAATGCGAATTCAAAATGTTGTAGTGTACCTGTTGGCCATACTGCTCTTTTCAAATGCAATAGTGTATTTGCTAGTGGCTTTTCAGGAATATGGTGATCTAGTTGAATTTCAGCAAATAGGTATTGAAGGTGAAACGCAGGAGAAGTACTTGGAGATTTCTGTTTTTGTTGGAGCAGCTCTGATATACTTGGGACTAGTCGCATGGGTTCTTAAATCTAGATTAAAGAATAAGAATCCGTACATGGTGTCGGCAGTCTTCTCTACCATAATGATTGGCATATACGTAGCCTCTAGAACAATTGGAGTGCCTGTAGTCGGGGTAGAGTACTACATAGGTAGAATAGATATTGTTAGCAAAATTCTACAGGCAGCAATAATCGGAATAGCTGGGTATCTGATATTTTCGATACGAAGTATGTGCATAAAGGAGCAGGGTATATCCGAACGCAGTGATAGAAGAAAAGAAATAGGATGAGGGATCGGAGGAATA
>Ga0315534_1000784_pt1 | contig 22287 bp, 27 predicted proteins | sample SalMarSW160240MG_FD_203094 | JGI IMG/M metagenome (GOLD analysis project Ga0315534, IMG submission 203094) | Salt marsh sediment microbial communities from the Plum Island Ecosystem LTER, Massachusetts, United States - Salt Marsh Sediment SW1602-40 ... | reverse complement strand
TCAGATGGATCCTGACCGACTCAACACCTATTACAATGTGGGTTCCACCACCGAGGTCACCCACTATCCCGACGGGGCAAGTCCCTACGGTGTGTTCGATATGTCCGGCAACGTCAGTGAATGGACCGCGGATGAATTTCTTCCCTATAAGGGAACCGACGCCCCCGATGAAATATTCCAGGCGAAGGTGGGTGTGGCCAATACCCCGGTAGACAAGGCGCTGAAGGTCGTTGATCTGGTGCCGGTGGAAGCGCGTTATATCGTGATGCGCGGCGGTTCGTGGAAGAGTGATCCGTTTTCTACCTCTACCTATCACCGTAATTATTCCTTCCCGAATTATGCCTCTGATTTTTACGGCTTCCGGTGTGCCGGGGACATCGATAAAAAACCCGGGGGATCCCCCGATGCCTGACCGGTTGCTGCGTTACATCATCCTGTCTGGCCTGTCGGCCCTGCCGGGCGCTGCATACGCGGCAGTCGACAGCTATCGCTTCTTCCATGTCACCATCGAAACACCCTATATGATTTTTCTGTTTCTGGTGGGTTTTATACTTGCTCCGTTTTTTCTGATGGCGATATTGTACTGGCGTTACGCCGGACGCAGGGCGCCAGAAGCGGACGATGGCAGACAAGAAAAACAAGAATGACCACGAACGGAACGTGTGATCAAGGAAACATACGCCTGCTGTTAATACCCTGGATACTTATTATATCCCTGGGTCTGCCCGCACTGCCGGCGTTTGCCGCAGACAACGGGGAGGCGGCCGATGAGAGCAGCCGGGTGATGCAGGGCTTCACCGAACTCAGCCGGCAAAAGGAACAGTCAAAGGGGATGAGTGACAAGAAAAAGCATGTCATCCTCTTTAGCATGGGCATCTCCCTGGTGATCCTGGTATTGACGACGGCGGGACTGGGACTTGCGATGGTGTTATACAGAAAACCGGTATTTGTCGCTCACATGATCTGTGCTGGTATGACAGTCACACTTGCATTGGTGCATGCGCTTGCAGCGATGATCTGGTTTTTCCCCTTCTAGCATTGATTTCCCCGCATCACCGGAACCGTACCGGAATCCTGCTGTTCATCTATACCCTCTCCGGGGTAACGGCCCTCAGCTACGAGGTCTTGTGGGCGCGCATGCTCGGCCTGCAATTCGGCGTCAGCATCTTCGGTGTCACCATAACCGTCACCGCGTTTATGGCGGGCCTGGGTCTTGGCAGTCTGTTGTTGCTGAGATGGCGTCACCGCATCGTCTCACCGCTGTTGTTATTTGCAGTGCTGGAGGGCGGTGTCGCCGTGTACGCATTGAGCCTTCCCTGGCTGATTCAGCGTGCCGACGGCTGGATCAGCATGACAGGCAACGCGGCCGGTCTTGCACAGTGGTACACGCTCGAGGCATGCGCCGCACTGTTGCTGTTGTTGCTGCCGGCGCTCGCCATGGGAGCGGGATTCCCGCTGGTGCTCAAGGCGATCGAGAGGCTCCCGTTCTCGCTGGCGAAGGTCTATGGATTGAATACGCTGGGTGGTGCGATCGGTGCACTGTTACCACTGTGGACCCTGCCCGTGTTCGGCTGGTTGACATCGGTGCAGTTGGTGGCGGGTCTGGGATTGCTCGTCGCCGCGACGGCATATCTGCTTTCGCGCCCAGCGACCGGGACCCCTGCACAGATCCAAATACAGATCCCAAAACAGATTCCGGAACAGCCCACGGCACTGCAAGCATCGCGGCCCGGTCTCGGGGTGTTGGCTGCATACGCCGGGCTGGGGGCGGCGGCATTGATGCTCGAGATCGGCTGGACCCGGTTATTCGGCATGATCCTGTTGCGTACTGAATATGTGCTCGCCATCATCCTCGCGGTTTACCTGCTCGGCATCGGCACGGGCAGCCTGTTAGTGAGACGCCGACTCCATCGACGCTGGATGGACACGCTGCCTGTTGTAACGGCGACCTTTGGACTGCTGAGCCTGTGGGGTATCCCCGTGTTGTCCCGCTGGCTGGGACTGTTGCAGTTTGACTCCCTGGCCGGTGCGTTGGCCTGGCAGGGTCTAGCGATCGTGGCGTTGACGCTGCCGGTAACACTGGCCCTGGGGGCCTGGTTGCCGTTGCTGTCGATGTGGTTCGGCAGGGATGCCGACACAGGTCCGTGGTTATACGGCGCCAATTCACTGGGTGCCGCCCTCGGTGCGATGGTGATGGGTTTTGTCCTGATCCCCGTCATGGGGACTACGGCCGCAGTGGCGACGGCCTCATTGGCATTGTTCGTCTTCGGCATGGTGTGGTGTCAACAACGTCGCATCTGGATTCTCGCACCGCTGTTGTTGATACTCGCATGGCCGGTTGCGCAATGGCCGTCAGTGGAGAACCTGTTACCTGATATCCAGGCCGGCAGCAAGGATCTCTACCGCTATGAGGATGCGGTATCGATCACCCACGTGGTCGAAAGGCCCGATGGTCAACGCCTGTTGTTGTCGGACCTGCAGCGCATGGATGCATCATCCGACCCGACCGCCGTGGCATTGCAGAAGGATCAGGCCTTGCTGCCCTTATTATTACATCCACAGCCGCGCAATGCGTTGTTTCTCGGGCTGGGTACGGGAATATCGGCATCCGGTACCCTGGCCGATCCCGCGGTGGCGGTTACAGCGGTCGAGCTCTCGCGGGGCGCCATCGTTGCCGCATCCGACTGGTTTGGCGTCGTCAACGACGACGTGATGCATCACATCGATGTCATCCGTGACGATGCACGACGCTATCTGCGCACGACGTCCACACATTACGATGTCATCATCGGTGATGTGTTTCATCCCGACATGGTCGGCCGCGGGAACCTGTTATCCGTACAACAATTCCGCCGCGCCCGTGATCACCTGGCACCCGCTGGGCTGTTCGTGCAATGGCTGGCGCTGAATCAGTTCGATCCAGCTTCGTTATCCATCGTCATGCGCAGCTTTCATCAAGTCTTTCCCGATGCCGTGTTATTTATCGACGGGTTTCGACTGGCGATGGTTGGAAAGCTTGGAGACTTTCGTGCAGCCGCAGCACTGTCGGTTGCTCCCGTCGGTACTGCCGACCATGACACGTCACGCGCCAACGGTGGTGAAGGGTTGTGGACTTGGCTGGGACGTTACTGCGGCACGCTGGATGTCGGGCCGGGCGCGGTGCAGGATGAATGGGCACCACGCATCGAATATTATCTGCCGCGCGCACGCTACCGCAGCGAGTTCGATCTGGCAAACATCCTCTCATGGCTGTTGCAGCGGCGCCCGGAGTTGTCCTCTGCAATGGGTGTGTTCGGCATCGGTGCCCGCGACAGGGAAGCCTTCGAACGGGGTTACATCGCCACTGATCTTGCGATGCGCAGTTGGCTGGCGGATCTGCGCGGCGACGACGGCAGGGCGCAAAGACTCATCCGTCTGGCCTATAACGCCAATCCCCAGGATCGCTGGGCGGGGAGTTCGCTTGCCGACAAAATGCTGGCGACCCTGACCCAGGCGATCAAAAACGGGTTGAGCGAACGTGAAGCGCTGCAGAGGATCCTCAAGATCCGTTCCGACCATGTGGCTACCCTGCGCAGACTGTGGCATCTGGAACGTGAGGCGGGTAATGATGCACAGGCTCGCGCATATCTGGCACAGTTAGCAAGGATTAGTCCGCTGGACCGGGAGGTCAGGGCGGCCCAATGACAATACAGCGTTCACAGGGCGTCACGTCGCACACACAGGTGGGACTGCATGACATATGAATTCGTTGCGGCGGCTATGTTAAAATCACGCGATGAGCAGTAACAACGCCCTCGGCAAGATCCCCATCGTCGTCAACGGGCGCATGCAACCCGGTCGCCGTCTTTACTGGCAGCGCCGTGCATTCCAGTTGGGCGCGATCGCCGTCGCCCTGCTGATCCCGATCTCGGGACTGATCCGCATCGATATCCCTGCGGGCGCCTTCGTGGTGCTCGATCGTCAGATCTGGTTTTCAGACTTTTATATCGTTTTCGGACTGTGGCTGGCGCTGGCCAGCGGACTGGTGCTGACCTATTCATCACTCGGCACCGTTTTCTGCGGCTGGGCGTGCCCGCAAAACACGGTTTCCGAGTGGGCCAACAGGATGAATCAAAAGCTGCTCGGCAAGCACGCCGAGGTCAGCCTTAACGGCGAGGCGATGCGCGTCTCGGCCGGCAAGAGCAAATGGTTCAACTGGACTTTACTGGGTGTGATGTTCATCGGAGTTTCCATGTTGATGGCGCTGATACCGATGTTCTATTTCTATCCACCGTCAGCCATATGGTCATTCATCAGCTTCCAGTATGACGAACGACTGGCCGGATCGTTGCACTGGATCTATTTTGTATTCGTGGCGATGATCTTTCTCGATGTCGCCTTTATTCGTCATTTCCTCTGCCGGTTCATGTGTATCTACCGTGTCTGGCAACATTCCTTCAAGACCAGGGACACCCTGCATATCGAACACGATAAATCACATCCTGATGAATGTGCCCGCTGCAACTTTTGCGTCAATGCCTGTGTTGTCGATGTCGATCCGCGCAACACCGTCACCTATGATGCCTGTATCAATTGCGGCGCCTGTATCACCGCGTGTGAACAGATACGCGGAAACCGCAATGGCGGCGGCAGCCTGTTGCATTTCAAATTCGGCGCTCGGGATGAACAACGCAATAACAAACTGCTGAACCTCAACTCCCTGATTGGCCGCACCAAGTGGACCATCCCGCTCACCATGATCGGCCTGGGGATGTTTGTCTGGGGTCTGTGGTCATACCAACCCTATCACATGGTCGGCTATCAGAGCGACACAGTCCTGCACGGCGACAAGATCAGGGATTACCGTGTTTCGATTGCGCACAAGACTTACCATCCGGGCACGGTACATGTGCGAATCGAAGGTCTGCCGGCAGATGATTTTACCCTTTCGGACACAATCCTGAAATTCAACGGCGTGGCCCGGGAAAACATCATGGTCCATGTCGAGGATACACTGGCAGCGGGTATCTATCCCCTGAAGGTACATGCATGGTCGGAAGATGGATGGCAGGATGTATTCCAGTTTAATCATGTGGTAACCCGGGGTGGCTGATATGGAAGAACGCACTGCGAAAGACGAACACCCGTCGCCAACCGAAAAGGGCGAATGGGGACATACCCCGGAGGATCATTTCGGTTACGAATCGGATGAGGAACGCAAGGCCAGGCGGGGGCTGGAAGACTGGGAAATGGTCGAGTCGGTCCCTTCGGCACAAAGAGGTGTACCGAAATGGTTCATGGCGGTGATCGGCTTTGTGTTGTTGATCGCCATCGGCCTGAGTTTCCCTTTCTGGGGGGACAGGCCCGGTTTTGAGCGCAGCTGGTTCAACTGGGGATTTGTGCTGGCCCTGGCGTACCTGTTGGTCGCGGGTTCGTTCGTCTACGGGATGGTCAAATTTTACGGTCCGCCCGCCGAAAAGAACGATGATGAACAACAGCAAAAAGATAAACACGGCGACGTGCATTCGGACGGGCCGGCGCCGCCCGGGAAATAACCACCCGCGGCGTCACACCTCAAGATAACAACCACTAACAAGGCGTATCTTCCAGCATATGCATTATCGAGATTACGATACGTTGGCCGTCACGCCCGCTACGCCTAATCCCAATGATATGGCACATGAATCTGCATAGATGGCTACTCATCCCGTTGTGTGCCGCGCTGCTGGCCTGCAGCGGTACTGACACTGGTACTCTTCCGGTGCAGCACTGGAAGAATGTCGAGTTCATTGTTGAAACGCGTCCCTCGCCGCTGCGGATCGGCGCCAATGAATTTATCGTCAGGGCGTTGAACAGGGACGGGAGCTCCGCCCACAAACTGGTCATATACATCCGTCTGAGTGACTCCAGGCCCTGGCAACAGGCGATCCAGGACGGCCAACTCGGTATCTACCGGCGTGGCCTGATCCTCGCGACCGGCGAGGATGTAGATTCACTTTCGATGCGCATCTTGCGGGGTGATGAAGAGGGAATTATCACATTCCCCCTGGAGGTCGAATCTCCACCGCCGAGTCCCGATACCTAACGCCAATACCTAGCTTCGGCGATGTGACTGCAGACGCCTGGCGAGACGTTCGCTCTTTTCCCAGCGCCTGAGTAACAGGATCTTTTCGCCGCCCCGTTGGTTACTGCAGCGCGGACAGGTGAGGTAACTCAGGTAGAGTTCCCTGGGCCTGTGGCCGGCGTCGAATATTGCCATCTGCATCTCGGTGATAGCCTTGCGCGCGGTGCTCAGATTACCCTGATGAAGGTGTGACCTGAGGTGAAACGGATACGGTAGCCGTTGCACGTAACGTGACAGCGAACTTTCGTCCTGCAGCAGGTGCATGATCGAGCCGCGCAGCAGACCGGTGCGCGTGAGAGTGAAACCGGGCCAGGTCTCGTGTAACTGCAACTCGTCGATGGAACGTTGCTGGCGCCCCTTGTACAGTTCATAGGCAAGCGGCATATGCAGCAGCGTGGGGATCGGCATGAGATGCACGCTGGTGCCGCCAAGATCGACGTCTTTGTTATGCCAGGAGGGATATTCAGAGGGACAGCCGCACTCAAGCAGCATGGCGGGCTTTGTATATCTGCCTGACGGTGCAATACACGTTGGCGAAGAATACCCAGAATCCAACACCCATGACCGTCGAAATACCGGCAATGATATAGGAATACATGTGATGCACTTCGGCGAGACGGACAGTGTTGTCTGCCAGCATCAGGTTGCCTTCCCATATTCCAAACACCAGCAACGTCGTGTAAAAACCGCATACGCCGATGGCGGTCCACCAGAAAGAGTGGTTCACCAGCCGGATGGAATAGAGGGGCCTGCCGGATATCGCCGTCAGCATAAAATAGGTGGAGGCCATCAACAGGATCACAACACCGCCCACGACATTGATATGGGCGTGCGCCAAAGGATCGATCATGTGCCCCGGCCCGCCGTAGGGGCTGCCGATAGAATCAAGCCAGACCCGAATGGGATGGATCACCTGGAGCACGCCGTGTACCGTGCCGATGAAAAAGAACAAGGCTGAGGTTACGAGGAATTTTAGTAAATAATACTGCTCTTTCAATGCCGGCATCGTTGGAGTGGAAAATTCCTAAAGGGGAGCATTATACATCAAACAGCAAAAAGCCCGGACATTGCCGGGCTTTTAATGAACCGTATGATACGGCCGGTTATCTGTTTTCGAGATTCTTGAGCGCAGTGCCCGTTACAGAGAACGCAAGGAATATAGTCAGTCCGAAAAACATGACAATCGGCACCAGAATCCCCGGCCAAATAATATCGCCTAAACTTGGCATCATAGTCGTTACCCTCCCGTAATCATCTGTTGTTTTAACCGTGCCGACAATGCACTGCACGAAGTTACAAAAGTCTACTCAAAATACAAGGAATATGCAACAAAGCCCGAGTGCGGGCGGATATCGGCACGTACTGCCGGTCTACACGACTGTAGCGGTCCTTTTCAGTCAATACCTGCACATCGCACATGACACAGCGGCAGTTCGGGTGTCTCGACCCCGGGCGATCCATCGGGGTCATCGCAAGCCGTTGCAAATGCCAATTTACAGTTGGATCAGTGAAATCATTTCGTTTGAGTAAACTTTTCCGGATGTTTCCTGTCAAACGGTCGGTTGGAATGATCATTGCCGACTTCTGGAACGGGAATACCGGAGCCTGGATGATCATCTCGTCATGTATGCAGCGCCGTGCCTGCAGCGGGAAGAACACGAAAATCAATATGACCGTAGACTGGGATTGTATATTTAACTTTTGAATTTTTTTGATAACATGGCCGCCGTGTCAACGGCTGACAATAACTTTGTATTGATTGCATGAACGACGCAAGTCTGATTCGGGTTGAAAATCTGTATCGCTATTACGGCGCGATCTGCGCGGTACAGGATGTCAGCTTTGAGGTGAGTCGCGGCGAGGTCGTCGGCTTCCTAGGCCCCAATGGCGCCGGCAAGTCGACCACCATGCTCATGATCAGCGGCAATCTTGCACCCTCGGCCGGACGTGTCCTGATCAACGGCGTCGATATCCTCGATGATCCGCGTGCGGCGAAGGCCGACCTGGGATTCCTGCCGGAACAGCCGCCGTTGTACCGTGAGCTGACGGTGGACGAATATCTCGCCTATTGCGCAAGACTCAACCGCATCCCGCGTGAACAGCGGCGCAAGGCGATGGATAGCGCCAAGCAGCGTTGTGGTCTGGACGAGGTCGGTCATCGTTTGATCGGTAACCTGTCGAAGGGGTTCCAGCAACGGGTCGGTATCGCGCAGGCAATCATCCATTCCCCTGCGGTGGTCATCCTCGATGAACCCACGGTCGGGCTGGATCCGATCCAGATCCGCGAGATACGTACATTGATCAGGGAGCTTGCCGCCGAACACAGCGTGATCCTGTCAACTCACATCCTGCCGGAGGTCCAGGCCATTTGCGACCGGGTACAGATCATTCACAAGGGCCAGTTGATCCTCGAGAGCAGTATCGAAGGCATTCAACAGCAATTGCAGGGCAACAGCCTGCTGGTCGGCTTTAAAAATCCACCGTCCGGCGATGAACTGGCCGCGCTCAATGGCGTGGAGCAGGTCGAAACATTACCCGACGGTCGCATCCGGCTCCGCTATGTGCCGGGACACGATCCCGCCGATACCCTGGTCGAGACCGCGGTGGCGAAACGCTGGGGGCTGAAGGAACTCACTCCGGAGCAGATGTCCCTCGAACAGATCTTCATCAACATCACCTGCAGTGACGAATCGATCCCGGGATCAAACGCAGTTTCGGGCGGCGCGCCGGCGGAGGATGCCGCATGATGATCCTGTCGATTGCCGGCCGGGAATTGCGCAGTCTGTTCCTGTCACCACTGGCATGGGCGATACTGGCGGTCGTAGTGCTGATACTGTCCTACACGTTTCTGGTACAGATCGATTTCTTCATGCAGATCCAGCCGCGCCTGCCCGCCATCAAGGATGCTCCGGGTGTTACCCAGATCATCGTCTCACCGATGCTGGGTAACACCGCCTTCATACTGTTGCTGGTGATACCGCTGGTAACCATGCGCCTCGTCAGTGACGAGCGTCGTAACCAGACACTCAGCCTGTTGTTTTCCGCGCCTGTAAGCATGACCGAGATCATCCTTGGCAAGTATCTCGGCGTGGTCGTATTCCTGCTGATCATGCTGGCGCTCATCACCTTGATGCCGTTTTCACTGCTGATAGGGGGCACCCTGGATTTCGGCATGCTGGCATCCGGCCTGCTGGGCCTGGTATTGCTGCTGGCGAGTTTCGCCGCCGTCGGCCTGTTTATGTCGACGCTGACTGCCCAGCCGACGATCGCGGCAGTCAGCAGTTTCGGCGTGTTGCTGTTGTTATGGATTCTCGACTGGGCGGGCAAGGGACGCAGCAGTGAGGCAGAAACCCTGTTTGGATATCTCTCGATCCTGCGCCATTACGAGTCGATGCTCAAAGGGGTGTTCAACAGCAGCGATGTCATCTATTACCTGTTGCTGATCGCAACGTTCCTGATCCTGAGTATCCGGCGACTGGACGCCGACCGGCTGCAGCATTAATCAACATGAAAGTTACCGTACGCTCACGTCGTTTGGTTCGACTGCAGAATATAGTATTCGTGATACTGTTTCTCGGTGTCATCGGAATGCTGGCGTGGCTGAGCACACGGTATACCTACCAGGCCGATTGGACCGCGACCGGTCGCAACACCCTGTCGCAGGCGAGCATCGACCTGTTGAGAAAACTCGACGGGCCGGTCGAGATCACGGCCTATGCCAGTGAAACACAGTTGCTGCGTAAGCGCATCCGTGAACTTGTCGCACGCTATCAACGCTACAAACCGGATCTTGAGCTGAGTTTCGTCAATCCCGATCTCGAACCGCAAAAGGTGCGTGAACTCGGCATCACCGTCGACGGCGAACTGGTGATTGATTATGCAGACAGTCACGAACAGATTCAGGACGTCTCCGAGGAAGGTATTACCAACGCGCTGCAGCGCGTTGCACGCGGCGGTGAGCGCCGGGTGGTGTTCCTGGAAGGTCACGGTGAGCGCAATCCACAGGCTGACGCGCGTTACGATCTCGGCGGCTTTGCACAGCAATTGAAGAGCAAGGGTTACCAGATCGCCACCCAGAACCTCGCCTCCGATCCCCGTATCGCGGACAATACCAGTGTGCTGGTGATCGCGGGACCGCAGACGGATCTGTTACCGGGTGAGGTCACTATCCTGCAGGATTATGTCAAGGCGGGCGGCAATCTCCTGTGGCTGTCTGATCCCGGATCACGCCATGGCCTTGAGCCGCTTGCCAAGACACTGGACATCACCTTCCAGCCTGGCATCATCGTCGATCCGAACATCTCCCAGGTCGGTATGATGCTATTTGGTACCGATGATCCACGTGTCGCACTGGTCACCCGTTACGCGGAACATCCGATCACCCATAACTTCGCATTCAATACACTGTTTCCCATTGCCGGCGGCATCAGTATCGGGAAACAGGGCGACTGGCAGGCACAGGGATTTCTCCAGACGCTGTCGAATACCTGGTCCGAGACATCGCAAACCCAGGGCACGATCACCTTCGATGCCGGCAGCGACATCAATGGACCATTGACGATCGGCGTCGCGCTTGATCGTGATGTCCCCACCGGAAATGAAAACCCGCAACAGGATGACACAGGAAAATCCGCTGAATCGGCAAAGTCTGACACGGTTGAAGAGGACAGCGATGCGACGCCGGATAGCGGCCGGCAACAACGCGTCGTCGTTATAGGCGATGGTGATTTCCTCTCGAACGGTTTTCTGGGGTTGGGCGGTAATCTCCAGCTCGGCATGAATATCTTCAACTGGCTGAGCAGTGATGACGTACTGATCTCGATACCGGTCAAGACCGCGCCGGACAGTTCACTGTCGCTGTCGGATACCGCCGTGATGGTGATCAGCTTCGGTTTCCTGCTGGTATTGCCTTTGCTGTTGTTGACAAGCGGGGTGGTGATCTGGATACGCCGTCGCCGGCGTTAGGCAACATACTCTGACAGGTATCGTGATGAATTCCCGCATGGCTCTCAATCTGGCGCTGTTGGCAGTGGTCGTGGCCCTGGCATTGATCGCCTATTTTCAGCCGGGCGTTGAGCAGGAGACAAAACCACCGTCATTGTTGACCCTCGATCCTGACATGGTCGATCACATCACCATCACACCGGCGCGAAAGCAGGCAATCGTCCTGGCGAAGGATGGTACCCAGTGGCGCATCAAGCAACCGATTGACGCCCGCGCGAATTCGTTTCGTATCGATTCATTGTTGCAACTGGCGCATACCCCGGTGCGCAAACAGTATGATGTCGCACAAACGGACCTGAAAAAATTCAGGCTTGATCATCCCCAGGGCGTGATCCGCTTCAATGATACCGACATCGCCTTCGGTGATGTCGATCCCCTCAACAATTATCGCTATGTCATGGTCGCTGACAAGGTGGCGATGATCACCGACAGTTATGCCCATTACCTGCAATTCAATCTGGAAAATTACGTCGATACCCGGGTGTTGCCGCCCGCCAGCCATATCACCGCAATCGAAATGCCCGGTTTCGACGTCAGTATGGCCGATGACGGTCACTGGACTGTGTCGTCACAAGATACTGACGTCACGTCCGATGATATCCAGGTACTGGTGGATGAATGGCAGCAGGTGCAGGCGCTGCGTGTCAGCCGTTACCAGGATGACAAGCCGCAGGGCGAGATCAGGATCACCCTGGGCAAGGACACTGCGCCCTTCAAGCTGCAGTTACTGCAACAGGATCCCGAATTGATTCTGGGACGCAAGGATATCGGCATGCGTTATCATTTTTCCGATGAACAGGCGCAGCACCTGTTGCAGTTGCCGCAAAAACCCCAACAGCCGGCATCCGGGGACGAGGCGGCGGATGCCGGCGCGTAGTCTTGTTGCTATAGTCGCTACACCGTATTTATCCACGACACTCTTGTCTCATGACCCATGCCCGAACTTCCCGAAGTTGAAACAACACGGCGCGGTATCGCACCGACTATCGTAGGGGAAACCGTACGCCGCGTTATCGTACGCAACCGACACCTGCGCCATCCGGTATCGGCGAGCCTGGCAAGGCAACTGCCCGGCAAGTGCATCAACGCCGTCAAACGCAGAGGCAAGTACCTGTTACTGGAAACCGGCGACGGCACGGTCATCGTGCATCTCGGCATGTCCGGCAGTCTGCGCATCGTTGCGGATACCGCGCCGCCCGGCAAGCATGATCATGTCGATATCGAATTCAACAACGGGCACTGTCTGAGGCTGCATGATCCACGGCGTTTCGGTCTGCTGTTGTGGACGTGCGCGGATCCACTGCGCCACCCGCTGCTCAGGGATATAGGAATGGAGCCACTCACCGACGGCTTCAGCGGTGATCTGCTGTATGAAAAATCCCGCGGCCGGCGGGTTGCCGTCAAGCAATTCATCATGAATGCCAACATCCTTGCGGGCGTGGGGAACATCTATGCCAACGAGGCGCTGTTTGCTGCGGGCATACACCCGCTGCGCCCTGCCGGCAGGATCTCGCGGCAGCGTTACCATCGCCTGGCGCATTCCATCAGACAAGTGCTCACGGCCGCGATCGAGCAGGGCGGCACGACGTTACGTGATTTCGTCAACGGTGAAGGCAAACCAGGCTATTTCAGACAACATCTGCATGTATACGACAAGGGCGGGTTGCCCTGCCTGGATTGCAGCACGCCGATCCGGCATATCTCGCAAGGTCAACGATCCACCTATTACTGTGGCAGATGCCAGCACTGAGTCCCGTCCCTAATCATCCGGACGGTTCAATCCGTTGACGGTTCAGGCGATGTTGATTCGGATGGCGTCTGTTCTTCCAGCAGTTCCTGCGGGTCGATGATGCGGATGATCGCCCCGCCTTCCTGCAGGGATATGGTCTTGGTGGCGCCGCTGACACTGAACAGCTGATCGGCGAGTGGTTTGTTGTCCTCTTCGTAGGGATCGAATACCAGGTGCGTCGCGCCCTTGATGTTCCTGAACAGGGTTTCCTTGTCTTTATACGGCGGAGGCAACGGCATCGAAGGGCGTTTGATAGCGAGCATGGTGCGGCCCGGCCATTCGCTCATCACGAAGATATTCTCGTCTTCCGGGACATCCTCGAGTTCGGTACTGAGGGTCAGGATCAGTTTATCGACGGGCGATAACGCATTACGTTCGACGGCGATGCGATAGGCCTTGTCGCCCTGCATGAACAACAGTGCGACCAGAAACAGGACGATAAAAAAGATACCGCGTTGACCCATGAATCCCGTCTTGCCCAGCGACTGATTGAGTCGGATCAGTAACGGTATGCCGCAATAAAGCAGCGCCGCAAGAGAGATAAACACCCATGTGGCGTCCGCCGCGAACAGGCCGAAGGCCACACCCAGTATCAGCATGCGCCCGATCAGATCCCTGGCCAGCCTGAGCGAATCCACTGCAAGCGCCACGAGCATCAATATCCCCAGCAGTGCACCGATGACGATATAAAAATCCTCACTGGGTTCGACGCCGAGAATATTGTCGGTAAACACGGTGTAGGGATTTCCCAGCCACGACTGGGTTATCCATCCCATACCGACCAGCAGGATGAAGATGACCGCGATCACGATACCGATGTACATATATTTCTGATGACGTTTATCGAGTGGGTTCTTGCGCCATTCCCAGAGGAGCGACAGGGGATAGGCAAGTCCGATGGGGTGCAGGGAAACGGCGAACATGACGACGATCAACTGCAGAAAAAACCACCCGCCGAACAGACGGTTCTTCGAGCGGTAGGCATGGTCGATCCATCTTCCCAGTGCGAAGGTCAACAACAGGTACGGGCCTGCGCCGAGTGAATCGACCTGATGCACGGTCAACGGGGCAATCAACAGCAGGCCGGCAGCGATCAGCGCGGCTTCATCGCCGGCGTAATTCCGGTGCCATTTATACAGCAGTACGGCGGCCCAGAATGTAATCAGTAACGTAAACACCTTGGCGGCGAGAATGTTTCCCGGCCAGTAGATACCCAGCGGGATGAATACCAATGCACGCAGGTCCGGGATGCCCATGGTCACCGCCGGGCTGGCGATCTTGTCCGCCACCGACCAGCCTATCAGTAAGGCCCTGGCCGCCGCTTCGTTGATCCCGTAGGCGTCCAGGCGCAGCAGATGAAAACCGATGATCGCACCGCCCCAGGTGATCATGGTCAACAATACCCAATAGACGGGTTTAATCTGTATCTGCATGGTGAATTGAAATCACGTTAATGTAGGGTACCTGTGATGCGCTGCGGGTCGTATTCCGCCACAATGCATGTACGCAATGTCCCTTGCAACAGAACCTGTGTGTAAACCGCGGTTAATCGCCGGACATGACAAACCGGTAACGCGGCCTGGCTGCCGGACCGTGCGCAGGCGGGAAGGATACCTGATTGAAGCCGTTGTTTCATCATCAAAAATCCACCCCGGAATATTTGATTAATTTACTTGGGAAATTCGATGACCTTTTGGTCAAATCCCGTTAAAAAACTTGCAATATTCACGGCGCTCATGTTATACAAATTACCCTTAATGAAAGAGGTCTGACAGATATATTCGGGAGGAAGGATTATGTTGAACACGGGCGAGGTTCTGATACTGTACGCAATCTGGTTTCCACTGGCGTGGGGATTGGCTTATATCCTTTTCAAAGCTTCAAAATAGCGCTGCACTGGACAGGCACACTGGACAGGCTTAGATAAAAAAATTCAATACGAGGGAGGAAGGGTAATATGTCGCTTCTATCAAAGCTGATTCCGCTGTCCGCGGCGGGTATCTTGATGACAGCCATGTCATCGGCGGGTGCCGTCGACCTGGGTCAAGTCGATATGTCAAATGGGAAGAATATATTCGAGAACGGTAAGGGCGATGTGCCGGCCTGTGTCTCGTGCCACGGTCAGAACGGTGAAGGCAACGATGCCCTGGGAACCCCGCGTCTCGCCGGTCAGATCTACCAGTTCCTGGTGAAGCAGCTGACCGATTTCGGTACCTGCAAGAATCCTGAAGACACCTCTACCTGCCGTCGCCAGGACACCACCATGTTCGTGATGAACACCAACGCGCTGGGCCTGACGCCGCAGGATCGTCTTGACGTGGCGGCCTATCTCAGCCAGCTGGATGCACCCTATGAACCGTCCAACATCGATGAACTCAAGGCCAACGGCACAGAGGTCGGTGCGGGTTATCGCGGCAAGGCGCTGGTGCTCTACGGCAACCTGGATAGGGGCATCCCCGCCTGTCGTTCCTGCCATGGCTTCAACGGCCGCGGTGTGGATCCGATCTTTCCAATGATCGGTCAGCAGAAGTATGTTTACATCATCAACCAGTTGAAGAAATGGCGTGACGGCAGTCGTCATAACGATCCGCAAATGGCCATGCAGATGGTCGCCCGCAAGATGACGGATCAGGATATGCATGATGCCGCGACCTACCTGGCGGGGCCACAGGGTGTCGCCAACGTTTCAGGTGAATACGGTTTACCCGCACGTCACGTGCCGTTCAAGCACTGATAATTTAGTTCTTCGTCTATATCGATCAGGCCGGAAGGGCGGGTTATCCCGCCCTTCGTTTTTTTCATAAAGGTGGATACACACGTTTTGGCGGCAGTCTGTGGCATTGCCAGCTGTATATAAGTAGACGATAATATTTGGATGGCTGAAAAACTCTCTCTCAAGAAAGGCGAAAAGATCCTGTTCGCCATCTTTGGTGCATTTATCGTCTTTGCCGTCATCGGCTACGCCATTCTCGAATCTATTCGCCTGAGTTCGGACAAACCGATGTTTACCATCAGGACGCATTTCGATCTCTCCGAGAAGGGCAAGCAGGGCTCGCAGCTGTTTCGTGAAAAGGGTCGTTGTACCGCCTGCCACCGCGCCATGCAGAGTGGCACCAACATGGGCCTGTCGCTCGACGGTATCGGTTCAAAATACAGCCGCGCATGGATCTCCGATTTTCTTCATGACCCTGAAAAGACCTATCGAGAGACCTATGACCGTCCGACGTTCGATCACGGGATCGGCAAGGAGGCGGGTTACGTCGCCAATATGCCCGACAGGGACCTGGACCTGATCGCCGTCTTTCTCTCGGAACTGAAGTCGGACGTCGGTTCCTCGTCCGCGCCGCGACCGCCGGAAGGGCGTTCGCCGTTCATCGACAAGATGATCGGTACCTTTGCGCCGGAGAGTTGGAAGGAAGAATTCCAGGATGTCAGGACCAAGGACAGCCACGAACTGATCGGCGAGCCGGATAGTGAACAACAGGAACAGGCAGAAGGCGGGGAAAAAGTCCGGTGAATGAACCGTGGGAGAATAAAGAATATACACGCTATACGCTGTGGTTTATCTATGCCTGTATCATCTACAGCATTATCGGTTTTTCATGGGGTGCGCTGATGGGCGGCATCGCGGATTTCCGCCATTTCGTCGATCATCGCCTGCATGGCAACCTGATCGTGCGCGCCCATACCCATATCAACCTGCTGGGTTGGGTGGAGATGGCCATCTTCGGGGCCGTCTATTACCTCATACCACGACTTGTGAAGCGCCCGATATTCAGCCTCAAGCTGGTCAAGGTCCATTTCTGGATCCATAACATCGGCCTGATCGGTATGGTGACACTGTTCACCACCGCCGGGGTGATCGGTGGTACGGCCAGCATGCAGGCCTCGCCGGCGCAGGTCGAGGCGCTCATTCATCCTTTTCTGGCCGCGATGGGGATGTTTGGCTCCCTGGTGTTATTAGCGAACATCATTTGGGGTTATAATATATTTCGCACTTGTATAGGTTGGGACAGATAGAAGTACCTATGAAAGCAGCACACATAATCTTGCTGGTTTGTATGACGGCGATCACCGGATGTAACATCCAGTCGGAAGGCAGTTCCTTGCGGGTCGGCATGAAAGCGCCCAGTCTCAAGACCAAGACCCTTGAGGATGTCAACGGCGATTTCAGCCGCATCACCACTTACCGTCAACCCGATGCACGCATGTACCAGTATTCACTGGATGAGGCCATGAAGACGGGCAAGCCCATCCTGCTGGAATTCGCCACGCCGGGCCACTGCACGGTATGTGACAAGCAGTTGCAGATGTTGAAGGCGTTGATCGACAAATACGGTTCTGATCTGCTCTTCCTGCACATGGACCAGTACCAGAATACCGGTGCCTTTATTGCCTACCAGGTGCAGGGTGATCCCTGGACATTCCTGATCGACTCGAAAAACACCGTACGTTTCAAACGCGCGGGTCGGATGCTGTACGGGGAACTGGACGCGGCCATTCAGAATATGCTGCAGAATCCGGCCAGCTGAACCACGTGACGGCGGCATCACGGTACTCCCTGGTGCAGGACCGCAAGGGCATGATATGGGACATGTTACTGTATGTTCCGACGGTCATCGCGCTTGCATCGATCTCCCTCAAATTCTGGTATGACGGCAACAAGACGTTTTCCTATCTGCTGTTGTTCCTCGCCAGTTTTTTTTTCATCGTCGGCATGAACCGGATACTCACGACGCGCCTGATGGTATTGCCGTCGTCACCCGTTGCACTGGAGACAACCAAACAACAGTTGACGGTCATGCAGCGTGACGGTGGACGTGTGGATCTTGCCAAGGAGGTGCGGTTCTATCCCGACTATGCAGGTAAATCCTTCGGCCTGTCCGGCATGGATGTGACCGGCAAACGGCGTCAATACGTGTTTCATCGCGGGCAGTTTGCCGATGAATCCACGTTCAAGGAACTGTGTTCCCGGCTCAATATCTACAAGTAACGTTTATCCTCAATCATTGTCTTGCGCGGCGCGTTTCTTTCTGAGTCGTGCCACATCCCATGCCATAAAGGCGATGGCAGCAACACCGATCAGGCAGGCAATGATGATAATCAGACGTTCGGTGGCAGGGCTGACCATACCACCTACCAGCATGTGGACGGAATAACCCAGAATGAACAGTGAGGTCAGGCCGACCAGTGTGTAGAGGATGATTTCCTTGAATGAAAACGAAACCGGTCGTGTCATGAAACAATTGACTGATCGTAGCCGGAAAAATATCTGTTACAACTTCGTCGCGTCGGTGCCGGAGTCATTGTTCTGACGTTTGATCGAAACATGAATTGTACCCTTACCATTTGGCGAGACTCCAGCCTATTGTGACATAAAAGTTGATAGAATAAGTGCGGATTTTTTCTATGTTTTCATTATTTTTCAGCAGATATTTAAGGCTTGACGAATAATGACTGTTATGTAAAACTCCAACGAATCAAAAAAAGCCTACAAACGCAGTCAGATGCGGTGATAGGTAAGCAGTTATTCATATCCAGCTAGGCACAAACGGGGGGGCACATGGAAAACAAATTGTCTTACGCAAGAACGTTCTGGGTTAGCCTTATTGGCGGCGTCACAACTGGCATGGGAAATGGCAGTGTGTTTGGAGCGGCGATGATGTGTGCCCTCGGACGGGGCAAGTTCGATATGTGGGGCGGATGGGGCGCTCAGCAATACATGCCATCTTCTTTCAACGGTTTTGTAAACTGGTCAATGTTCATCTTCGGTATAGCCTTCATGATCATCATGATGCTTGCCATGCATCGCCATGGCGAACTCGAGGCACAGGCCGAGGCTGGCGGTGCAACCAGTCGTTAAACAATTTTATTTTTTATAGACGATACAGGCGAAGAGGGAGAATACAAAGATGTCAGCAATTGCAACGGTTTTTTGTTTGGTACTGGCCTTTTCGAGCATGTGGTTCGCATGGTATCTGATGATGCCGGGCAAGCACTAAGACCGGTATAGTCGGACGGGGTTTTTCGCAGTACGAAGTTTTATTTTGAAAAATTGTAATTTTGTAATTCCATTTACTTATACTAACGGAAAACTTGTAGTTTCTTCAGGAAATCAGGAGACGCAGGGGGAGGTCAAAAATCATGTTTAAGTATCTGTTCGCACGAAATGATGATATCCCGGCAGGTACTGCCGCGATATATTTCGGCTTTTCATCCATCATCTGGTTCATCATCGGTACCGCATTAGGTTCGTTCAACGCAGCGAAACTGGCCTTCCCTGACTGGGTGACCGGGACCGAGATGTTTTCCTTCGGCCACATGCGCCAGGTTCATGTGCACGCGGTGATCTTCGGTTGGATCTCCATGGCATTCGCCATGGCGATGATGTACATCACGCCGGCACTCGGAAACACCAAGCTGTGGTCTGAGAAGCTGGGCGTCTGGAACTGCTTTTTATGGAACTTCGGGTTGTCACTGACCCTGACATTGCTCTGGATCGGCATGACCTCCGGCCGCGAGTATACCGACTTTCCCTGGTTCCTCGATCTCTACATCCTGTTCCTGGTTGTCGTACCGCTGGGCATCAATGTGTGGATGACCATCATTCATCGTAAGACCCAGGGTATCTATACCACCAACTGGTTCTTTGGTTCCGGTGTATTCATGGTCGGTATCGTGGTGCTGGTGGGCAACCTGCCCGAGTATTTCCAGCTTACCGGTCTGACCGAGGCCTACCTGACCTGGTGGCATGCACACAATATCCTGGGATTATGGATCACCCCGGTGGCCGCGGCGATCGCCTACTACACGATCCCGAAGATCACCGGTAACCCGCTGTACTCCCACCGCATTGGTCACGTTCACTTCTGGTCGATCGTGGTGTTCTATTCCACACCGGCTGCTCACCACATCATGTCTTCACCGCTGCCTGAATGGCTGAAGTCATTCGCTTCCGTGGAAGGCGTGCTGATCCTGGTGCCGGCCATCGCCTTCGTGTCCAACCTGCTGCTCACCATGACCGGCAAATGGCATTACTTCGTCGAGAATATCGAGGTACGCTTTACCGTCGTCGGCGTGTTGCTGGCAATCCCGTTGAACATGCAGGGTGGCTTTCAGCAGACCCGCGCGATCAACTGGTACATCCACGGTACGGGCTGGATTGTGGCGCATGCGCATCTGGCGCTGCTCGGCTTTTCAACCTTCCTCGAGGCAGCAGCGGTGTACTACGGCATACAGACGATACTGCGCCGTAAACTCTATTCATTATCGCTGGCCAACTTCCATTTCTGGTTCCTGCTGATCGGATTCTGTACCTACTGGATCTCGATCACCATCGCCGGATTGATTCAAGGTGCTGCCAAGATCTACGAAGTGCCTTATATCGATACCGTCATCGCCGAGCACCCGTACATGATCGCCCGCTGGGTAGGCGGTACCATGGTGTTTACAGGTAACGTTGTCTGGCTGATCAACATGTGGCTGACCGCACGTGAAGGTACGGTGATACCGGAAGGTCGTATGCCTCACGAGCTTGCGTACGAGAGATAACAACGAGATCACTCGAGAGTTATATTGATCATTAACAAAATCGTATTAAGGGAGGGGTGCTAAAGTGGCGTTTCGTGAATATAAAGTAGGTGTACGGATGTTTGGTTGTGCACTTGGCCTGTCCATGATGATTACCTTGTTTATGCCAAGTCTGACCATCGTGTCGGTAGGTACAACGGCCATCGGCCTGGAAAAGGAGTTGTCCTACGGGAGGATCTCCGGGTTCAGCGTCGAGGATCCGTTCAACCTTGGGTGGGGCAAGCCAGTCACTGTAACCTTGAACAAGGATCCCAGGACGGGCAAGAAGATCGATACCACACTGGCCTATGTCTACAAGGCCGGGGTGCCTTTCCCCAGCGGTATTCGCCATCCCAGGATCCTCGGTGTGGGTTCAAAGGACCTGAGTCAAGGCAAGGGCAAGATCGGCCAGGCCAGCGAGTCGCAGGGCGCCGTGTTCCTCGTCGTTGAGGAAGGTGACTTTCAAGGCAAGGCCTATCCATACGTGGAGAATGCAACGGCTACGCGTGGCTGGGATCCCGACAGGATCCTTGCCAGTGCCTCCGAAGGGGACAAGCATTACATCGGTGCCGGCAAGATCATGTTCGTACGTGAACAATGCTGGTGGTGTCATACTCTGTTACCCGAGCAGACCCAGGACTGGCAGTATTTTGGAATACCGCCACGTCTTGGTGACTTCAACGGTGAATCACCTACCGCCTTCGGTTCCGACCGTAAGGCGCCTGACCTGATGCATGTTGGCTCACGTAATTCGTCACGCGAATGGTTGATGATGCATTTCTTCAACCCGCGCCTGGTCCAACCGCACTCCATCATGCCCCGCTTCGATTATCTGTGGGGTACCGTGGATGCCGACGGCAACCCGATCGATTACGACAAGTGGCGTCAGGAATACACAGAATATCACGAGGGCAAGCGTATCTATCCGCCGGAGGTGCCTGAGTATCATCCGAACACGGAAATACGCTACCTGATCGATTACGTATTGAGCCTCAAATAAAAGGGGGGGAGAAATAACATGGCTTGGAAACTTGATAATCCGCTGTACGCAATGTCTGACGAGGATCTCAACAGCAAGGCCAAAGGTGTCTGGGAAGGTGAAAGCCTGGGTGGGATCACCGAGGATAACAACCGTGTCCCCGTGCCGGTCGTGTGGCTGATGGGCATCACCATTATCACCGCCTTTCTGGTCACAGCACCCCTGTGGGGGCAACGGCCGACCGCGGCGATCTATGCGCCCTACATTGCGTTGATGGATACCCCCGAGGTGCAGAAACTCAAATCCGACGAGGATAAGATGCGCTATATCGTCGAGACCGTGCAACAACAGGGATCGAAGTGGGAGCATCTTCAGGAGCGCCACCCGGCGACGATGAATGATCTGCGCCTGATCAAGGATCAGGTCATCGAGTTGCAGAACAGCGGTGTGAATCTCGAGGAATACACCGTTGTCGGTGACAAGATAGTGCTTGCCAACTTCGAAACCGAGTTCGATGAAAACGGTGTGCAATACCGCGTACAGCCAACTTGGGATAAAGGCTACACGATCGACGTGTTTTACGTGATCTACTTCTGTGTGGCTGTTACCATCGCCATCAAGCGTCTGCCACCGAGTGCATGGCAGCCGGATCATACCAAGCACACGCATACAACCAGCTACTGATTACCGGAGGTAAACTCATGATAGATATCGATCATCCACCATTGGCAATGTTGATCCCGATCGCAGTGGTCTTCATTGTTCCGTTTATCTACAGCTTCTTTGTCGACAGGCACGACAAATAAAGAGTAGATAGACTGTCAGGAATACGAAAAACGCCGC
>Ga0315534_1000780_pt1 | contig 22324 bp, 18 predicted proteins | sample SalMarSW160240MG_FD_203094 | JGI IMG/M metagenome (GOLD analysis project Ga0315534, IMG submission 203094) | Salt marsh sediment microbial communities from the Plum Island Ecosystem LTER, Massachusetts, United States - Salt Marsh Sediment SW1602-40 ... | reverse complement strand
AATAAGATTAACATATACAGTTAAGAAAGATATTACAGGTTATTACTTGTTGCCAACCTGTTGCTGTATGACTTCGTCATCGCCTTGATCGATGGCCTTGCGCATCGCGGCGATCCGTGAGGTGATCTCCGCTATGATCCTGTCGGAATGATCCGCAAACTCCTCGACGATACTGACCAGCGCACTGCCGACGATGACCGCGTCGGCAGTGCGGGATATCTGCGCTGCGGTCTGCGCATCCTTGATGCCGAAACCGACGCCGATTGGCATATCGGTGAATCGCTTGATATGCGCAATCCGCCCGGCGACGGTCTTGATGTCGAGGCTCGCCGCGCCGGTCACACCCTTTAAAGATACATAATAGACAAAGCCGCTGGCATCGGCGCAGATCTTCGCGATACGTTCATCTGTCGTCGTGGGCGCGATAAGAAAGATCGTGTTCAATTCATGGTCATGCAGCGAGGTCACGAACTCGTCGGCCTCCTCGGGTGGCAGGTCGACCGTCAGCACGCCATCCACACCGGCCGATTGCGCCGCACCCGCGAACTGCCGATAGCCCATCACCTCGAGCGGATTGAGATAACCCATCAGCACGACCGGAGTGCTGTCGTCTTTGCGGCGAAACTCCGCGACCATGTCCAGCACGTGGCGCAGACTGATATGGTGTTGCAACGCACGTTCACTGGCACGCTGGATGACGGGTCCGTCGGCCATCGGATCCGAAAAGGGAACGCCGAGCTCGATGATGTCGGCGCCGGCCTCGGCCATGGCATGCATCAGGGGTACGGTGATATCCGCGCGCGGATCACCGGCAGTGACATAAGGTATCAATGCCTTGCGGTGTTGCGCGCGCAGTGTCTCGAAACAACGGTCGATGCGCGTCACACCTTGATCCCCTCGTGTTCCGCGACCGTATGGATATCCTTGTCGCCGCGCCCCGACAGGTTGATGATCATGATGTCGTGGGCGTTCATGGTGGGCGCGATCCTGGCGGCATAGGCAAGTGCATGGCTCGACTCCAGCGCCGGCATGATGCCCTCGATGCAGGTCAGGTCATGAAAGGCCTGCAGCGCGTCATCATCAGTCACGGCCACGTAGGTGGCCCGGCCGCTGTCCTTGAGCCAGGCGTGTTCGGGGCCGACGCCCGGGTAGTCGAGACCGGCCGAGATCGAATGCGTCTCGATGATCTGGCCGTCCCTGTCTTCCATCAGGTAGGTGCGGTTACCGTGCAGCACGCCGGGCTTGCCCGCGCACAAAGGCGCCGCGTGATGACCTGTTTTGAGACCCTCGCCCGCCGCCTCGACACCGTAGAGGGCGACAGCGTCATCGAGGAAGGGATGAAACAGTCCGATGGCGTTGGAACCGCCGCCGACGCAGGCCACCAGCGCATCGGGCAGTTTGCCCGCCTGTTCCAGGATCTGGCTGCGCGCCTCGCGGCCGATGACGGCCTGGAAATCCCGCACCATAGCGGGATACGGGTGCGGCCCCGCGACCGTACCTATTATATAGAAGGTATCGTCGACGTTGGTTACCCAGTCACGCATCGCCTCGTTGAGGGCGTCCTTCAGGGTGCGTGAACCCGATTCCACGGAGACCACCTCGGCGCCCAGCAGCCGCATACGGTAGACATTGATCGCCTGCCGTTTGATATCCTCCGCACCCATATAGATGACACAGTCCATGCCGAAGCGCGCGGCAACCGTGGCGGTCGCGACGCCGTGCTGCCCGGCGCCCGTCTCGGCGATGATGCGGCGCTTGCCCATGCGTTTGGCGAGCAAGGCCTGTCCCACGGTGTTGTTGATCTTGTGTGCACCGGTATGGTTGAGGTCTTCCCGTTTCAGATAGATCTGTGCACCACCCAGTATCCTGCTCCAGCGTTCGGCATGATAGAGCGGCGACGGGCGACCGACGAACTGTGCCAGGTCGCGGTCCAGTTCGGCGATGAAATCCGGATCCTGCAGGTAACGCTCGTAGGCCTGACGCAATTCCTCGATGGGACCCATCAGGGTCTCGGCGACAAAGCGCCCGCCATAGGGACCGAAGTGCCCGCGCTCATCCGGCAGCTTGCTGTACTGCGTACTGTGCCGGGCCGCTTGTTTCAGTTTCTCCGCCATCAATGCTCTATCCGAAATCTCAATACGATTATCAATCAAGTTCTCGATGCGCTGCGTACGCTGTCGATGAATGCCGCCATCTTGTCCGGGTCCTTGATGCCACTGGAAGCTTCGACCCCGCCGCTGACATCGACACCATAGGGGCGCAGCGTGTCGATCGCGCCGGCAACATTGTCCACCGTCAGGCCGCCGGCGAGGATTATAGGCCTTTTCAAGTCGGCGGGCACGAACGACCAGTCAAAGCGGTTGCCCGTGCCCCCGGGTATGCCTTCCTGGTAGGTATCGAGCAGGAATCCGCGCGCATCGGGATAGCGGCCGGCATAGCCGGTGATATCCAGGCCCTCGCGGACACGGATCACCTTGATGTACGGCACGCCCGGGCCGCGGCACTGATCCGGGGTCTCGTCACCGTGAAACTGTATCAGATCCAGCGGCACCTGTTCGCATATCGTACGGATCTCATCGTTCCCGGCGTCGACAAACACCCCGACCGCGTTGACGAAGGGCGGCAGGGCGGCGACGATCGCCTGTGCCTGTTCGATCGTCACCAGGCGCGGGCTGTCGTGGTAAAAGATGAGGCCGATGGCATCGGCGCCGAGTGTGGCCGCGGTCAGTGCGTCTTCGGGGCGCGTGATGCCGCAGATCTTGATTCGAATTCGCATCTATTTATAAGACTACCAAATAAGGCAGATTACCAAACGACGGGGCGTTGCGGAAGGTAGGGTATCGAAAAATCAACGGGATAGACGACGCCGATCAGATACAGGCCGCCGGGCGGGGCGTTGACTCCACCCAGTGTCCTGTCCCTGGCCTCGAGCACCTCCTGCGCCCACCGCGGTTCGCGCTTGCCTGCGCCGATCGCCATCAATACACCGGCGATATTGCGCACCATGTGATGCAGAAAGGCGTTGGCGACGACATCGATAAAGATAAACTCACCCCGGCGCGAGACCTCGAGTTGCATGACTGTGCGTACCGGGCTCTTGGCCTGGCACTGGCTGTCACGAAACGATGAAAAATCATGTTCACCAACCAGGTAGCGGGTAGCGTCGGCCATACGCTGCTCATCGAGCGGGCGGTATTCCCAACCCACCCGGCAAGACAGCAATGAGGGCCTGACCGGGCGGTTGAATATCACATATCGATAGTGTCGTTGCAGAGCCGAGTAGCGGGCGTGAAAGGTGTCAGCGACCGGCATCGACCACAATACGGCGATCTCGTCGGGCAGATTGGCGTTGGTTCCCATCACCCATGCGCGTGCATCGCGTGTCGCAGCGGTATCGAAGTGGACCACCTGCCCCACCGCATGCACGCCGGCATCCGTTCTGCCGGCACAGACGACACGCACCGGGTGATCGGCGACGCCGGATAACGCCTGCTCGAGGCTGCCCTGCACGGTGCGGGTGTTTTCCTGGATCTGCCATCCGGAAAAATCGGCACCGTCGTATTCAATGCCTAACGCAATTCGCATGTTTCAAAATGGCTGCGCCTGATAATACTGCGTTCATCCCGCAAGAGGGTACACGACAAATGAACAACGAATGCAACTGATTACTCTGTAACTGGCTACTCTGTGCGGTCCCTGCTGGTCTTGTAGTAATTGATCAACCCGTTGGTTGACGCATCGTGATTGGTGACCGCGTCGGCATCATGCAGTCGCGGCAGGATGGCCCTGGCGAGCTGTTTGCCCAGTTCGACGCCCCACTGATCGAACGAGTTGATATTCCAGACGATGCCCTGCACAAAGATCTTGTGCTCATACATGGCGATCAGCCTGCCCAGCGTCCGGGGTGTGAGTTTCCGGAACATGATGGAATTGGTCGGCCTGTTGCCTGTGAATACCTTGTGGGGCAGCAGCTTCTCCAGCGCCTCACCCTGAAGACCGTCGGCCTCGAGTTCGGCGCGCGCCTCCTGTTCGGTCTTGCCTTTCATCAGCGCCTTTGTCTGGGCGAAGAAATTCGACAACAGGATTTGATGGTGCTCGCCGATCGGGTTCTGGCTCTCGACGGGGACAAGAAAATCGGCCGGTACGAGTTTCGTCCCCTGGTGGATGAGCTGGTAAAACGCATGTTGGCCGTTGGTGCCGGGTTCACCCCAGATGACCGGGCCGGTCGAATAGTCATCGATACGTTGGCCGTCGCGGGTGACGCTCTTGCCGTTGCTTTCCATGTCGCCCTGCTGGAAATAGGCGGGGAACCGGTGCAGGTACTGATCATACGGCAATATCGCGTGGGTCTGTGCGTTGAAAAAATTGTTGTACCAGATACCCAGCAGGCCGAGTATCACGGGGATATTTTTTTCATAAGGGGCGTCCGCAAAATGTTGGTCCATGTCATGCGCGCCGGATAGCAGTTCCTCGAATCGATCCATGCCGATAGTGATCGCGATCGACAAACCGATCGCACCCCACAGGGAATAACGGCCACCCACCCAGTCCCAGAATTCGAACATGTTGCGCGTGTCGATACCGAACGCCGCCACCTCAGCGGTATTGGTCGACAGGGCGACGAAGTGTTTGGCGATGACGCTGTCTGAACCGGCCGCATTGATCAGCCATGACCGCGCACTGCGGGCATTGGTAATGGTCTCCTGCGTGGTGAAGGTCTTGGATGCGACGATAAACAGGGTGGTCTCGGGATCGACGCGCTTGAGCGTCTCGACGATATCGGTACCGTCGATATTCGACACGAAATGTGGCCGCAGGCCCCGTCTCGCATAAGGCTTCAACGCCTCGCTCACCATCACCGGGCCGAGGTCCGAACCGCCGATACCGATGTTGACGATGTCCGTGATCGGCTTGCCGGTGTAACCCCTCCATTCACCGTTACGCACCGCATCACTGAAGGACTTCATCTGCGCCAGCACCGCGTTGACCTGCGGCATGACATCCTTGCCGTCCACCAGGATGGGACGGTTGGAACGGTTGCGCAGCGCCACGTGCAGCACTGCACGGTCCTCGGTATTGTTGATCCTGTCGCCGTTGTACATCCGGCTGATCGCGTCCTTCACCTCCGCCTGGCGGGCGAGATCGAGCAGCATTGCAAGTGTCTCGTCCGTGATGCGGTTCTTCGAGTAGTCCAGCAGGATGTCATCAAAGGTGATGGAATATTTTTCAAAACGGCGCGGGTCATCGGCGAACAGGTCCCGCATATGGAGATCCCTGACCTGCCGATAATGATTTTCCAGCGCCCGCCAGGCGGTTGAATGTGTTAATGCCGTCATAATGATTATGTTAACCCGGATATTTCACTGAGGATCCCGGGAGGTGCCGTAGAAATTGGATTCTTAGGCGATGCTTTGGAACGAGCAGCATAGATGATTCTATGGTGCGAGTGAAAAGCAAGCATAAGGATTCAAGATCAAGGCAGAACCGGGATAGGCACAGTCTCAAAAATAGTTTATATCCAGGATTACCCTATCTTTTAGCTCCCCTGTCAATCATTATTAATTATTGCCGCCTTGGTGAAATGTCCGGGTCCTAATAGACTTCGGAGCTGACGTCACTGCCCTCGATATCCAACGAGTGCCGCCAGAACTGGTCGTCGCGTTCGAACAGGCGGTAGGTGCCGCGCGGTCCCCAGCTGCCGGCGGGATAGGTGTTGATATAATCGCGCTCCATCGACCAGACCTTCAGTACCGGATCAACCACGCGCCACGCCCACTCAACCTCGTCAAACCGCAGGAACAGGGTATGGTCGCCGCGCATCACGTCCAGCAACAATTCCTCGTAGGCATCGGCCTCCTTGTCATCCCCGCTGCGGTAACTCGCATCGAGGCTGATCATGCGTGTCTTCATCTCGAGCCCCGGCACCTTGACCTGGATCTCCATGCGCAGGCACTCGTTGGGCTGTATCCCCAGCAACAGCCAGTTGGGATGGCAGCGTTCGAGATGGGTGTTGCGGAACAGGTGATGCGGCGGTTCCTTGAAGCGGATACTGATCGCGGAACTGGCCTCCGCCATGCGCTTGCCGGTGCGCAGATAGAACGGCACCCCTTTCCAGCGCCAGTTGTCGACAAACAGTTTCAACGCGGCATAGGTCTCGGTCATTAGGTTGTCGCCGGCACCCTCCTCTTCGAGGTAACCCGGCACCGGTTTGCCGTCGATCGTGCCGTGCGCGTACTGGCCGCGGAAGGCCTGTGCATGCACGGCACCGTGCGTGATCGGGCGGATCGATTTCAGCACCTTGACCTTCTCGTCACGCAAAGACTCGGGATCCATCATTGCCGGCGGTTCCATCGCGACCAGCGTCAACAGCTGCATCAGGTGACTCTGCAGCATATCGCGCAATGCGCCTGCATCCTTGTAATAGTCCGCGCGGCCCTCGATGCCGCGGGTCTCGGAGTGGGTGATCTGCACGTGATCGATATAGTCGCGGTTCCACAAGGGTTCGAGCAGCAGGTTGGCAAAGCGGAACACAAGGATGTTCTGCACGGTCCCCTTGCCGAGATAGTGATCGATACGGTAGATCTGGTTTTCGTTGATATGGGTCTCGAAGCTGCGCTGCAGGGCCTGCGAACTCAACAGGTCATAGCCGAAGGGTTTCTCGACCACCACGCGTCTCCAGCCTGAATTCTCGCGCAACAGATCGACCTTGCCGAGGTGGTCGATCACCGGCCCGAAATCCGCGGGGCGTATCGCCAGGTAAAACACGATATTGTGAGGAAACGTTTCATTCTTCTCGAGGCACGCGCCGAGTTCCCTGAAGGTGTCCTGGTCACCGAGGTCACCGCGAAAATAATGCTGCCGTTCCCGAAAGCGTTCATACGCAGCCTGGTTCTTGCCGTGGGGATATTTCTCATCGAGCATGCCGTCGACTTCATTGATCCATTCCTCCCTGCTCCAGGGGCGCCGCCCGAAGGCAAGGATCACCATCTTGTCAGGCAGGCGACCTTCCGCCTCGAGTGAAAACAGTGACGGCATCAATTTCAGGCGTGACAGGTTGCCGGTAGCACCGAAGATGACCAGCGTACAGGGTTCCATCATGTCTCTTTCGTTGGGCGCTTGAGCGAGTGACCGCCGAATGCATTGCGCATCACGGTCAATATCCTGTTTTCAAAACCTTCGGTATCCTGGCTGGCGAAACGCATCTGTAACGCCAGGCTGATGACGGGAGATGCAATGCCCTGTTCCACTGCTTCGATAGCCATCCAGCGCCCTTCGCCGGAATCCGCCACATAGGGCGAGACCGACTCCAGTGTTTTATCCTCCTTGAGGGCCTCTGCAGTCAGGTCAAGCAACCAGCTGTTGATCACCGAACCATGACGCCATAACTCGGATATCTTGGCGATATCGAGACTGAAATCCTTCTTTCCCTTCAGCAGTGCAAAGCCTTCGGCAAAGGCCTGCATCATGCCGTACTCGATACCGTTGTGGATCATCTTGGTGAAATGTCCGGCACCGATACGGCCAACGTGGGCCCAGCCGCGGTCGGGCGCCGGCGCCAGCACCTTGAGGGCCGGCATTACAATATCTATATCACGTTTTTCACCCCCGACCATCAGGCAGTAACCGTTTTGCAAACCCCAGATACCACCGGATGTACCGGCATCGACAAAACCGATCCCGTGTTGGGCAAGCAGGGCGCCGCGACGCTGCGTATCGTGATAGTTGGAATTACCGCCGTCGACGACGATATCGCCGGTGGACAAACGATTCGCCAGATTCTTGATCTCCTTGGTGGTAGTATCACCGCTTGGTAACATCAGCCATACGACCCGCGGCGGCTCGAGTTTCTTGATGGCGCCCGTTACGGATGCGGCCGATATCATGCCCTCCTCGTCGACGAGTGTCTTGATGATATCCTTGTCGCGGTCATAACCGACGACCTCGATCCCGCCACGGCGTAGACGGCGTGTCATGTTACCGCCCATCTTTCCAAGCCCTATCATTGCGAGTCTCATTGTTGTTTTCCTCTCGTTTGTTGATCCATACCTGTCTAAAAGCAATCGATACTTTTATAATAGCCGCTCAAGACACCCCGAATAAGCCGTGCCGACCGGTTAACACGGTACAATCCGTTGCCAGACATTGCAGAGCTGCGGTTTCGGTAATCTTTAAAGCCTATACATTCCGACAGCTTACAGAATTACGTATAGTACAGTCATCAAGATTATGAAAAAATGCGGTCAACAACTGTATCGACACATAAACGGTATTTTTTACAGCGGCGAGCTTGTATCCCTATAACAAGTAATGGATTATTCAGATATTCACAGACCGGTTAGATAACTATAACAATATTCCCAGATTGATAACATTTTCCATTAACGCCATTGAGACATCATGAGCATCAAGTCAATCCTGTTTGCGACCAGCGAAGCTCATCCCCTGATTAAGACAGGTGGATTGGCAGACGTCTCCGGCGCCCTGCCGGTTGCCGTCAAGGCATTGCGCAGGGATATACGCATCATCATGCCCGCCTATCGAACCGCGCTTGAAAACGCGGGACGCGTGGTACGGGTTGCGACACTGCGGCTTGAAGGGGTGTCGACGCCCATCCATATCCTTGAAGGGCGCCTGCCCGGTTCATCCGTGATCGTGTGGTTGATCGATTCACCGCAGCATTTCGACCGGCCGGGCAATCCCTACCTGGGACCGGACGGTCTCGACTGGCCGGACAATGCACAACGGTTCGCGGTGTTTGCGCGCGCAGTCACCGCGATTGCTCTGAACGAGGCGGGCCTGTCATGGCAACCCGATATCGTACACTGCAATGACTGGCAATGCGGCCTGATACCCGCCCTGCTCGCGCTGACGCCACAACGGCCCGCGACCCTGTTCACCATCCACAACCTGGCGTATCAGGGACTGTTCCCCTACTCGACGTTCAGGGATCTGAAACTGCCGGACAGCCTGTGGTCCATGTACACAATGGAATTTCACAACAAGTTTTCATTCATCAAGGGTGGACTGGTGTACGCCGACATGCTCACTACCGTCAGCCCGACCTACGCCCGCGAGATCTGCACACCGGATTACGGCTGTGGTCTCGATACACTGCTCACATTCCGCTCCGACCGCCTGACAGGCATACTCAACGGTGTTGAATACGGCCAATGGAATCCCGCCAAGGACGATTACATCGCGCAACAATACAACGTCTTTACATTGCGCCACAAAACCGCCAATAAACTGGATCTGCAAAAACGCGCCGGCCTGCCCGAAGACAGTGACATTCCCCTCATCGGTCTGATCGGCCGGCTGGTTGCACAAAAGGGTTTTGACCTGCTGCTCGAAGCATTGCCGGAATTGATGCGCCGATCCGTGCAGATCGTGTTGCTCGGCAGTGGCGAAGACACCCTGGAGAAATCGTTCCGGCAGGCCGTGTCCATGTATCCCCGGCAGCTCTCCGCCCATATCGGTTTCAGTGAAGCGCTCGCGCACCAGATCGAGGGCGGTGCGGATATGTTCCTGATGCCGTCACGTTACGAACCCTGCGGGCTCAACCAGATTTACAGCCTGCGTTACGGCACGGTGCCTATCGTGCGCTGCACCGGAGGGCTTGCCGATACCGTGGTCGATGCGACCGATGACGCCATCAGGAACGGCACCGCCAGCGGTTATGTCTTCGATGAACCCACGTCCACTGCGCTGACGGACGCTGTCAACCGCGCCCTGACTGATTATGCAGAATATCCACGCATCTGGAAAAAACTTGTATTCAACGGCATGCAACAGGATTTCAGTTGGCGGCGCAGCGCCAGGCAGTATATAACGCTCTATCAACAGGCACTGGAATATAGTTACCATCAAACGCCGATGATGGGGTTATAATGCCCCTCAAATAACATCAATAATCATGCCGGCTTTTTTACCGCCGGATGCACAACACAAGTTCATTAATTAATCGATGATCAACGACAAGAAACTCCGCAGCCGGGTCAAGTTATTCGGCAATATACTCGGTGACATTCTGCGTACGCAGGCCGGCAACCGGGTGTTTGTCGCGGTGGAAGCACTGCGCAAGGGCTACATCCGCCTGCACAAGGAAGAAGACCCGGTCAAGCGCGCGCAGCTGGTACGGCTGATCAAGAAACTCGATCCGGGTATCCTGTCCAACGTCATCCGCGCCTTCAGTATCTATTTCAGCCTGGTGAACATCGCCGAGGAATCCTTCCAGCACCAGCAACGGCTGCAATCGAAACGTACGGGAACGTCATTGTGGCGGGGATCATTCGATGAAACCCTGCGCGAGTTTCATGAACAGGGCATCAGTGCCGCGCAAGTACAGACAATCCTGGACCGGATGCTCTACATGCCGGTCATCACCGCGCATCCCACCGAATCCAAACGCCGTACCATCAAGGAGGCGCAACGGCGCATCTTCGTGACCAGCCGACATCTCGACGAATTGCGCCTCTCCAGGGATGAGCGCGAGGACCTGATCCAGCAGCTCGAAAGCCAGATCCAGGTCCTGTGGAAGACCAACGAGGTTCGCGGCCATCGACCCACCGTCGAGGATGAGATCGAAAACGGGATCTTCTACTTTGAACATAGCCTGTTCCAGGCGGTTCCGTTGATGTACCGCGAATTGGAGATGGCCGTAGAAAAGACCTATACCGCGGATTCGCAACAGGATCACCGGATCACCGTCCCCAGTATCATGCGTTTCGGTTCATGGGTCGGCGGGGATCGTGACGGCAATCCAAACGTCACGCCGGAGGTCACCGTCACCGCCGTTCGCATGCACGCAAAAACCATCATCAAGGAATATCTGCACCGCATCAACAAGCTGATTCACATCCTGACACATTCCATCCAGCTGTGCCGGCCTTCGCAGGATTTTTTTGAAAACCTCGAGCGGGATGAAAAGTATGCACGCCAGGTATTCCACGGCAACATCGACTATTTCCGCCAGGAACCCTACCGACGCAAGCTGCATATCATGCGCTACCGTCTCGAATGCAATCTGGTCCATATCCGCAACCTGTTGCTCGGCAAGACGTCCAGTGCACTCACCGACAGCTACGAATCGGAAGACGAGTTTCTCGATGACCTGTATATCATCCGTGACTCACTGATATCCCATGGCGACAGGATCGTTACCGAGCGTGAACTGAAGGACCTCATCAGGCTGGCAGAGACCTTCGGCTTTTTCCTGATGCAACTCGACGTCCGCCAGGAATCATCCCGCCACAGCGATGCGGTCGCCGAACTTCTCGGTCGGCAATCAGGCGCAACCGGTTATTTTGACATGGACGAACGGCATCGCATGCGTGTACTGGAAGAACGCATTTGCGATGCGCCGGCGACTGTGGACAGATCCAGCCTTTCAGCCGAGACGCGCGAAACACTGGAGGTCTTCGATGTCCTGGCGGTGATGCGTAATGAAATCAGCACGCGGGCCTTCGGCAACTACGTGATCTCCATGACCCACAACGCCAGCCATGTCATGGAGGTAATGTTCCTCGCCCACCAGGCGGGACTGGTGGGACGAACGGATGACGGTGAATGGTTCTGCAACATCAGGGTTACACCGCTGTTCGAGACCATCGATGACCTGGCACATATCCAGCCGGTAATGAGTTCGCTGCTCGATCTGCCGACCTATATCAACCTGCTCAGGTCGTCGGGCAATATCCAGGAGGTCATGCTCGGCTATTCTGACTCCTGCAAGGATGGCGGCATCCTCGCGTCGTCATGGAACCTGTACCTCGCACAGCAGCGGATCACCGGCCTCGCCAGGGAACGTAATGTCAAGTGCCGCCTGTTTCACGGCCGCGGAGGCACCATCGGGCGCGGTGGCGGACCGACCCATGAGGCCATCCTGGGCTCGCCACCCGGTACCGTGTCCGGACAGGTCAAGTTCACTGAACAGGGCGAGATGGTTTCGTATAAATACAGCAACAAGGAAACCGCCGTCTATGAACTGGGCGTGGGGATCACCGGCCTGCTCAAGGCAAGCAAGAGTATCGTTGCGCCACCCGCGACCACCTATGAGGAGTATTTCCCGATCATGGATGCCCTGGCGCAGAGCGGGGAGAAGACCTACCGAGAACTCGTCAATCACACGCCGGGATTTATCGATTACTTTTACGAAGCCACCCCGGTCGACGAGATCGGCCTGCTCAACATCGGTTCGCGACCGAGCCATCGCAAAAAGGCCGACCGATCGCTCAATTCGATCCGCGCGATTCCCTGGGTATTCGGGTGGGCGCAGGCCCGCCACACCATACCGGCATGGTACGGGCTCGGCTCCGCCCTGGATGAATGGTGCAAGAACGATCCCGGGCGGTTACAGCAGATACAGACCATGCACCAGCAATGGCCCTACTTCCGTGCGCTGCTCAGTAACACCCAGATGGCGCTGTTCAAGGCGGACATGGTCATCGCCAACGAATACGCCCATCTGTGCGACGACGAGGCATTGCGCGACAAGGTCTATAACATGGTGTTCGCCGAATTCATCAGGACCGTCGACCAGGTCCTCAAGGCCGTCAAGGCGAAACAACTCATCGAGGACAACCCCCAGCTGGCACTGTCGTTGAGCCGCCGTGAACCGTACCTGGATCCCCTGAGCCACATCCAGGTCACGTTGCTGAAACGCTACCGGGATTCCGGGCCTGAAGATGCGAACCGCGAGGTCATACTGGATGCGCTGTTGCGGACGATCAGTGCCATCGCCGCCGGGATGCGCAACACCGGCTGATTTAAAATTGCTGCGCTTGACGATACTGCGTTCGCCCCGCATGGGGATACAAGAAAAACATGCTCAAAATGCGGGGCCGCGAATGCGGCAAACTGTCATGTAACCTGTGCTTTTTTTGCCAATTTTTGCGTCTCGCCTACGCTCGCTATTGTTAATACAACATCAAATAAAGATATTTGAGTTGCCAGATCTCTTTATTAATTTGGGATCTGTAATCTAGATAGAGTCGGGTCGACTACGCCGAATCACTTAGATCGTTTTAGAGATTATTTAAAATTAGCGAGCGCAGGTGAGACAAGGCATTAATGAACGAGAAACCGGAGTTGACACGAATAGTCAATGAGGATTTCGAGTTCATTAAAAACGCCGTATCACCAAGCGCGCAGCAATTTTAAAGCGATTAAGCGACCTGGCGGGGGATACTGTCCCTGCAGTGCGTGATCCTGTTGTCCTCGTCCAGATACACCAGGGTGGGTTTGAAGTTGGCGAGCTCCTGCTGATTCACCTGGGTATAGATGCAGATAATCACCACGTCACCGGGACTGGCCTTGTGTGCCGCCGCCCCGTTGACCGAGACGATCCCCGAACCTTCAGCCGCCCGGATCGCATAGGTGATGAAACGCTCGCCGTTGGTGATGTTATAGACATGTATCTGCTCATACTCGTGGATACCGGCCGTATCGAGCAGGCGGCCGTCAATGGCACAGGAACCCTCGTACTCGAGTTCCGAGTGTGTCACCCGGGCACGATGGAGTTTGGCTTTTAACAGTGTGTGCTGCATCCTGAATACCTGTAACGTTGCATAATCCTGTCAGTAATCTATCCCGATAATCGGCTGTAGTCGGGCAAAGGATGAATTTTAATGCCTCGATTGCCGGGATGTACACCCTTCATCACACATGGGGGTGGACAATTTATTCTCAAGCGTCAAATAACTATCACCTAGCGGCGATTATCAACCAGATCGCCGGGGGATGATTCAGGAACGATCCAGCAGGATATTGTCGATCAGTCGCGCCCTGCCCAACCAGGCGGCGGCGAGAATCACCAGCTGCCCGTGGTTATCTTCGGGCTCATCCAGATCCTGTGCACGGCGCACCGCGACGTATTCGGTCTTGAATCCCGCAGCGTTCAATGCTGCGGTCGCGAACCTTTCGATCCCGCGGTAATCCGTATCACCGGCGGCGATCCGGTCGCGGGCCGCCTGCAAGGTACGGTACAGCATCACCGCCCGTCCGCGTTCGTCCGTGGTCAGGTAACGGTTGCGTGAACTCAACGCCAAACCGTCGTGTTCGCGCACGGTCGCAACGCCTGCGATCTCGATCGGCATGCACAGATCCTTTACCATGCGTCGGATGACCAGCAATTGCTGATAATCCTTTTCGCCGAACACCGCCGCGTCCGGCTGGACAATATGAAACAGCTTGGCAACGACGGTCGCGACCCCAGTGAAATGTCCCGGCCGGAACCGGCCACAGAGGATATCCGAAAGTCCCGGGACCTCAACCTTTGTCGAGCGCTCCATGCCGTTTGGATAGATCTCACCGGCATCCGGAATGAATACCACATCCACGCCGATATGGCTTAATTTGTCGATATCTTCTTCCAACGTGTTTGGATATGCATCGAAATCCTGTTTATCATTAAACTGCAGGGGGTTGACGAAGATGCTCATCACCCGCTGCTCCGCCAGGGATCCTGCCGCGGCGACAAGCTTGAGATGCCCCTCATGCAGGTTGCCCATGGTCGGGATGAAGGCGATCCGCTGGCATGCTTCACGCAGTGGCCGGAGGATGTCACGAAGTGCGCTGACGGTGTGCGCGGTCTGCATCAGCGATAGGTATGCTCGGCAGCCGGAAAGTCCCCCTGCTTGACCGCCTTGACGTAGGCGGCGACCGCCTCGTGAATCCCGTGACCGCCACTGAGGAAATCCCGCGAGAATTTCGGCCGTTTACCGGGTGTGATACCCAGCATGTCATACAGCACCAGTACCTGCGCGTCACATGAGGGACCGGCACCGATACCGATCACCGGGATGCCCGCCGCGGCGACAACCTCCTGCGCCAGTGCTGCGGACACGCATTCCAGCAACAGCAGATCCGCACCCGCCTCTTCGAGCAGTTTCGCATCGGCGAGGATCCGGCTGGCATCCTGTTGCTCCCTGCCCTGCACCCGGTATGCGCCCAGCTTGTGGATCGACTGGGGCAATAATCCCAGGTGGGCGCATACCGGGATGCCGCGCTCACTCAACAGGCGTACGGTGTCGGCCAACACCGCACCGCCTTCCAGCTTGACGATATGGGCACCGCCCTCCTTCATCAGCCGCGCCGCGTTGCCGAGCGCCTGTGCGGGCGCTGCATCGCTCATGAACGGCATATCCGCCATGATCAAGGCCCGGCGCCGGCCGCGATGGACACAACGGGTATGATAGATCATATCGGTCAGGGTAACCGGCAGGGTGGTTTCATGGCCCTGTATCACGTTGCCCAGCGAATCGCCTACCAGCAACACCTCGACGCCTGCACTCTCCAGCACGGTGGCGAAACTCGCATCATAGACCGTCAGGCAGGCGATCTTCTCGCCCCGTTGCCTCATCTCCCGCAACGTTGCGAGTGTGATGGGGGAGGCGGTGTGTGTGGCGGTCTTATCGGACATGTCGCACTATCGTCGTTTGCTGTAGATGCAGGAACCTGAATTGCAAAAATTATAACCCAATCAGACGCTGGCCTTGCGCGGTCAGAGATTCAACGGCAGCGGATTGAAATAATGACGGCCGCTGTTGATCTCACGAACTCGTTTCAACAGGGCGCTGAAATCCTGGTCATTATTGATGGGATCGATCTCGGAGGCATTCACGATCAGCAACGGCGCCGTATTATAGAAATGGAAAAAACGCGCATAGGCATCGACAACGCGCTGCAGATATTCAAACGTGATCATCTGTTCATAACGCACGCCGCGTCGCATGATACGGTCCATCAGGACTTCCGCCGGTGCCTGCAGATAGATCACCAGATCCGGTCGTGGCGCATCGAGTGTCAACTGGTTGTATACCTGTTCGTATAAACGCAGTTCATCATCATCCAGTGTCAGACGTGCGAACAGGTGATCCTTGTCGATCAGGAAATCGGCGATCCTGACCGTTTGAAAGATATCACCCTGGCGCATTTCCTGGATCTGGCGCGCGCGCTGAAACAGGAAGAACAGCTGCGTGGGCAGTGCGGCCTGGCGAGGGTTGGCGTAAAAACGATCCAGGAACGGATTCGCCTCCGCACCCTCGAGCAGCAGCTCGGTACCGAATGTATCCGCCAGGCGCCTGGCCAGACTGGTCTTGCCGACGCCGATGGGACCTTCGACGACGATGAAATCAGGATGTGATCGACTCACCCGTTTCCTCCAGCCGCTGCAAACCCTGTCGCGATGATCTTTCCAGCAAGTTACGCAGGCTGCCCAGCCCCGGCAGATCAAGCCGGGGGGCGATCTCATATAATGGATACAGGACAAAGTTGCGCTTATGCATTTCAGGATGCGGTATGGTCAGACGGTGATCATCGATCCGCTCGCGACCATAGAGCAGGATATCCAGATCCAGGATACGCGGACCCCAGCGTTCACCGCTCCGGTCGCGGCCGTGACGTTGCTCGATGTCCTGTAACGCAGTCAGCAGATCATGCGCCGACAATTCCGTATCCAGCGCGGCCACGGCATTGACGTAGTCGGGCTGGCCGGCGGGACCCAGCGGCGCACTGCGATACAGCGATGAGTATGCGATGCAACCGGATGCGTTTATGTCGTCGAGTTCGGCAAGCGCAGACCTGATCTGCTCGACCGGTTCGACAAGATTACTGCCCAATCCGATATATGTCCGTACCGCTGTCGTGGTGGCCTGCGTCATGGCTGACAATACTACTCCCCGGAGGAGGAGGCATGCACGGTCCGTGGTTTTCTGCGCGGACGGCGCGAACGCTTTTTCGCCCTTGCCGCGGGAATGTCCTGCTGCGGATCGGGTTCCACGGTCAGCTGGAATTCCGTCCACCAGTCACACAGATCCTGTACGTCTTCACCGGCCTGCGCGCGCAACAACAGGAAATCATACGCCGCCCGGAAACGGGGATGATGCACCAGACGCGAGGGTCTTTTGCCGGTGATGCGCCTCAATCTCGGTTGCAACATCCAGATCTCCCGCATATGCATGCCGAATCGCCGCGGCAATATGACATGCTTTATCTGCTCCGACGTTACCTCCCTCGAGGCCGCATGAATCGCCTGCAGTTCGGTCATCCCGTCTTCCTGCAGTTGCTGCGCCAGTTCATGCATTGGTTGCCACAACATGGCGGCATAAAGGAAAGACGGCGTGACCGGCTTGTCCTGCGAGATGCGTTCATCGGTATTGGTGAGAGCGTGTATCAGCAAGGTAAACGGAAACCCACCCTCCTGTTTGGCCAGGCACCGGTCGGTTTGTGGAAAGAGATATTTGAACAGGTCGTAATGGCGCAACAGTTCGAATGTCTGTACCGCGCTACCGCCGAGAAACAGCTTCAAGACCTCTTCATACAGGCGCGCCGGCGGGATCTCCGCCAACAGATAGCCGAGTTCGCCGAGCGGCGCCTCGGTATCAGGATCGATGCGAAAACCCAGTTTTGATGCAAACCGCACCACGCGCAGCATGCGTACAGGGTCCTCCTTGTAGCGCAACAGCGGTGAACCGATCAGGCGCAACACGCCCGCCTTGAGATCCTCGACGCCGTTGGTATAGTCGATGACGGAAAAATCCTCGATGTTGTAATAGAGGGCGTTGACGGTAAAGTCGCGCCGCCAGACATCATCCTCGATCGTGCCATAGACGTTGTCCCTGAGTATCATGCCGTCTTCGATGACACCGCCCTCTTCATCACCTGTGTGCTGGGCACGGAAGGTCGCCACCTCGATGATCTCCCGGCCGAAATGGACATGCGCCAGCCGGAATCGGCGGCCGATCAAGCGGCAATTGCGAAACAGGGCCTTGACCTCCTCGGGCCGGGCATTGGTGGTAACGTCGAAATCCTTCGGTTCACGGCCCAGCAGCATGTCACGCACGCAGCCGCCGACCAGGCTCGCCTGGTAACCGGCTTCCTTGAGCCGGTAGAGGACCTTGAGCGCATTCTGACTGATCACGGAACGCGAGATCGTGTGTTCCGCACGGGGTATGATGATGGGATCGCTGATAGTAACCTGCCTTGAAATATCTTCTTCCAAATCGAATACGAACTATTAAGAGTCTGTATAATAACCTATAATCGCCACGCCATCCTGATTCCTCGCGGGTGGCGTATCTGACAGCTCCCTTCGTCTAGCGGCCTAGGACACCGCCCTCTCACGGCGGTAACAGGGGTTCGAGTCCCCTAGGGAGCGCCATTCAACCTGGAGCCTATACCCTTATCTTTATTGTGGTTAAAGATCACGTTCGCCAACTAATTGGCAACGACCGGGGGATCCCCGGCAGGTCAATCCTGCCACCGGTGTTCCCGGCCCCAGCACGCGGCCATGACCCTTCCACACGAATAAAATTATCTGTAATTATATAAGCTTAACTTAAAATTGTCCTGTGGATAACCCCGCACTATTACAGTGCTGATCCCACCGTCTTCCGGAAGATGGCATCCATCATGCATTAACAGGCACAGCTGGCTAATGCGCCGCCAAATGGAGGAAACCCCATTATGAGGATTGCACAGGTATCACCACTCATCGAGAGTGTCCCGCCCAAGCAGTACGGTGGCACCGAACGTATTGTCTCCTATCTCACCGAGGAATTGATCCGGCTGGGCCATGACGTCACCCTGTTTGCCAGTGGTGACTCGATCACCAACGCCCGACTCGAACCTATTATCCCCACGGCATTGAGACTCGAAAACAGGACGGACCCGCTCGCAGCCCACCTGTTGATGCTGGAGAAGATCTACCTGCGGTCATCGCGTTTCGACATCATCCATTTTCACACCGGCTACATGCATTTTCCGTTGTGTCGCAGGCTGGATGTCCCGTCCATCACCACCCATCACGGGCGGCTGGACTTTATCGAGTGGCAACCGCTCTACGAGGAGTTCAGGGAAATACCCGTGGTCTCCATCTCCGATCATCAACGCAGCCCCATCCCGTGGGCCAACTGGCAGGCCACTATATATAATGGCATACCCGGCGAATCGTATAACTTCAGAGACCAGCCGGGTTCATATCTTGCCTTTCTTGGCCGTATCTCCCCGGAAAAACGCGTCGACCGAGCCATCGAGATCGCGAGGAAGGTTGGTATGAAACTCAGAATCGCTGCCAAGGTGGACAAGGTCGACGTGGAGTATTTCGAGACCCGCATCAAACCGTTCCTGAAGGGGCCCGAAGTGGAATACATCGGTGAGATCGGGGAGGCAGACAAGGACGATTTTCTCGGCAATGCCTATGCCCTGTTGTTTCCGATCGACTGGCCCGAACCCTTCGGCCTGGTGATGATCGAGTCGATGGCCTGTGGCACCCCGGTGATCGCCTATCGCAACGGCTCGGTGCCCGAAGTCATGCATGACGGCGTTACCGGATTCATCGTCGACAATCAGGACGAGGCGGTCGCGGCCGTTGAGAAGGTCGGCGGGCTGCACCGCGCCGCATGTCGCCGCGTGTTTGAACAACGATATTCTGCCGCCCGCATGGCGCGTGACTACGTCAGTGCATACGAGCAATTGATCTATAACTACAATCGCCTGCGCCTGGTGGGATAATATAATTAGCCTGGACTGCGTCACACTCAGCGCGCCGTGGCCTGGTCCGAATGCACCACGGTCGCGACCGCGTGATATTATAAGATAGGTTCTATTATGGATGATGTCACAGAGATAGATGGACAATCCTATGTGGCCGCCACCTCATCAAGACTGGACAACCGCACACGAACGCTCAAGTACGGTGACAGTTTCGCCGTTTTCGACCGTTTCGGTGACATACAATCCATCGGTAATGGTGAACAGGGTATCTATCACCAGGATACCCGCTACCTGTCCCGACTCGAACTCCATCTTGAAGACGGCCGCCGACCGGTATTCCTGAACTCGACCATCTCCAGAAGCAACAGTCTGCTGACCGTCGACCTCACCATACCCGACATCTATCACAACGGGCAGCTTGCCGTTCCCCAGGATACGGTCCACCTGTTCCGGACCAGGTTGCTGTGGAACGATGTCTGTCATGAACATCTGCGGCTGGTGAATTATGGTATGAAGCCGGCCGATCTCGCGTTTGTCTACGAATTCGACGCCGACTTCGCCGATATCTTCGAGGTCAGGGGTGCCAGGCGTGCCAGGCGAGGACGTCGACTTGCAACCGATATCTCGGATCACACCATCGAACTGGGTTATATCGGACTGGATGATATCAGGCGGACGACCTACCTGATGTTCCATCACGATGAAGCGGTATTGAGCCATGACAGGATCTGTTTCAATGTCACTCTGGCACCCCATGAGGTGAAGAATTTCTATCTCTCCGTCAGTTGCAATACCCGCAGCCGTCCGCACACCCCCGCAACCTATAAAGACATTCTGAAAGCGGTGGTGTGCGAAATCGAGGAAGGTCGAGGCGGTGATTGCCATGTCAGCACCTCGAATGAACAATTCAATGACTGGTTAAATCGCTCGGCTGCAGACCTGCATCTATTACTCAGCAATACCGATCAAGGCCCGTATCCCTATGCCGGCGTGCCCTGGTTCAGCACCCCGTTCGGACGTGACGGGATCATCACCGCCCTGCAATACCTGTGGGTCAACCCTGCGATCGCGCGTGGCGTGCTGGGGTATCTGGCGGCGACGCAGGCAACGACGGTCGACCCCGACAGCGAAGCCGAACCCGGCAAGATAATGCACGAGACCCGCAAGGGGGAGATGGCCAACCTGGGAGAGGTACCGTTTTCACGCTACTACGGCACGGTCGATGCAACCCCGCTGTTTGTAAAACTGGCAGGGGATTATTATCTGCGTACCGGTGACCGTGACTTCATCGACTCGATATGGCACAACATCGAGGCGTCCCTGCAATGGATCGACGAATACGGTGACAAGGACGGTGACGGTTTTGTGGAATATGTACGCATGGGAGCCAAGGGACTGGTACAGCAGGGCTGGAAGGATTCCAACGATTCCATCTTTCATCACGACGGCAGTAACGCCGAGGGTCCGATTGCCCTGTGCGAGGTACAGGGCTACGTGTACGACGCGTGGAACTCCGCCGCAATGCTCGCCGATATCAGAGGCGAGCATGACCGGTCAAGGATCCTGAGGCAAAAGGCCGCGGTGATCATGGACCGGTTCAACCAGTCCTTCTGGTGCGAGGATATCAATACCTATGCCATCGCATTGGATGGCCGTAAACGGCCATGCAGGGTGAGATCATCGAACGCCGGACATGCCCTGTTCTGTGGTATCGCTACCCCGGATTACGCTGCCCGCACGGCACGTACCCTGCTCGATGAATCGATGTTTTCCGGTTGGGGGGTAAGGACCATCGCCCAAACCGAGTCACGTTTCAATCCGATGTCGTATCACAACGGCGCGGTATGGCCGCACGATAACGCCATCATCACACTGGGGCTGGCACGCTACGGTTTTCAGGAGGCGGCTATCAGGATACTCACCGGTCTTTTCGACGCCAGCCTGTTCCTCGATCTTTATCGGATGCCGGAACTGTTCTGCGGATTCCCCCGCCGCCCGGGTGACGGGCCAACCCTGTATCCGGTGGCGTGTGCTCCACAGGCCTGGGCCAGTACCGTTGCGCACGCCTGCCTGCAGGCGTGCCTGGGCCTGACCATATCGTACACACCGCATCCGCGGATCACCTTTTATAAACCCGACATCCCTCCTTTTCTGCATCAGGTCGAGATCACCAACCTCACGCTCGGCAGTGGCTCGGTGGATCTGCTGATCCGTCGTCACGAACACGATGTGGGGGTCATCGTGCTGCGTCGCAGCGGCGAGATCGAGGTTATCGTCGTCAAGTGACAACCGGTAAACCCCATCCCGCGGGATGGCCTGCGCATTTATTATTATTAATAATCAATAATATATAAATACGAATACGGGTCGCGGACGCTCGAATTTCGGCGGTTTTTGCCGATATATTCCCCAAGAGCGGGCTGTTTATATAACCCTTCCCGTTTAATATCGAGGGATCAAGATGAACCTGATAAACGCACTCAATACCGGTGTCCTCGGCATCCAGCGCGGTCTGGCACAGGCCCAGCGCAGCGCGGCCACCATCGCCAGCGCCGACAGCATGACCTCGGACCAGGCAAGTAATCTTGCCGAACCGATGATCAACCTGATGATCGCCCGCAACCAGGTCGAGGCTTCGGCAAAGGTGGTCGAAACGATGGATGAAACTCTTGGAACGCTGATCGACGAGCTGGCCTGAGACAACCCGTAATAATCATCATCAATAGACCCGCCTGATCATGCGCAAGGCGAGCGCAAAAAACAGCACCGTGGGAATGATTGCGCTGATCGTCGGATTGATCTCATAGACCACGCCGACATAGCTGAAGATCTG
>Ga0315534_1000779_pt1 | contig 22324 bp, 20 predicted proteins | sample SalMarSW160240MG_FD_203094 | JGI IMG/M metagenome (GOLD analysis project Ga0315534, IMG submission 203094) | Salt marsh sediment microbial communities from the Plum Island Ecosystem LTER, Massachusetts, United States - Salt Marsh Sediment SW1602-40 ... | reverse complement strand
ACCGTAAGCAAGCGATTCCCGCCTTCATCGATCTCGCCGCGCAGCGGGAGCGATTGGGTGACCGCGTCGAGAAGGCGATCTCCGCGGTGCTCGAGCATGGCCAGTACATCCTGGGACCCGAAGTTGTCGAGCTTGAACGCGAGCTTGCCGCCTTCTGTGGCGCGCGGCACTGCATCACTTGCGCCAATGGCACCGATGCCTTGTTGCTGGCCCTGATGGCCGAAGGCATCGGCGCGGGCGATGCCGTGTTCGTGCCGGCCTTCACCTTCGTCGCGACCGTTGAAGTCCCGATTCTTGCCGGTGCCACGCCGGTGTTCGTGGATGTGCATCCCGATAGTTTCAATCTCGATGCCGAAAGTCTTGAGGCGGCAATCGGCGAGGCGAAGCGGCGCGGGCTAAACCCCCGATGCGTCATCGCCGTCGATCTCTACGGCCAGCCTGCGGACTATCCCGCAATTAATAGAGTCGCCGAGGCTCACGATCTTCTGGTGATCGCCGATGCAGCCCAGAGCTTCGGTGCCAGCCTTAACGGGCAGAAAGTGGGCACCCTCGCTCCCTTCACCGCGACCAGCTTCTATCCGGCCAAGCCCCTTGGCGGGTATGGCGACGGCGGTGCCGTCTTCACCGACGACGATTCCCGTGCCGCGCGGCTCTTGGCGCTGCGCAATCACGGCAAAGGTCCCGACCGGCCTGATACCGAACATGTCGGGCTGAACAGCCGCCTCGATTCGATCCAGGCCGCGATCCTGCTTGAGAAACTTCGTCTGTTTCCGGATGAGATCCGTGCGCGGCAGGATGTGGCCGATCGCTATAACGAGGCGCTGGCGTCCGTTGTTAAAGTGCCTGAGCTGATGCCGGGAGCGACCTCGGTCTGGGCGCAATACACCATCGTCACCGACCGGCGCGACGAGATCGCCAAGGTCTGCCGCGAGGCGAGCGTTCCCACCGCGATTCACTATACGGCCTCGCTGAATTCCCTGCCGCCTTACCGGCAGCTTCCAACCGCACCGGCCGGCGTTCCTCAGGCTGAGTTCTTGGCCAAACGCGTGATCAGCCTTCCCATGCATCCTTATCTCAGCGCCGAGGCGCAAGCTCTGATCGTCGACACCGTCCGTCTGGCGCTCGGCTCGTCCAAGGCGGGCATTGCCCATGCCGCCGAGTAGACAAGTCAGGATGCTTCGATCCGAACAAACGGCAGTGGCTACGCCGGCGCGAACTCCGCACGGGTAGCGTCATGGCAGATCCCGTCCGTACCGCCGTTATCGGCTCTGGCCATTTTGGCCGCTTTCATGCCAACCATTATTCCCGCAACGAGCGGGCCAAGCTGGTCGCTGTCGTCGATACCGACGCCGAGCGCGCGCGCGCCGTTGCCGCCGAGTTCGGCGCGGAGCCAGTTTCCGACTATCGCAGCATTCTCGACAAGATCGATGCCGCAAGCATCGCCGTGCCCACGCCGCTTCATTACGAGGTTGCCCGCGAGGCGATCGAGGCCGGGGTTCACGTTCTCGTGGAGAAGCCTTTGACCGACAGCATTGAGACCGGGAACAAGCTGGTTGATCTGTCTGAGGCGAAAGGGACGGTGCTCCAGGTCGGCCATATCGAGCGCTTTTCGAGTGCTTATCGCACCCTGGCCGAGAAAATTTCCGACCCGCTCTATTTTGAGAGCTACCGCATCGCCCCCTGGAAGAAGCGCGGGGTCGAGGTCGATGTTGTCCTCGACCTGATGATCCATGACATCGATATGATCATCGGTCTGGCCGAGTCTCGAGTCGCGCAAGTCGATGCCGTGGGGACGCCGGTGCTTGGCAAGAGCAGCGACCTTGCCAATGCGCGCATCACGTTCGAATCGGGTTGCGTGGCCAACGTGACCGCGAGCCGGGTCAGCTATAAGACCGAGCGGCGCATGCGCGTCTTCGCTCGCAGCCAATATTTGAACTGCGATCTCGGTGAGGGGCGCATCTTCGGCTATCGCTTGCGCGGCGATCCCATGGTGGAGGGATTGCGGGCCATCTCCACCGAGACTCTTGAGATCGAGAAGCAGGACAGTCTTGCCAACGAAATCGACGCGTTCCTCGACTGTATCCTCACCGGTGCCAAGCCTTTGGTCGATGGCCGCGCCGGCTGCGAGGCGCTCCGCGTCGCCGGCCTGATCAATGACAGTATCGAGGGGCACCTGCAAAAGGTGCTGAGCCGGCCCGCTAAACCGGCAGGCGGGGGCGTCGGCTCTTAGTCAAGAGCGCGGCTCGCGGCTGGCCCTTCTATAATATCGAGAACCACCTTGGCCGCGCGTTCGCTTGGGCTGGGCGTGGGGTCGCCAAGCGCCAGAGTTATTTCCTTGAAGGCTTGCTGCTGCGAAGCCCGAACCGATTCCGAGCCGAGAATCTCATCGACGGACGCAGCCAGTTTCTCCGGCGTGCAATCCTCCTGGATGCGTTCGGGCACCACTTCGCGTCCCGCAAGCAGGTTGACCAGCGAAGCATGCGAGACGCTGACCCCCATGCGGCGCACGAGAAAGGCCGTAATCGGACTGACGCGGTAAGCCACCACCATCGGAACATCGGCGAGCGCAAGCTCAAGCGTAACGGTGCCCGATTTCGCCATGGCGGCATTGGACGCGGCGAAGACATCGAGACGTTCAGACGCATCGACGATCAGAGTAGAAGGCCAATCCTGCGTCATGTCCTTTACAAGCTGGGCGACAGACTCGACCGCCGGAATGACGACGTGAAGATCGGGATATTTTTCTTTCAGGCGGCGCAGGGCCTGACCGAAGACGGGAACCAAGCGGCGCACCTCGCCGCCACGGCTGCCCGGCAGGACGCAAAGGACAGGCGCGTCGGCAGGCAATCCGTGGCGCGAGCGAAAAGCCGGTCCGTCGCCGTGTTCCACGCCCCCATCGATGGCGGGATGGCCGACATAGGTGCAATCGATCCCGAATTCCTCGAAGAAGGGGACCTCGAAGGGCAGAAGCGCCATGATGTGATCGACATACTCGTTGAGCCTGCGGGCGCGAGAGGGCGCCCATGCCCAAAGCTGAGGGGCCACGTAATGTATGACCGGGACCCCTGAGCCGCGCAGACGGCGGGCGAGCCTGAGGTTAAATCCCGGTGTATCGACGGTTACGACCGCCGCAGGCTTGAGCCGCCTGACAGCCGCGCTCGTTTCATTGAGGCGGCGGACAAGGCGCGGCAGATGCGGCAGCACCTCGGCGAGCCCCATCAGGGAGAGGTCGCTTACGGGAAACAGGCTTGTCAGTCCTTGTTTCTCGCTTTGCGGCCCGCCCACACCGGCAAACCGGATATGGCCGCCGGTCTTGCGCTTGAGGGCCGCCATCAGCTTACCGGCGAGATTGTCGCCGGACGCCTCGCCCGAGACGATGAAGATCAGCGGCTCTTGCCCCGTCATGCCAGCTCCAAAATGCGATCCAACGTGCCGCTGAAGTAGCCCACCCTCAAACGTCCCGCCACGAGCCGAACGTCGCGGCTTGGCCGTGGCGGTTTCCAGCCCGGTCGATCAATTCCCAGACGATCCCGTCCTCGATGATAAAGCGCCGGCCCGACTTGGCAACGCGCACGCCGCGATAGCCCGACAGGAAGCCGTCACGGCTGACCTTGTCCAACAAAGTCTGCCGTTCGGCCTGCTCCAGGGGCTCGGCCGAAAGCCGCGATGGCAATGTGAGGAACTCCTCCCAGGAATATCCGAAGCAGGCCTGCGCCGCCTTATTGGCATAAATGAAGATCGGATCGGGATCGGTGCCATGCGCCAGGACGACGAACGGCGCCTCGCGGTAGAGCCAATCTGCATCCTTGTTCGGCCGGGCGAGCGGCGTTCCCACCAGCCGCTCATAGCTGCCGGTGAGAAGGTCGAAAAAGGCGGGATCGATCGAGCGGTCTACCATGCGTCGCTGAGCGATCACCGGGCGCTCTTAGTATAGAGGTCGGTGCGGCGATCGCGGAAGAAGCCCCAATCGGCGCGGTAGTTCGCAATCTCATCGAGATCGAAGCTGTGCACCAGCACGCCTTCGTCATTGGGACCGAAGCGCGCGACCAACTCGCCTTTATGGTCGGCGATGAAGGAGTGGCCGTAATAGCTTTGGGATGCGCCGTCGTTCTCCTCGACACCAATCCGGTTGGCGGCAACGATGGGCACGGCGTTGGCGACCGCATGACCTTGCATGGCGCGCTGCCATTGAAGATGGGTATCGAGAGTGGGCTCTTGCGGCTCCGAGCCGATCGCCGTGGGGTAGAACAGGATTTCGGCCCCTTCGAGGACCAAAGCGCGCGCGGCTTCGGGGTACCACTGATCCCAGCAAATGCCGACACCGATCGAGCCGGCCCCAGTCTTCCACGCTTTGAAGCCGGTATCGCCGGGACGAAAATAGTATTTCTCCATATAGCCGGGCCCGTCGGGAATGTGGCTCTTGCGGTAGACCCCGAGGATCGCGCCGCCGGTATCGGCGACCGCGACACTATTAAAGTAGCGTTGGCCGTCTTTCTCGAAGAAAGATATCGGGATGACGATTTCGAGCTCCTTAGCCAGTTCGGTGAGCGCGAGAACGCAAGGGTGCTCGGTGACGGGGTAGGCGGTGGCGAACCATTTCGGGTCCTGCCTCGTCGGGAAATAGATGCCTTGGAACAGCTCAGGCGGCAGGATCACGTGCGCGCCTTGCCGCGCGGCGTCACGGACCAGATGCTCCACCTTGGCGATATTGGCGTTTATGTCGTGGCCGAAGGCGGCTTGAATGGCCGCGACAGTGATCGTGCGCGTCGCCATCAGGCCGGCTCCTGCTGCGTGATGCAATGAAACGATCCGCCCCCGGCCGGCCCTGAACCGAGAAGACTGAGAGAGGGGAGGCCCAGCACTTTGCGCTCCGGAAACATCGCTTGAAGAGCTGCAACCGCGTCTTCGGCCGAGGCCGTGCCGTAGACCGGCACGGCGACGACGCCGTTGGCGATGACAAAGTTCAAATGCGAGGCCGGCAGAGCATTACCAAGCGTATCCACCACCAGGCCCGGGCTTGGAATTTGGATCATCTCGAAGGGTTGTCCTGAAGCGTCGGTCGCGTTTCCAAGCGTCTGCGCCACCTCTGCCAGCACATCGGTGTTGGCATCGTCGGCGCCGAAAGGAGTCTGGCAGACGATACGGCGCGGGCCGATGAAGCGTGCAACCACGTCGACATGTCCGTCGGTATGGTCGTTGCGCAAGCCCCGGTCGAGCCAGACGATCTTTTTTGCGCCAAGCGCATCGCCGAGCGCGGCTTCCGCTTGCGCTTCCGTCCAGCCGTTGCGGTTGGCGTTGAGCAAAGTCTCCCGCGTGGTGAGGATTGTGCCGTTGCCGTCGTGCTCGATTGCGCCGCCTTCCAGCACAAAATCGAACTTCCGGATTGGCGTGTCGGCGAGCCGCGCAACGTCGTCTCCGACCGTGGCATCGCCGGGCATGTCGAACTTGCCGCCCCAGCCATTGGTCCGGAACCTGAGCGCTATCGTTTCGCTTTCCGTTCGGGCGAAGATCGGGCCGGTGTCGCGGAGCCAGATATCGCCGTAGTGCGCGGGAATGAGCTCAGCCATGCCGTCCAGCGCCGCGTGCGCCGATTTCTCGGCCTCATCACCGGCAACCAAGAGCCGGACGCGATTGGACGGGGCAAGCGCGCGGATCAGCGCGGCCACGTCGCGCCGTGGACTCGCAAGATCGCCATGCCACTCATCGGCGTTGGCGGGCCAGGCGGTCCAGATCGCCCTTTGCGGCGCCCATTCGGGCGGAATCGAAATGACGGTCTCGGAAACGGTATCGCGCATTGCTTTCGCACCAAGGGGCTGACTGCGGGCAAGCCGCAATCCGCAGTTGTTCGCCTCTCTCAAGGGCGGAAATGCGGCCCTGTCAACCCGGCTCACGCACGCGGCCGGCGTTTGGGGCTCAACGGTCGCTGGCCGGGGATCGTGATGCGCTCTGGCTTAAGCAAATGGAGCGTGCCTTCGGCATCGATCGCAAGCGTATGAATATAGAAATGGCTGTCCTTGTCGTCAGTCGCCTCCATCACCGGCGACGGGGCCGATACGATCGGCAAACCGGCACAATGGCCGATCCAGTCGACATGGCGGTGACCGTGCATCAGGACGGCGCGGCCGGCCAGCGGCATCAGCTGGCGCACGAACCAATTGCCGTTGATCAGCGCCGTCCCGATCCGCATCGACAGAGCCTTGGCGGCCCAGGGATACTCCATCAGATGATGATGCAAGGCGACAAGCCATGACGCGCGCGGGTACTCGGCGCGGACGATGTCGAAAGCGTGCATCTGCCCGGCTGAAACCATGCCGAGCGCGTTCGTGAACGAGAAATGCGTGTCGGCATTGGAATTGAACAGGACGACACCGAGACCGGTCTTGTCCTTAGGCGGTACGAACAAGGGGAAGGCGTTTGCCCAGAGCTCCGGGATCTCATTTGAGAAACTGAACCTCGCACTATCGGCGAAACGCACCATGGCGGCGCGGTGAGGCTCGAGGAACTCCGCCAGCGTCCCGCCAAGGCGGTCCTCGGCACGATCGAACACGCGAACGCGCGTTCCGTGAACTTCGTTCATGGCCGAAAGCGTTCGCAAGCAGCGCAAAGGGCGGTTCGGACTTGTGGGCAGATCCAGGCGCGCCGGATTGGCGCGGTCGACGATGTTGAGATCGTGATTGCCGGGCAGCATCAGGACGCGTTTGGCAAGCGAAGGATGAGACGCGAGCAGGTCCAAAACCTCGGCCCATTCGCTGGAAATACCGGCATCGGTCATGTCGCCGGTGATGAGAACGAAGTCGAGCGGGTCCTTTGCGTCGAGCTCTTCGAGCCGTTGGAAGGCACGTTTGAGTTTCTCATTGCCGCTCGGGCCGGATCGTCCGCTTTCGATGCGGCGCCCGTAGCGCTCGCCGACGACATGGATGTCGGACAGGTGGGCGACGCGCCAGGTGCGGGCTCTAGCCGGCTTGTTATCGAAACGCTTGAGCGTACGCGGCTGGGGCAGGGCGGCGTCGGCGAAGCCCCAGATCAGCGCGGCAACGGCGAGATAGGCGGAGATGGCAACGACGCTGTTGGCGAGCGCCACGACCGCAACCTTCTTCCAGGAACCGATTTCCGAGAGACTGCCGAAAAGGTGGGCGTGCGGCCAAACAAGCCAAAGGACAAGGAGGGCAAGCCCGCAAACGATAAGACCGGCAATAGCGGCGGCGGTCGCGCGCAGCCTCGCCCGTTTTGCATCGCTTGCATCGCGGGCGAGGAACCGCTCGGCCAACTGCCGGAAGGCCTCGCGAAAAGTGGCATAGCTCGGCTCGACCACGATCGAGTTCAACGCCCAGAAATTCTTTTCCGCCAGGCGGAAAAACGACCGCCACCCGAACCATCCAAGCGCGATCAAACCGGCGATGACCAGGAACGACCAAACGCCAAGGGCGAACGAGGCGAGCTTGTCGGTGACGACCGCGAGCCACTCGGTGAAAACGATTGGAGCAAGCCCGAGCAGAAGCCCCGGAACCACCAGCAATAAGGTCCAGGCCACAATCAGCTTGGGCAGACTGATCTCGGCGAGCATGCTGCCGGCGAGCGACAGCATCGAGCGGCTTTTCGTACTCGACGCGTCGTCCTCGATGTCGCCGCGGCGCGGATCGATGAACAGGCGGGGGACGTCGCGCGCCTTGCTTGCGGTGTTTTTCTTGCGGCCGCTGGTCATGAGTCCGGTCTCAGGATTTTTTCTTGCCGTTGTTGGCAGGCGAACCGGAAAGCAGGGTCGCCGCCCAGCGGCTCGATGGAAATTCGGCGCAGATGGCTATTATCGCGAGCATGACCGGCACGCCGATCAGCGCGCCAGGCATGCCCCACAGCAAAGTGCCGAAGAACACGGCGAAAATGACGGCAAGCGGCGAGATCGACAGCGCCGCGCCCGCGGCAAGCGGCTCAAGATAGTTGCCGATGATGAACTGGATGGCGGTCAGCCCGGCGAAGACAAGAATGACTGCCTGCCAGGTGTCGAGTTGCGCAATCGCAAACAACGCCGGAAGCAGCGTGGCCACAAACGGGCCGATGAACGGAATATAGTTGAGCGCGAAGCCAAGCAGTCCCCAGGCGGCGGCGGGTTCGAGCCCGGCGATCAGCGCGAACAGCCAGATCGTGAGGCCCGTGAGCAGGCTGAGCTGGGTGCGAACGAGCATATAGCGGCGGAACTTGGCGGCCACCTCTGCGGCGGCGCGGATGAGCTTCGGTTGGTCGAGGTCGACGAGCTTTTGCCTGATTTGATCGACTTCGAGCAATGCCATCATCAGGAATACCAAGGCAAGGATGGCAAAGCCCGCGAGTTGATTGAGCCGTTTGGCAACATCCTGGAACAGCCGAAGCAGCCAGCCGACGTCGAATCGTTCGGCAAGAATGCCTGCAACGAAGATTCCCCGCTCTTCCAGCCAGTTCGTTGCCTGCGTGTAAACCGCTTGAAAGCGATCCACATTGCTTAACAGCCAGTCGGCAATGGCGCTGAGCGCCCATGCGATCAGCGAGGCGAAAATCAAGGCGACGACGGCGGTAATACCAAGCGTCACGAACAGCGCCAGCCCCTTCGGCATGCGCTTCTCAAGCGTCTCTTGAAGCGGCCAGACGATGGCCAGGATAAACAAAGCGAAGGCGAGGGGAGCGAACACCGAGCGCGCAAGATAGAGCGAGATCGCGATCAGGACGATCGCGCAGATCACGAGCGCCGTTTGGGCCGTTCCGTCCTTGGTTTTGCCGGTGGATTTCATGGCTCTCCCCGGGGCGGACTATATCCTGTTTTGCCCCGCCTGCGTCCATGGGCCGCTCCAGTTGATAGACGCTAACGGCGCACTTAAATCCCAATGGCAGGATACCTCGCGGTTGAAGCCAGCTTGGGGAGGGTCATGATCTTCCGGCAATTGTTCGACACGACATCGAGCACGTACACCTATGTTCTGGCCAGCCGCCATGGGGGCGAGGCCCTGATCATCGATCCGGTGCTCGATCGGGTCGATCGCTACATTCAGCTTCTGAACGAGCTCGATCTGAGATTGGTGAAGGCGATCGACACGCATCTGCATGCCGATCACATTACCGGCCTCGAAGCGCTGCGCGAGCGCACGCAATGCATCACCGTGATGGGGGAGCAAACCAAGGCCGATGTCGTGTCGATCAGGGTGAGCGACGGCGACCGGGTCGGTATCGAAGGGTTGAGTCTCGAGGCCCTCTACACGCCCGGTCATACCGACGACTCTTACAGCTATCTGATGCCTGACCGGGTGTTCACCGGCGACACGCTACTGATCAGGGGAACCGGGCGCACCGATTTCCAGAATGGCGATCCGCGGGAGCAATACGAGTCGTTGTTCGGACGCCTGCTCAGGCTTGCCGACGAAACGCTGGTCTATCCGGCGCACGACTACAAGGGCGACACCGTCTCGACCATCGGCGAGGAAAAGGCTTTCAATCCGCGGCTTCAGGTCAATTCGGTCGACGACTATGTAGAGCTGATGAACAATCTCCATCTGCCCAACCCCAAAATGATGGATGTCGCCGTTCCCGCAAATATGCGCATCGGGCTCGCCCAGCAGACCGTTGCAAACAAAGGCTGGGCGATCAGCGCCGAAGAGGCCAAGGGCCTGCTCGATCAGCCTGACGTTGCCTTGATCGATCTCAGGGAGGACCAGGAGCGACGCAAACACGGGGTCATTCCCGGTTCTCTGCATGTCCCCTATCCGGACCTGGAGGGAAGTCTGAGAGGGGATGGCCTGTTACAGCAATTGGCCAAGGCGACCGGGAAGCGACTCGTGTTCTATTGCGCTTTCGGCGAACGCTCGGCGATGGCGGTGCAGGCGGCGCAAGCGGCGGGGCTGATCGACTCGCGCCATATTCATGGCGGTATGCAGGCTTGGCGGCAAGCACAAGGCCGCATCGCAACGGAGTCCTGATCCTTGCGGGCTGCCGCCTCGCGTCGGGGCTCGACGCCCGCGAAAGATGCCACTAAAAGAGTCCGGCTATGACAAGGTTCTTTTTGCGTGTTGCCGCGACAGTTGTGTGTCTTGCCGTTCTCTTGCCGGACGCGCACGCCAATAGAAGGCCGTGTCTCGAACTGGAGCAGAAATATGCGCAGATCGAGTCCTATGCCGACTCAAACCAGATCAACAGGACCCTGACCGATGCCGCGCGCCTCGGCTGTGTCGCCTTGGCCGAGCGCCTTCTCGAAAAGGGCGCTTCGCTCGGCACGCGTGATGGCTTGGGCAGGCAGCCCCTCACACATGCCGCGGCACAGGGTCAGACCGAGATCGTCACGTTGTTCCTCGACAAGGACGCCTTGATCGATGCACGCAGTCTCGACGGCTCGACGGCGCTGTTCATGGCGGCCGAGAACGGACGGGAGGACATCGTTCGCATCCTGGTCGAGCGGGGAGCGAACGTGAACTTGCCCGGCCGCAGCGGGGTCATGCCGGTGGCTGCCGCCGCCTATCTGGGCAGCGAGCCGATCGTGCAGTACCTGATCGAAAAGGGTGCCGACCTCAACCATATCGACGGGACCGAGAAAGGCGCTCTGGTCTATGCGGCGGGGCGAGGATTTCCCCCGGTCGCCGAGCTTCTTCTCGATCATGGGGTCGACGTCAACGCGCGTTACGGACACGGGCTGACGGCGCTGATGTGGACGGCCGGGCATTCGAGCGACGCCGGAACCAGGGATATCGTGAAGGTGATCGATTTGCTGGTCGATCGCGGAGCGAGGCTCGACGATCAAGACGACCGGGGACGCACAGCCTTGATGATCGCGGCCGAACTGGACCATCGGGCGGCAGTCGAGGCGCTGCTGGCGCGTGGCGCCGATCCGGCCCTCAAAGACAAGCAAGGAAAAACCGCAAGCGATCTGACTTCGTCTGAAACGCTCCGCGCCAGTTTGGCGGCCAAGCCCTAACGGCCGTGGCCCAGATAGGCGTCGATCTGAAGCCCGGAGAGATATTCCGCCAATGCCGGGATGTCGTCTTTTGGGGTAGCCTTCATCAAGTCCGACATGCCCGGGTTGTTGCCGCGCGAGCCATCGCGGAAAGCGAGTATGGTCGCTTCCAGGTATTCCCGCCACTGGCCGGCAAGCCGGGCCGTGGTGCCGTCGCCCTGAAAGTGCTCCAGATGGCAGCCACGGCAGCCGATCGAGCGGGCGGCTGACTCGGCCTTTTTGGCGACGTCGGGTGGCGCCGGGGGCTGCTCAAGGTTCGGCCATTTCTTTTTCTTGAAATAGGCCGCGAGCGCCTGCATGTCCTCCTTCTCCAGCGTTGCGGCAATCGGGTTCATCAAAGCATTCTTGCGCGCGCCGCTCTTGAAGTCGCGCAGTTGCAAATAGACATAGCCTTCGTCCTGACCCCAGAGCACGGGGGTCTGCTTGTTGATAGGAATGCCCTGTTCGCCGTGACAGGTGGCGCACAGCTTCGCCTTCTCCTCGACGTCAACTGCAAACGCGTTCCCGCTCATGAGCAGGACAGCCGCGAAACATATGGCGTGCGACTTGAAAACGCTCCAAGGCATTCTTGAATTCTCCTGGCAGGTCGGTCTTAGACGTTCGGTCAAGAAAAGGACGGGGCACGAATGCCCCGTCCTCTTGTCGTAATTAAGTCGGCGAAACGATCAGTCGACCGTAAAGGCGATGATGTTGTTACCGCGCTTGAAGTCGATCTGCACGTTACCGCCCGCACCGACGACAATGTATTCCTTACCATCGACGGAATAGGCAGCCGGCGGGGCATTGACGCCCGCGCCCGCGAAGAACGACCACAGCACATCGCCGGTCTTGGCGTCATAGGCCCTGAACCAGCCATCGCCTTCACCGGTGAACACGAGCCCGCCGGCAGTGGCAAGCGCGCCGCCCATCATGGGCAACGGCGTCTTCTTCTGCCAGGCGATCTTGCCGGTGTTGTAGTCGACGGCGCTCACGTTGCCGAACTGCTCCGAGCCGGGGATCACCTTAAAGGCGCCGCCGAGCCAGAGCTTGCCGCCCGGATAGGGCGAGCTTTCGACGTGATACGTCATCGGCTGGTGCAGATTGACGGCATAGGTCAGGTTAAGCTCGGGGTTGACCGCCATCACCGACCACTCGACACCGCCATTGGCGCCGGGCAGCATGGGCGTGCCTTCAGGTGAAGGCAAGGACCACATGCCGGTTTGGTCGACCATCGCGTCGGAGAAGCGGATCAGGCTGCAATCGTCGCGATTGTGGACATAGACGTTACCGGTTTTGCCGGCATGGATCACACCATCGACCTCCTTGCCGTCCTTGTCCTTGACTTTGACCAGGACCGCCGGGCTGACGGAATCGAGATCCCATACGTCATGGGCGATGTATTGGAAGTGGCACTTGTACTTGCCGGTGTCGAGATCGACCGAAACCAGCGAGTCGGTATAGAGATTGTCGCCGGGACGGATCGCACCGTCGAGGTCCGGTGACGGGTTGCCGACCACGAAATAGATCTGCTTTCTTCCGAGGTCGACCGCCGGATTCTGCCACACGCCGCCGCCGAGGGTCTTATAGGGATCGCCCAGCTTCTTGAGCGCTGCCTTCTCGGCCGCGATGTCGCGGTGCATGTCCTTGCCGGTCGCGTCTTTGGTCGCCCACACACCGACCGAGTTCTCGGGGATGGTGTCGAAGTTCCAGACTTGCTTACCGGTCTCGGCGTCATAGGCCCGCACGAAGCCACGGATACCGTATTCGCCGCCATTGGTGCCGATCAGGATCTTGCCGTCGACCGCCGTGGGCGCCATGGTCTCGCTATAGCCTTTCTCGGGCTCGGCGATTTGGGTCTCCCAAATCAGGCTGCCGGTCTTGGCGTCGAGAGCGACGAGCTTCGAATCGAGCGTGCCCATATAGACCTTGTCTTTCCATATGGCGACGCCGCGATTGTTGGGACCGCAGCAATAGGTCGTAACCGGACCCATCTTATGCTTGTAGTGCCAATACTCTTCGCCGGTCTTGGCGTTGATGGCATAGACGTGGTTGAAGGAGGTGGTGACGTACATCACGCCGTCGACAACGATCGGCGTTGTCTCCTGCGACTCCTTCACCTCGGTCTGGAAGATCCAGGCCGGGCGCAGCTTGGCGACATTGGATGTGTTGATCAGCTTGCCGGGGTAGAAGCGGGTCTGATCGTAATTGAGATTCGTGTGCAGGTTGTTCTGTGCTTGGCTGCCGGCGCCGGTCAGCATCTCCTGTGATACGGACGGGGTGGGCGCATCCTTAGTCTTGGTGGTCGCAGCGGTCTCGGTTTCTGCTCCACTCCAGGCCGGGCCAAACCCGGCCAAGCTTACAATTAGCGCGCCAGCAAACGTGGCGGCCGTTTTACAGCTCCCCATGATTTCCTCCATTTCGTGATCCCGATTTGGCCGGTTACCGGCCGCTCCAGACGGGCTCTCACGGATGGAAGACTGCGCGCGGGCCTGCCATTTGTCAATCCGACGCGTGAACGGAAGTCCTGCCAAGGTGCCCAACAGGCAATGAGATTTGCCACGCCCAGCCAAGTATGTTGCTGTTTGCTCTGGGGCGAGCGGATAGAGTCGAAGCGAGAGCCGTGATTGTTAATGGCAATTTGTGAAGAGCGTCTAGGAACTCCGGATGCAGGCCCGAAAATGCGATGACCGGCCGGGACCGGCTCGGAGGTTGCGCTTCCAGTATATTCGCAAGGTCCGGTTTGGAATTTGGCCGGTCATAATGGCCTTGCTGCTTGCTCTTGCCCCGCGGCCATCTCTCGCCGCGGAAGGTCAGGGCGGGGCGGGGGCGCCAGGCCCCGATGCGATCACCACAATACCGATCGGCTATCTTAAGCAGGAGGTGAAGCGACCCATTCCGCTCTCCCGGCTCAACACCGAGCCTGACGATTTGGGGATGGCCGGGGCGGCGATTGCACTCAAGGACAACAACACAACAGGCCTTTTCACCAAGCAGAAATTCGCCCTCGACGTAGAGCGCGTGCCGCCCGGCGGCGATGCGGTGCAGGCGCTCAAGACGCTCGTGGCGAGCGGGCATCGCTTCATCTTGGTGGATGCGCCCGCGGACGTCTTGTTGCGCCTATCGGATGCCGTGAAGGACCAGGACGTACTCCTGTTCAACGTCTCGGCGACCGATGTGAATTTGCGCCAGAAGGATTGCCGGGCCAACGTGCTACACACGGCGCCCGACCGCGCCATGCTGGCCGACGCGCTGGCGCAATATCTGGTCTGGAAGAAATGGCCGCGCTGGCTCGTCATTAAGGGCGTCTTTCCGGAAGACTTGGCCTATCTCGATGCGTTGCGCCGGGCGGCCAAGCGTTTCGGCGGCACCATCGTCGAGGAACGTGAATACGAGGAAACGCCGGGTGCGCGGCGCTCCGATACCGGGCACCAGCAGATTCAGACACAAATGCCGGTGCTGACCCAAGGTGCGCCAAGCTACGATGTCGTCGTCATGGCCGACGAGAAGGAAGTCTTCGGCCCCTATCTGCCTTACCGCACCTGGGACCCGCGGCCGGTGGCCGGCACCGCAGGCCTTAAGGCCGCGAGCTGGCATCCGGCGCATGAGCAATGGGGTGCCACGCAGATGCAGAATCGGTTTCAACGCTTCGCCAAGCGCTTCATGCTGCCGCTCGACTATCAAGCCTGGGTCGCGGTGCGTGCGATTGGCGAAGGAGCCTCGCGCATCGGCTCCGGCGACTTCGGACGGATCAACGCTTATCTCCGTGGCGATGCGTTCGATCTCGCGGCGTTTAAGGGTCAGAAGGTCACTTTCCGGCCGTGGGACGGCCAGCTCAGGCAACCCATCATTATCGCCGGCGCTGAACTGCCGGTGTCGACATCGCCGCAAGAAGGTTTTCTGCACGAGCGTAGCGAGCTCGATACGCTCGGTATCGATCAGCCCGAGAGCGAATGTAAGTTCCAATGATAAGGCAGCAATGTATCGGTTCAGGCGCGAGCGCCAGCGGAGAGGATGAGCGGCGATGACAAGAGAGACTTCAAGACGGGCGGCGTTGGCGGTTCTCGCTGCGATAGGTTTCGTTTTCTCCGCCGGTCCGGCCGCCGCCTATACCGTCTACGTCTCGAACGAAAAGGGAAACTCGATCACCGTGCTCGACAGTAAGACCTTCGAGGTGTTGGAGACGCTTCCCGTCGGCCAGCGTCCGCGCGGCATCATGCTGACCAAGGACGACAAGCATCTTCTCGTGTGCGCAAGCGACGACAACACCGTGCAAATGGTCGACGTGGCGACGCGAGAGATCGTAGGCGATCTGCCGTCCGGACCCGATCCCGAATTGCTCAATCTGCATCCCTCGGGAAGTCCGGTCTATGTCGCCAATGAGGACGACAATCTGCTGACCGTAATCGATCTCAACGACAAGAAGGTTCTTGCCGAGGTCATCGTCGGTGTCGAGCCCGAGGGGGTCGGGGTCAGCCCGGACGGTAAGATCGTGGTGGTCACTTCCGAGACCACCAACATGGCCCATTTCATCGACACCGAGAGCTACGAGATCACCGACAATGTTCTGGTCGGGTCGCGGCCCCGCTTCGCCGAGTTCACGGCGGACGGCAAGCATCTATGGGTGAGCTCCGAGGTCGCCGGGACGGTGAGCGTGATCGATACCGAGACACGCAAGATCGTCAAGAAAATCGAGTTCGCCATTCCTGGCGTGCAGCCGGAATATATTCAGCCGGTTGGTGTCCGCGTCACAAAGGACGGCAGCAAAGCCTTCGTCGCGCTTGGGCCGGCCAATCGCGTCGCGGTGATCAATGCCAAGACTTTTGAAGTCGAAGATTATCTTCTTGTGGGCAAGCGGGTGTGGCAGCTCGCGTTCACGCCGGATCAGAAGCTGCTATTCGCCACCAATGGCGTCAGCAACGACGTCTCAGTGATCGACGTCCCAAACCTGAAAGTCGTGAAGTCGATCCCGGTGGGCAGGGCCCCCTGGGGGGTTGCGGTGTCGCAAGAGTAGCTTTCGTGCGCGCGGCAGCGCAACGTCTCAAAGCGTTCTGTTAACGCGATACAGGCCTTAAGCCGACGCGACCCATTCCCCGGCGACGTAACCGAAAGCAACGGCATCGGGATTCTGCTGCGCGGCCAGGCGCAACTTGTCCTCGGCGTCGACTACGAGAGGCTTGCTCTTCTCCTGGGCCCCGTTCTTGAAGCCGCTCAGGAGAATGACCTTCCTGCCACGCAGGGCAATCTTCGGGAGTGCCATCCCACCTCCTCGACCTTACCTGGAAGAATGTGCCCTGAGATTTGGCCACGGGGGCTCAGAGTCACGCCTTCAAGGCAAGCGCCTTGCTCAAATCGGCGACCCCCACGTCAGCCAGAAAGAACGATAGCAAGAGATTGAGACGAAGGTAAGACCGTGGGTTCGCGCTTGCTAAATGAAATACTTTGCAATGCACAAAGACTCGAATGGTCGCGCTGCGATGCAACATCAGAGTTTGCGTCGAGAGGAGGCGGAGTTGTTTGGTCAAAGGAAACCGGCGGCGCGTTGACGCCGCCGGCTCGCTTCAAGCGTTCGCCTCAAGCTAATAGCAGGGCGGGTAGGGATAATAGCCGCACCGATAAGGGTGGTAATAGGGGTAGGCCGCCGCCGCACCAACCGCCGCTCCGGCCGCGAACGCAGCGCCGGGATGAGCGTACCAGGCGCCGTGCCAGGCGGGAGCACGTCCGATCGCGACACCGCCACGGGGCCCGCGCGCCGCGAACCAGTCGATAAAGAGGGCGGCTGCCCCGTCCGCGCCGCTAAGATCGCCTTCGAGCACGGACACGTCGAAGGTCAGAGTGTCGCCGTCGAGCTTCGGCGATTTCAAGACCACAACAGCGTCTTTGACACTTCCGCCGTCACTGCCCAGCACCGAGATGGTGGCGTTGGGAGGATCCTTGGCAAAACTGTCAATGCCTTCATCCCATTCCTTGATGAAATGCGAGGTCAGTACGTGACCGGCGGCGCGCACCGGCCGATCGGCAAAAACGATCGAGTTGGGAGATACGCCGGTCAGGGTGAGTTTGTTCCCTTGCAAGGTGGCCCCTTTGGCGTTGAGGACGGCAAGGGACGGGACCATCTCATTCTGATTCTGGCTCGCGCCGATCTGCTTCTTGGCCGGGTGGCTAATGGCATCCTCGGCGCTCGCCGGGGCCGAAGCGAAAAGCAGCGCCGCCGCGGCAAGGGCAAGACAGGCGATGGGTTTTCTGATCATGAAGGGGGGTCTCCTGAGGTTACGGCTACACGATATTAGGTAGTGCGGAACTGCGACGAAACTACGGGTCCAAGCTCGTCAATTTCATTTTTTTGTTACAACATTCTGTGTTGGGCCGCGCGCGTTGGAACTCTTGCAAACAGCCGCGCTGACATCGAACTGCCACAAATCGAGGCACGGCAGCCATTGCGGTCGTAACTTGCCAAGGCTTATCAAGACGCCTAGCGTTACGCCTTCCTGTGGGATCACGAGTTGAGCCCATTCGGGACCGGCGCGCGCCGCGAGGGCGAAGACCGCCGACATTCATTTTTCCGCGGAGGAGACACTATGATGCATTCGATCGAAGACTATCGATCGCGATATGTCATGTCTGGGGGCAGACGCATAACTTCTTGTGCAAGTATTCTCGCGGCCGTCACGCTTGTGGCGGCTACGATGTTGCAGCCTGCATTCGCGCAGAACACGCGCGGGGCCACCACCGGTCCCACCACTGCGCCCGGCTTCAGCCATCCCGAGCAATACATGCATCTCAAGGCGGTGAAGCCCGCCGACAATATGTATCCGGTGATCCAGCATCCCGATCAGGACAAGGCGGCGCAGGAAAAGCTTGCGGCGCTCGCCGAGAAGACCGGGAAGAAGCCCAACATCATGATTTTTCTGCTCGATGATGTTGGCTGGATGGACCCCGGCTTCAATGGCGGCGGGGTAGCGATTGGAAATGCCACGCCGGTGATGGATCGGCTTGCCAATGAAGGCCTGCTGCTGACCTCGGCCTATTCGACACCGTCCTGCTCGCCGACGCGGGCGACCATCCATACCGGTCAGAACCCGCTCCATCACGGCATCCTGCGGCCGCCAATGTATAACGAACCCGGCGGTCTCGACGGCGTTACGACCATGCCTTTGCTGCTCAAGAAGCAGGGCTACATCACGCAAGGCGTCGGCAAGTGGCATATGGGCGAGAACCAAGGGTCTCTGCCGCAGAATGTCGGCTATGACGACTATCTCGGATTCCTCGGCGTGTCCGACATGTACACCGAATGGCGCGACGTCTATTTCAACCCGGAAGTCGCGCTATCGCCCGAGCGCTTCAAGATGATGGAGGACGACATCTTCAATCATTACGAGGTGCACTGCACGCCGGCCGACAAGACCAAGTGCGAGAACGGCAAGCTTATCGACCTCGATTATATCAAGGATCTCGACAAGCACTGGATGGACACGAGCATCGCTTTCCTCGACAGCATGAAGGATAGCAAGGAGCCGTTCTATCTCTATCACGCCACGCGCGGCTGCCATTTCGATAACTATCCCTCCGATGACTGGGCCGGCAAGTCGATGTCGCGGACCGCGTATGGCGATTGCATGGTGCATATGGATTACGTCCTCGGCCGGCTCGTTGAAAAGCTGGACGAGATTGGTGAGCTGGAAAACACTATGATCATCTTCACCTCCGACAACGGTCCGGAATGCGAGATCCCACCCGCCGGCAGAACGCCGTTCCGCGGGTGCAAAGGATCGAGCTGGGAGGGCGGCGTTCGGGTGCCGACTTTTGTCTATTGGAAAGGCATGATCAGCCCCCGCAAGTCCGATGGGCTGTTCGACCTTGCCGATATCTTGCCGACCGCTTTGTCGCTGGCCGGCGTTCCCGGCGGCAAGCTTGCCGGGCTGTTCTCCGAGAAGACCTATATCGATGGCGTCGACCAGGCGTCGTTCTTGGTTGCCGATGACGGTTTGTCGGCGCGCCGCAGCCGGGTCTACACCTTGAACCAATATTTCGCGGGCATGCGCATCGACGAGTTCAAAGCCGTGGGCACCGGCGAAATCGAAAACGGCATCGTGCAAAAGGGCAATGTCGGTGGGTTCAGCGGCTTTATCTTCACCGACACCGGTGGCGCGGTCGTGTTCAACCTCTATACCCACCCGGAAGAGGATGTGAACATCGGCATTCGTCATATTCCCATGGCGGTTCCGCTTGGAGAATCGGCGGGCTGGTACATGAAGGAGCTGTTCGCGTATCCGCCGCAATTCAAGGTCGGATTCATGTCCAATAATCCGCCGGTCTACGATGTCCTTCCCGTGGGCGAGATGGGCATCAAGGCATGGCTGCAGAAACACGGGTTCGGCCGGCAACAACACTAGGCGTAACTTGACTGCTTCGACGATTAACAGGGCTTTCTGGGGCGCGGGCTGGGCTTTGGCTCAGCTCGCGGCCCTGGCCCTGTGTGCAGATCGCGCCAGGGTGTAGGGAGGTCCTGATGCGGAAATCTGCCCGGCGATGCGCCGTTCTGGCGGTGTGTCTGATCGCGCTCTTGGGCGCAGGCGCGGGGCCCCTGCAGGCGGAAGACGATCCGCTGCCGTCGTGGAATGAAGGTTCAACCAAGCAGTCGATCATCGATTTCGTCACGAGCGTCACCGAGGAAGGCGCCCCCGACTACGTCGAGCCCAAAGATCGCATCGCCACCTTCGACAATGACGGCACGCTGTGGGTCGAGCAGCCGATTTACACGCAATTCGTCTTCGCCATGGACGAAGTCAAAAGACAGGCGAACCAGCATCCGGAATGGCGCGATAAGGAACCATTTAAGTCGGCGATTGACGGCGACCTGAAAAAAGTTGCTGCCATGGGCCAGAAGGGCATGCTCGAGATCATTGCCGCCACGCATTCAGGCATGACGACGGTCGAGTTCAACGAGAGTGTCAGCGATTGGCTGAAAATTGCCAAACATCCCCGTTTCAAGAAGCTTTACACCGATCTCGTCTACCAGCCGATGCTGGAGCTTCTCGACTATCTTCGCGCCAATGGCTTCAAGACGTTCATCGTCTCGGGCGGCGGTGTCGAGTTCATGCGGAATTTCACCGAACAGACCTACCAGATCCCGCCACAGCAGGTCATCGGGTCGTCCGGTGTGACCCAGTACCAAATGTGGGATTCAAGCCCGGTTCTTATCAAGCAGCCCAAAGTGCTGTTTGTCGATGACGGTCCGGGCAAGCCCGAAGGCATCAATCATTTCATCGGGAAGCACCCCATCTTCGCCTTCGGCAATTCCGACGGCGACAAGGAGATGCTGGAGTGGACGGCGTTCTGCCAGCGGCTCTGCTTTATGGGCCTCGTTCACCACACCGATGGCGCGCGCGAATATGCTTATGATCGCGAGTCCTCCGTGGGCAAGCTCGACAAGGCGCTCGACGAGGCGGTGGCCAAGGGGTGGACCGTGGTCGACATGAAAAACGATTGGAAGACAATCTTCCCGCCGGAAGCCGCGCCATAAGCTTGTGGCGCGGAGCCGCGCGACCGAGGGGGGAACATGCTTAGACTTCTCATGATCGTTTCGGGCGCGTTCGAAGCGCTGTTCGGGCTGTCGGTGCTGATTGCGCCGAACATTTTGATCGAAACACTCGGAAGCGCGCCGGACGGCGCATCCGTTTTCCTAGCACGCATTCTCGGGGCCGCGACCTTGGGATTAGGCGCTGCGGCGCTTCTTGCGCGCAATGAGCTGGACAGCAAAGGCGGCCTCGCTGCGGCCTATGGGCTAGCGCTCTACAACGTGCTCGCCGCCTGTTTGATCCTTTGGACCGCCGCGGCGCTTGGCGGCGCGGCGCTGTGGGGCACCGGCTTGATCCATACCGCGATCGGGGCGCTGTTCGTTGTTGCGCTCGCGCGGACCAAGGGATGAGGCGCTACTCGGCCTTGGTCTCACATTTGTTCTCGCTCGCCGACCATTTGCAGCCAAGCGTGACATCCGTCTCGCATATCGTCTGGTCGCCATGGACGGAGCAGGCATCTTGGTGTTTGGCAGGGCCCGGATAGCATCCACGCTTGTCGGCCTCCCAATGACAAGCGGGATTGGCCAGGCACAGAGCCGCATCGCCGATCATGCACTTCTCCTCGGCCACAGTTTCAACGAGGCTCGCGCCGAGCCCGACAGCAAAAGCGATAAGGAAAGCAACGATAGCGCGCATGGGATCTCCTTCTTGTCGGTCGGACCTTATACCTGTCCCGTTTCGCATTGGGCAACCCGGAGCCCATGATTACGGCGAATCACGGGTTGAGCCTGGGGCGGCGCTTTCGTAATAGAATAGCGGACGGGCGGCCCTGGCTTGGCCTGCGCGCAATGGGCTAGGGTGTGGCCGGCGAAAGGCTGAAAAGCGGAGAGGATGATGGATCTTGCTGAATTGAACCGAGTGGCAAAGGGGATGGTGATGCCCGGCAAAGGTATTCTTGCCGCCGATGAGTCGAGTGGAACGATCGAGAAGCGTTTCACCGCCGTCGGCGTCGAATCCACCGAAACCAGCCGCCGTGACTACCGCGAGCTCTTGTTTCGCTGCGCCAACGCCATGGCGGACCATATCTCGGGTGTCATTCTGTTCGACGAGACCATCCGGCAAAAGGCCGGGGACGGGACGCCTCTCGTCAAGGTGATCGAGCAAACCGGCGCGTTCCCCGGCATCAAGGTCGACAAGGGCGCCAAGCCGCTTGCCTTCTGCCCGGACGAGAAAATCACCGAGGGTCTCGACGGCTTGCGCGAGCGCTTGGCCGAGTATCGCGATCTCGGTGCAAAATTCTGTAAGTGGCGGGCGGTGATCGATATCGGTCCGGGTATCCCAAGTTACAATTGCGTCAGCGCCAATGCGCACGCGCTCGCCCGCTACGCCGCACTTTGCCAAGAGCAAGGCCTGGTCCCGATCGTCGAGCCAGAGGTTCTGATGGACGGCGATCACGACATCAACCGCTGCGAAGATGTCACCGAGTTTGTGCTGAAGACGGTGTTTCAAGAGCTCTATCACGCGCGGATCAAGCTCGAAGGCATGGTGCTCAAGCCGAACATGGTGGTGCCGGGCAAGAAGAGCGCGAAACAGGCATCTGACGCGGAGATCGCGGAACGGACCATTCGCGTGTTGAAGGTTTGTGTTCCGGCCGCGGTCCCGGGCATTGCCTTTCTGTCCGGCGGGCAGTCCGACGTCGAGGCCACGGCGCGGCTCGATGCGATGAACAAGTTGGGTGAGGTGCCGTGGCGGCTCACCTTCTCTTATGGCCGCGCCCTTCAGGCCGCCCCGCAAAAGGCGTGGTCGGGAAAGCCCGAGAACAAGCCGGCGGCGCAGGCAGCCTTTGCCCACCGGGCGGAGATGA
>Ga0315534_1000778_pt1 | contig 22325 bp, 15 predicted proteins | sample SalMarSW160240MG_FD_203094 | JGI IMG/M metagenome (GOLD analysis project Ga0315534, IMG submission 203094) | Salt marsh sediment microbial communities from the Plum Island Ecosystem LTER, Massachusetts, United States - Salt Marsh Sediment SW1602-40 ... | reverse complement strand
TTCTGTTTTTTTGGTCTTTTCAGTCAGCAAACTGATGAGGCAGAACCAATAAAAATTGAGAAACTGGGTGCAGGTGATCTTTCCTTTAAGTTTGACACAACCGAGATGAATGTAGTTTCTGCCAGCCGTAGCTCAAAAAGAATTGATGAACTCCCTATTACAATATATGTTATAACCCGTGATGAGATAATCAAGAATCATTATTACTCGCTGATAGATGTTATCAAAAACCTCCCGGGAGTAAGAATATCCCAGCCCGGAACCGGTGAACTGGGGGAAAGCTTCAACCTGAGAGGTCTGATCGGAAATCTTTATACACTGATACTTATAAACGGACTGCCTGTAAAACCAACATCAGCAATTGGAATGCCGATACTCAACCAGCTCCCGATAAGGCAGGCCGAAAAAATTGAAATCATTTATGGCCCTGCAGCCGCAGTTTACGGTGCAGATGCTGTTTCAGGTGTCATTAATATTATAACACGAGAAGCAGATAAGGGGACATTTGTCATTGGAGACGTTAGCATAGGTCAGAATGAGTTCCGGAACACTAATTTTATGGTTGGAGGAAAAGCCGGGAAAAACAAGAATATTCTGCAATACAGTTTTTATGGAGGACTTATTGAAACTTCCGACCAGAACATAAAAGAAGGTTATGATGAAGTATATAATCCAATGCATTACTTGCAGGATAAAGGATATAAATACACACTGGGATCTACTCAATACGAACCTGTTGAGATTACCAGGGATCTGTTGCAGGAATATGGTATCAGCACGGCTGACTTTATGAATGAAAATTACTGCCCGGAATATGACGGATCGCTGAATTATCCCGCAATGGAAGATCTGCCTTCTGAGAGCAATCTTCTTGGTTTTCAGCTCCGATATCGCGATATCAGCCTTTCATATAATAATATGTATCGCCGGACTCACAGTTCTCTCGGGCAGTCGTCTTACCTTTATAAATATAACAACCCTCAAAATTACTGGGGAGAAACTATCAGATCAACCACCCTGAGCTACAATCATGAATGGTCGCCCAGGATCTTCACAACTACCAACTTCTCGAACCTTCTGTATAAGATGGACAATAACTCGAGCATGGGAGTCACATTCATCCCCTATACAGATATAGTATACAGGTATGCCGCCAGCAATGACATCCTCTTAGAACAGCTTTTTACAATCGTACCGTTAAAAGGACTTGAAATTGTAACAGGGCTGACTTACCAGAATTCTGCCCTGCTTAAACAGACTAATTTTCTTGATGCTCCCTTCGATCCAAAAACCTATAAATACTTCAAAACGAGAGTAGAAGCTATTGATTCTGTATCAGGTTCATTCGGATATAATGCCGGTGTTCATCATGATCTGTCAGCCTTCACTCAAACGTACTATTCACTGAAGTCATTCAGGTTCATGGGAGGTATTAGAGTAGATAATAACTCACAGTACGGGATATCTGTAAACCCGCGAATTGCCGGTCTTTATATTTTTAATCCAAAGACCAGCTTCAGAAGTTCAATAGGATTTGCATATAAGGCTCCACCAGCTTCAATGGCGTGGCAATCACTTGCATATAAAGCAGGAGCTAATCTTGACAGCCTGATCTATCTGTCCATCCCGAATCCCGACCTTGAACCAGAGAAGTATATGTCTGTTGAACTCGGCCTGATAAAGAAATATCGAAAAAATGTTAACCTGAATATTTCGATTTACTACAATTCAATCAGGAATCTGATACATGATAAGTATGTAAGGCTTGACGAACTTAACCTCCCACTGGCAGTGTTCACGTCAGATACTGCAAGCGTTCTCACAAAGATAAATGAACGGGATGCAATTTCAAGGCTGTACGGACTGCAGGCAAATATAAAAATCAACGATCTTGTAAAGTCAATAAACATGGATGCGGAAATTAGTCTGACATTTGCAAAATCCAGCCAGTCCTTTCCCGATATCTTTGAAATTGCAGGTAATTACCTCACACTGAATGATTTTAAACTTGTTCCAAACCATTTCGGTCAGATGAAGATCTCAATGCAGCCTGCAAAAAAGCTCTATATCCAGGTCTCAAGCATCTGGGAGTCAAGCTGGCTCAGGCTTATTATTCCATTTAAAGAACTTTACAGTGAGATAATAAAGAATGTTGATGGTTTTTACAGCATGGATGTAGTTGTAAATTATCAAATCGGCAATAACCTTGCCAGCTTCATTAAGATCCGGAATCTTTTTAATGAAAAATATGGAGGACCTGTGTATTCAGGTATGAGTACTCCTTTGCCCTATAATCCTCAGACAGGCCGCAATATCCAGGTTGGTCTTACCTATACACTGAATTGATGAAAAGAATACCGTCATTAATTATCCTGTTGTTGTTCTCTTTGTCGTCAGTATATAAAGCCAGAGGGCAGGACAGCCTGCTGGTCATAACAAAAACCAGTCAGGAGAGGAATGTTGATTCAGTCAAAGCTGCTAACTACCTGGAAAAAGCACAGAGATTCAACATGATTAACCAGAACGACAGTGCACTTACATATATATCAAAATCGCTTTCTATTGCATCTGATAAAAGCATAACACATATTGTAGCCGCTGATTATGAGCTACTTGCTACAATATATGAAGAAAGGGGAAACTGGGATGAAACTCTGCGTAATTATTTACGGGCATCAGCGGCCTATACAAAACTCGGTGACAAAGAAAATGAAGCAAGAATAATCAGATTGATAGCCTGGAATTATTTCAGGGCAGGTGTATATAAGAAATCTGCACAATATTCTGAACAGGAGTTCAGTCTTTACGGTAAACAGGAAACAGGATTAAAAGCTACTGCAGCCGAATTAGGGGGGAAATCATATTTCTATCTTCCTGTTGACTCATTATCAACACAATGGTATGATACTGCGGCATCCTGTTATAAGGAGATAAATGACACAGCTGGATTTCTGAGATGTTATGAGAAACTTGGAATGCTCTATATCCAGATGGAGATGTACGAAAACTCTTATGAAAAATATCAGGAAATAGTTTCGTACTACTCCAGGAAAAATGATTTTAAGAACATTGCCTCCACCTATAACCAGTTAGGTTTCCTGATGTTCAAAAAGGGTGATGTGGACGAAGCTCTTGACTACTTCATGAAAGCGGTTGATTTTTCAGAAAAGAGAGGTAGTGATGATTATTTTCTGACCGATGCCTGGTCAAATATTGCCATATGCCATCAAAATGCAGATAATCAGACAGAAATGCTGCGGGCTTTTGAAGAGGCTTTACAGCATGCCAAAAAATCACAAAGGATAGATGAGGCAGCTCGCATAAACCGTATCCTGGACAGGATCTACTTTAATGAAGGGGATAATTATCATGCTGAACTGTATTGCCTTGACTGCATTGAATCTGCGAAGGCTTCCGAAAATCTTGATGTGCTTCAGATCTGTTACCAGGATTATTCAGAGGTTCTGGAAAAAGGAAATGACTTTATCAAGGCCCTTGAGTACTATGAAAAACATCTTCAACTCCGTGATTCATTGAATTTTGCGGAACGGATCGCGGAAAGAGAGATGGCAGATGACCTTACTGAATTTGATGCTACTGAACAAAGGATAAGAAATGAACTGGCCACTGAAGAGATACGCGGACTGGAAATGAAGACACTGAGGGCCGAAGCATTACAGAAGGAAAATGAATTAAAGCTACTGATGAATGAAAGAGCCCTCGAGAGATCAGAGAAAGACAGGCTTGCCCAGTCGCTTGTCCTGGAAAAAGAACGATATGAACTTGGGCTGAGAGACCAGGAAGTCAGATCTCTTCGCCAGCAACAGGCTATTGACAGCCTTATGCTGAAACAGAAAAATGATGAGGCTCTTGCCCTTGAACAGGAGAAACAGCTTCTTGAAAAAGATAAACTACAGAAAGAAACGGAACTTAAAAATGAGAAGCTGGCCCGCCGGCTGGCTGTGGGTATAGGCTCGCTGGCACTGCTTGTTGCTGTAATCATCCTGTTCAGCCTCCTGTCGACCAGAAAGAAAAACCGTCTGCTTGCTGAAAGCAAAAGGGAAATTGAAAAGATCAATGCAGATCTTGAGGTCATGAATACTGAAATAATAAAGCAGAAAGATATAATTGAGCAAAAGAACCAGTCAATAACCGATAGTATTCAGTATGCCAGCAGAATACAGGCTGCTGTGCTCCCTCCTGAAAATTTCCTCAATGAATGGGGTATAGATAATTTTATACTATATAAACCAAAAGATATTGTGAGCGGGGACTTTTACTGGGGGACAAAACAACAAAATAAGATAATAGTGGCCGCCGGAGATTGCACAGGACATGGAGTGCCAGGCGCTTTCATGAGCATGCTCGGACATGCCTTCCTGGAAGAAATAATAAATACAAGGGAAGTTGACAATGCAGCTGTGATACTGAACAATCTAAGGGATGAGATTATCAATACTCTGAAACAGAAAGGAATATCAGGAGAGGCAAGAGACGGTATGGATATTTCACTGATCATCCTTGATATGAAAACCGGGAAGCTCGACTATGCGGGCGCCAACAATCCTCTTTACCTGATAAGGGACAGTAAAATGTTGAAATACTCTCCCGACCGTATGCCCATAGGTATACATTTTATCTCATTCACTCCTTTTACAAACCGGACCATAGAGATAAGAAAAGGTGATTACCTGTACCTGTTCTCTGACGGATATGCTGATCAATTCGGCGGTCCCAAAGGCAGGAAATTCATGTATAAACCGTTCCAGAATCTGCTTCTGAAAAACCATGACAAATCAATGGAACTGCAGAAAGAGATACTTGACACTACTTTTGAAGAATGGAAAGGTGATCATGACCAGGTGGATGATGTGATAGTGATCGGGATGAAAATATAGGCACAGGGCACACAAGGAGCAAAGCGACGCAGTTCCGCAAAGCGGAAGGGTACAGGGTCAAAGATAAAAGATAAAAGTCACAAGATAAAAGTGGTTCAAAAGTTCCCCTCCTGGGAGGGGCAAGGGGTGGGTTAATTGAATTTCCGGATTAAATTTTCCAGGTTCAGTGTGTAAAATTAAAATGAGTGATATAAATTTTTATAGAAATATTGTTACGACTGCTGATGGTTCGCATACAATATATGTACCTGAAATGGATGATCATTATCACTCTGTTTATGGAGCCATACAGGAATCTGGGCATGTTTTCATAAAAAATGGATTTGACGTTTGTAATGCTGATCCGCTAAACATATTTGAAGCCGGCTTCGGTACCGGGCTGAATGCATTGCTAACAGCGATCCGTAATATGAACGGTAACAAAAAGGTATTCTATACTGCATATGAAAAATATCCTGTCGACGAAACAATAGTGAATTCTCTTAACTACCCTGGTTTCTTTGGCTCAGAGGGAAAGGAGACCTTCAATCTGATCCAATCATGCAGATGGGGACAAATGAACAGGATAAGCCGTAATTTCTCACTGAAAAAAGTAAAGGGGGATCTTGTAACTGATATCATTCAAGGCCGGTACGGACTGATCTATTTTGATGCATTCGGTCCTGATAAGCAGCCTGAAATGTGGACTGCGGACATTTTCAGGAAAATAGGTGAAGCTACTGAAAAGGATGGCATTTTTGTCACCTATTCTTCCAAAGGAGAGGTTAAAAGGAACCTGAGAGCCTGTGGATTCAGGGTAACTATTCTTCCGGGGCCGCCGGGGAAACGCCATATTATAAGGGCAGTCAAAACCTGAAAAATAAAAGTATCAAAGACTTTTTTACTTTACCCAAAGTGTTAACTTTGCGGAAATTTTAATTTAATATATTTAAAATGAAAATCAAAGGATTAGTTGTATCTACTATCGTTATGGCCATGATTCTTGGCTCCTGTGCAAAAAGTGCAGTAAATTCTGCAAAAATTAAAACCCGATCAGATTCACTGGCCTATGCCCTCGGAACTATTTATTACAATGGGCTGGTGACTGACAGTCTGGATTTGGATCCATTACTGGTAGCCAAGGCTATGTTTGACGTTAAAAGCGGGACGTCCATAATGACTGACGAGGAAGCAAGAACATTTGTTATGCTATTTATTAATGATCGTGAGGCTGATAAATTAGCAAAGCAAAATGAAACAAATAAGGCATTGTATCAAGACTATATTACAGAGAATGAGGAATTTCTGGAAAAAAACAAAGAAAGACCCGAAGTTAAGGTGACAGAAAGCGGATTACAGTATGAGGTAATCAAAATGGGAACAGGACCAAAACCAACTATGGAAAACATTGTTAAAGTACATTATGTTGGTACGTTCATTGACGGCACAGAATTCGACTCATCAATTCAAAGAGGAGAGCCTGCTCAATTTCCCCTTTCCGGTGTTATTCCCGGATGGATAGAGGCTCTTCAGCTTATGCCTGTAGGATCAAAATTCAAAATCTATCTTCCGGAAAATCTGGCCTATGGGGCAAGCGGTGCCGGCAGCGAAATAAAACCATTTTCCACTCTTATCTTTGATGTTGAGTTGCTTGAAATAGTAGAATAATGAAGAGTGCTGAAATACATACCGCCAAAGGAGTGATGAAGATTAACTTCTTCGAAGATGATGCTCCCGGTACAGTTGATAATTTCATTTCCCTCGCTAAGCAGGGTTTTTATGACGGACTTGCATTCCACCGCGTTATTGAAAATTTTGTTATCCAGGGAGGATGTCCCTATTCCAAAGATATGAGCGATCCCAGGGTTGGTACAGGAGGACCCGGGCATAATATAAAATGTGAACTTAACGGAGGCAACCAGTATCACGACAGGGGTGTACTTTCCATGGCACATGCAGGTAGAGATACAGGGGGTTCCCAGTTCTTTATCTGCCATAGCAGGACCAATACTAAACACCTCGACAGGCAACACACATGCTTTGGAAAGGTGTACGAAGGTACTGATGTAATAGACCTGATCCGTCAGGGTGACAAGATCGAAAAAATAACCGTCCACGAAGAATAAACTCATATGGCATTTGAAACTAATGGCAGGGTCATTGATATCTCCCCGATCAATCAGGTGAGTGATAAATTCCGTAAACGAGAATTTGTCATCGAGAAAAAAGAGGCAGGAGGAGTTGCTGTATTTGTCGACTATATTAAATTCCAGCTCACACAGGATAAATGCGACCTTATCAACGAATCATTTATGAATGAGGATGTAAAGATATGGTTTAACATCAGGGGAAATAAATGGGAAAGAGATGGAAAGGTCAACTACTTTACCAATCTTGATGTCTGGAAAATTGAGAAAATATCCTCCCAGGAACAGGACCAGAACCTTTCGTCCGATATAACCCTGGAAGACATCCCTCCTGAAAATGATGAACTGAATGACCTTCCATTCTGACAACTGCCTAAAAGATTTGGAGAGACTGAAACTGAAATTCAGTCTCTTTTTTTTATCTTGCCATACTAAATTAATATAATGATCTATGTCCTTAATTAAGCATCTTTGTATTGCACTCTTATTTACAGCATCTGTGAATATTTTTGCCCAGGAGCTTACGGTTCCGATTCAACAAAATCCACGTCAGGTACAACTGCCATACAACAGGCTGATACAGCCTGCTGGTCATCAGATCTATTTTGGAAATGAAGCAGGAGAGAGTCATTCGCTTGATGCCGCATTGTCGCCTGACGGCCAATGGCTGGCCGTTGAAGAAAGATCAAGCATTGTTTTTATTAATACTTCAGACAACAAGATAAAGTACAGACTGGTAAATAATTCACATCCTGCTCTCATTGGAGGAATGAATACATATTCAGGAATAATATGGCATACCGGTGCTGAAAACCTTGATGTATACTGGAGTGTAGTAAGCAGAAGACGGTCATTTGTTGTATCAGCCAAATGGGATGGTGTAACTGCACAATTCAACCGTATGCTTGAATATAAAGCAGTACCCGGAGCCGATGTGGCCCTGCCAAACGAAATACTGATTTCAAAAGAATCCGGAAATGAATTCTTATATGTGGTTCTTAATGGCAATAATAATGTAATAAAACAGGATCTGAATTCGGGCGATACTATCTGGGTTGCCTGTCCCGGGGTAGCACCTTACGGACTCACAATGGCTTCAGGGAAATTATATGTAACAAATTGGGCAGGAAGGACTCCTGAAGATGATGACAAAGAAGTTGCAGGTGTTCCGTGGGGACTTGCCAGAGTCAATAATTCGGCCGGCGGCGGAACAAGGGAAGGAAGCGTAGCTGTTATTAATCCTGTCAATGGTAAAATAATCAAGGAATTAATAGTTGGCCTTCACCCAAATGAGATAATAAGTGACAAAAACGGGAAATATGTTTACGTGACCAATTCCAACAGCGATAATGTATCTGTAGTAAATACTTCACGCGACGAAATTACAGAGACAATTAATGTCAGACTTCAGCCTCGGATCAACCCGTTCTTCGGTGATTCACCAAATGGTTTATGCCTTTCGCCTGATGAAAAAAGATTATATGTCGCAAATGGTATGGACAATGCCCTTGCAGTTGTAGAACTGGGGAAAAATGCTACTTTAAAGGCTTGTGAGAAAGATAGCAAGGTTATAGGATTTATTCCTACCGGGGCCTATCCTTCAGCCGTAACCATTCTTAATCAGAGTTATTTATATGTATGTAACCTTGAAGGAGAAAGTGCAAGATCAGGCCTGTTCGTCAGAAATACTAAAAACCCTGTTTATAATTCACACCGGATGCTCGCTTCTGTATCAGTAATCCCGGTACCCACAAGAAAAAGTCTTAAAGCTTATACCGATACTGTTATTGCTGTAAATAATCTTTCAAGAGCAACCATGGCAAGAGAAAAGCCGCGGGAATCCGTCCAGCCCAAACCAGTACCTGAAAGGATCGGAGAACCGTCTGTTTTCAAACATGTTGTATACATTATTAAGGAAAACCGTACATATGATCAGGTCCTTGGAGATATGAAGCAGGGCAACGGAGATCCGGCTCTTTGTATTTATGGTGAAGAAATAACACCTAATACTCATAAACTGGCTGAAGAATTCATCCTTCTTGATAATTTCCATGTCTCGGGTAAATGTTCTGCTGAGGGTCATCAGTGGACAGATGCATCTATTGTGACCGACTATATTGAAAAGAATATGATGGCATGGTTCAGAAGATATGCTCATGTGCAAACAGATGCACTTGTTTATGCACCGACCGGATTTATCTGGGATAATGCAACACGAAAAGGGAAATCTGTAAGAATCTACGGTGAAGCCTCAGTCCCTGTCTTTGATTATAGACTGAGATGGCTGGACATATACACTAAATATATAAACGGAGAAAAAATCGAGTTTTTTAACAAAACAACTATTGAACCTGTAAAGAAAATACTCAGTCAGACCTATCCTTCATACGGTAACCATGAGTTTTCTGATGTAATGCGAGCAGATGCCCTCATCAAAGATTTGCATGATTATGAAGTGATGGAAGGTGATCATCTGCCTGAGCTTCTGATTGTTGCCCTGCCAAATGATCATACTGCAGGCACCAGGCCGGGAAATCCGACTCCAAGGGCAATGGTTGCCGATAATGACCTGGCTCTCGGTCGCATAGTTGAAGCATTCTCAAAAAGCCGTTTCTGGGAGAACACAGTGATCTTCGTTGTTGAAGATGATTCCCAGGGAGGATGGGACCATGTCTCTGCTTATCGGACAGTATGCCTGGTGATCAGCCCTTATTCAAGGTTAAAAACCGTGAATAACACATTTTACACCCAGCCATCAATCATAAGGACAATTGAACAGATAATGGGATTGCCGCCAATGAATATTCAGGATGCTATTGCAAATACGATGGAAGATTGTTTTGGCGTCTCTCCTGACAAAACACCTTATCTGGCAGTACCAAATATTATCCCTCTCGATGAGATGAATCCGCAGATTATATCATTAAAAGGTAAAGCCCTTCATTATGCCAAAAAAAGCATGCTTCCGGAATTTGACGGCATTGATACAGGTAATGATGATCTTTTAAACAGGATCCTATGGTTCGCAGCAAAAGGCAATACACCATACCCGGCAAAATATACAGCAGCAAAAAGTGATCTTGCTGAAGAAGACGATGATCTGGAATAACTTGTTGATTATCTATTAATTAATCAAATGGCGAATCCTCTGCTCCAAGATTGGGTTACACCTTTCGGGACTCCTCCATTTGAACTGATTAGGACTGCTCACTACAAACCGGCCGTTGAAGAGGCCATTAAATCAGCTTCAGAGGAGATCAGGTTAATAACTGAAAATTCCGGCCCTCCGGATTTTGAAAATACAATCGCTGCACTCGACAGCGCAGGGAATAAACTGGGGGAAGTAACGGCGATCCTTTTGAATCTCAACAGTGCTGAGACCTGCAAAGATCTGCAGAAGGTCGCAAGAAACGTATCCCCTCTCCTTACACGTTTCTCAAACGATATCACACTTAATGAAAAACTCTTCGCCAGGGTTAAATCAGTATTCGACTCAAGAGAGTCAGCAGGACTGACAACCGAACAGATGATGCTCGTTGAAAAGCATTACAGGAATTTTGTCCTTGGCGGAGCAGGATTGAACGAAGATATAAAACTACGATTCAGGCAGATATCTGAGGAGCTTTCCCGGCTGGCAATCAGGTTTGAAGAAAATATACTGGCTGACACCAATGCTTTTGAGCTCCATATCACTGATAAAAATGATCTTACAGGATTGCCTGAAGGAACAGTTGAGATGGCTGCAATGGAGGCAAAAAACCGTGACAAAAAAGGATGGATCTTTACACTTCATTCCCCGAGTTACATCCCTTTTATGCAGTATTCCGAAAACAGAATTCTCAGGGAAAAGATGTTCAGAGCCTATACCTCAAGGTCATTTCATGGCGACAAAAACGATAACCGGAAACTGGTCACCGACATAGTCAGCCTGCGGCTTGAATTAGCTAATATACTGGGATTTGACAATTTTGCCGAGCTTACCCTGGGCGACAGGATGGCTGATACAACAGCTAAAGTCGAATCATTTCTTAATGAGCTTCATACTGCATCAAAAACTGCAGCATTCAGGGATTATAAAAACCTGAAAAAATTCGCCATCGAAAACGGACACACCGGCAGGCTGGAAAGATGGGACTGGGCATACTATTCGGAAAAACTAAGAAAGGTAAAATATGACATCGATGATGAAGTCCTTAAACCTTTCTTTGTCCTCGAAAATGTGGAAAGGGCTGTTCTCAACCTTGCTTCAACCCTCTATGGTATTAAGTTTATAAGGAATAAACTGATCCCTGTTTACCATGAGGAGGTAAAGATATGGGAGGTTAGGGATGCTGACGATACCCTGCTTGCAATTCTTTATACGGATTATTTTCCAAGACCGGGAAAAAACAGCGGTGCATGGATGACTGCCTATCGTGAACAGAGATCTGAACCCCGAAAAGAAATAAGGCCCCTGGTCTCCATAGTAGCAAATTTCACAAGACCTACCAGGACGAAGCCATCTCTTCTTACATTTAACGAGGTCACAACATTTCTCCATGAATTTGGACATGCTCTTCACGGGATGCTTACAAAATGTACTTATGAAAGCCTTTCTGGAACCAGTGTTGCTCGTGATTTCGTTGAACTGCCATCACAGTTTATGGAGAACTATGCATTTGAAAAAGAGTGGCTGTCAACCTGGGCAAGTCACTACATAACGGGAGAAACGATACCTGATAATATTATTGAAAAGATAAAAGAATCATCGACATTTAACGAGGGCTATGCCTGCAACAGACAGCTTGGTTTCGGTTTTCTTGATATGGCCTGGCACACTTTAACGGCTCCGGTTAATGACGATATTGAAACATTTGAATCGGCCGCAATGGAAAAAACAGAGTTATTCCCTCGTGTAACAGGTTCAAATATGAGCGCCTCTTTCAGCCATATTTTCGCCGGAGGATATGCAGCCGGATATTATGGTTATAAATGGGCGGAAGTACTTGATGCTGACGCTTTTAAATATTTTAAAGAAACCGGCATCTTTAATGGCGATACTGCATCAGCATTCAGGAAAAACATACTCGAAAAAGGCGGCACTGATAAACCCATGAACCTTTATGTCAGTTTCAGGGGTAAAGAGCCAACGATAGATGCTTTCCTTGAGCGGAGTGGACTGAAATAGCCCCCCTGGGGGGTAGAAAAGTCAAGAGGGCAAAGACAAAGAATCACAAACATGTATTATATTTACCTGTTCTTAATAAATTGAATTTCTTCTTTTAACATATTATATATCAATATATTAGTTATTAGTTATTAGTTATTAGTTATTAGTTATTAGTTATGATTCTCTTCTTAAAAGGCTCCGGTAAAACACTCTTTGCGGTCGGAGTTGCAAAAAAGCTGTTAAAGAAAGATGTCAACAAGCTGATATGGCTTTTCGGTGATGCTGAAAAACTGGATATTGAAAAGATTGAAGGTATGTATTTGGGCCCTCGCAAAGAGATGGTGACTCCCTGGAGCACTAATGCCGTGGAAATAACCCAGAATATGGGAATCACAGGGATTAAGAGGATCGAGGAGTTCCACCCGGCTTTAGAAAAAACAGAATGGGATCCAATGCTGCAGTCTCTGTATAAGGGACTCGGCCAGGATATTTTTACAATTGACAGGCTGCCCGATCCGATAATGTATATTGATGATATAAGAAAGTATAACGACAGCGAAGGGCTGGCTCTCAGCGATGACGAAATAGAATATCTTCATAAGCTGAGCAAAAGCGTTGGACGTAAGCTTACCGACAGTGAGATATTCGGGTTTTCTCAGGTCAACTCGGAACATTGCCGTCACAAGATCTTTAACGGTACTTTTATTATTGATGGAAAGGAAATGGAGAATTCCCTTTTCGAGCTTATCAAACTCACCACAAAGGCCAATCCCAACAAGGTCGTTTCAGCATATAAGGATAATTGTGCTTTTATCCAGGGTCCTGTAATTGAGCAATTTGCTCCGTCAACACATTATAAATCTGACTTCTTCAGGATAACGGATTATGAATCTGTACTTTCCCTGAAAGCTGAAACACATAACTTCCCGACTACTGTTGAACCTTTCAGCGGGGCATCAACCGGTACCGGAGGAGAAATAAGGGATCGTATTGCAGGGGGCAAGGGTGCATTCCCTATTGCAGGTACTGCTGTTTACATGACTTCCTATCCCCGCCCCGATGGTTCACGTAATTGGGAAAAGAAGACAAAAGAGAGACCCTGGCTCTATCAGACACCGGTAGATATACTTGTTAAAGCATCAAACGGAGCCAGTGACTTTGGCAATAAGTTTGGCCAACCTTTGATCTGCGGATCGCTTCTTACTTTTGAGCATTTCGAGAACCAAAAAAATTTCGGATATGACAAGGTTATTATGCTGGCTGGCGGCATGGGTTCCGGAAAGAAAAAGGACAGCGAGAAGAGCATCCCTGAAAAAGGTGATATTATTGTTCTTCTGGGAGGAGATAATTACAGGATAGGCATGGGAGGCGGAGCTGTATCATCGGTCGATACCGGAAAATACCACAGTTCAATAGAGCTTAATGCAGTGCAGCGTGCAAATCCTGAAATGCAAAAAAGAATCTACAATACCATCAGGGCTTTGAGTGAATCGGATAGAAATCCTGTGATCTCAATTCACGATCACGGCGCTGGTGGCCATCTGAATTGTCTTTCAGAACTTGTTGAGTCGGCAGGCGGCAGAGTGGATATCAGCAAGCTCCCTATCGGCGACCCTACCCTTTCTTCAAAAGAAATAATAGGAAACGAATCGCAGGAACGAATTGGGCTGGTAATGAATAAGGTATCGATAAATACTCTGAAAAATATAGCCGAAAGGGAGAGAGCCCCGATATATATTATTGGGGAGGTAACCGGTGATCATCAGTTTATACTTATCAATCCTGTAACAGGCGAAAAACCTGTTGATCTTAAACTTGAATCTCTTTTTGGTAATCCTCCCAAAACAACAATGACTGATAGTTCTGTTGAGGCTGTTTTCAGGAAAGTTGAATATGATCCATCCAAAATCATTGAATATGCTGAGATGGTCCTTCAGATAGAGGAAGTTGCCTGTAAAGACTGGCTGACAAATAAAGTTGACAGATCTGTGACAGGCAGAATTGCTAAACAACAATGTGCAGGACCCCTTCAATTACCATTGAACAACCTCGGAGTTATTAGTCTCGATTACAGGGGAAAATCCGGGATGGCTACCTCGATTGGTCATGCACCTGCTTCAGGACTTGTTGATGCCGCTGCAGGTTCTGTACTATCCATTGCTGAGGCTCTGACAAACATTATATGGGCTCCGCTTACCAATAAACTTAAAGGCATATCCCTGTCAGCAAACTGGGTGTGGCCATGCAAAAATCCCGGAGAGGACGCCAGACTTTATGAAGCGGTTAAAGCTGCAAGCGATTTTGCTATCTGCCTGGGAATCAACATTCCTACAGGCAAAGACAGTCTTTCAATGACACAGAAATACAGTGATCAGGTGGTATTATCACCAGGTACTGTTATAATCTCCGCGGCTGCTGAGGTAAAAGATATAAACAAAACAGTCGAACCGGTAATTGTCAATGATCCCTATACTAGCATCTTCTATCTTGATATGAGCCGTGATACTTTCAAGCCGGGAGGAAGCAGTTTCGCACAAATAGTTAACAGGCTGGGAGATGCTGTTCCTACAGTCACCGATCCCGTATATTTTGCAAAAGCTTTTAATGCTGTTCAGGATCTGATAATGAAAGAAAAGATCCTTTCAGGACATGATATCTCAGCAGGGGGAATGCTTACTACCCTTCTGGAGATGTGCTTCTCAAACACTGCCGGTGGATTATCCATTAACTTATCAGCTCTCAATGAAGCCGATATAATAAAAGTATTGTTCAGCCAGAATCCCGGCATATTTATACAGGTCAGGGATGAAGATGAAGTGGCTGAGATACTTCTCGAACATGGCATCTCATATCTTTCAGTCGGGCATCCGGTAAATGAAAGATCACTATTTATCACCAATCACGACTATAAAATAAAGTTCGATATTGACGAACTACGTGATAAATGGTACAAAACCTCCTATTTGCTTGATCGCAGGCAATCCGGACCTGAGCTTGCTGCAGAACGGTTCCGTACCTATAAGGACAATAAGCTTAATATCGATCTGGCAGGATTCCCGGGAACATATAAATCACTGGGGATAACTCCTGACCGCCGAAAGAAAAGCGGAACAACGGCAGCGATAATCAGGGAGAAAGGTGTTAATGGCGACAGGGAAATGGCGTATGCTCTTTACCTGGCAGGATTTGATGTAAAAGATGTACATATGACTGACCTGATCTCCGGAAGGGAGACCCTGGAAGAGATTAATATGATAGTCTTTGTCGGCGGATTCTCAAACTCTGATGTCCTGGGATCGGCAAAAGGATGGGCCGGTGCGTTCCGGTATAACAGCAAGGCAAAAACTGCCCTGGAAAAATTCTATAAAAGATCCGATACTCTCTCATTGGGGGTATGTAACGGGTGTCAGCTGATGGCTGAACTCGTACTCATCTATCCCGGGCAAAAGGATAAGGTAAAGTTACTCTTCAATAAATCAGGCAAATTTGATTCATCCTTTCTTAATGTCAGGATTCTGCCCAATAAATCAGTTATGCTGTCAAATATGGAAGGCATGGAGCTGGGTATATGGGTTGCTCATGGCGAGGGCCGGTTCAGCCTGCCATATCCTGAAAAAGAATATCATATCCCGATAAAGTATTCCAGGCATACTTATCCGGCAAATCCCAATGGCTCCGATTATGATGTTGCGGGGTTATGTTCTGATGATGGCCGCCATCTTGTCATGATGCCTCATATTGAACGTTCATTTCTTCCCTGGCAGTGCGGTTACTATCCGGCAGACAGAAAAAATGATGCCGTAACACCATGGATAAAGGCATTCGTCAACGCCAGAAAATGGATAGAATTATCGCGTAACAGGAGTAAATGATACGGAAATAAGCTTCGCAATATCAGATGCTGTATAATCGCCTGCAGTATAATTTTCAGGTAAGATCATCTCGCTTGTAACCTGTATGTAAAACTCTCCGGTATCCTGCAGGTACAATGTTCCAATAAATGAATCAGCCCTGAAATAAGGATAGGGAACATCGCCGGAATTTGTGATTATCTTGTCACAGTCAGGATGGGCCTGGATCATTTTATCCTGCACATTTACCATGACTGAGTTCTTATAATTAAGATCAATAGTATCTAAAGTAGCACTTGAAATCCATACATTGTAACGTCCCGATTTTTTAACCACTACGTTCCATTCGGCAGTATTATCGGAACGGTTGTCCATATCTGTATAACGATCAGCCTTTTCTATCTCCAGTGATATTATACCATCATCTTGTTGTTTTATCTTTTTGGCAATGCTGTTACTTTCAGGTTTCCTGTTGTTACATGAAAATAACAGGCCGACACCTGCTATCATTATACAACCCAAGATTATTCTTTTCATTAATAGTCCTAATATTTTATTATGATTTATTTTTATAAATGCAGCAAAAACTATTCCATTCAAAGTATTTTTACAGGTTTTCTTCTCCGGAGAGACAAACCGGGTTTTATTTCTTTTACCGGAGGTGAAACAATAGCTTCTGCCACAATTTCCGCGATATCTGCAACCCTCGTATCAGTAGCCGCAGCAAATGTTTTCTTGCACAGGGGACATGAAGTAGCAAGAATATCCGGATTACATTGTGTCAGTTCAGCTGCTGCATCACGGGCTATACTATTCCTGACCTGATTGTTGATTTTTATATTACCGAGGCTACCTCCGCAGCACAATGAATTCTCATCATCAAAAGCTGTCTTTTGCAAAAGTGCAACATGTGAAAGGACCTCTTTTGGTTCGTCATAAATCCCCGAACCTCTTCCAAGGTCACAAGGGGTATGGTATGTGACTTTTCTCCTTGTGAAATTCAGTTTAAGCTTATCTTGTTCTATCAGCATTTTAATGAATTGGGTATGATGCAAAACTTCTACATTGAGATAATAGCTTTCACTGAATACTTTATAACATATAGGACACGATGTCACCAGGGTTTTTGCACCTGATTTCCAGATCAACTCTGAATTAAAGTTGATAAGTTCCCTTGCTTCCTTGTCCTGTCCTGCAAGCATAAGCGGACGGCCACAGCATGCTCCCCCATCAGCATCCATGAAATTGTATTTTATACCCGAAGCTTCAAGGATTTTGACCATTGAATTTTTTATAGCGGGTGTCAGATGAGTCATACAACCTGCAAAATAGAGGAGTTCCGTTTTTACCGGTTTTTCTTTTGGCAGCCACGAATATGATAAGTCTCCGTTTGTTTTTATTGGCGCAACATGCTGTATGTCAGAAAAATATTTTTCCCATATATTAGTCTTCCGTTGTATGGTCTCTCCTGCCCGCCTTGAAATCATCCTTATAGGTGTTAACTCTATTCCAACCGGACATTTCTGGTCGCATCTTCCACACATAAGGCAATTGTATGCAATATCATAAACATTTTCATGGTTGCGGAGGCCCTTGAGGAGATATGCAGCCTGGATATTTGTTATCCCGGCTGAAAAATTAAGCTGGCATGCATCGATACATATACCGCATGAGGAGCATGAATAGATCTGCATTTCCTTATAAGCACCAGGCTGGTCACCTGTTCTTATTCCTGAGTTGCGTGCAAATATCAGGAACAGCTCTGTTGGAATATGCATATACCTCGTAAGAGGCAGCAGGATAAAGAAAACTCCAAGCGAGAGTGAATAGAGCCACCAGAACGGGTAAGCAAGTTCGCTGGCCGGCAGAAAAGAGGCCAACATACTTCCGAGTGATCCTGTAAGAAAACTGCCTGTACCATAGGCTCCGCTGGTAAAGCTTTCTGCTATAAGACGGCTTGGAAAAATAAGCCACAGTGAGGTCAGGGCAACTTTATCGAGAATTCTCAGTTTCGTGGTTTTTTTCATGCCCACTACCTTTGAAGAAAATCTTTTGATAATTGCCAGCAGCAAACCTGACAGGATGAAAGCCAGTATAAGGTCCATCCAGAATGAATAGACCGCCTCAAAACCGGACCTGCCATGTTCAGGATTAAAAAACTTGAAGAAAATAGCTTTATATGGAGCATTAAGATGTATCGCACCAAAAAAATCAGCTTCTATGGTACCGAAAAGAATAAGCAGAAACCATCCGAATGCAAGACTCATATGCATAAAACCAAGCTTGAAGTTGGCTTTAAGAATTTTCCTGTGGATCAGGCTTTCGAGAAATATCTCCTTTAAACTATGGCCGAATGCCCTGCCAAAGAAACCACGCTGAAGCCTCAGCTTGTTCGATCTGGAAAGCTCATTGAACCACATGACACTCCGGGCCACTGCATACAGAAGAATGAAATAGAGCCCGATATTAAATGGTATGACAAATGGATCAAACTGCATTTTTCTCTGTTTTTTGAAGCTCCTGTTTCGCAAGCGTTATCACATTGCGTGTATTTACTCCCCGCGGACATACAAGGATGCATTTCCCGCAAAGCATGCACTTTCTTATATTTTCACGTACATATTCATTTTCACCCCTCTTAAGATAGATTTGCAGTTCCCTGAGGCTAAACCTGGTAAAGGTGCCTGTTGTACAGGTAGCTGAACAACAACCGCATTCTATGCATAATCTGAATGTCGGTTCACGATCGGCAATGTATTCAGCTATGCTCTTGTCATTGGCATCATAATCAATATGTCTCTCCTTTAATATGGCAAAGCCGAATTTTTCCATATCATTTTATTCCATTTCTCAGGTAATCAACTACATCAGAAACTGCAGCTCTTGCATGTGATATTGTTTCGGTTACGTTTAATGGTGCAGTACACGTACCTGCATAGAATACTCCTTTAATATTGCTTCTGTTACTGCCAAAGTGATGATCGGCAGGTGCAAAAAAACGATTTTCTCCTGTCAGCAGACCTGTTGCATGTGCAACTTTACTGCCGCCATCCGACATTTCCATTCCGGCCATCAGTACCAGCATATCGAGTTCCATCTTCAGTGGTCTTCCGGCAAGTGTATCTTCAACCTTGACAACCAACTTATTATTTATATTTTCTGACACCTCTGATACTTTCCCCCTGATATAATTAATTCTGTATTTTTCCTGTGACTCACGGTATAATTCCTCATACAGGGCGCCGCCCATCCTCATGTCCATATAAAAACAGAAGATCTTTGCATTGTCTAAATGCTTTCTTACCTCCATTGCCTGTTTTACTGCAGTTACACAGCACAATTTTGAACAATAGAGGTTCCCGACCTTTTCATCACGTGATCCTACGCAATGGACAAAGCCAATTTTTTCCGGGATCTCTCCGTTCACCCTTTTTATACTGTTTCTTCTGAACATTGACTCCAGATCTGCAGAGGTTATTACATTGTCATAGATACCATAACCATATTCTTCTTTTCGTTCACTTTTGAAAAGATCAAACCCGGTTGCCATTATTATTGCATCAGCAGGCCTTTCTTTACCATCGTCGGTTTTTACAATAAATGCTTCATTAGTTTTTTCAAAATTTTCTACAGCTGTTCCTGTTATAAGCAGGATATTGTCATGTTTAATCTGTTTCTCAAGATATTCAATAACCTCTGCGCTGTCACGACTGTTTGGAAAAAGATGGTACCAGTCTTTAACATGGCCACCTGTATTTGTCTCTTTCTCAATTAATGTCACATAATATCCGGACCTTGCCAGCTGTCCTGCAGCTTCCATTCCGGCAGCTCCGCCTCCTACTATGACTACTGTATTTTTCATCTCAGGCATTGATCAGGTTTTCAGGAACAGGCATCTGTTTTCCATCAATGGTCCTGAATTTGTCTTCAGGATCGTAGTCAATACCAAGTTTCTTTAAAAGAGGCTCGGACTGGACCATATGGTATTGCAAACCCAGGTTCCATGGATTGTAGCCCATTACAAGACCGGCAAGTTCCTCATAGGTCAACACTGGAATAGACTCTCCATTTTCACCATATACAGTACCGTCCATTTCCTTTATAGTATATTGCCATTTGTCCATGAACATGGTACAGCCCGGACAGTTTGTAAGGACCAGGTCAGGTTTAAAGGGTTCCATCGACGAGAATTTTTTTACGGTATTTGATAACGAGTAACCCCTGTTAGCCTGAACCAGATACTGTCGGAATCCAAAACCGCAGCAATGCCTCCTTTCAGGATAATCGACCACATTTCCTCCCCATGCTTCGATCATTCCACCCAGGACATTCGGAAATTCTGCCCCACCCACTCCGTACCTGGGAAACATCTTCGAATAATGACAACCTATATGTTCTACAACATTAAGCGGAGCACCCGTTTGATGGTTGATAAGCCTGTATTTAGCTTTTTCTGCTATCTCATTCCTGAATTTATAAATGATATCACTGGTATGTGCCATATTTTCAGGAACATCGAACTCCCTTCCGGTAGCTTTATAAAGGTATTCCCTGGTTTTTTCAAGTTCTTCCGGAAAATGTTTCCAGGTCTCAATTATTTCAGTATATATCCCGAACGATGTCACACATGAAATAGCAATATTCTTGTATCCCGCCTCCTTCATCAGGGCAAAATGGCGTGCTACTACTGTCATGATAGTAGAGAGCGGTACGATATCCGAATGATAGCCTATTCCGGTACATGTTGTATGAGAAGGATTCTCGTAAACATCCTTTCCAAGAACCTCTCTCATAAAATGCAAAAAAAATTGTTCTGATCCCGGGAAAAAACTCTGCCTTATGCATGATCTGACATAAAAGAAATGATCATCAGCGATCTCTTTCTGGTAATCAGACCATATCCTCTTTTTACCCTCTGTCTTCATAATCAGGATTTCTCGTGGTGTTTTTTGTTATTGGCAGTAAAAACCTCTTTAAAATACTCATTATCAATACCCTCACTATCATACTCAAGACCCATTTCACTGGCTTTTTTCTTCGAATGTATCTCAATATCATTGAAGAGTTCAGTTCCTCCCGTAACTTCGAATATTTTCTTAAGCTCCTCCCTGGCATCATCAGGGATCTTTCTTAGTGGTCCTTCTCCCAGCTCATTTATTTGTCCGCCAAGACGTTCATATACATCATTTGAATTTTCAAGGATATACTTCCATATTGGGCCCTGCTCAAGATGCATTTCAGGGCTGACTGCATATGACGCGACGCAATAGCCATATTTGAAGATATTCTCACCTACAGTCCGTTTTATGGCAAACTGTTGTCTTCCTTTTTCCGATTCGGTAAAAAAACCAAGTTTTTGTGAGAGAGTTCTCAGGGCCATTACCACAAAAGCCGGGGTATTTCCCCTGGGGCATCTTGTCTTACACGACATGCACTCACCGCAATACCATATTGTTTCCGACTTCAGAAGATTTTCAATCTCTTCATTGTTCCCTGATTGTACAAGGTCAACTATTTTCCTGGGATCATAGTCATAGAATTCAGCAGCCGGGCAGATAGCAGTGCAGATACCACAGTTCATGCATGCATTAAGTCCTTCCCTAAACCTGACATCCTGCATCAGCATTTTATAATAGTCGGCCATCCCTCAGTGATTGATTGCTAATGGTTAATTTAGTAACAACAAAAATATCGTTAATTAAAAAGACTGGGAAGAGGCTTAAAACCTATTTTATGTGTGGTATTTATACTTATATACAACGGTATAACGGTATAACGGTATAATGTCCGCTTATTTTAGTTTGGTTTTTATGTCAATCAGCTTCTTAACCGTTTCAACGTCTGATGAGTCTTTCATTTTAATCGAGATCGCTCTGATCTTTCCATATCTCTTTCCGCTTTTAAAATCATCCTTGATTGAATGATCTAAATCACTTGCATCAATAATGGGTTCTGCCTTATCTCCAAAATAAAAGCTTACTCTGAAAGTATCCTTAAGCAATGCTGTCCAGAAAATAGTCTTCTTTTTCTGAACCACTTTATAAAGCCATTGTTTTCCGTCGTTGTAGTAATTCCAGCTCCCGTTGATATCCTTCCCTGAAGCATATTTCATTATATTTTGCCACAAGATCTTTTTATCACCCAGTGTTGAGAATATAAGATCATCTGTTGGTATTACCTCTTTGTCGGACAGCACATATGTCTCTTTTTTGGTCATATCTGGTTTCCTGTATCAGATAAAGAGTGTTTAATTATCGTCCGGCTTGTCTGACCGCAGAGGATGGGCCTCCATCAAAGTTGT
>Ga0315534_1000777_pt1 | contig 22326 bp, 18 predicted proteins | sample SalMarSW160240MG_FD_203094 | JGI IMG/M metagenome (GOLD analysis project Ga0315534, IMG submission 203094) | Salt marsh sediment microbial communities from the Plum Island Ecosystem LTER, Massachusetts, United States - Salt Marsh Sediment SW1602-40 ... | reverse complement strand
CGACGGCGAGGGCCGACCGGATTTCCGTTACGTGGCAACCCATATTTGCGACTCCGTCAAGCGCCGGCTCAAGGCCGGCGGCGCCGAGCGCGTGCAAGGCGAGTTCGGGATCGGCTTGTTAAGCTTCTGGACACTCGGCGACGGGCTTACGATGACGTCGACCGGGGCCGACCAGCGTGCCTATCAAATGGTCATGCGCAAGGGCGATCCAAGCTATGCCGTTACGCCCAAGCGGGCGCTGTTCGGCGACGGCGGCACGGAAGTGCGTATCGCACCATTGCTGGACGGAATCCGCGCGCTGTCGGGAGAAAAAATTCAGTGGTACTTGGCCGCGGAGCTACGCGACCGCATCCGACAAACGGGCGTGCGCATAAACGTCGTCGATCGGCTGGCGCGCAAGCAGTACACGGTTGAACCGCGCCAATATGAGGGCCAGTTGCTGCATCAGCTTCCGGCGGTCCACACGCCGCTGGGGGACATCTACGTCGAACTCTATTTGAACGAGGCGTCGGATGCGAATCGCGTCGCGCTGCACCGGCACGGCACGCGCGTGATCGAGGATATCGCCGCGCTTGACAATTTCGCCCGTTCCCCGTGGAATTTGCGCTATCTGCAAGGCCACGTCGATGCACCGTTCGTCAATCTGACGCCGGGCACCCGCAGCGGGATCATCCATGATTCCGCCTATGCGGCCCTGTGCGACGGGCTGGGGCCGCTCGAGCGCACGCTCGTCGAGCTTATCGAAGCGCAGTGCCGCGCCCAGGAAGAACAAGCGAGCCGCGAGCAGCTACGAACGATCCAGCGCGCCTTCCGGGAGGCGCTGCTTGCTTTGCCGGCTGAGGAGTATGACTGGTTCGACATCCACACGCGGGCGTTCAAACCGACGGGCGGCAACGCGGCTGAGGCGAGTGGGCGCGCCCAAGCGAATGGATTCGACGAATCGTTGCCCGGGGCGGTCGAACCGACAGCGGGTGAGAACAAGCAACGGCATTTCTTCGAATTCGCTGGACCTCTGTTCAGCGTTGCGATCTCTCCGGCGTCGAGCATCGTGCGGGTCGGCGACAAGAAGGTGTTGCGGGCACTGCCGCGCGACCGTTCGCGGCGCCGCGTCGACCAGGACCTGCAGTTCAAGTGGCAACTCATCGAAGGTCCAGGCACGCTGACTGACACACAAAATCAGGCCGTAACATTTCTGGCGCCAGCAGAACCCGGCCTTGCGCGGGTTAAGGTCGCCGTCCGTCAGCATGACAGCGTGTGCGTCGCCGAAGGATTGATCACAGTGACGCACGAATTGCTCGCACAGCTCGGTGCCGCGAACGTCACTACCCAGGGCCTTCCGAGCTACACGTTCGAGCGTGCCCCAGGAGAATCATGGCGCTCGCGGTTCGACCGGGAGTGCAACGTCATTGTCGTCAACAACGGGCACCGCGATTTCGTCTATGCGTCGCGCGGAAAGTCGCTGAAGTTGCGCTACCTGGTCCGGCTCTACGCCAAGGAGCTGGTCATACACAACTTCGTCGGACTACCCGCGGACCAGTTGCTTGAAAGGATGGTAGAGCTGTCGTTGCGCACGGAAGAGCATCTGTAAGCGAACAGGTTTCTCGTGGGTTTACAGTGTTGGTCCCTAATGGATGTAGACATTCGCGAATGTCTAACCGCTTGTCCGACCAGCGCTGCCTCATTGAGCCCCGCTTCCTTCCGGTTCGCCCTTGCGCTTCGCTTATGCTTCAACTCCATCGGGTTGCACAGGGGGGACTTTAACCCCCAAGCTGCCGGACATGTCCGACACACAGGCTCGCGCTGCGCGCCGCAGCTCCGTCGGCTTTCCACGGCGCAAGGCTTGGTTCGGCGACCTGTTCGACGAGTTGGTCTCAACTCGTCATTGACCTTTGGGAGGAGCTGCGATGACCACGCCGGTTCGCGGCGCCTCGCCGAAGCGGGATGCTCGGCGAGCGAAATCGCCGCGATCACGGGACACAAGCCGTTGGCTGAGGTTGAGCGCTATACGCGCGCGGCAGACCAGGAGCGGCTGGCGAGACAAGCGATGCAGCGGCAGTCCGAAAGCAGAAGTGGCAAACTGCCTGTCGACGAAGTGGCAAACACCACCGACCAGACCTTAGAAATCAATAGCTTGATAGCGAGATTGGCGCTCCCTAGGGGACTCGAACCCCTGTTTTCGCCGTGAGAGGGCGACGTCCTGGGCCGCTAGACGAAGGGAGCGGGCGCGATCCGAGATAGCCTTGATCGCCCGGCCGCGCAAGCGGCGGCCCTGGCGCGATAGCACAGTTAGGCAAACGCATATGCCCCCTCATCCGGCTCGCCGCTTATGCGGCGGTTCGGCATGGATTGCCGGCTTAAGCCCGGCAACGACGAGGGATTTGTACGAATGGGCCATCCGCTCATTCCTGCGAAAGCGGGAATCCAGCTTTCCGTGCTGCTGGGTTCCCGCCCCCGATCTGGGTCGAGGGCATGCTTGCGCGGGGACGAACGGGCAAGGCTATACGGAGCCGCACATATTTTCGTCATTCCGAGGCGCGGGCGAACGCCCGCGAGCCCGGAATCCGCTCGCGAATCTGAGGCCATGAAATCTGTGGATTCCGGACAGCCTCGCTACGCTCGGCTTCCGGAATGACCGTCATGCGCGGGCTTGACCCGCGCATCCATGCGGTACGGCCGCATTCGCCCCTCCCTTACCCTCCCCCGCTTGCGGGGGAGGGAGCGAAGCGGGAGCGGGCATGGATTGTCGGGTCAAGCCCGGGAATAACGAAAAAGGCACGCCCGTGCGTACCGCTATGCCCACGCCGATCAAAACAACGTGCCAAACCATTTGCTCGCCAACGAACCGTCGTTGTCGACCCAGGAAATCGGTGGCAGCTGCGGCAGGTGAGACGCATACGGCATGACTTTCGCAAGCGGTATCACTGTTCCCGGAAACCGTGCGAGGAAAACCGCATTCATGCCGCCGTCCAGTCCGCTGTAGATCGGGGCGGCTGGCACGTTGTCTTCAAGCAATTGCGCGTATTCGACCTCGTCAGTGCGTTGTTTCTCCCGCGTCAGCCGAGCGATTTTCGGATTCACAACAAAGGCGGGGCATTTGCCAGTGGGGTCGAACACAAGAGGAGTCCGCGAATTCGGAGGAGGTTGCGCATCGAATACGTACCGGCGATTACACACATCCACCTTGGGTTCGAGATGCGTCGCCTCGAAGTGATCGTTGCCGATCTTGAGCATCTTCCAGAAGTCTAGCTGCGGATGAATCCGATGCCGCGCCAGATTTGCCGGGGTCAAGCGGAACGGATAGGCCTGGACCTGGAATGACGGCCGGCCGGCAAGTGAGTTGCGCGCCAGCGAATAGATCTCGCTTATCTGTTCGTCGGTCATGGCATAGCAACCGCTCGACGAGCAGTCGCCGTGGATCATGAGCAAGCTGCCGTTGCGGTCGTTCGCTTTGTCGAAGCTGTTGGGGAAGCCGGTGTTGATCGCAAGATAATAGTTGGAATTGGGATTCATCAATTCGGGCGTAACTGTATAGAACCCCTCTGGAGCCTGACGGTCGCCCTCATGCAACTTCGGCCCGAGATCGCCCGACCATCGACAGATCGGATAGATCTTGAGGATCTGGAAATGGCCGGTGGTGTCCTGCTTCCAGACTTCGAGTTCTGCCTCTTCCTTGAAAATGCGCACAAGGATCGGTGAGTGTTTTGGCATCTTCTTTTTTCGTAGCTGCGAGAGCAGCTCGCGCGGCAACTCCTTCGTTGCCTTGGTCGGCAACTGCTTGCTGTCGTCGCCAAAGCACCTGACCGGCGTCAATGCCGCGGCGAGAGCCGCCGTCAGCACAAGCGCACGGACTGCCGTGGCGCGGATCATTGCTATACCCCCTGACGTGGACCCGTTCCTGTCTAAATGCCTGTCGCCGGTGGTTTTCGTAAGGCAACCTAAGCCCGGGTTCTTGTTCTCAAGATTTGAATTGAGCAGATGGTCATGCGTTCGAGAAGGCCTGGTGGGAGGAATGGTCCCAGATATCCTGTAAGGATGGACAATCAGCGCCCGGCCAGAACATTTTGCGATATGGGCAGAGGGGCAATGGTCATGCTCCGCGGAGGCGGGGCATCCAGTAATTACGGATAACGTTTGTGCTTACTGGATCGTCCGCTTGCGCGGACGATGACGGCAGGGATTGGCGCCGCGCTCCCCGCCGTTAACTGCTCCGCCGCCTTCGGCGCAAAGCGCTAGTTGGATTGCCGGGTCACGCGCTTTCAGCGCGGCCCGGCAATGACGAATGATGGACGTCGACTCCATTACCCGGAGTATTTGCGCCGCTAGCGGCTAGTCCGCCGCCTTCCCCGCCGAACGCTACTCCGCAGCCTTCCTACGCCCGTTCCTACTCCGCGGCTTTGCGTGCCGCGACGATCTGCTCGGCCGGCTTGCCGATGAGTTCGGCCATGTGGTCGAACTTGAAGGTGAAGGTGCCAACGCCGGCGGTCGCCGAGCGCACCTCGATGATGAGGTCGCCGATCTCCGACTCCGGCATCAGCGCGCGCACCGCATCCCAGCCGGGCCAGCCCTCGCGGGTGTCGAAGCCGAGAATCTGGCCGCGCCGGCCGGAGAGGATCGCGTTGATCTTCGCGGTCGCATCGGTCGGACATACGATCTCGACCTGATGGATCGGTTCGAGCAGAACCGGACTGCATTGCGGCAACGCCTCGGTGACGCCGATGCGGCCGGCGGTGCGGAACGCCATGTCGGAGGAGTCGACGGTGTGATAGGAGCCGTCGATCAGCGTCACCGCGACGTCGACCACCGGGAACCCCAGCGGCCCCTCCTTCAGCCCGTCCAGCACGCCTTCCTCGACCGAGGGGATGTAGTTGCGCGGCACCACGCCGCCGGTGATGCGCTCGGTGAATTCGAAGCCGCCGCTGCGCGGCAGCGGCTTGACCTCCAGCACGACGTCGCCGAACTGGCCGTGCCCGCCCGACTGCTTCTTGTGGCGGCCGCGCTGGGTGATTGGCTTGCGGATGGTCTCGCGATAGCCGACGCTCGGCCGCCGGCGCTCGATGGCGACACCAAAGCGGTCGGCGAGCCGTTCGGTGGCGACGCGCAGATGCATCTCGCCTTGGCCCCGCAGCACGACCTCGTGCGCCTCGGGATTGTGCACCACCGTGATCGAGGGGTCTTCGTCAACGAGCTTGGTCAGCGCTTGGCCGAGCTTCACGTCGTCCTTGCGCTCCTTCGCCGAGATGGCGATGGAGAGCACAGGCGGAACGGGCGTCACTTCGGCCACCGGCTTATGCGGGGTCTTGCTAGTCGAAAGCGTGTCGCCGGTCTTCGCGCCGTCGAGCTTGCCGAGCGCGACGGTGTCGCCCGTCGCGGCGGCGGGCCGTTTCTCGTGGGTGGCGCCTACAAGCTTGAATACGCCGGCGACGCGGCCGGCGTCCCCCGTCGACGAATGCAGGGTAGCTGAATCAGGGATCTGCCCGGCGAGCACGCGCGCGACCGATAGCTTGCCGCCATGGGTGGTGTGGAAGGTCTTGAGCACGTAGGCGACCGCGTCGCTACCAGCCTCAATGCCGAGCCGCTTCGCCGTTTCGGCGATGCCGGGCGCCTCGTGGCGCAGCGCCTTCAGGAGACGCAATACGCCGTTGGTGCGGATCGCGGCGCCCAACAGCACAGGGCAGACCAAACCTTCGCGCAGCTCCTTGGCGAGGTCCTCGAACACCTTGTCGCGCGGCGGCGGAATGTCTTCGAGCAATTGCTCCATCAGCTCGTCGTCGTGGTCGGCGAGCGTCTCGAGCATGGAGAAACGCGCAACCTTTTCGCGGTCGAGCGCCTCGCCCTCGAGCGGGACGACCTCCGACGGCAGGTGCTCCTTGTAGACAAAGGCGCGTTCGAGCGCGAGGTCGACGAAGCCGTTGACGATGTCGCCGTTCCAGGTCGGGATCTGGCGCAACAGCAACGGCGCGCGCGAAGCCGGCTGCAACAGCTTGAGCGCGTCGGTGAGCCGGGTATCGGCCTTATCGATCTTGTTGAGGAACAGGAAGTGCGGGATCTTCAGCTCCTCGATCTCGCGCAGGATGAGTTGGAGCTGCGGCGTCTTCTTCTCGTCGGCTTCGCACACCACGATCGCGGCGTCGACCGCCGGCAGCGCCGTGCGCATATCGTGCACGAACTCGACCGAACCCGGACAATCCACGAAGGTATAGACGTCCCCCATGAAGGTCGTGGTGGCGGCGGTGAGCTCGACGCTCATCCGATGCTCGCGCGCTTCTTTGCCGGCGTCGCCGACGCTCGTTCCCGCGTCCACCGATCCTTGTCGTGAGATGGCGCCGGTGCGGGCGAGAATGGCTTCCAGGAGGGTCGTCTTGCCGCTCTGGAACGGCCCGACGATTGCAATGCAGCGTGGTCCTCTTGGTCCGCCGTTGTCTCCCATTTTGTTCTCCGTCGTTTCGAGCTCGGCCCCGCCTTGGGTTGGGGCTATCGTTCCAGTGGGCGCGCCGCTTGGCAAGGGCGAGCGCTGCCGCATCGTTGGTTGATACCGCAAGTGCGGGCGGCTATTCGCACCAAGCTTCGGGCGAAGTATCCGGCGTGGGTGGGGCCACGCGCGCGCAACCCGCGGTTCGCGACGCTTCCGCCGGCCGCCCGCCGTGCGAGACCAGTTGTGGGGGTTAACGCACGAACTGCAGCTCGAGGCCGGCAATGCCGGCGGCAAGGTTCAAACCGGTGTGACCCTGAACCGAAACCGGCTGAAGCGCAACCGTGCTGCCGGAGCCGCCGACCAGCACATTCGCTCCCAAGCCCGCGACGATGGAGGCTTCCGCGCTCGCGCCGGCATATTCGCCGGCAAGGCCGCCTTCAGGACGTCCGGTCGGCGCATACACGACCCAAATCATCACGCCGCCGGTGGTCGCGCCGACATCGAGCCCAATCCGCGTGATGCTGCCGGTGTAGATTTCGACCGGACCGGGAAAGGCGGGCGTAAACGTGCAATAGACTTGGCGATGCGATCCCAGGATCAGGCCTATCCCGGCCGAGACGTCGCAGGTCAGGCTGCCCGCCTGCATCCGTTCCTGCGCCAGCGATGCGGTGGCGGCGATGAGGGCGGCGGCGAGGACGCCCGCTCTCGCAATGTGCTTTGTCATAAACTCCCTCGGCCGGTTCGCGGCTCCCCGTCGCAATGCGCTAGGTGAGATTGCCGCAAAAGCGCTGGATCCGTTCGCAGGCCTCCTGCAACACCGGGGTCGCGGTCGCATAGGAAATGCGGAAATTCGGCCCGAAACCGAAGGCCGAGCCCTGCACCACCGCGACGCCCTCGGCGTCCAGCAGTTCGGTCACGAAATCCTCGTCGTTGGTGATCGTCTTTCCTGACGGCGCCGTTTTGCCCATCGTTCCCGCGCACGACGGGAACACATAGAACGCGCCGACCGGCGTCGGGCAATGCAAGCCTTTCGCCTGGTTAAGCATGGAGACGACAAGGTCGCGCCGCTCCTTGAACGCCTTGTTGTTCTTCGGAATGAAATCCTTCGGGCCGTCGAGCGCTTCGATCGAGGCCCATTGCGAGATCGAGCACGGATTCGAGGTCGATTGCGACTGCACGGTCGCCATCGCCTTGATCAGCTGCTCCGGTCCGCCGGCAAACCCGATGCGCCAGCCGGTCATGCAGTAGGCCTTCGATACGCCGTTCACGGTGAGCGTGCGGTCGTAAAGCTTCGGTTCGAACTGGGCCACGGTCGAGAACTGGAAATCGTCGTAGACGAGGTGCTCGTAGATGTCGTCGGTGAGGACGAACACCTGCTCGTGCTTTACCAGCACGTCGGTCAGCGCCTTCAACTCCTCGCGCGTATAGGCGGCGCCGGTCGGGTTGGACGGCGAATTGAGGATCAGCCACTTGGTCTTGGGCGTGATCGCGCGCACAAGCGCCTCCGCGGTCAGCTTATAGCCCGACTCGGAGGTGGTTTTGACTTCGACCGGCGTGCCGCCGGCGAGCAGCACCATTTCCGGATAGCTCACCCAGGACGGCGCCGGAATGATCACCTCGTCGCCGGGATTGAGCGTCGCCATCAGCGCATTGTAGAGCACGTGCTTGCTGCCGGCCCCGACCGAGATCTGGCTCGGTTTGTAGGCGAGGTCGTTCTCGCGCTTGAACTTGCGCGCAACCGCGGCCTTCAGCTCGGGGATGCCGTCGACGGCAGTATATTTCGTCTCGCCGCGCTCGATCGCCTTGATCGCCGCCTGCTTGATGTTGTCCGGCGTGTCGAAGTCGGGCTCGCCCGCGCCCAACCCGATGACGTCACGGCCGGCCGCCTTGAGCACGCGCGCTTTGTCCGCGACCGCCATGGTCGCGGATGGCTTGATACGGCTGAGGGAGTCGGCGAGGAAGCCCATGTTTGTCTCTTCGTGCGTTGCCGGGATGTGGTAGCGACAGCCCCGGTGAACGGCAAGGCCGCCCCGCGCGAAAACGGCCGCGGGCCGTCTTCGGCGCAGCAGTCAGTGCCGCGGCAGCAGGCTTACTCGGCGCGGAACACCCTGCCGTATTCCTCGGCGGCTTGGCGCAGCAAGTCCTTGGCTTCGTTCGCCCCGACCGCGTCCGTCGTGCCGAGCGACCGGCCGGGGGCGCCGGCCTTGTACAGCATGATGTTGCGCCCGACGACGTTGATCGAGTGCTTCGGCCCGTCATAGCTCTGGCCGGAGGCGGTTTGCGTCTGCACCAGCCAGAAATCGGCGTGGGCGTGATTCGTCGAGCGATGGTCAAGATTTAGATCGAGCCGCACGGCGACCCCATGCGGCCGCAGCGCCGCATCGGCCTCTTCGACCGCGGGTTTGAGCACCTGTTCGATCCAATCGACGCCGAGCTGGAACGGATCGGGCTTGTTCTGTTCGGTGCGCGTCTCGCCGGTCCGCTTTCGCCCGGCCAGGAACGCGTCGCTGATGTCCGACATGCGAGGCTCCGTTGTTGTTATTTGCAAAAGCAATATGGGGAGCGGCGGTTCCAATCCCCAGCGCCGGAGCATAGTACCACATTGCCGCGGTCTGCTTGGGTCTAGGTTCCGCCCGTCCTCGATTTCTTCTCCCCGCGCACGGAGAGAAGGTAACCATAGTTCACGCTTGTTCGTACACACGCGCATTTTTTCCATATGCGCGGGATGCGACGAGAAGCAGCCTGGTCGTTCGTGGGTGGAAAGCGACTGATGCCGCAGCCTGCACCACCCGGCGGATGATGTGGGATCGCAGGCAGGGAGGGCGTGAGACGCGGATTTTCTGATTGGGCATCGCAGGATCACTGATCGGTATGTCGCTGGGCGGCTTCTGGGATCCGGCACCGCCGCCCAAGGGCGACCGCTGGGGACCGGGCTCGCGGGTGCCGATGGTGATCGTCTCGCCCTTCGCCAAAAAGGGGTTCGTCGATCATACCGTCTACGACTCGACGGCGATCCTGGCTTTCATTTCCAAGCGGTTCGGGCTGGAACTGCTGCCCGGCATCCGCGCCCAATTCGGCGACCTGCGCAACGCGTTCGTGTTCGGCGCGAAATGAACGAAATGAATCTGCGTGGGTACAGAAAATTTAGAGGAGAGGCTGGATTCATCCTTTCCTGCGTGCGGAGGAAGGGGATGTGCTAAGGTTATCTTCCTCTGCGGTGTGGAGCGGGAACCATGCGCAGCATAGTGGAGGGCCTGATCGAGGCGTTGATGCGCGAGGACGGTGTCACGAGGATCGAACGGATTGCGGTTCGCGCGCGACCTAGGTGCATGCGGGCGGCATTATCGAAAGCAACGATCGTCTTCGCGTTGTGGGCAGTCCCGGCGCACGCCGCCGATGTGGCGGTTACCGGGCGGGCCGGCTACCTGTCCGAATGGGAGGTAACGGCGAAGGCGCACCCTACGACCACTGGGCAGCGGACTGAGTTTGCCGGTCCGCTCGTAATGAAACATGTCGGATTGTGCACCACCAAGGGCCCGGTGGAAAAATCGGGCCAGATCCGATTTCGCCGCACGGGCTTCCTTTCGTCTCGGATCGAGGGGCTCCTCACCTTCGCAGGCGAGCAATGCACGTTTTCCGCGCGCGCCGGGGCAACCTATGAGGGGATAATGCAATGTCCCGGTACGCGTGGCGTCCCCCTCAGCCTCAAGGTCGACTAGGCCGGCGGGCGGCGTGAATGCGGCTGCGCGGGCACAGCCGTTCGGCTACAATGCCGAACAATCATTCCCTCAATGAAGAAGAAAAATCCCAATGAACATCTTCATCCTCACCGGCGCCGGCATTTCGGCGGAAAGCGGGCTCGGCACGTTTCGCGACAAAGACGGCGCCTGGGCGAAATTCGATCCGATGAAGCTTGCCACCCCGCAGGGCTTCAGGCGCGCGCCCGACGACGTGCACCACTTCTACAATATGCGGCGGCGCGACCTGAAAACCGCGCAGCCGAACGCGGCGCATTGCGCGCTCGGCCGGCTCGAAGCCGGACTCGCCGCGCGCGGCGGCGAACTGTTCCTGTGCACGCAGAACATCGACGATCTGCACGAGCGCGGCGGCGTGCGCCGCGTCATCCACATGCATGGCGAGCTGCTCAAGGCGCGCTGCAATCACTGCGGCCTGGCGACGGAGTGGCACGACGACCTCTCGGTCGATCTCCCCTGCCCGGACTGCCGCCGCGCCGGCGGGATGCGCCCGCATGTCGTGTGGTTCGAGGAAATGCCGATGTACATGGACGAGATTTTCGACGCGCTGGTCGTCTCCGACCTGTTCGTGTCGATCGGCACCTCCGGGGCGGTCTACCCCGCCGCCGGGTTCGTGCAGACCGCGCGCAGCGCCGGCATCCGCACCTGCGAGATCAATCTCGACCCCTCTGAAAACGCCCAGGTATTCGACGAGCGCCGCTATGGACCTGCGACCGAGCTCGTGCCCACCTGGGTCGACGAGATTCTGTCCGGCGAAATGCGCGTGACCCGCCGCCGGGCTTGATCCTCCGGTCTGCGGCGCCAGCGGCGTGGGTTATGCGAGGGCTGCCGACACCGATCCAGGCCTTCGTCATTGCCGGGCTTGACCCGGCAATCCATGCTGAAGCGCCGCATCTGCGCGTATGGCGCATGGATGCGCGGGTCAAGCCCACGCATGCCGGTGAAGGTCGCGCCGCCAATCTTTAGAACACGATGACGCCGCGGAGATTCTTACCGGCGTCGAGATCGGCGTAGCCGCGATTGACCTCTTCGAGCGCATAAGTGCGGGTGATCAGCTCCTTCAGCTTCAAATCGCCCTTGCGGTAGAGCTTGAGCAGTTCGGGAATTTGCACGCGCGGGCTGGCGAAGCCGTAGACCGCGCCCATGATCGCCTTTTGCGTGACCAGGAGTTCGAGCGGCGGGACGTTGATTGCGGTCACCGCGTCGGGCGTGAGCGCGGTGATCACCACATTGCCCGCTTTGGCGGTGGCGCGGAACGCCGGCAAAAGCGTCACCGGCGGATCGATGCACACGAAAGCGTGGTCGACGCCGACCCCGTCCGTCAGTGAAAGGACTTCGCTGATGAGCGCCGCGCCCTCCGCATTGACGGCGTGGGTTGCGCCGAAGCCGCGCGCCCAGGCAAGCTTCGCCGGCACCAGATCGGCCGCGATGATCATCGATGCGCCCGAAAGCCGTGCGCCCTGCACCACATTCATGCCGTCGCCGCCGCAGCCGACGACGAGCACGCGGTCGCCCGGCCTGACCTTGGCGCGGTGGCGCGCCGCGCCCACGCCCGCCGGCACGCCGCAGGCGACGAGCGCCGCTAGATCGTACGGAATGTCGGGATCGATCACCACGACGGACGCCTGATCGACCACGGTGCGCTCGCTGAACGCGCCGATCATGCAAAAGGCGCCGACCGCGCGGCCGTCGGCGTCGCGCCGGCGATAGCTGCCGTCGAGCTGCGGCCCCTGGGTGATGCGGGGCCCCTCCGCGCAGAGATGATGCAACCCGCGCCAGCACCAGCGACAGCGCCCGCAGCCGGGAATGAAGGTCAGCACCACATGGTCGCCGACGGCGATCCCCAAAACTTGGGCGCCGACGTTCTCGACCACGCCTGCCGCCTCATGGCCGAGCACCATCGGTTGCATGGCGACGCGTCGCTCGCCGCGCATCACGTGATAGTCGGTGCGGCAGAGGCCGACTGCAGCAACACGCACCAGCACCTCGGTCGGGCCCGGGGGATCGAGCGCGATGCGCTCGATCCCGAGCGGAGTCCCGGGTTTGCGAAACACGGCGGCCATCGAGAACATGCGTGGCGATACTCCCGAGGCGCGAGCCTATCCCACGCACAGGCAATTCGTATAGGACGCCGCTAGTTTTCGAGCTAGAGATGAACAGATTCAGGCGGAGAGGCGAGAAGAAGGCGACAGGGCATGTTTGCGCGGGACGACGAAATCCTCAAGGCCGCCGAAGACTGGCGGCGCGACGGCAAGCGCGTGGCGCTCGCGACCGTGGTCGAAACCTGGGGCTCGGCACCGCGACCGATCGGCGCGAATCTCGTAATCGACGAAGCAGGCAATTTCCTCGGCTCGGTGTCGGGCGGTTGCGTCGAGGGCGCGGTGGTGGCGGAAGCGCTCGACGTGATCGAGAGCGGGCAACCGAAAATTTTGGAATTCGGCGTCGCCGACGAGACGGCGTGGAAGGTCGGCCTGTCCTGCGGCGGCACCATCCGCGTCTATGTGGAGAAGGTCGAGTGAACGGGACTGTACTACGGACACTCCGCCCTCAGCACACTCTACCACCCGCCGGTCAATTGGCGCGCGGTCGCTACACATACGATTATCCATGCATCTCAGCAATCAATAGTTGACATCGGCCTCTAATCATGAATTTTTTATTAAAAGAGAAGGAGGCCCTATTAATGGAGTTTAGCACGGCAGACCAATCCTACTTGTCGCGACAAATTCGGATGGGGCAAGCGCTACTTGTCTTAGGCGCTGGCGCGTCGATCCAAAGCACTAATCGTTTTGGTAAACCACTAAAAAATAGCACCCAGCTCGCTGAGCGACTTTGTACTGAAGCGGGCCTCCCATTCAGCGGAGAATCTCTACCAACTGTCTATGAGGCGATCAAAGGCAGCCGCTTAAGCGATATTCAAATCAATAATATTCTTCGTGAAGAATATTCCGATACTACACCATCGCAGGACCTTATTGACTTATTTCGGGTCTCTTGGAGACGCGTGTACACTTTTAATATTGACGACACCTTGGACAACATTACTTCACTACGATCCGGACAACGCCGCCGCTATTACAATGGTATGATAGATCGCGTCGCCGACTTTGAGGGGCCTCTTAACCTTCACGTCATTTATCTGCACGGTCAAGCGACCAAACCTGAACACGGACTCATCTTTTCTGAAACGGACTATTCCAAAGCCGCACTTAACGAGCATCTTTACTGGTATAGCCGTGCGGGTCAGGACTATCTCTCTTGCCCTGTTTTTATCGAGAGCCGATTGGACGAACCAGTGCTTTGGTCACAAATCGAAAGAGCCAAACGCATGGAAGGCAGCACTGCCGGTCTCGGTTTTGTTGTTACGCCTGCTGAAATTACTACAATACAAGCCCAAAGCCTAAAAAATAAAGGCCTTGTGCATATCAAGGCCAACTTGGCCGAACTTAACAAATGGCTGTCAAGAACATTCAGGGACGGCGTAACTGTAACCGACATTGTTAAAGCAACTTCGCTCGAAAACAAGGATCTATCATCTCTCACACGCGAAGATATCAACGCTGCTCATTACCTATGTCCGATCGTGTTACCGAACATCATAAATAGATTAGCTCAGATGCCTCCTTCAGAAATTAAACGTGTAGGACGCACATTCCTTCGTGGGTTTCCTCCGACGTGGGATATTGCCGCATCTGACATTCCCGTCTATTTGCATGACTGCAATATTATCTATGATAAGATGAAAGATGCGATAGAAAATCACACAAGATTATTTGTACTAACTGGTCAAGCTGGTAGTGGAAAAACAACAGCTATTATGATGGTTCTATTGAAGCTCCTCCAATCCGGAAATCGTAAAGTTTACGAAGTATCTGGTGATGTCCGCTCTGTACAACATATATTTTCAGTGCTGAAAAAACTTGCTGAGCCCTGCATAGTATACATTGGAGATTTATTTCTATATGGCGACCATTTAGCTGATGACTTAGAACGACTTAGGGGAACCGATATTATCGTTGTCACTTCGGCCCGTTCTGGCGAATGGAACGAACACTTCGCGCGGCATTTTTGCCGAACAGCGGAAGTTCATAAGTTTAGCCGATTCTCTGATCAAGATTACCAGCCTTTGTTACAGCGATTAAATCAATACGTCCCGGCACCTGCCTTTAAACAACTTACCGCTAAGGAACAGCTAACACGGCTAGCTAAATCGCGAAGGCAGCTTTTAATCGCGCTGCATGAGACGACTCAATCAGAAAATTTTGCTGAAGTTATGGAGACCGAATATCGGCGTTTACCGGATGAAGACACCAAGCGACTTTTTGTAATTGCTGGCATAGCGACAATGGCTCGTGTTGGGATCAGCGTCGATACCGCAACTGCGGTTTATGGAAAACACTGCCGTAGGGCATTCGAGTCAGCATTAGGCGCGCTCGACGGAATAGTCGAGTTGACCGAGTCGAACCGACTGGTTGCGCGACATGAATTATATGTACGTCAAATTGTAGAGCATGTTATAGACTTCGAGCGGTTTAGCGCCGTGCTATGTGACATTCTAGACGTCTTTGCAAGATACGAAATTCCTGTTATCCGAAAGATCAATAGAACTGACGGTTATCTATTTAAGACCTTAGTAAACCATGACTTTATCTTCAAAGCTGCGTCTGTACATGGCGATCCGTCCGGCGGCAAGTCTATTTACGAGAGATATGAAATTGACTTCCAATTGGACGGCCATTTGTGGTTACAATATGGCCTTTATCTAATAAACTTGAATGAATTTGACGATGCACACAAGATGCTAAAAAGATCAATAGAAGCCTACCCTGAGAATCCATTTGCTTTGCACGCTCTTTCTCATCTGCAGTTGCGAATAGCGTCTCACAGCAAGTCCTTCGATAAATACACAGAAAATCTCATTCAGGAGGCTATTACGCGGCTTGAGTTACTAAACGCACGAGCGACCCTTGCCGACGATCAATACCCCCTGGTTACCATGGCCATGGGCCACGTGGGCGCTCTGGCCGCTCACAGCCAGCACAGACTAGCGAAGTCCTACGCGGCCAAATATTATCGCCGACTTCAAGAGATGGGACGTAGGATTGCGAATGAGCCTATTGCGGCGGCCGAGCAAGCAATGGTGCGCTATGTAACGCTAGGCGAACCGCCAGGTAAATTATTCGGTCCGGCTACTCCGCGCCGTTGGCAAGCCAACCGCAAGAAGAATGCCTAGTGCTTGCGCTTGGCGAGCAACTTGCCTTGCAGCCAGGGAGTTCAATGTAGGCAGTGAAGCTCGACATTCTCCATGCCCTCAATGCGGAGCGGGCGGCGCGCTGCGCCGCGATCATCGTCACTGATATCGCGAGCGGAGAACAGCGTTTCGTGCCGGCGGCCGGCATCGCCGCCGACCCCTTGAAGGATATTCTCGAAACGCATCTGCGCACCGGCAAGAGCGGCATGGCGGAAACGCCGTCCGGCCGCGTCTTTCTCACCGTCTACGTGCCGCCGCCCAAGCTCGTCATCACCGGGGCCGTGCATATCAGCCAGGCGCTCGCGCCAATGGCGCGCCTGCTCGGCTACGACGTGACCATCGTCGATCCGCGGACGGCGTTCGCGAGCGTCGAGCGCTTTCCCGAGGTGCGGGTCATCGCGGAATGGCCGGACACCGCGCTGCCGCCGCTCGGCATCGACCGCTACACGGCGTTCGCCGCCCTTACCCATGATCCCAAGATCGACGACCCGGCCCTCACCTATGCGCTCGGACGCGGCTGTTTCTATGTGGGGGCGCTTGGCTCACGCAAGACGCATGCGCGCCGCGTCGAACGGCTGACGGCGCAAGGCCTGAGCGCAGCCGATATCGCGCGCATCCACGCGCCGATCGGCCTTCCCATCGGGGCGGTGTCGCCGCCGGAGATCGCGGTCGCCATTCTTGGCGAGATCACGGCGCGGCTGCGGCTGCCGGCGGAGAAGGCGGCCTAATTCGTCCGAAAGCCCGGCAATGGCAATTTCGGCGGGGTTTGACGCCCCTGCCCGCCCGCTTTCAGGAACCGTGATGTGATCGGAGCATCCAGCCCCTGTTCTTTCTCCCAGCAGAAAAAACTTGCCATCGTGGTCGTATTGAAGTCGTAATTCATCGGTGCAATGTAAAACTCCTCCGCAGCGCAGTTTTTATTGTGCGCTGCATCAAGCAAAGACGCCGACCCGACGCCTTAAATCGACGATTTTCGAGTAAGTGCATGTATACGCTTTATTCGATGCAACGATCGGGCAATTGCTACAAGGTGCGGCTAGCGCTCGCGCAGTTGCGCATTCCCTTCCGCCTCGTTGAAGTCGACGTGCTCAAGGGGGAGAACCGCACTCCCGAATTTCGCGAGAAGAATCCAAGCGGCCGCGTGCCGCTGCTCGAGGTCGCGCCGAGTCGGTATTTGCCTGAGTCAAACGCCATCTTGTGGCACATCGCCCGCGGCACGCCGCTTGCGCCGGCGGACCCGTTCGATTGCGCCGAGGCGCTGCGCTGGATGTTCTTCGAGCAGAACAGCATCGAGCCGAGCATCGGCGCCGCCTATTTCTGGCTGTCGCTTGTGCGCGGCGGGCGCGAGCTCAAGGTGCACGCCATCGAATCCTGGAGCGAGGTCGGCTATCAAGCGCTCGGCGTTATGGAAGAGCACCTCGAGACGCATCGCTTCTTTGCCGCCGATCGCTACACCGTCGCCGACATCGCCCTCTACGCCTACACTCACATCGCCCTTGACGGCGATTTCGATCTCACCGGCTTCCCGGCCATTCGCAGCTGGCTCAAGCGCGTGGCCGATCAGCCGCGCCATGTCGACATGGCTTGGACGCCGGCAACCCTGGCGGTCGCGGACTAGCGCATTATTCACCGGCGAAACGGGAACCGGTCCGCGGCGAAAAATGCAATCACCAAACGACAACTGCTGCAAATTCCGGTTCCACAGGAACGGAATTCGCCGTGGCGCCGATCCCGCTTGAAGAACCTGCCCGTGGGCGTCAACGTTCAGTCGCCGCCGACATAGCCGGCGATCTTCCAGCCGCTCGCATCCTTGACATAGCAGAGCTGATCGACGGCCAAGGGCTGGACAGCGTCCGCCGCAACATATCCCGTCTTGCCTGCCGGCGTGACGATGCGCAGCGTCGTCGGCGGGGCCGTCGGCGCCGGCTGGTCGTCTCCCGTTTCCGGCAGGATGCGGACGAGAGCGGCGCCGAGTTTGTCGATGACCGGCGCGTTGTCCGCATCCGATCCGCGCACCTCGACTTGCGGCGCGTTCGGATAACCCCATTCGAACGGGTCGGTGCCGGTCGTCTTGAGGAGTTGCTCGAACGCCTTGTCGTCGAAAGCCGGCGTCGCCGGCGAGCACATGACGCCTTGGCGCTGACCGAGCGGCTCCAGGGTCTGATCCTCGGCCGCCGCCGCCAACACGTCCCATCCCGATCCGTCCGCTTCGTCGAGATCGATCGCGTCGGCCAGGTTTTCGATCCCCGACTTCTTCTTGTCAGCCTTGTCGCCCTGCTCGCCCATCAGGAAGAAATGCGGCGCGACGAGCTTGGCGAGCGCCGCCCGGTCTTTGCGGTTCGCGATCTCGCCAAGCTCCTTGCGGAACGCCTCGAAGCTCGGATCGGCCGCTGCCTTGGACAGTGTGATCGGCACTGGCTTGTAGGGCTTCGGCGGCGCCACCTGCACTTGACTGGGTCCGCCCTGCGGAGGGCCTCCTGGCCCGCCCTCCTGAGGGCCCCCTGGCCCGCCCGGTCCGCCCGCGGGAGGCAGCTGCGCCGGTCGCGGCAATTGTGATTGCGCGGCGAGCGGTCCAGGGCCGGCCGCAAGCGCGATCGCTGTCGAGACAACAAAGACGTAACGAGAGCCACGCATGGCGATGCTCCGGGATTAATTGTCGGAGGGATGACGGCTATGCCACGGCTAGCAGAAGATTGCGACTGTGGTGCGGCTTCTTGGGGACGACCGCAGCCGAGCGCATTGTCTCGCCGTATGCGCTACCGATCCTGCTGCTGCGGCCGCCGCCAGTTTGGTCATGACCACGGCCTGGTAATAGCGAGGCGCTCTCGTCTTTCATCGCTGGTAGGCAGCAATTCGGGATTCCCCTCTTTCCTTCCATCGGTCCAGTCTGCGAACCATCCGATCACCCTTCGCCTCGGGCGGGCGCGGCGGGCAAGAGCGCCACCACGCCGCTAGCGCAGGCCATGGCCAGAGCCAGAAGCGCCGCGAACGCGACGCCGCCGCCGGCATCGTGAGCCGAATTCAGCACCCCCGCTTCGGCGATCTCCATCGTGACAGCGGTCACCGCGATCGCTGTCGCAACGATCAGCGCGAGCGTCGCGACGAGCTGCGCGACGACCGCGGAGCGATACCGATGAAAACGAGCGGTGCGGGCGGGATGGGTAAAGCCGAAGCTATCGCTATTGGGTGCGCTGAGCATGGGGCGTACTCCACTGCCGAGATGCAAGTACAACTGTGACCGAATCCGTATCCTCGATCCGCGCCTTCATTCGACTGGCGTAACGACTGCGCGGAGAAGGCAAATGCGGGGGGCGGCGTAAATATTATCTTAAGCGCGACGCCCCTCACCCGGCGCGAAAGCCGGCCGACAGACAGCCCGCACACGAGGAAACACTCGTATTTTTGCGTACTTCTTGCATTGCCGGGCGGGCGCGCCGCCTTGGCCTTCAGCTGCGATCAACTTTTTGCGAGCACCCGCCGATCCCGTTTTTCGCAAGGCGAGAGCGCCTCACTCCCGGCGTATCCCGTGCCGGGTTCCGCTCACCCATGCCGTAGTTTCAGCGCGAGGATCACCAGCATCAGCGTCAGCGTGATCACGTTCGCGCCGATCATCGGCCAATCCAGACGCACAACTCCATACGCCAGCCAGAAGGCGATGCCGATGGTGAAGGCGACCGTGGCGATAAGGGAAATCGCCCGCGTATCCTTGTCGCGGATGATTTTCACTGCCTGCGGCAGCCAGCAGACCGTGGTGAGCACGGCTGCGGTCGTGCCGATCATATCGACCCAAGCGAAAGTCATTATCGCGATAGCCCGGCTTTGATCCGAAGCGGCTACGTGACGGTCGCCCGCGGGCGGCCAGAGGTGCCGCATCCGGCTTGAGGTTTCAAGACGCTCGGCTTGACGGCCGCGCGAGCGGTTTGGCACTTTCGCGCGCAAAATCCGCGCCGGGATGGACGCGACGCGCGTCAGCCGGCGGCGGCCGGAGGCAACGCTCATTTCGCAAGAGGGCCATGCCGGCGCGGCGCAGCCAGGATCCGCGCCTATTTCAACGCGCGCTCGCTTCGCGGCATTGGGCGGATTGATCGCGGCGATCTGGCTTATCGCCTTGAGCCGGTGGATTGCGACCGACACGGTTGTTCCTTGGGATTCGAAAAACCAGTTCTTCGCCTTTTTTCGCTTTCTCGCCACCGCTCTGCACTCCGGCGCGACCCCGTTCTGGAATCCCTACCATTACGGCGGGCATCCGAGCGTGGCCGATCCGCAATCGCTGGTGCTCTCGCCGGTATTCGTGCTGTGGGCGTTGTTCGATCCGACGCCGTCGCTCCGCGGCTTCGATCTGATCGTCTACGCCCATCTACTCGTCGGCGGCCTGGCGATGGGCGCTATCGGCTGGCGGGCGCGGTGGCCGCTGTCCGCTTGCGTGCTGGCTGCCGCTCTCTTCATGTTCGGCGGCGCGGCGGCGGGCCGCCTGCAGCATACCGGAATCATTCTCAGTTATGCGCTGTTTCCGCCCGCCCTTTTGTTCCTTCAGCTCGCGCTGGCGCGCCGTTCGATCCTGCTCGCCCTTGCCTTCGCGCTTATCGCCGCGCAACTCGCGCTCGGCCGCAATCAGGTGGCGTTGCTGCTCTGCTTTCTCCTCGCGGCGTTCGCGCTCGCGGAAATCGTAACCGCAGACCGCCCCGTGCGCTATCTGCGCGAACGCCTGGTCGTGCTCACGATCATGGCGCTCGGCGTGACCGCGCTCGTCGCCGCGCCGATGCTGCTGACCCTGCATTTCGCCGCACTGTCCAACCGGCCAGCCGTCGGGTTCGAGGAGGCGATCCAGGGATCGCTGCATCCAGCCAATCTGGCGACGCTCGCCGTCGCCGACGTGTTCGGCACCCATGGCCCGAATTACTGGGGACCCGGCGCGCAGACGCTTCCCGAGGTGAGCTTCACCGACGACTCCTTCAACTATCTGTTCGTCGGCGCAGGAACGACGGCGCTTTTCCTCTGGTTCGGCATCGCCGGCGCCGGCGCGTTTCGGCGCGGTCGCAGGCTGGTCACCGCGGCGCTCGTGGTTTCGCTCCTCTACATGCTCGGCCGATACACCCCGTTCTTTCCTTTCGCCTTCGCTTGGTGGCCGGGCGTCAGCCTGTTTCGCCGGCCGGTTGACGCAAGCTTTGTCTTTCTGATCGCGCTTGCCTTGCTGTCGGGCTATCTGCTCGCCGACTATGTGCGCGAAGGCCTGCCGCGCCTTCGCATCGCGCCGAGCGTGATTGCGGCAGCCGGCGCGAGCGCCATCGCCGTATCGGCGGCAGCGTTTTCTGCGCGCACCGGCCACGCGACCGATGCGTTATTCGCAGCGCTGAGGGTCGCGCCGCTTGCCATCCTGCCGGCAATGTTACTCGCGGCGGCGCGCACGCCGCGGATGCGCGCCTATTCGGCCGCCGCCGTCGCCACGATCGTGGTCGCAGAACTGATCTGGTGGAACGCGGCCTTCCGCCTCAACGCCGAAAGCCGCTCGCACTATGCCGTGCTGGAGCGGCCAACCGGCGGCGAAGCGCAGGCGATCGCCGTTCTGGAAGAGGCGCTGCGCGCGCGGCACGCGCAAGGCGAGCGCCCGCGTGTGGAAGTGCTCGGTCTCGGCGGTCCGTGGCAGAACCTCGCGAGCGTGCGCGGATGGGAAGCGATCAACGGATACAATCCGTTGCGCATCGGCGCCTACGATCGTCTGGTCGCGCCAGGGGAGTCCAATTGGCGGCCCGAATTGCGCGACTTTCCCGCGTCCTTCGCCGGCTATGACTGCCCCCTGGCGCACGCGCTCGGGCTGGAATTCCTGGTGCTGGGGGAATCCATTGACCAGGTGCCGGCGCTGAAGCATCGCCCCGTGGCCGACGTGTTACTGGCCGGGCCGAGCATCTGGATATACCGGCTGCACGATCCGATGCCGCGCATCACCTTCGCCGCGCCTATCGCGGTCGCCGATGCTGGTAAAGGCTCAGCGCCTCCTGGGCCCGCGCCGCGGCCGGACCATATGCTCATTGCCGACGACACGCCGCCGTTGCGTCGCCATGTCGACCTTCCGGCCGCCGGCCATGCGCGGCTCGCGTCGTGGCGTCCGGACCGCGTCGACATCGAGGCTTCGTCCGAGCGCGGCGGCATCCTCACCTTGCACGGCAACTATTATCCGGGCTGGATCGCCGAGATCGACGGCAAGCCTTCGCCCATCCTGCGCGCCGACGTCCTCTTCCGCGCCGTCGAAGTGCCGGCGGGCCGCCACCACGTCGTTTTCCGCTATGCGCCGTTTGCCTGGCAAAACCTTGCGGATGCGCTCCGCCTCGCTCTGACGCGCTGAGTTGTCGGCCGGCGGGGAAGCGCAACCGGAAGCGCCACCGCGCCCGAGCTGGCCGACGGCTGCGCTGCCTTGCCAAAGCCTGCCCGCGCGCCTAGGTTCCGAACGCTCCCATCCGTGCAGCTGTAGCTCAGTTGGTTAGAGCGCCTGACTGTGGATCAGGAGGTCGGTGGTTCGAGTCCACCCAGCTGTACCAGCAAAATATTAATTAAAACAGCTGTTTATTCACATAAGAGCCGATCCATACTCGGAACGCAGAACCAGCTTGGCAACCGATTGGCAACCGGCTGACTGGGAAACGAGGCCCGCCCTCTTCGAATTCCGAAGCCTGCACGCCTGCACGCGGTGAATTAAGGACCAACATGCGTATGGGGCTTCAATCGAGGGCCCACTCCTGCGCGCGAACTGGGAATGCTGGCTTTGCTTGCCGAAGGCGCTTCCAAATGCAGCGAACAGTGTAGATGCTGTCGCGACGTTTTCCCCTATGTGACACACCCCAAACCCGGATAGGCTGAGCCACCTCGACCCCCCGCAGAGCGCATCGGGTTTCCGTGTGGTCACCGGGGTCCCA
>Ga0315534_1000776_pt1 | contig 22329 bp, 22 predicted proteins | sample SalMarSW160240MG_FD_203094 | JGI IMG/M metagenome (GOLD analysis project Ga0315534, IMG submission 203094) | Salt marsh sediment microbial communities from the Plum Island Ecosystem LTER, Massachusetts, United States - Salt Marsh Sediment SW1602-40 ... | reverse complement strand
AGAAAAGGCGAACCTCCACGACTTGAGCATTCTGAAGAACAAAAACAGCAAACAGCAAGCCGATTACCAGAAAGACAATATGCTTAACCGTCATCTTTTCCTCCCTTCGAGTGACAACTTACCTTGGGGACATACTTCAAACTTAAGACTGCTCAACTTCCGGATACGATGAGAATGTTGTTGCGAGTGCCAAAGCGGTTAAAACACACTTGGTCATTCTCGGGATCGGTTCGCCATTGTCCGTCCACCAGAAATTTGTACTCATATCGTCCGGGAGTCAGCATTAGGATCTTTTTCCACACCCCGTTTTCGTCCTTTTTCATGGGATGGGCTTTGGCATCCCATCCGTTAAAATCTCCCATCAGAATAATCTCCTTGGCCTTGGCTGTACTAAGCGAGAAGATCACCCTGCGTCTCGTTGACCTACGTTTTGATTTTGTTTTTGCCATACAACCCTCCTATTGAAGCTCCCTGTAGCCAAGAAGCTACGGGGAATCTTCGACCGTATTGACCAAAACCTTGGCAAAACCCAGTTGCGCCATCGCGGCTGCCTCCCATTCCGTATGGATGAGATATTCTGGAGGACTGGGCACAGCCTCATAGGCCGTCTTGCTTGCTGGAATCTGTTCCAATCCATAGTAAACCCCACACGGCCGAGGTTTGCAGGCAAGACCCCCAAACCATGCTATCTCCGCAGGTTTCTCTGTGGAACAACTCGAATCACTAAAAGTGCGGCCACGAGCTAGGTCCCCGACAGAGTCAGATTAACCCGTATGGTGTTCCCGTCCGAAACGCCCTTGGCATCGACTTCAACTGCCGCCACGAATACTCGGTCGTTGGGAACCTTTCCTTTTTCGATCAAGTATCCCTTAATCCGGGTTGCCCGTTCTTGGGCAAGATGCTGAAGGGCAGCTTCGTCGACGGGAGTGTCTTGGATTAGCCGTTGCTTTGCCATAGCAATACGAAGCACGGGGTCAATACGCGATGATGCCGGGCCCTCAGTGCGGGCTCCTGTTTGAGCGAGGTTGCTGGCGGGCGTCTCCTTCCCAGTTTCGGTGAACGGGTGATGTCCGTATGTGTCTATGTATTTCTGCGTCAGCAGGCGGGCAAGCTCCTCTTCGCTGAGTGAAATCTGTTCCAGCTTGACAGCCGCCTGCGCTCCCGAAGCCTGCAATTCCTGGAGTTTCCTAAGTCTCAGTTCACCGAAGAGCTTCTTTTCCGCCAGGGCCGTCCGGTCATATTCCTTGTCCGCAGTCCCATTTATCTCAAGCTGCAGGGCGGGCCGCTCCTGCAGCGCCTGCGCCAGCTTGTCGAGTTTCTCCACTTGGTGGGGCAACAACTCAGCATTTCCATACTCAAATTCCACAAAGCTCAGTTCCTCGCCGCCACCACCGACAAGCCCTGCAAGCAAGGCAAAAGGAGAAGTAACGGCCTTCGTAAGCACTTTCATCAAGGCCTTAACGATGAGGTGACCATAACTGAATTTTGGATCATCAAGATTGCCTTGCACAGGAAGATCAATATCAATTCTTCCTTGCCGGTCCTTCATCAGAGCTATGGCAAGTCTCACCGGAAGTTTTGTGGCATCAGGGCTCTCTACGCGGTCTCCGAGAGTGAGTTGGTTCAGGAGGATTGCATTTTCTCCAACGAGTCTATTCTCTGACAGCTTGTATTTAAGATCAAGCGAGAGCTTGCCTTTCTCTATGGCGTAACCTATGAACTTGCCAGCATAGGGCGTAAGGGGGGTGAGTTCCATGTTCCTGAAAGACATGGCCATATCCACGTGGGCCTTTGGGCTCAATGGATTGATCTGACCAGCGATTTTCACTGGTGCGTATTTGTCAACCTTGCCGTCAAGCAGCACTTTTGCACGGGCAGGTGGATCAGAGGAAAGGCCATTGATGGTTCCATTGATATCATGAATGCCCGTGAAGAAATTCGGCTTCATTGAAAAATCAGCAAAATTGGTCGAGCCATTTTCAACCCGGACAAGATCAATGGCTATTGGCATGGGGCCCTGCGCCTTTGACTTCACCGCATGGATGGGGCGTTCTACAGGAAAAACAGCATCCTCAGTTCCTTTGTCCTTCTGAGGGGACAATACTTCTTTCACATTGACACTTCCGTCAGGCCAGATGATAACTCTGGCGTATAGGCTCTTTGCAACGATTTCAGAAATGTGAAGCCTGTTAGGAGCAATATCAAACAACAAGCCATTGAATGCGAGAGATTGCCACTTAATGAAATCTTCAGTGTAAGATTGGTTCAGGCCCTCAAAGTCAAGGATACTCAGGCCGCCTTCGTAACGTAATTCTGGTCCGTCCTCTCCCATTTTTCGATACAGGACTTTACCATTCAAGTTGGCCGTGCCACTCACGAGATCAAGCTTTGAGACAGAATGGACATATGACTGCAAGGGTTTTAAAGCGATTTCTCCAGCCTCAAAACTGAACTCAGCAGAAACGGGTTTAATGCTGGCAAGTCCTTCAGCCTTCACAGTTCCTGTTTTATTGAGTTTAAGATTCAGTGTAACCTCGGCCTTGGAATTGGCCTGGTTGCTCAGGTTTTTCACGTTGACGCCAAGCGGCTCAAGGTTTACCCGCAATGGCGGGACCAGCGTCCGGTTTTCCAGTCGTATCCCGCAGTCTTCCAATGTAAGCTCATTGATCCTAAACATCCACGGTTGGGTATCCAGGCCTGAGTCAATTGAAGATCCAGATCCCTTGCCTGGTTCGTCCTCTTCATCCACGTGGAATAGCTTCGTATAAATGAAGACACCGTCGGGTTCGAGCCAAGCATCAAACCGGGCTTGGACAGATCTAACGGATTCAAACACAGCATCCTTTTTACTGAAGTCAATGTCGGCGCCCTCCACAGAAAACTGCGGCAAAGAAATGAGCTGGGCACCTTTCTCCTTTTCAGACACCTTTAGCTCTTCAAGATTCAACATCCCGTTCGCGAGCTTCAGTTCAATGGTGTCGCCGCTGGCGTCCATATGGTACCCGGAGGACACATTAATGGACCCACCGGTCACTTCAAAGGCAACCTGATCCTGGAGGTATTTCCAAAGAGTCCTGGCCTTGATGCCGACAAGCTTAAGACGTCCTTCTGAGCGAAGGGGATTGACGGAGAAGCTCCCCTCCCAACTGAGACTTTCGCCCTCACCGGTAGTGGCGGTAAAAGCATATGGGCTTTCGCTATCCCTGCGCGTACTGAAATTGTGCAGCGTGATCTGGACTGGAGAAAAGGTTGATTCGAATGGCGTGGGTCGAGACAGGTCAGAAAACTCGAGCCTTCCCTGTTCAATTTGCAGTTGGAAAATCAAGATGGGAGGTGCGGCGCTGCTTTGATCTGACGGCGGTGCAGGGGAATCTGAAGAACCAATGAGATCGGAGAAATTCAGGCTGCCGTTTGGCAATACCCTCACCAGTCCGTGAGGAGCAATCAAGTGAATCTCCTTGAAAGTATAGGCCCGACGCAAGACCGAAGAAAGCTGAAAATTGACGTAGAGCTCTTTAAAGCCGACAAAAGGGCCGCCATCAGGCTCTCTCATTGCAAAGTCCCGCACGGTCACCGTGAGGGCAAATGGATTAATCTTGATTCGCTCCACGGTGACCTGCCGTCCCAGACGCTCGGCGATGCCTGACTTAAGCTGGGACTTGACAATCGGGGGAGCCACAAAGAACCCAAAAAGGGCATACAGGAAGATCAAGATGCCGGCAACGATTGCACCCTTTTTCGGGGGAGATAATGTGGCATAGGCTGAACGAAGACCCATCAGATCCTTTTCCGGTCGTCTCTTACGGACAAAAAAACACTGGCACCAGCCCATTTCTAGACTGAACTCAGTCTGGAAATCAATGGGGTAAAGACAGTATTTTGTTCAGTTTAACCATGTATTTTCCCTCCGGAGAAGTGACATGACACTACTGCCAGCTGTATCCCAGTGTCATCAGGTATCTTTCGTCCACCCTGTCGGTATCAGGCGCTGGAGAACTGTCCCAATCCCAGTTGTATTGAACGGTGGTGTTGAACCGCGAAAGCGAGCGCATTCCCCGCAGCTTGCTGCGGGGTTAGCGAGCGTATCTGAAAATGGAAACTTCCTTACGGTCGAAGATCCCTGCAGCTTGCTGCAGGGATCTTCAATCGTTTTCGCTTTCAAAAAAACTGAAGATTAGATATCAAGTCGGCAGTAGAGATGTCATCAGACGGGGCAGGAATCGTGAGCTGGTGCATGTGAAGAGCAACTCCAAAAGAAGATTGAATTTGGTCGAAAACCAAATCCGAAAAGGGTCTGTAAAGATTGTCTCTCTCCGGACATGGTCTCTTTGATTTTTTCTTCACTGCCGCAAATATGAGGAAAATCTCCGATCATCACGACGCACCATCAACAAGAAGGTCTGCGCCCTTGACGAGCAAGACGAATCCAAGGACTAATTTCCTTTCAGACCATTCGAAAGGTCTTTTCCAAAATCCGTCAGAATCTGACGAAGCGCTTCATTCCAGCCTTTGACCAATGCCTGCGGCGAGGCGCTATCCAGCGGAATCTCCCTCTGGTAGCGCTTTTGAAAGGCGACCTCCCCTTTAGCAGAGACATCGCGAGTGAGAAGAAAGTCGATTTCCATGATCGCCTTTGGCACAGAGATGTCCCTGAAATCGCCGTACAGCGCTGTAACTGCCCCTCCAAGAAAAAGGGTCGGCTCATTATAGCTCGAAAGGTCTGCAACCTGGCCGAAGAGACCGGAGCTTGCCACCCATTGCCTGACCTGTTCAGTAAACATGTCACCTGGTGAAATCAGAAACTCATTGTAGAAGTCGGACTCGTAGACAACATCACCCTTACGATAAACAAAATCTTTCCCTTCATACTGAGGTGAAACAGAAAAGGTGACAACTTTCAGGACTTCATCCGTCACACGAGGGGAAACATCTTCCTGCCGAGAAATCTCGATAAGGAAATAACGCTTTTCCGGGTAGCTGCTCTCGAGTCTGATGCATCCGCTCAGAAGACAAAGCAGGGCACAAAAGCCAATGGAGAGATTAAAGAAGGCGTTTTGGCTCGTTTTCATTCTATTCCACAGGCTCCAAACGGGGCGGAGGTTTCCCAAAAAGGAGTTGAGAAGGATATTTACGTGCGTTTTCGGTCAACTCCTTGAGGTTTTCTGAAGCTATCCTGATATTACGAACGGTCATTTCAATATCTTTCTCCTGACCGGACAGCAGCTTGTCGACCTCGCCAAGGACCATTCTGAGTTTGGCAATAACCCCTGGGACGTCTTCGGACACGCCGTCGAGTTTTCTTGCCAGGTTGTCTATGCGTGTAGAAGCCTCTAATAGAACGGTTGGAACCTGGGTAAGGGGTTGCTCAGACTCCGTCATGATACGACGAGCCGTGGCCATGGTTGCCGATGTGTCTGACAAAATGGATTCTATTTTTCCTTTATTCAGAAGCTGAGTAACACGCTGGCTGATTTCTCTCAATTCTACCACGAGCTGCTGGGCCTGTTCATTAATCTCTTTTAGATCCAGCCCGTTGGCGGTTTTGGTAAAGGTATTCAAAGAGGTTTCGATGGCATCTGTGATTTTTTCGACATCGATCTGCTCCAGTTTTCTCATAATTCTGTCTAGAGATTCGCTCAGACGGGCAATGGTGCTAGGTGCAGAAGGGATATAGAAATAGCGGGGGATCCAATCGATCTTCAAGGGGGGATTGCGTTCCGGGTCCAAGTAATCAGCTTCCAGATAGGCGGTTCCAGTGATCCCTTGAAATGCTAGTCGAACCCGAAGGCCTTTTTCTATTTCCTTCGTCAGGTCTGACTTGGCCGACTGTTTAGATCGGGTCTGCCACGCGTCTTGGGAAAGGCCCACTCGGACAAGTACGTATCGAAAGCCGGTAGGATACTCTCTATCAACAAGCGTAATGAGCTCAACATTGCCGATACCAACGCCACGGAACTTGACGGGAGAGCCGACCTCCAGCCCCTGCACGGAGTCCTCGAAGTACGTCTCCATGGGTGTTTTTTTCTGTAGGAGCGCTCCTGCCCCCAGAATGGTCACGGCGACCACGGCGATCGCTGCGGCGCTGATGACAAATATGCCTATCTTAAAGTGACTGGTTCTGGCACTCATGGTCTGGATTGCCTGAAAGGGTTAATACCAGTTTCTCTTTCTTGCGCTGACAAGCCTATTCGAACATATCAGATGCCACCTTCCGGTTCAAGAATTGTCGCACCCACGGATTGTCGCTCTGGTCCCGCAATTCGTTGGGGCGACCTGTGGCGGCAATGCCCTTGGTGGTTGTATCCAGGATCACGACCCGGTCAGCGATCGTATAAGTACTCGCCAGATCATGGCTCACGATGACGAAAGTGATGCCTAGGTTATGGGCCGCATTCAAAACGAGCTGGTCCACTTCTGCCGAAGTAATGGGGTCCAATCCTGACGATGGCTCGTCAAGAAAAAGAATTTGAGGATCAAGGGCCATGGCCCTGGCAATGGCTGCCCGCTTCTGCATACCTCCACTTAGCTGGGACGGCATTTGATCTTCAAAGCCGTGCAGTCCCACCAACTCCAGTTTCATCATGGCAATAAGGTCCATCGCCGACGGCGGTAAATCGGTAAACTCTTCCAGCGGCAGACGGGCGTTCTCGAGCAAGGTCATAGAGCCGAAAAGGGCTCCTCGTTGGTACATGACACCGATCTCACTCAGAATCTGAAGACGCTCTTTCCCTTCAGCAGATACAATATCCTGTCCGTTAATAAGGATCTTTCCCGACATAGGCCTGTACAGACCGATCATCTGTTTCAGGATGGTACTCTTGCCCGAGCCTGAACCTCCCAATATGACAAAGACTTCACCCCGATCCACCTCAAAGGAGATATTGTCAATGATTAGGGTTTCGCCGTACCCGGCAGTGAGGTTCTCAACGCGCACAATGGGATCTTGAATTCGACTCACGCCTTAGACACCCAGGTAGTAATAGACGACCGAAAAAACACCATCAATAATAACAATAAAGATAATGCCGCTCACCACTGCCCGTGTGGCCGATTCGCCGACGGCAGTGGCACCGATTTTCGTTTGCAGACCACGCAGACATCCGATACCCGCTATCATGATGCCGAAGACAAGGGATTTCACGAGGCCACTCAGGAAATCCATATAGCTCACAGCAGAAAGGACCTCGTTCCAATACGTGACAAAGGGATAGCCCAGCGACCGCAAGACAAGAGAGCCTCCCATCACACCTATCAGATCAGAAAAAATGGTCAAGAGCGGCGTCATGGCCAAGGCTGCAATGACCCGGCTCACCACCAGGAATCGCACAGGATCAAGCCCCATCGTGTTGAGGGCATCTATCTCTTCATTGACCTTCATGGTGCCCAACTCCGCGGCAAAGGCGGAACCCGAACGCCCTGTCAGAACAATGGCCGTCATGAGAGGCCCGAGCTCTCTCAGGATGGCCAGCCCAACAAGGTCTGCCACAAAGATCTCGGCACCGAACTGCCGCATAGGGATAACGGCTTGAAAACCCATGATCAACCCAACCAGGAAGCTGACCAGGGCAATGATGGGGAGGGCATTGACGCCTGTGGTTTCCGCCACAAGGAATGCATCTTTCCACCGCACTCGACGAGGGTTCCGGAAGGCATACACCAGGGAGACAAAAACCTCACCCACGAAGACGATGAGGTCGTAGGCGTCTTGCCAGATCCTATAGACAGTTTTGCCGACCTCTTCTGCAAGATTGACGGATTTCCGCTCTTCCGTCTGTGCATCCCTGAATCCAGCCGGGTCAAAGAGGTCCAGAATGCGCTGGAATCTGGCTTGAAGATCTCGGATTTCCGCTTCTCCGCCTCTCATTTGTTGCCGTCTGAGGATGTCCACCAACAGTCCGATTCCAGAAACATCGCAATAATTGATCTTCGACGCATCAACCACTACCCGGCTCGGCGACATCTTCTCAATGGCGCCTGTTGCCTCGCGCCACACCTTTGCTGTTGTGGCTGAATCCAGACGGCCCTCGATCGTGAGCAAGAGGCCGCCTGGCCCGCTCGCGTCAGCGCGAATCGATGCCGGGGATTCCCCTTGCATATTGAAAGATGCGACATCCATGGTTTCTGGTCCTCAGTCGATCAAGAGGAGCTAACGGGCTTTGGTGTAATACCGCATTGCTTCGGGCAGCAATGCCTTGATTTTCCTGATCCTGGTCTCATCAGATGGGTGGGTGCTCAGGAATGCGGGTGGAGATTTTGCGTCTTTCTTTGCAGACATTCTTTGCCAGAAAGCGAGGGCTGCGTTTGGATCGTAGCCGGCCATGGCCATAAATATCAAGCCAAGATGGTCCGCCTCTCCTTCTTGCAGGCGGCCGTACGGGAGAAGCACCCCAACTTCAGTGCCCAATCCGAAAGCCGTCATCCAAAGTTCTCTGGTTTGTTGCGGTTTTTGCGCTAAGGCCACGGAAAGGGCCGTGCCTCCCATCTGGGCCATCAGGGCCTGACTCATCCTCTCATTACCGTGCTTTGCTACAGCGTGTGCTATCTCATGTCCCATGACGGTTGCCAGGCCGGCTTCATCCTGGGTGATCGGCAATATGCCCGTATAGACGACCACCTTCCCGCCCGACATACACCAGGCGTTCACTTCGTCACTCTCCACAAGATTGAATTCCCAGCTATAGCCGTCCAATTCGCGGGACAACTGATTCTGAGCAAAGTATTGTTCTACCGCTCTTTGAATCCGTTCTCCAACCCGCTTGACCATCTGCGTTTGTTCTCGGTTGGAGCTCAATTTATGGGCTTTCAGAAATGTATCATACTCTTGCAGGCTCATAGCCAGCATCGTCGAGTTGGGAACAATATCAAGTTGTGTCCTGCCTGTGATCGGTACGGTGCTACAGGAGACTAAGAGAAGAAAAAGGGCCGCTATGATACTGCTGTAATCTCTTAAGGCTTTCATGGCCGCATTCTCCTTAGGTATGTTGGCGTTAGAGGTTTTCGATAACCCGCTTGAGTTTTGCCTGCACCTGTGCTGCAACATCCCGCAACTTGGGATTCTCTATTGCCTTCATGGACGCTATGGGATCTATCGCTGACACGTCAATCGTTCCGTCCGGATGCTCCTGCACCACCACATTGCACGGCAGCATGGTGCCGATCTTGTTTTCCAGTTTAAGGGCCTCATACGCAAAAACAGGATTGCAAGCGCCGAGAATTCTGTATTTCCTGAAATCGACATCAAGTTTCTTCTTCAGGGTCTTTTGAACATCAATATCGGTGAGAACACCAAAGCCCTCCTTTTTCAGCGCCTCGACAACGCCCGTAACAGCATCATCAAATAACATATGCAGTGTTTTGTTGAAATAATATTGCATGTTTTCGGCTCGTTACAAATATTTTCATCTAATAACAGGTACGGATCGGAGTCGTCTTTTTGGCCAAGCACCTACAATGTAATTGATTTCATACCAAAATTGGTTCAATAAGGCAACGAGATCAGATTTTCATCAGATGTTGAATAGACATAGACCGCAAGACACCACATGCGACAGGCTTCCTCTTACGATACCCACCTCATTGGCCGACTATCCAAAATCCTTGGGCGATGAGGCTTTAATGTGTTCTAATCGGGACTCAATTCGACAGGTTTGTCACATCAGCTTGGATGGCATCTGACAGATTGTGGATCGAGCTTGATAAGCGGAGGTGTTTAGATATAGTTATAGAATCATAAGCTTCCCAAGAATGTAGATGCTGGCAAGCTGTGTTCCGCCAAAATCCTGCATTTTGGCAAGTGACCTCTAACTGGGCTTAAGGCCCTTTTCCTTCCAGATATCATCCGGAAATCCAAGCAGGGCCAGAGTGGGTTCCAGAAGCCGCCTTGACATTAGCTATGAACAAACCAATCGGTTCACGATTTTCCATTTTGAAATATGTGTCGCAAATCCGACCTGTCACCTTCTAACCGGTGAGGCGAACAGATATCTATATTTCCATCAGACTTTGGACAGGTTCACTTTGAGGAGGATAATTCACTTCAGAATCTGGGCGCGACCAGTCAAGGTTCCAAACACAAACAACACCACCCTCGGAGGCTTGGGCGAAGCTCGATGCAACAGAGATATTGGCTCCCGGTTAATCCGGGCAAACCACAATATATAGAGATTGATCGAAACGAGTTGACTCTGTTAGGAGATGAGCCCTTTTTGCAAGAGGAGTGTCTATAGGGCGGGAGATCTTGAGTACATGTTGTGCGTTTTGGAATCACCTGGGCAAGGTAAAATAAAAGGTGGAACCCCTTCCTTTTTCAGACCCTACCCAGACTTTGCCTGCATGCTGGCGTATAATCCGATCAACGATGGCCAGGCCTAGGCCTGTTCCCTCTTTATCGCCTTTTTTCTTTATCCGATAGAACCTCTCGAATATGTTCCGGAAGCTCATGTTCTGGAAAAGTGCTCTCGATGATCTTCTCCACGCCCTTTGCCGACACGATACAGGGCACGCTGAGGCAGACATCCTGAAGCCCGAATTCGCCATTCAGTATCGTGGAAACCGTAAGCATGGTGTTTTGCCCGCGCAAGATCGCGCCGGTGACCCGATGAAAAAGGGGGTGATGCACCTATCCCTTTCCTGGAATCTGCCAGTTCTCGATCCTTAATCGTTCTTCCGGCACGCCGATGTCACCAAGTACTCCCTTTAGAGATTGAACCATGGGGGGAGGACCGCACACGTACCAGAGCTTCTCTTTTGGGTCATCAACGTGCGTCAGGATGACGTCTTTGTTCACCCTGCCTCGAATTCCCTTCCAGTGCTCTGGAATCTTTTTCGTAAGAGAATGGATGACGGTGATGTTCTCTCTCTTGCCCAGCACCTCCAGCTCTTCTCTGTCAATGATGTCATCCACGGTTTTGTTGCTATAAAGCAAAATGATCCTATTAGGCATATTTCTCGAGGCCGCAAATCTTATCGCCGATATAAAAGGCGTGATGCCTGAGCCTCCTGCCACAAAAACAACATCGTCTTTAATCGATTCATCGAAGTTCAATTGCTCTCCAAAGGGACCCTTAAGGAGCAGTTTATCACCTGGGTGCATATTATGCATGGCCGTGGTAAACGCCCCCATCCGCTTCACCATGAGCTCGACGTACTCATTTTTGGGAATATTGACAAAGGTAAAAGGCCGCCACTCCTTTCGGAATGCTTTGTTTCCGGGCAAAGAGACCATGCAGTACTGGCCAGGGATAAAGTCTATCTGGTTCGTGACTTCAATGACAAAGGTCTTCACATCATGAGTTTCGTCTCTTGTTTCTGCAATATGTCCTTCAAATTCCAGCATGTTCAACCCTCCTAGCTTGCTCTGTACCCTCTTTAACCGAAAACCGTGGTTTTGGTCAACTGCGACATACACGAAAAGCGCCATTCCCACAGCAGCAAGGCTTTCGGCGATCTCTTTTTGGTAGGCCTTGATTTCCTTTACAGTGATTTCACAAAGGATCTTCTTATAAGGTCATAGGCCCACGCCTCCTTCGGGCCAACTGATTGGCATTCGAGAAGATAAACATCATGTTTTTCACCTTCTGATCAGATTAAGAAAAAGAGATGCATCGTGGGGTGTTTGCTCCCATGTTCCCCTGGACTATTGAAGCTCCCTGTAGCAAGCTACAGGGAATCTTCGACCGTAAGGAACGCTGACTCTTTTAGATGCGCTCGCTAACCCCGCAGCAAGCTACGGGGAATGCGCTCGCTTTTGCGGTTCAAAATGGGACACAGCGTCATGGTAGGCCTTGGCCAAATCATCCATGGCTGTATTCATCCCGGACTCAATATCCTCCCAGGCCTTCCCACTTGAACTGCTCAGCCTCTCCCACTCCATGTGGGCAGCACGCTGCTTCTCTCGCAATGCTTCGATTTTCTGATTGAACAGGGCTTTCGTCTCTTGCTTGACGGTCCGGGCCTTTTCCTCCAGTTCATCCAGTTTTTGATCATATTCCTTAAGTTGAGTTTCTATTTGTTTCTGATATTCGTCTCTTTGGTACCGCATGTACGCCAATGATTCTTCAGAAGCATCTTTTACTTCTTTGTTTGTCTCCTGATAGGCGTTTTCAAGCTCCGCTAGGGCCGAGTCCATACGGGATTTCAATCCATCCCAGGCATTGTCAGCTGCAATTTTCAGTTCATCCAGTTTCTGATATGCTGACGCTACTTTCTTCTGCAAGACCTCCATTTTCTGATTGATCTTGGTCCGCGCTTCGTCTCCCATGGCCATGGCTTTCAATTCGTCAAGTTTCTTGTCGTAATCTTCCAGTGTGGCCGCGACTTGTTCCTGATATGCCTTTTTTCTTGCCTCCAAATATGCCATTGTAGTTTCTGCAGCATCCGTGACCTCTTTTTTCACATCTTCAGAAGATACGGCGGGTTTACTCGTTGCTGGTTCCTTCTCGTCGCCGCAGGCTGTTAATAAAGCCGTGGTCATACACAATAGCAGTATGGCTGATATTCTCACAGTGGTTCGCTTTATCACATACCTCCAGTCATCTGAGTTAGGCCTTCACGAAGGATTCTTACAACCTCAATTTTTCTCTGCTTGGGGCCTCTTAATGGAGCATTTGTTTACATCAAAAAGCCCCACTACTTTGTAATATCTCTGGTCTGTTGTCTATGCTACATTAGGGTTGATTCTGGCCACGGGCCAATATGGATTGCACTGCCATTTCAATTTCCCGCTCGATTGACGAGGCTTTGGAAATAAAATAATCAGCGCCACATTCAAGGGCAGCCTTTCGATATTCCGGTGTGTCATGGTTAGTGAGAATAATGACGGGGATACCTGGATAGGACTCTTTTATCCTTTTCGTCAGTTCAAGGCCGTTCATCCCTGGCAATTTGATGTCCATGAAAACGAGGTCAAGACGATTCAGGTCCAGCTTTTGGAGCGCCTCTACTCCGCGGGTCGCCTCTTTAATGGAGATAGAGGGAAATCTCGAGGCCAGGATCTCTTTCAGAATTTGGCGAAATAAAGGATCGTCCTCAACAATCAATGCTTTAAACATCGGAGCATCCCTGTCTTACATGACCTCGGGGCGGGCTCGATACCCCTACAGTCTTAAGGACTGCAAGCAGCTCTAATCCAAGAAACCCCTGGTCCAGGCATATCTTGGTAGTTTTTTGATCGACTGGGTTGCCTACATGGCACTTACGCCAGTTTCCCCGTTTACAGGCACAACAGTTTTCGATACTGTGAAAAAGGAAGCCTATTCAAGAAGACAGTTTACAGAGATATTTTGTCCTTGTATATTGGGCAAATCATGTATATTTAACTGCATGATTGTGTATAGCGGGTGGCAGCGCCTGTGGAAACGGTTGAGTATATACCGTGGTTGCTCAAAGCGGCGAATAGACTGGATGACTGTCGTTATCCCTGCACCTTCTCTGGAATCCCATCATGACCGAAAAAAAGAGAATTGTCATCGCTGAAGATCAGAGAATCGTTAGAAAGGGGCTATGCTCTTTATTAACACCGAGCGATGAGTTTGAGATTGTGGGGGAGGCCGAAAACGGCCTTGATGCAGTCCGATGCGTTCAAGGGTGTAAGCCTGATCTCGTGCTGTTGGACCTCTCCATGCCAAAACTGAACGGCATAGCCGCGATCAAGGAAATCAAGAAGCAATATCCTGAAACAAAGATTCTGGCCTTGACGGTTCACGACTCGGACCAGCACATTCTCGCGGCCTTTGAGGCAGGAGCTGACGGATATTGCCTGAAAGATGCGACCCACGCTGAATTGCTCACATCGATCAGGAGCGTTTTGTCTGGAAAAACGTACCTCAGCCCCGAAGTCTCGAAAAAGGTTTTGGAGGGGTATCTGGAAGGGAGAAAGACCTTAAAACACACCTCCTCATGGGATCGGCTTACCCAGCGTGAAAAAGAGGTTCTAAAACTCGTTGGCGAGGGCTACAAGACCAAGGAGATTGCCGATTATCTGTGTATCAGTTGGAAGACGGTCCAAAAACACCGCGCCAACATTATGGACAAGCTGGGCGTCCACAGTGCTTCGGCCTTGACAGCCTATGCCATTGAAAAAGGTCTTGTTTCGAAATAGCCTTTACTCCCCCACTGGCCATAAGGCCCGAATCGTGGTTCCCTTTCCTATGGTAGAGAGGATCTCAAAAGATCCGGCAGACAGCCCTGCTCGCTCTTTCATGCCGGGGAGGCCCATTCCATATTCGTCCTCGTTCCTGCAGGACACTTCCTCCATCTCAAATCCGTGGCCGTCGTCCTCGATAGCCAGCTCTATCTTGCCTCCTTTTTTGCGCAAGGAAACATGAACTGCCTTTGCTCGGCTGTGTTTGGCCACGTTGTTCAATGCTTCCTGAAGGATCCTGTAAATCACAATCTTCAACGGTTCAGGTATCTCATGTTCTTCCACGTCAAACTGTTCCTGTACCCGGATGTCGGAATAGATCATGTCAAATTCCCGGCAAAAGGCGGTGATCGTGTTCAGGACCCCGAGATCGTCCAACCCTATAGGCCTTAGTCTGACGCAAATTCTGCGCGTCTCTTGTATCGCCCCTTGAACCACGGAAACAACATCTTTCAAGGATATTCCTGTCGGGAGCTTATCACTATCCAGTTCAGCAAGCGCTTTTTCCACACCATACTTGATGGCCGTAAGCTTTCCTGTAAGACTGTCGTGGAGTTCCTGCGCTATTCGTTTTCTTTCCAGTTCCTGAGCTTCCGCAAGCCTCTGGGACAGAAGTCGAAGGCGTTCGCTCGATGCCAGCAAGAGCTCCTGAGCGCGGTTACGTTGAATGTAGCGCCACATCCCCTCCAGAAGCAGGGAAAGCTGCCGGTCATCCTCCTTGGTGTAACTCGATGTTTTGTTGCCAACACCAGCCACGGCTACAATCCTCTTCCCATCCAACACCGGCACGACCATAAACCTCTGAAGGCGGAAGTGGCCCTTAGGCATTCCCTTTTTGGAAGGGTGGGCTTGGCTGTAGTCATCGACGATCAGTGTTTTACGCTGCCTGATTGCATCGGCCCAAACACCAGCCTCGGCGACCTCCCAGTGAATTGGGTCGCCGGCCACTTTACAAGCTGGCATAACATCTTTCGATACGGCGTGAAGCATGTAAGTAGACTCGTCCTCGCTCAACAAGCCCAAAAACCCGACTTCGCTGTCAGTCAATTTGATGCCTTGATCCAAAGCAAAACCAGCGATCTCGGCAAAAGAAGCCTGGCTCGCATGGCTCAGCTGGTAAAGGGCTTCTAGTCTTGCTTCATCGAGTCTGATCCTGCTTTCCATCCTCTTTTGCTTCTCTATCTGATGACGGAGCTTCTTGTTGGCTTTGGACAGCTGCTCAGTTCGTTCCTCAACCCGCTCCTTCAATCCGTCACGGGCCTTGCGCAGCTCCTCTCGGATAGCCAGGCGGTGAGTGATGTCCTTCACGACTCCAAGCATCCGAACCGGCCTGTGGTCCTCGTCCCAGATAATGTCACCGGTTTCCGAGACCCACCGGACTGAACCGTCGGGCCAGACGATACGGTGTTCTATGTCATATTTACGGCCCTGTTCCAGACAGGCATTTACGGCCTCGACTACGTGCGGACGGTCTTCAGGATGAACACAGTTGAGAAACGCCTCGTAGGTCCCGGCGAACTCTCCACGAGAGAAACCAAATATAGCTTCTATCGTATCAGACCACGATAAGGTGCCTGCCAAGATATCCCAATCCCAGCTGCCGGCATTCGCTGCACGCAGAGCAAGTTCGTAATGGCGTTTTTTTCGTTCCAGTTCCTTTTCAGTTCGCACCCGCTCGGCGGCCATTTTTTGACCGGCCATATCTTTATCCTTTCTCCTCTTCTTCACGACAAATTATTCTCCACAGATACCAGTCAAAAAATGGATGGCACAAGGTTTCGGCCCACATGGGTGGGGCGAGCATCCTCTAACCCTCTGGTAGAATACATCCTTTTCAAAAACAGTACACTCTTTTTCAAACCGAAATACATGATTAAGCCTATTGTACAGAATTTAATTGTTCATATCATAGGGCTCAACAACAGAAAATGAAGGGAGTGAGACATGATGAAACGACTCAGATACTTTGTTTTGATTGTTTGCCTTGCTATGTGACTTGGTTTTTGCCAGCGTGCGGCAATGAGGAGGTTACTTCCAAGACCCCTGCAGAGGAAAGGTACGCTAAGCAGCTGGAAGACAAAGAAATTACAGAGAACCCCTCTCAGGTTTTAACGCCGGAAGAGGGCAACAAGGGCACCGTCAGGGGTCAGTTGGAGGAGGAGCAACAAGCGGAAGAGATGATGGAACGAGATGAAGAAGAGAGACAGCAATAGGGCCTCGCACGAAAGAGAGGAGGTGAGAGAATATGGTAAAGGTAGAGCGAATCCTCTTCCCTTGTGACTTCACGGATAACTCATTGAAGGTTTTACCTTATGTGTTGTCCTTGGCGGAAAAGTACAACAGTGAGGTTTACCTGCTTTATGTGGACGATCTTTATGCGTGGGGCGGGAATTTCATTCCCCATCCGTCCCTAACAGCCTTGCAAAAGGAATCCTTAGAAGCAGCTCGAAAGGCGATGGACAGAGTGTGCGAGGAGCGGCTGCAAGGGTGTCCCAACTTTCAAAGAAAAGTCGTGTCTGGAGACCCTGTCTCGGAAATTGTAAAGGAGATTGAGGCGGAGGGAATAAATATGGTCGTCATGGGAACACATGGGCGCAGAGGTTTGGAGGAGAGGATTTTCGGAAGTGTGGCCGAAAACGTAGTCAAGAAATCCCCGGTCCCTGTGTTGGTCATCAATCCACACAAGGTCAAGTAGTGGACAAGAAGTCTTAACAATAGGGAGGGAACATGTACGAGAAGAAAGAATTGTGCGAAAAGATCAGGTCAATCTATCCCGACATCGGCCAATGCGGCATAGATGTCAACGTGACCTATGATAAGGCCAAAAAGGCATGGGTCGTGGACTTGAAAAAGGATCACCATGAACTCAAGACTTACCTGGAGTTGGAAGAAGCCAGGGATTGCATGCAGGGCAAGCAGTGTGTTTCCCTGGGACTGCAGGTGGCCCAACTAAGGGCCAACATAGAGAGGATGCCTGGGCAATCATGAATATCGGAACGGCGGACCTGTGCAAAAGTTGATTTGGCCTATGTATGCACTTCATGTGCGGAGATCTTGATTTAGGGGTATTCAACTTAATCATAAAGGAGAAAAACTCATGGAAGATGTCAAAAGGATTCTCGTTGTGAGCAGATCCACGAAACACTGTCGAAAGGCTGTCCATTATGGTGTTTCTCTAGCGAGGAAGTATGAGGCCAAACTCCATGTCCTACACGTTATTCATGATCCATTCAGTCTGGAAGGATGGAATCTGCCAGTGCCCTCCATAGAAAAAGAGTATGAAAAAGCGAAGCAGAAGGCGAGAAAGGACTTGGAAAGGATAATTGCATCGGAGCAAGGAAGCGGCTTGGCCATAAAAGAGTCTGTTGGAGAGGGAGATCCGGTAAATGAAGTCCTGAAGGTGGTTAAAGGAGAGAAAATCGACTTGCTCATTATGCTTTCTCACGAAGAGGGTCATTTTGAGCACCTTCTATTTGGACGGACCAATGAAACCCTTGTTCGCAAAATGCCTTGCTCCATACTGTTGCTGAAGAAGGAATATTAGACTGCCGGAGTTGGATGAGACTGGGATCTCGGTTGGGCTATAGGCTTCCTTAACAGGGGGGCAACATTGTCCTGGTTTCCATGGGAGCCAGAGGAATCCTTCTGGTGGCTGAGAAAGAGCAGTATCTGGCGTCGCCTCCCAAGGTGAAAGTGGAAAATACAATTGGTTCCGGGGACTCGGCAGTAGCCGGGTTCGTCTATGGGGGGGGCTGCCGGCAAGAGCTTCAAAGAAGCTCTGATCTATGCGGTGGCTGCAGGCACCGCAACCACGTTAAGGCCTGGCACAGCGCTTTGTCGACAAGATGACTTTTTTAGACTCGTGTCCGAAGTGACCATTGATCTGACGGTATGAAAAAGGGCGTCAGGGATTTGTGTGAAATGCGAGGGTTAATATAATGGAATCGCGATTTCTGAGCACTGAAGAAGCGGAAAAGGTCTCCATCGATGACCTGTTAAAAGAACTATCGTCCAGCAAAGGGGGGCTCTCTGCCTCGGAAGCCAAGGAGAGACTCCAGCAGTACGGCTATAACGAGATAGAGGAGAAGAAGGTCAGTGCCCTGCGTAAGTTCCTGGGATATTTCTGGGGCCCCATTCCCTGGATGATCGAGGTGGCGGCCGTACTGTCCGCCATCATACACCATTGGGAGGACTTTTGGATAATTCTCGCCCTGCTGCTGTTGAATGCTGGTGTTGGTTTCTGGCAGGAACACAAAGCGGATAATGCGATCGAACTGTTAAAAGAGAAACTTTCACCAAATGCTCGAGCACTGCGCGATGGAAAATGGCTTCAACTTCCCGCCAAGGAGCTTGTGCCAGGGGATGTCGTGCGTGTTCGGCTGGGAGATATTGTACCAGCGGATATCAAACTCATCAAGGGCGACTATGTGCTGGTAGATCAATCGGCACTGACGGGTGAATCCTTACCAGTGGAAAAACATCTGTCCGATGTGGCTTATGCCGGTTCCGTTATCAGGCAGGGGCAAATGGAGGCTCTTGTGGTCGCCACAGGGATGAACAGCTATTTCGGCAAGACGGCCAAACTTGTGGCAGAAGCTCAGACACGGAGCCATTTCCAGAAGGCAGTGATCAAAATTGGTGATTACCTCATTGTTCTTGGCATTGCACTTGTAACCGTGATTTTTCTTGTCGCCCTTTTTCGTCATGAAAGTTGGTTGGAAACCCTTCGGTTCGCAATGGTTTTGTCCATCGCAGCCATACCGGTGGCTTTGCCAGCCGTCCTCTCGATCACTATGGCCGTCGGGGCAGTGGCCCTGGCAAAAAAGGAAGCCATCGTGAGCAGACTTGTCGCTATTGAGGAGATGGCCGGCATGGATGTGTTGTGCTCAGATAAAACCGGCACCATTACTCAAAATCAGCTTACAGTCGGGCAACTCGAATCCTTCGAGGGATTCACTGACCATGACGTCCTGCTGAATGCGAGCCTTGCCTCGGAGGAAGGGGATGGGGATCCAATTGATGATACCATCGTGGCCAAAACTAAAGCCGATTCGAGCGTGACGAAGGTGTTGCCGAATTACAGTATCGCCAATTTCAAACCCTTTGACCCTGTTTCAAAACGGACCGAGGCCACTATAAAAGATGCTGACGGAAATCAATTCAAGGTGAGTAAGGGGGCCCCACAGGTCATCCTCTCGCTTGTGGGCGACAACGGCCGTGCCGGTGAACTCGATCAAGATGTAGATAAGCGGGTAAATACCCTGGCAGAGAAGGGCTACCGGGCCCTTGGTGTGGCCAAGACAGATGGGCAGGGAGTCTGGCACTATGTGGGCATCATTGGTCTTTATGACCCACCCCGCGAAGACTCAGCTGAAACCATCAAAACGGCCGGGACTATGGGAGTGCAAGTGAAAATGGTTACCGGTGATCATGCCGCTATTGCCAAGGAGATTGCCCAACAGGTGAACCTGGGCACGCATATCATGCCAGCTTCTTCCTTCCTGGATAAGCCGGACAGAGAGGCACAGCGCATCGTTGAAGATGCCGACGGTTTTGCACAGGTTTTCCCTGAGCACAAGTATCATATCGTCGAACTGCTCCAAAGCCGGGAACATATTGTCGGGATGACAGGAGATGGGGTCAATGACGCCCCCGCCCTAAAAAAGGCTGATGCAGGAATCGCCGTTGCAGGGGCCACAGATGCGGCTAAATCAGCAGCCGACATTGTACTTACCCTGCCAGGACTGTCAGTTATCATTGATGCTATCAAGCAAAGTCGGAAAATATTTCAGCGTATGAACAATTATGCCATTTACCGAATTGCGGAGACCATCCGAGTGCTCTTTTTCATGACCCTGTCTATAATAGTCTTCAACTTCTACCCGGTGACCGCCATCATGATCGTCCTTCTGGCGCTTCTCAATGACGCTCCCATCATGTCCATTGCGTATGATAATGTCCACTATTCAAATCAGCCGGAAAAATGGGATATGCGAGTGGTCTTAGGCATAGCCAGCTTTTTGGGGCTGATCGGCGTCATTTCTTCCTTCGGCATATTCTATATTGGAGAGAGTGTGTTGCACCTTAGCCGAGAAATGATCCAATCTTTTATCTACTTAAAGCTGTCCGTTGCGGGACACCTGACTGTATTTGTAGCCCGCACGCGGGGACCCTTCTGGTCGATTAAGCCGAGTAGAATTCTGTTCCTGGCGGTTGTGATTACACAGATGATTGCCACCCTGATCACGGTTTACGGTTTTATCATTACACCAATCGGCTGGAAACTAGCTTTCTTCGTATGGGCGTATGCCCTAGCAGCTTTTGTCTTAACGGACCTCATCAAAGTCCGCTTTTACAAGGTGTTGGATCATACGGGGATAATATTTCAGAAATAGAAGATGAACACGCCAAAACACCAACACCAGAGAAACGAACCAAACATGGAGTCCAGGCGTAGCTGCTTTCGATGTGCGAGAGTAGTAAACAAGAGGAGGCCAGGGATGTCTTTGAGTCACGATGATATCGTCGTCCCATTCGATGTCCCAAAGACAATGCTGGATACATATGTTCGAAATTGCTTGACCATAAAAAATAGCGGGCGGCTGATGCTTTTCGCCGGAGATCAAGAGGTGGAACCTTGGAACCGCAACAGCAAGCACGTTCGCCGCTGTATCCAAGGAGGTAAGATATGAAAAGAGTTGCTATCAATGGACTGGGGCGTATCGGCCGGATGGTGCTGCGCCACTTTATGGACGCCGCTCCTAAAGATGTGGAAATCGCGGCTGTCAACGATCTGGTACCCCCGGAGAATCTCGCTTATCTGATCAAGTATGACTCAGTCCACGGACGCGCACCATTTGCCGTGGAGGCAGAGGGAGATATAATCCACCTGGGGGGCTCTGATCTAAAGGTCTTTGCTAAGAAGGATCCCGCGCAACTTCCATGGAAGGATCTTGGTGTTGACGCAGTCATTGAGTGCACGGGTTTCTTTACCAAGCGGGCGCTGGCTGCTAAGCACCTCGAGGCAGGGGCAAGAAGGGTAGTGATCAGTGCGCCCTCTCACGATGCCGATTTCACCGTGATCATCGGAGTCAACGAACACGAGTTCGACCCCGAGCATCATCAGATAATCTCCAACGCCTCCTGCACCACGAACTCCCTGGTTCCGCCGCTGAAAGTGTTGTTGGACAACTTCGGCATCGAGCGGGCCATGGTGACCACGGTACACGCTTACACGGGCACGCAGGGGCTTGTGGACAAGCCCGCGAAGAAGCCTATCCGTGGACGCGCCGCGGCGGTGTCCCTGATCCCCACGACGACGGGGTCTGACGTTGCTACCACCGTGGTGCTTCCGGCCCTCAAGAACCGGCTCCGTGCGCTCGCCATCCGGGTTCCTGTGCCGGACGGGGCGATTACCGATATCGTGGCTGACCTCAACAAAACGGTCACGGTAGACAATGTGAACGGCGCCTTCAAGGCCGCATCGGAAGGGCCCATGGGAGGCATCCTGGGTTACACTGAGGAGGAACTGGTCTCAGCCGACATCATTGGAGACCCGCATTCAGGCATTGTGCATGGCCTTTCCACCATGGTGGTGCAAGGGAGCATGGTCAAGGTCCAGGTCTGGTATGACAATGAGTTCGGCTATTCAAGGCGCCTATTGGATACGATCGAGAGACTGCCGGTTTGAACCGCAAAAGCGAGCGCATTCCCCGTAGCTTGCTGCGGGGTTAGCGAGCGTATCCAAAAAAAGTCAGCGTTCCTTACGGTCGAAGATTCCCTGTAGCTTGCTACAGGGAGCTTCAATGTTGTGAGGTGCATTCACGAGCGCCGATGGACATTCCGATGTCAGCACCTCATAGGCCGACTTGGAGTGCATATCAGGCAGGTGTCAAAGCACTTTTTCTTTGCTCAAAGCGTTACTGAGACTAATCGGCATTCGAACAAGGCGCTTCTGAACCCGCATGGAAGACTCCGGCCTGGCTCTCCGGCTTCACCGACTTGCTTTGCATTCTCTGTGTGAAATAGAAGTCCCTTGGGCAGCCAGCGGTGTCCAACTCAGGAGTAAAGATCCGGGTCCAGAGGACCCGGCTTTGGGCTAACCCCTAGAAGGGGTAAAATGCCTTGCCTCCTGAGGGGGCAAGGTTGAGTCGTCCCCATTATTATATCAGTATTTGGGGGTTTCAGAA